>Ga0070706_100003174_pt1 | contig 16235 bp, 12 predicted proteins | sample KBSK5501metaG_FD_65476 | JGI IMG/M metagenome (GOLD analysis project Ga0070706, IMG submission 65476) | Corn, switchgrass and miscanthus rhizosphere microbial communities from Kellogg Biological Station, Michigan, USA - KBS K5-50-1 metaG | ecosystem: Host-associated > Plants > Roots >...
TGCTATTTCCGAAGCAAGACGCGCCGTGGAAATGCTGCCGGTCTCCAAGGATGCGCTGACCGGTCCCGAGGTCTCGTTAAATTTAGCTGTTGTCTACGCTTGGACCGGCGAGCTGGACTTGGCCTTTAAAACGCTGAGCCCTCTCGCCAAGATACCAAATGGCCTTTATTACGGCGACCTCAAGCGCGATCCGTATTGGCAGCCGCTTCGGAAAGATCCGCGCTACCAAAAGTTGTTAGCTGAATTGGCGCCGAAGGATTAGACATCGCACGTTCTTGAACGCCTGATTGTTGAGATCTTGCGATAGGCCCGAAGTTGAGGCTTCGAATATCTGGGTTCCTAGTCAGGATCGGTAAGAAACATCAAAAGGGCTAAAACAGCTGGCCCCGGTGATCTTCCGGTTGCGCAGCAATAACTTGGAAGATTGGAAGGCGCTTAACAAAGGAGGTCTGACCATTGATAAGACATGTCTGAAGGAACCTGAACCTTTTGTCGTAAAATGGCTGGAAGTAATTGAAGACGGGTCGATCGAAGCGATTTTGGTGTTCCTCGAGTCAATTGATTAGCTCCTAAAATGTTAACACTCGAATGTGTTCGCGCGAACACTAGGCCGGGTCTTCCGATCCAAAAGATCTTTTAGCTCTTGTGAAAGAGGTTGAGCGATCACGGATCTCTCGGAAAAGGCCTTGGGATATCCTTCAAGAATCCGATGGGCACTCAAAGACGTTGCGGGGATTGAAGTGCCGCCGGCGCAAGCCAAATCCATTGATGCTGAGGGTAGAGTGGTTGAAAAGGCTGTTCGGAAAGCACTTAAAGAGCGCCAAGATGCTCTCAATCGACTGGTAGCCGCGGTGCAGGATTATAAGCGCCTTTCGGCGCATCCGGAATCTATTCGCGGCTCTGAATGCGCACAAGCGCTTATAGCGCTTGGAAAGGCTTTGGACGATGCGGAGAGGGTACTGCAGTGACTTGGCCGAACTCCAGATCCTAGTCGGCACGTAAGGAACCGCCTTATAGCGGCGATGTTGGCCCAACGCATGAAAGCAAAACAATGTGTTACGATGTCCTGAACCAGCGCCACGCTTTTCATAGTCGCTCCGTTCCGCCAAGCGATTTTATGCAAGCTATCGGCGAGCAAATCGGCTAAATATCGTGAAACCGCTGGCGGGATGGCCCTGCGGTGATCAATCTAAGGGCACGGCACAACATCGGGTCGATGAAAACGGAAGACAAAAGGGCCTGTCCGGTTTGCGGCACATCGTTAGCCGGTGACAGCGAGTTTTGCCCCGTGTGCGTTTTGCAGGGCGCTCTCGAACCCAATCGCGACTCAATATCGGCCGGCGTTTCGCCCGAGCTTCATTTTGAGCAATACCGCGTTCTCCAGAACGACGACGGAACACCCATTGAGCTAGGCCGGGGAGCCATGGGAGTGACTTACAAAGCGTTCGATGTCCTTTTGCAACGTACGGCAGCTTTGAAGATTATTAGCGCCCGGTTGCTCGGCGACGACTCAGCACGGCACCGATTTGTGCGCGAAGCTCGCGCTGCAGCCAGCGTCCGCCATACTAACGTCGCCACGGTATACAATATGGGCGAAGTAGGCAGCGACTACTTCTACGCGATGGAGTTTGTCGAGGGTGAAACTCTGGAGAAGATCATCCGGCGTTCCGCTACTCTGAAAGCTGATCTGGCCCTTGAAATAGTTGGCCAAGTTGGCGCCGGCTTAGCGGCAATCCACAAACGGCATCTGGTTCACCGGGATATCAAGCCCAGCAATATCATGGTGAGTCTTGAGAACGGCCGATTGGAGACGGTCAAAATCATCGACCTGGGTTTAGCGAAGGGAGCAACTGAGGAAGAAACGATTTCAGCAGCGGGGAGCTTTATAGGCACCCCAGGGTATGCCAGCCCTGAGCAGTTTGGAGGGGTCGTTACCGATATCCGCTCTGACCTCTACTCCTTAGGGATCACAGTTTGGGAGATGCTAACCGGCAAGCTCCCTTTTGAGGGTTCCGCCGCGGACTTGATGTACCAGCATCAACATACAGCGCCGCCTGTTGAAAAATTGAAGGCTGTCCCGGCACCGGTTGTAGCACTGCTCGAGGTTCTCCTGGCGAAAGACCCGAGCCAGCGTTTTCAGGATCCGACACAGTTGGAGAAAGTACTCACCCGAGTCAAAGAAGCGCTCGATTCCGGTTCACGCGTGACCGGTAACGATCTGCGCAAGATTGCCAATCAACCGGCTGAGCAAGCTTCAAGAAGGACGAGAAAGAAGCAAGTTGCCCGTTGGCTTGTATTGTCCACCGGATGTGCGACAGCCTTGCTGATCGGCTGGTGGTTCTTTGCTGGTCACGGCAGCCCCGAGTCAACGTTAGGGGAAAAGAGCATCGCAGTGCTGCCTTTTGAAAGCCTAAGCGACAACAAGAGCGACACCTATTTTGCCGATGGTGTTCAGGGTGAGATCCTTAATAATCTCGCTAAAATCGCGCAGCTCAAAGTCATCAGCCGCATCTCAGTGATGCAATATCGCCCGGACGTAAAACGGGATCTGCGCCAGATCGCTAACACTCTCGGAGTCGCAAACATTCTGGAAGGGACCGTGCGCCGAAGCGGGAACCATGTGCGCATCAATACCGAATTAGTCAACGCCCGCAACGACAACACCGTTTGGGCTGACAGCTACGACAGGGATCTTACCGATATATTTGCGATCCAGAGCGAGATAGCCCAAACAATAGCCAGCAAACTGACCGCCACTCTCTCTCCCGAAGAGAAGAAACGGATTGAAGCAAGGCCAACCGATAACCTCGAAGCTTATGACCTCTATCTCCAAGCAAATAGGTTGCTCTTAACCGCTTATGTCATGGCTTCGCCTGCAATGGCGGACAAACCGCTAAACGAGGCGGTTTCTCTTCTGAACCACGCTGAGCGCGTTGATCCAAAGTTCACGCTCGCGTACTGCGCCTCCGCGAACGCGAACAGTCTACATTACGACTACGGCGATCGGACTCCGGAGCGACGAGCTGCCGCAGATGCAGCAATGAAACGCGCTCTGGAGCTACAACCGGATCTTCCCGAGGTTCATCTAGCTTACGCTTATTATCTTTATTCGATCTATCGAGACTATGAGCGAGCCAGGACACAACTCGACATGGCTAGACGTAGTCTGCCTAACAACGTGGACGTATTCTTGCTCGCCGGTTACATGGATCGCCGGCAGGGTAAATGGGATAAAGCGCTCCAGGAGTTCAACGAAGCGAATGCGCTTGATCCGCGTAATCCGAAGTGCGTCGACGATCTTGCCGAAACGCTTTCTGCCTTGCGCCAGTTTCGCGCGTCGGAACAAGCATGGGACCGGTTAATCGAGCTAATGCCCGATCAACCGATGCTCAAGGTCGAAAAAGCATCTGAGCTTTTGGCGAAGAATGGAGACCGCACCCCGCTCCGATCAGCACTTGCAGTGATTCCGGCGTCGATGGCCGACGATACTAGTGTGCTTTGTATCCGACTCAGGCTCGCCTTGCATAGTGGCGATTGGCAGCAGGCAAAACAGCTGATTGAAAGATTAGGCGACAGCGAGGATGACGGAGAGTTTGGCCCCTCATATGTACCGGTACCAGTCGGCTGTTACTCGATCCTCCTTGCTCGCCTTCAAGGAGAACAGGTGACCGGCAACCCCGCATTTGCCCTGATACGCCAGAAATTAGCCGAGAAGGTCCATAGAATGCCAGAGAATGCTAGTCTGATCGCCAAGGCTGGTTTGGTCGACGCCTTGCTCAACAACAAAAAGGAAGCCATTTCGGAAGCAAAACACGCTACGGAAATGTTACCGATCTCTAAGGATGCATTGGATGGACCAGGAGTCGCCATCAATTTAGCTGTGGTCTATGCGTGGACTAACGAGCCGGATTTAGCTTTTGAGACGCTTGATCCGCTCACGAAAATACCAAACGGACTTTACTATGGCCACCTGAAGAACAGTTGGCTCTACGAGCCGCTCCGGAAAGATCCGCGCTACCAAAAGTTGTTAACTGAACTAGCATCCAAGGATTAGACATTTCACGTTCTTGTTCGTCAAAACGAATACTCAAGATATTTTCGAAGCTTGGTGCATACGAATGGGCTATATGGACTTCGCTGACGAGAGGCGATGCGTGTTCTGGGGTTTTAAAACCAACGATCCCTATGAAAGCGCAAGACCTACTTTGCCCCTATACGGTCACGATCGGAATCGATTGGGCCGATTCGAAACATGACGTTTTTGAACGCTATCCATCAGAGTGCCCGAAGTAGAGGATAGGCAATGGCGTCAATCCCCAGTTGACCAAAAGACGGCGGCTCGCTGGCAGATGGGGATGGTTAAACGCGTACGATCGAAAAGCTGTGGTTGCACTTATCCGTCGTGAACATATGGCTTCTCCGGCGGCGTTTTGCCCTCGTTCAAGTGCCGTCGGCTCTGGGCCTGAATTTGAAACTTATTTCACTGCGTATCTCAGAGACGATGCGGCGCCAGAGCCTTTGGCGGTCAGCTGCAGCGCGACCGATGTATAGCCCAGGGCGAGAGTCGGGCGGGAAGGGACCAAGCCAATTTCAAATTGCGCCAGATCGACAAAGAGCAATACGAGATTCTGAAGAAGCTTATCGGCTGAATCGGGTGTTGGAAGGCTTCAATCGTCGATGAAGCGTTCTGGATGGAGAACTTATGCTCGAGTTTTGCATAGTGTCGCGACTGTTTCCATCGCCGGTGATTCAGAGCGGGTGAGCATCCATCGAGCTAGAAGACGCGCAAGAGCCTCATTGAATGCTTCTGGAGCTTGCGGTTCTTCGGAGCCAATTTCACGCCAGATAGCAGCGTCTAAAAGTTGTAAGCTGGTAAGAGGCCTGAGTGTATCGCCAGTCTTGCACATGGTTTGGACCGGGTTGGTTCTACGAATCAAAGATCGCGATCGTCAACTTTGAGCTGAATGCCGAGATCTAGCAGTTGGTTAACTTGTTCGTCGTTTAGAGGTCCTATGGCCGAGAACTTTTTTCCGTAGAAGTAGAGCTGCTCATTTAGCAAAATCAATGCGCAACGCTCAGCCGGAAGAGTCAGCTGTATTGACACTTCGCCCCGTGAGAGCAAAGACACTTTCAAATCACAGTTCATTGAGAGTATCCCATCAGTTCTATTTGTCGTTGTTCCTTAGTTGGACCTCTTAAGCAGCGAAGACGCAGGCTGCGTGTTACTCGCTGCTTGAGGAGACGGGATTTGAGCGCGGCGCCGTAGCTCAGGATCACGGAAGTAAAGGGGCTGGAGTCCGTAGATTGCGGGATAACCTGTCACGTAGACAACCATATCTCCTGGCTCAACAATCATGCCTCGGCTATCCTTGCGCGCTGCTTTCATCCTCATCGCTTCATCCGGGGTAAGTAGTGGGCGCTGTATTTCGTGAGTGGATCGGCTGACGCTGGTCGTAATCCCTCTACCAGAAGTCGTAACCTGTTCTTTTACTACGGTAGTTTGTCCGGTGAGCTTGGAAAGATGGTCCGCGGTCTCGATCCGGTTGGGTGGAAAGGCGCACTGAACGTGGCAGGTCGAGGTGATTGCTTCGTCCCGCGAATAGTGCGCGTAAAGCTGATTGATATCCTGGCAGATCAGGTAGGCCTTAATCCCGTAACCGGGCAAAAAGGCGAGTGATTCTTGTAGAATCTCAAGTTTCCCGTTGCTTGGGAACTCGTCGAGCATGAGCAGGAGGCGATGCCTGTAACTCGGGCTGGGTTGACCATCTTTGAAGGTGAGTCCGGTCGCGGACACGCGAACAATAGTGTTTAACATTACGCGCATCAGGGGCTGGAGGCGCTGTTTATCGACAGGCTCACTGATCAAATACAGTGTAACAGGCTCTTCACTGTGCATCAGGTCGCGTACTCTGAAATCGCAACGTGAAACATTCTTGGCCACGACCGGATCGCGGTAGAGCGTCAGATAGGACAGAGCAGTGGAGAGTACGCTCCCAGCTTCTTCAATCGGCCGATTAAGTTGGTCGCGAGCAGCCCTTGCCGCTAACGGGTGCGCGTCGCCATGAAAGTAGGTGTTGGCAAGCATCTCTGTCCAGACATCGACCGCCTTCTTGTTCGGATCGCTCAAGAGTTGGTCAACGATCGGCAGCGTGGCTGGGTAATTTTCTCTGATCGCGCGGTAAAGAACGTGGGCGATGCATCCGGTGAGAAGGGAGCAGGCTGTCTTCTGCCAATGCGTTTGCAGGCCTTTGCCGTCCGGGTCTACAATGAGGTTCGCGAGGTTCTGGATGTCCCCGGTTTCGTACTCGGTGCATACGCGGACTTCATCCAAGGGGTTAAATGCTACCGAATGAGCAGCACTAGCCGGTTCAAACCGTAAGATGCGATTGCCGCCTTCTGTAGCTCGCCATCCCGCTGTTAGCTCGAAGATTTCGCGTTTTACATCAGTAACAACAGCGCTATGAGGCCACGTCAGCATTGTCGGGATGACTAGGCCAACGCCTTTACCGCTGCGGGGCGGAGCATAACACAGCACATGCTCCGGTCCATTGTGTCGCAACGTGCACACATTGCCACCATTCTTCCACTCGCCTACGTAGACGCCTTCGCGTGAAAGCAGGCCAGCGCGACGAATATCACTGAGGCGCGCCCAACGTGCTGTACCATATACATCAGCATAGGCACTCAGCCGCTGAAGATGTGCGACTGCCTGAATTCCACTGGAAAGCCCAGCGGCGCAGGCCACGGCGAATCCGCCCAGTGAAGGTAGAAAGAATAGCTGGGGATAGGAAGTATGCCACCGTGTCCACCAAACGATGATCGCCCATGGCGGATAAAGGTACCAATAGCCAAATCCAAGAGTGGAGGAGAAGTGAGCACGAAAAGCGAAGATTTCGCTCGCAACAAACGCGCCAAGAACGAGACTGATAGCCGCGTGGGCTGCCAGCTCTATCGGGAGTGGGCCGCGTGACCCACGCTTTTGTTTATGCGGGTTCATGCGCGGAAACTCGTGCCGGCGCCTTTTCGGCCCCCTAGTTCTGCCGCTGAAACGACTCACTCGTGTCGCTCTTAACATGGCGTTGAACTTGGCACTTCGCTTTCTTGCCACGGAGAAATTTGCTCAGAGTTAAAGCACTAATTAGAATGCCGGCAGCCTTGAGCTCATCGCTGAGAACGCTGAAGCTGACACCTCTTTTGTGCGCTGCGCGAAGCTCCCCGCGCAAAGCAGCGAGATGCGCATCACGTTCGATCATCCGATTCTTCGGCTGCAACAGTCGCAGCCGCTCTTTGATCGAGTTGTAATCAACGTGGAGTACGTCCATAGAATCACTGCTGTTCCCGATAGACCTTACGCAGGTAGGCTAAAGCTAGTTCAATGCGTTGGTCGTGGTTTAGTTCGTCATCGAGCACCAAGTCCTCGCAACAATCATCGAGGAGTGACTCGCTGTTCGTGCTTGCAATTAGGCCGCCAGACATGATTTGCCGAAACCATTCGGCGCGGTCCTGTTTGGTTGAATCGATTGCGTTCATAATATTGTTACTGTGAATCGAAATTACAGTGTACACAACAATAAAGCGCTATTTTATGGTAAAATACGCCTTTTGGAGTGACGGAACAGCGGCGCGATAGGTTCAACGCGAAGCGTGTGAACTGTCTCAAATGGCTGATGTCCAGTGTTGGACGTATTGCGTCTCTGCTCCCAAATCATAGGCTTTTTGGATTTGACGGACCTGGATTTACGGAACACGTTGTAACTTATGTGGACAATGGCCAAGATCAGGGAAGGTGGCCAGTGGCTCTCGAATCATTATGCGGCCAATGATTACTATTGCGAAGGCGAGAAAGTAGTCGGGCAGTGGGTCGGAAAGGGGGCTGAAATGCTCGGGCTAAGCGGCCAGGAAATCGAGCCACAGGATCCGGCATTTTTGGCCATATTCTCAGGGCAAACACCATCAGGGCAAAAGCTCACACAGAGGCAGTCGGAAATCATGGGTTATGACTTCCAATGCGGCTGTCAAAAGTCTGTCTCGATTCTCGCCCTGCTTGGTGAGGACGAACGGCTAATCACCGCCCACAAGGAGGCTGTTAGCGAGGCATACAGCGTTCTGCAATCCCTGGCCTGCAAACAGAGCCGCGATGAAAATGGAAACAAGCATCGGATCACCACAGGCGTCTTGTGCGCCGCGCGCTTCGACCACGATAGTTCGCGGGCTCTGGATCCGCAGTTGCATGCCCACTTTGCGGTTCCCAATTTCACAGTCGATAGCGACAGGAAACGCTACGCGCTCGAAACGCATGACATGATTAAGGCGATCCGGTACGCCGGCAAAGTCTATCAGTCTGCGCTACGCTCGAAAGTCGAAGCGCTCGGCTATAGGACATGCGACAAGCTCAGTGAAAGAGGCGATTTGGAAGGTTTCGAGATCCAGGGGATCTCAGATGAGCTTTGCGACAAATATTCGCAGCGCCGCAGTGAGATAGAGGAACACGTAGCGGCATTTAAAGCAGAGCACGGACGCGAACCTACGGCGGCCGAAATTCACGTGATTGCTAAGGAAACTCGGGCATCGAAATTGGCCGAAATTTCGACGCCTGAAGTTCGCGCTCGGCAACGTTCTCGCGCGACTGCTAAAGAGCTCGAACAAATCGCGCGTGTCAAAGCGCATGCTCTTGAAAACGCCAAAAACGAACAGCCACGAAAAGGGGACTCAAACGAACTCGGTGCTGCTGAGGTCGTAGCCCTTGTACGAGATCATTTGGCAGAACGTCGCGCGACATTTGGTGAGCATGAGCTGATCGCCGAGGCCCTGAACCGCGGGATGGGGAAGGTGACTTTAGGTGAGCTTGAGGCAGCGATTCGTGTCGACCCTGGAATTGTTCGATTGGACCAGACGCAGAATGCGATGGCGACGCTAACCGATCGCACCAACTTGCTGCAGGAGAAGGAGAGCGTTGCCTTTGTCGATGTCGGCATTGAATCCCGCGCAGCGATCAATCCTGGGTTTGTTCCTTTCGCTAACTTGGTGGAACAAGACGGAAAATGGCTTCGGATCGAAGCCAGAACGGGAATCGTTCATGAGTGCACAGAGCAACGCCTTGGTGTCGAAGCGATGCTCCGCTCGAAAGACTGGGTCTTCGCCATGCGAGGCATAGCGGGCGCCGGTAAAACGACCGCACTCAAAGAATTCGATGCTGGGGTCCGCGCTTCTGGCCGGCAGCACATTCTACTCGCTCCGACGCTCAAGGCCGTGGAAGCACTCAAGCGGGAAATTCCGCGTGCCGAGGTGCAGACCGTGGAAGCGTTTCTCTTGCGCGCGGGAGCGGGTTCTCTTGACCTGCTCAACGCCGTGATCACAGTCGATGAGTGGGGGTTACTTTCCAATCGCGCGGGTCACCGATTGTTAGCGCTCGCTAAGCAATACGGCGCTTACGTGCGCTTTGTCGGTGATACTCGACAACATGTGGCCGTCGAGGCCGGCGATTTCGCTCGGACGCTTGAACAGCATTCCAAGCTGCGCTTTGTGACTCTTTCCAAAATTAGCCGACAGCGCGACCCTGAGTATCGCGCGGCTATTTCGCTCATGGCTGAAGCTCGGGTTGGTGAAGGGTTGCAGCGACTCGAGCAAAAGGGATGGATCCACGAAGAAAAGAGCGCTTACCTCATCGAAGCCGCAAAGCGTTATCTTGCGCTTACAGAATATGGATCCCGTCTCGTTGACGAACGAGGGTCGCCCTACGCTTTGGCTGTTGCGCCGAGTCACGCCGAGATCCAGGCATTCACGGCGGATGTTCGGACACAGATGAAGACCCAAAGCGCTTTGCGCGGGGAGGTAATTAAGCGTCGCGCATTCGTGGCCTTCGATTCGACGCGCGCGACCAGGCGTGCGTCCAAGAGCTATACACGCGGGCTTGCGGTCACCCTGGTTAGCGAAAAGACAAAGGTGAGGGGACTAGTCGCCCGTGAAGTGTACAGGGTCGTCGAAACGCCAAAGAAGGATTTGGTCACGCTCGAAAGTGGACGAGGAAAACGAGTCACGGTCAATGTGCGTCAGAATGGGCATAAGCTGGAGTTCGGTACGGTTAAAGAAATCGAGTTTCAGGCCGGTGATCGTCTTTGGTTTCGAGCCAACTCCGAAGGTGTGACCAATGGAACACTAGCGACTCTAGCAGGCACCGACGAGGTCGGCCGCCTGGTTACCACCGACGGGTTCGTTGTGCCGGCTGACTATCTCAAAATCACGCACGGCTACGCCACGACCAGCTACGCCAGTCAAGGGTTAACAGCTGAATGCGCGGTTGTCTTTGGGTCGGGCTTTGACCAAAAATCAATTTACGTCGCTCATTCACGCGCAAGGGAACGCGTCGACACATATGTTCCAAGTAAGGAGGCGTTCTTATCGCGCGCCGAACGCGACCAAGGCGATCGCCTTGGGGTACTTGAGGCGATCGCTAATGCGAGAAAAGAAAAGAGGAATGCGCGGGATCCCCTAAATCGGCCGTCCGGCTACCGCCGGACGGACACCACGCCAGAAAGAAGTTCCGCTAGCGGGCAAACAGGAAAGCTTGCATTAGAACCCACTCCTATATTACAGTGTACACCGTTACAAAAAGGAGGTTATATGGCGGAGCAAGAGCTACTTGGTGGAGGCGATAGAGGGGGCATCCCGGCGGAAAAAAGAGAATATCTCGCGGTACCTTATGAGGACCGTATCGAGACTGGACATCGCGGAGCGAAATGGGATCCGGAAGAAAAACTCTGGTACATCGGTCCTAAAGGCACTCGAGCGAGCCTGGCAAAATGGTTGCCAGAGAATACTGTTCGGTCGGAGCCGGCAAGCGACCCTAGGCTAGAATTCGCCGAAGTGTTGCGCGGCCTTGGCGCTGACTTGAGCGGCCAGCACCCGATCATGGACGGGCTACCGTATCGAATCGCTTCCCTTGATGATGGGCGCGGCGAGAAGACAATATTTTATGTTGGGCATCTGGACGGCCGGCCGGCTGGTTACGCGAAAAACAATCGTACCGGCGAAGAGCTACGCTGGAAGGCATCCAGCGCCAGTATGACAAAGGAACAGTTTGCGGCGGTCGCACCGCACGCGAACCGGCGCGAAGCCGATCGGCAAGCACTCTATGAACAAACGGCGCGTCGTTTGGCAGCGCAACTCGAAGAATATGAACTAGCACCTGAGGGCCACCCGTATTTGGAGGCTAAAGGAATACAGCCTCACGGCGCGCTCTATCAAACCGCGCGCGGAAGCTTGGCCATTCCCGCCTATGACGTTGATGGTCGACTCTGGTCGATCCAGTACGTGAACCAAGATGCCACGAAGCGTTTTGCCAAAGACTCGCGTAAAGACGCCTGTTTTCATGTGCTCGGCTCAGGCAAAATGGTGCCGGATGCAGAAACCATTGTGATCGCCGAAGGGTATGCCACCGCGGCCACCCTCAAAGAAGCGTACGAAGCTAGCGGCCCAACGCAGAAGCGAGTCACATTCATCGCCGCGTTTGACGCGGGCAACGTACCGTCCGTAGCGCGCTCCGTCCGCGAGCGTTATTCCCAGGCAGAGATCGTTATTGCTGCTGACAACGACCTCAAGCGAGTCGCTAAGGACGGACGCAATCCAGGCTTGGATCGAGCAACAGAAGCTGCTCAGGAGGTTGGGGGACAAGTCTTGGCTCCGCTGGAGACTGCGCTTACCAACGAGACCGGTCAGGTCATCGGCAGCGATTGGAATGACGTTCAAAAACGCCTCGGCCAGGAATTTGTGGCCGCAGAACTAGCGGAAGCTATCGTCGCGGTCAAACCGGCAATCGAACCCATTTTGAGCGTATCAAAACAAGCGCATCTTAATGCTTCAGAAGTCCTGATTCAGCACGGCGTAGCTCAATTCGAATTCAAGACAGAAAACCGGGAAAGCTACTTTGTTCGCACTATAGATGATGCGGGAAATGAGAAAGTCTACTGGGGTAAGGACCTGCCGCGAGCGCTTGAAGAAGCTGGGGTCAGAATTGGTGACGTGATCACAGCGAAGAGAGTAGGGAGCAAAGTTGTCACGACAAAAGCGACGACAACCGGACCAGATGGCTTTCAGAAGAAAACCGAAATCGAGCGACGGCGAAACACTTGGCTAGTCGAGAAACATGGATCCAACCCTGACGTTGTTTTGCGTGAGTACGCTGCCCGAGTTGATGGGACGTTTCAGTCGCGTAAGGAGCTCGAGCAAACGAACCCGGAGCTCGTCGCGGCGCGGGATGCAATCGTGATCCAAGAAAAAAAAGAGCAACTCGCAAAAGAGTTAGCGGCTAGGGGGCAAACGCAACGCCAAAGTAACGGAATGCAAATGCGTATATGAATGATCAAACAAAGAAGAAGGAAAACGAAGTTTCAGAAATTGAGGTGACGTCTGATGAAGCCAAGGAAATGGGTGCGTTCACAGAGGATGCGCTAACCCCTGAAGAGGCCATGGAAAGCACCGAAGGCAATGGATCCGAAGTCCTTTAGCGACCAGGTCGCAGCGCGCCTCGTCGAGCAGCTCAAAACCGGCACTGCTCCCTGGCAACGCCGCTCTGAGCCTGGCGCCAGTTATCTGCCCTTTAACCCGATCAATGGGACCAGATACAAGGGCATCAATCTTCTTGTTTTGATGGGGAGCCAGTACGACGACCCGCGCTGGATGACCTACAAGCAGGCTCAAGCTAAAGGATACCAGGTGCGCAAGGGTGAAAAGGCCACCAAAATCCAATACTGGAAATTTGAGATCCGCCGGCAGTTAAGGGACCAAACTGGTCGTCCTGTTTTGGACGACAAGGGCATGTCGTGCATCGAGGTTATCCCGCTGAAAAAGCCGTCAGTCTTTTTGGCTTACGTATTTAATGCCAGCCAGATTGATGGGCTACCGCCTTATCAAAAACCGGAATGGTCTTGGGATTCGATTCAAAAGGCTGAACGAATTATTGATTCTTCAAAAGCCGACATTGAGCACGATTCCATTGGCGATCCGTATTACGATCTGCTCACCGATTCCATTCATCTTCCGCGCCGTGAACGCTTTCCATCTGCTGCTAACTATTATGCGACGCTGTTGCACGAACTCGGCCACTGGACCGGCCATGAAAGGCGCCTCGCTCGGGATATCAAGCATCCATACGCTTCAGAGGGGTACGCACGCGAAGAATTGCGCGCGGAAATCGCGAGCCTGATCATCGGCTCAGAAATTGGGATTGGCTACGACCCGACCCAACACGCTGCGTATGTCGCCTGTTGGATCCGAGTACTCGAAAACGACCCTCTAGAGATCTTCCGCGCGGCCGCCGACGCTGAAAAGATCCAGAAGTACATCTACTCACTCCAACAAGAGCAGTCTATCCCGGAAGGGATTTCGCTGGCTGACGCGCTTGAGGAGTACGATCGACGCGTCGACGGACCTGAATCACGCAAACAGCTCGAAAAAGAGAATCCCGCTCTGGTCACTGCGCGCGATGCGACAGTTGTTCAGCAAAAAAGAGATCGCATTCAAATGGAGCTCGCTACTCGTTCGGCCACGCATCGAATGCGCCTCTGATTACGCGCCTGGCTAAGTTCGTGTCATGCGTGGCTTTGAGAAGTGACAGCCATGAGCCTCTAAAAAGCCTCAGTCCCACGCATGATTTACATCTCGTAAATTGCGTTCTTCGCGGCTGTCTGGGTGATAGCCGGGAACGCGACGTTGGGACCTCGAAGTAGTCTAGCTGGCGCCCGGTTACTAGCTTAAAAAGGCACGCAAGTATGCATACCGTCGAAAAACATGGAAACGGCTTTTTGTTAAGCCCTCTAGATCAATCCGAGGTATGCAGATGCCGCCAATAAGGTGGGGCTTTTGCTGACCGACGAGGCTTAACCGCAACTGGCGGCGTGTTGTTAGAGCTTCCGGTCAGCAGCAGTCGTCCTCCGTGTTGCTCGCCATCGCGTTGCTGCGCCAAGGATTGTTTAAAGAATCGCATCTCACAGCCGAAAATAAGCTACCAGAGTATGCGGTGTTCCCTTCTGATTGCGCGGTTGGTCCTCGTGTTGTCGTTATTTACCTCGTGCGCATCGACTCGTCTCGTCGTTTCTAAGGTGCCCGGGCAACCGTACTACTACGCCGGTGCTGGATACATAAATAATTTCTATTACGATCAGGCCAACGGGTGGATAATAGCCCAAACGACGCCCGACAATGTGCGCGTTCTTAGAATCCACACCGCCGCAGAGCCAGTATTCAAAAGACTGGAACGGCAGGGCTATTCAGGGTTGGGTTACCTGGCATTTTCAGCGACCACCGTCCCAAGCGACCAGGATTTGAAGAATTTCGCCGCAGACAAAGGCGCAGACCTCGTCGTTATGAGTTCATTCTTCCTCCGCAATGAGGCGGTAAATCAGCCAGTTGTCAGCTTCACTCCTGGTACGACTATTTCTACGCGTTCCTCAGGAACCGGCGTGGGGCAAGGAACCGCAAATTTCAATGGTCAGATGGGAGGCACCCCCTTCTCAGGAAGTTCCACGGGCTCTACATATTCAAACTTCGCGGGTTCATCCACCACAACAATAGAACCGCAGTATGGCGTCCAGTTTGTTCCGGGCCAAGCCGCCCGTTGTACGTATCTAATCAAACTCTGGAAGAAGATGCGTTGACGCTGTCCGCCGAGAAACTCAGACGCGCTGCATTTCCACTCTAAGCGGACCGCTCCACAAGAAAGGAGCTAAGCCGCGTTGTTGAAGAGAGCAATCTTGAATAAAATACTGCTTGGAGAGTGAGGGCTCGCTGCTTAACCATGGCTGCGTTGCATAAGTTGTACACGATCGATCGGAAAGGAACCCTTACTAAAGGCCATCTCATCAACTTGCTTCAGCCTGACTATTCGCAACTCACAATAGCTGGGATTGCGTTGACACCGGGGATGCAGAATACTGGCTTCCTTAACGGAGTTTCAATGCATGGTCAGCGGTACTTAATTAATTGGTCGATGAAGCCACAGCATATGGTTTGCAATGACGGAGTGAGGCGTTCAATGATCTACAGTGAGCCAGCCATTGAGGCACTGTTTGAGCAAGTGCGCTGTTACGAATTCCCGAACCGTCCGTCGCGCTTTCAGGCGATATTCGGCTGTGAAGACTTAGCTAACCTTCACAAATTCGTCGATAAACATCCTCCGGGTGGTGCAATTTTTGAGCTTTACGCTGAAGGTTACGCGGTAGTTGACATGGAGTTTGTAACCACAGGGCACACGATAAGCGAAACTCTGCACTATGCCCGTCGGTATTGGAATGGCGATCATTCGACAGATCCTGTATGGGAGTGCCTGATCGAGTTGCCCGTGACTGTGGGAAATCAGCTTGGGCGCTATCCCTGACTCGATCGCTTTCGTCGTCGTCCTGGCTCAAGGTTAGGTGATGCTCCCAGAGTTTGCATCCGCACGAGCGTTAGGTTTTCTAGTGCTCTTCTGGTGGTACCAAGAGGTAAATTTTTGTACCACGGCGAGACGGATTTTAACTGCCACTTTTGAGTAGGGCAGAGATATTCCCTTCTTACCAGTGTGTAACGGTTTGCCTGTCACCGGCAGATGCCGCGTTCGAAATTAGATCGATCAACCGATGCATCCTGACGGCGTCAGCAAAGGTCGGCGCGTCGTACGCTCCTTTATCGCCGCCTTTGGCGAAGGCTGCATAAAGATGCGCGAGATCAAGCACGCTGGCGTCGAGCTTTGACCCGGGCAGGCCTTGATAGCTGTCCGGTACCGGCAGGATGTTCAGCGATTCGTTGTCACCTTGAGAACCTTCGATCTTGTGATCGTCCGGATTTTCGAAGGATAGCGGATTAGAGATTTTCAAATCGCCTTTCATACCCGTGATGTCGATTTGGATCCCAGAGTTATTTCGTTTCCCACCTTCGGCCTGAAAGGTGAACACGCCGCCATTTGCCAAGGTTCCAATCACCAGGACCTGGTCCGGAGTTGTGTTGGGGAATGTCTCGCCGGTATCGGTGATCGTAATCGTCGGAAATTGATTCACAACGACCGCTGAGCCAGTCTGGGGCGCTCCTACGGCATGGAATAGCATGTCCATGAAATGCCCGCCATAGATGGAAAGAATATGCGAAAAATTCTCGGCTGGCACGGTCCAGGCGAGGTCTCGCGGACGGTGCGCCTGGAAATAGTTCATACTCACATGCATTCGAACGGAGCGAATCTGCCCAACATAACCTTCTGCCAATAGATC
>Ga0070706_100003177_pt1 | contig 16222 bp, 16 predicted proteins | sample KBSK5501metaG_FD_65476 | JGI IMG/M metagenome (GOLD analysis project Ga0070706, IMG submission 65476) | Corn, switchgrass and miscanthus rhizosphere microbial communities from Kellogg Biological Station, Michigan, USA - KBS K5-50-1 metaG | ecosystem: Host-associated > Plants > Roots >...
CGAAACCCGACCAGCTGCTCGCGAACGGGGGCCTCTGGTTCGGCGCACAAGGCGTGCAGCTTCATATCGGGATCGTCGACACGTTTACTCCTGCTCGCAAGGCCCATGTGGCGCTGATCGTTCGGAACCTCGACGGGCTAGGAGAGATGTTGCGCGCGAACGGCTCCGACTTCGAGATCGACGACCGCGTTCCCACCCGAACGCGCGCCTATACCTACGACCCATTCGGTAATCGGATCGAGCTGATCGCGGACGGCGACGGGTTCAGCCAGCGGCGCTGAGCCGAACGATGAGCAATCTCGAGCGCTCTCCGCAGCTCACGATCTCAGAAGAGCCGCCGCGGCTACAACAGCCGGTACTCGAGGTGACGTCGGCACGCGAGGTCGATCTCGGCGAAGGCACGCGGGTCCGCAGGCTCCTTCCCAAGCGGCAACGATCGACGATCGGCGCGTGGTGCTTCGTCGATCACTTCGGACCGGAAGACGTCTCGGCCGGGCGGGGCATGTTCGTGCCTCCGCACCCGCACATCGGCCTGCAGACCGTGACGTGGTTGCTCGAGGGTGAGGTGCTGCACCGCGACACCCTCGGCAACACGCAGCTCATCCATCCCGACCAGCTCAATCTGATGACGGCAGGCATCGGGATCGCGCACGCGGAGGAATCCCCGCCGGATCACCCACCGATGATGCACGGGGTGCAGCTCTGGGTTGCACTGCCGAAACGTTCGAGCAGCATCGCCCCGGCCTTCGATCACATCCCCTCGCTTCCGATCGCCGAGACGGCAGGCGCCCGCATCACGGTAATCGTCGGCGAGCTGCTCGGCGAGCGCTCACCCGCGATCACGTACTCAGACTTGATGGGTGCGGAGATCGAGCTGCGTGGAGGAAGCACGCAACTACCGCTGCGCGCAGACTTCGAGTACGGGCTGATCGCTCTCTCGGGAGAAGGGACGATCGAAGGCGTCACGCTCCGGGTCGGCACCCTTCTGTATCTCGGCCTCGGGCGCGAAACGTTCTCGGTCAACGCGTCCGAGCCGTCGCGGTTACTCCTTCTGGGCGGAGAACCCTTCGGCGAGCCGCTCTTCATGTGGTGGAACTTCGTCGCTCACAGCGCTGAGGAGATCGAGCGCGCGCGAACCGACTGGCAAGAGCACCGCCGGTTCGGCGACATCACGGGGTTCGACGGCGCACCGTTGGAGGCGCCGCCGCTTCCACCAGGCCGCCTGAAGCCGCGAGGGTAGGGATCAGCCGGCGGCGAGCGCCGTCGCGATCGCCTTTTTCAAGGCTTTGCGCCGCCGCACCGCGCGCGCGCGGTCGATCGGAACCTCGACGAGCATCGTCTGCTTCGGCTCTTCCTGCAGGAACGGCACGGGGTCTGGCGCGCGTTCGTAGCCCACGCCGGCGGCCTCGGCCAGCGCGCGCAGGTCGACACCGTGCGGAGCCACGAAGTGCGACTCGTGCTCGGGAAGAGACGCGCTCGGGAGAAGATCGAAGATGCCGCCACCGTCGTTGTTGAGCACGACGAACGTGACCGGCTCGGCACGGCGCGCCGACCACAAGAAACCGGACGCGTCGTGCAGCAACGAAAGATCTCCCATCAGAGCGACGGTCGGCCCGCTTGTACTGGCAACGCCGAGCACCGTGGAGACGAAGCCGTCGATCCCGCTGGCGCCCCTGTTGGCGAGGATGCGGAGGTCCGTTCTCGGCGCCATCGCGAGATCGAGGTCGCGGACGGGCGTGCTCGAAGAAACAACGAGAGTTCCACCAGGGGGCACCGCCGCTGCGACGTCGCGCGCAACGCGGATCTCGAACGGTTGTTTCTCCGCATCGAGGAACGCGTCGAGGGCGCCGCGCGCAATACCATCGGCCGCCGACCAATCCGTGAACCAGGAGCCATCACCACTCGGGCTAAGCACATCAGCCAGCGAACGCGCGATGGCTCCCTCCGGACCGGCGATCGTCTTCGTCGCCCGCTTCGAGGGGTGGGCCGCACGAGGGCCTGCGACCACCAGCCGCTCGGCCGTATCGACGAACCGTTGTGTTGCGCGCGATGTCGGCGTCCTACCGAACTGCAAGACGACTTCGGCGGCGTGCGCTTGCGCGAAACGGTCGTCTGCGAGAAGCGCCTGACCGGCGGCCAACGCAACGCCGGGCAGCCGGGCGCCCGACAGTGGCTCTGCGATCAGCGGCCATCCGAGCCGCTCGGCGAGCGCAACGACCGGATCGGCGTCGCCTTCGATCTGTCCCGCGACGACAACGCCTCGTTCCGACGTCAGCGCCTCTCCGATCGACCCGACGTTGACCACGGGCGCTTGTGGCTTCTGTTGCGGCCTCGGGTCGCTCCGGCCCAGATCGACGCTCGCCCCGGTCGGGGTGAGCGGCTCGTCGAACGCGAGATTGAGATGGACGGGGCCGGAGGCGGAGGCCTTGAGGATCTGCCGCCCCAGCGCGCGCCACTGTTCGGCAGCGTGCGTGTGCGCGCGCGGGACGCCTGCGTCCACGAACAGGCGCGCGTACCCACCGTAGATCTGACGCTGATCGATGGTCTGATTGGCGCCCGTGCCCCGTAGCGAGGGCGGGCGGTCGGCCGTGAGGGCGATCAGCGACAGGCCGGACTCGGAGGCCTCGATGATCGCCGGGAGGTAGTTCGCCGTGGCGGTTCCTGATGTGCACACGAGGGCGACCGGTTTATGCGTGGCGCGCGCGCGGCCGAGCGCGAAGAACGCTGCGGAGCGCTCGTCCAAGATCACGCGTACGTCGAAGCCGCCATGCCTCACGAACGCGAGCACGAGCGGCGTCGAACGCGACCCGGGCGAAACACAGACGGCCTCGACACCGCCGCGCGAAAGCTCATCCACGAGCTCGGTCATGCATCCGAAAGCGACGTCGCCTGCGGTCGGATCAGCCATGGACGATCACATCCGGCATCACGCGGCGCGGTTCGATGAACCCCTCGATCGGCACCAGGGGATCAGTCGTCACATCCTGTTCGAGCAGCCCTGCCGTCCCGACTCCATGCGCGAACGGCGCATCGGGAAGCGCCGCGGCGACCGCAACAACCATCGAGAGACCGACCGACGTCTCGAGCGCGCTCGACGCGATCGCGGGAACGCCGGATTCCTCAGCAGCAGCGAGCGCTGCGCGCGCGCCTCCGATCCGCTGCGGCTTGATCACGATCACGTCTGCTGCTTCCAACTTGCGGAGCATCCTTGCGTCTTCGATCGTTCGCACGCAACTCTCGGCGGCGATCAACACCGCACTCCCCCGCCGGAATGTGACCATCTCTTCCATCGTCGCGACGGGATCTTCGATGAACTCGATGTCGAGACCCCGCACTTGCGCGAGGAAGATGCCCGCAGTGTCTGGATCCCAGGCGCCGTTCGCGTCTAAACGGATGCGCGCGCCGGGCAACGCATCACGGACGGCGTGAACACGCTCGACGCTCGCTGCGTCGCCGACCTTGATCTTGATCGTGTTGCATCCCGACTCGATCGCCATGCGCGCGGCCTGCTCGGGCGAGACGCGCGGCACCATCGTGTTCACCTCGACGCGCGCGTGCACTGCAGTGGGGAACGGTTCGACCGCCGCTTCGATCGCGGCTCGTTCGGCGGCAGCCCGCTCATCCGCCGACCAGCTCGGCAACGGCGAGAACTCGCCCCAGCCGGCAGGACCTTCGATCAGGACCCCCTCGCGCTCTCGAACGTCACCGACCGGGACGCGCAAGCGCGCGCGGAAGGGAACGCGCCTCAGCTCAGCCATAACCCGATCGCAAGGAAGAGGCCGAACTGCACGAGCATCAGGACCGTTCCGAGCAAAACGCGGACGAGCTCGGGGCCGCGCGCGTATCCAACGGTGCGGAAGGGACCCGCGGCGAGCGGGATCGCGGTGAGTGCGAGCAAAGCGCCGACCGGCATCTGTCCAACCAGCCTTCCGAGCAGGGGAAGGACCAACGCGGTGATAACGACGAATCGATAGAGCGCGCGCGTGGCTTGATCGCCGATGCGAACGGCGAGCGTTCGTTTCCCCACGGCCGTGTCGGTGGGGATGTCACGCAGGTTGTTGGCGACCAGAACCGCCACCGCAAGCAGCCCCATCGAGACGGCCGACCACCAGACTTGCGCGCGGATATGACCGGACTGCACATACGCCGTCCCAGCGGTGGCGACCAAGCCGAAGAAGATGAAGACCGAGAGCTCTCCGAGGCCGGCCGATGCATACGGTTTCGGGCCGCCCGAATAAAGGACAGCCCCCGCAAGCGCGAGCACGCCGAGACCCACGAGCTGCCAGCCTGCGACCCGTGCCAATGCAAGTCCGGCCACCCCTGCCACCGCGAACGCGATGCCTGCAGCCGCGGCGACCGCGCGCGGCGACTTCAAGCCGGAGGCAACCAGACGCACCGGTCCGACGCGGGCTGCTGTGTCGACGCCTTTCATGCCGTCGGAATAGTCGTTGGCGTAGTTCACGCCGACCTGCAGCCCGAGCGCGACGAGCAGACATCCGATCGAACGCAGAACCGTTGCGTGCTCGGCGGCGGCCGTCCCGACGATCACCGGCGTGATGCCGACGCCCAGCGTCCGCGGGCGCGCGCCCAACAACCACAGCTTCACGCCGGAAGGGCTCGCCGTCTCACTCACGGTCGGTGCGGGAACTTCGCGAAGTTGGGCTTCCGCTTCTCGAGGTAGGCGTCGCGACCTTCTTGCGCTTCCTCGCTCATATAGAAGAGCAAGGTCGCGTCGCCGGCGAGCTGCTGGATGCCGGCCAGCCCGTCCGTGTCGGCGTTGAAGCCTGCCTTTAGCAAGCGCAATGCCAGCGGAGACATCTCGAGCATCCGCCGGGCCCATTCGATGGTGGCTTCCTCAAGCTGCTCGAGCGGAACAACCTTATTGACCAACCCCATCTCGTAGGCGCGCACGGCGTCGTACTGCTCACAGAGGAACCAGATCTCCTTCGCGCGCTTCATGCCGATGGTTCTGGCGAGCAGCCCGCTCCCGTAGCCGCCGTCGAACGAGCCGACCATAGGGCCGGTCTGGCCGAAGCGGGCGTTGCCCGCGCAGATGGTGAGGTCGCACACCAGGTGAAGGACATGGCCACCGCCGATCGCGTAGCCGGCGACCATCGCGACCACCGGCTTGGGGAGCCGGCGGATCTGCACCTGCAGATCGAGCACGTTCAGGCGGCCGATGCCCTTGTCGTCCTTGTAGCCGTCGTCGCCCCGGACGCGCTGATCGCCGCCGGAACAGAAGGCCTCGGAACCCTCACCGGTAAAGATGATGACGCCGATGGCGGTGTCGTCGCGCGCGGCGTCGAAAGCACGTGACAGCTCGAACAGCGTCTTGGGGCGGAAGGCGTTGCGGACCTCAGGGCGGTTGATCGTGATCTTCGCGATACCTTCCGCCGTCTCGTAGCGGATATCGGTGTAGTCCCCTGCGGCGTTCCAATCCATGACTGTTCTCACTCTCAGAGCAGTTACTCGAATCCTTGCGCTAGCCTACCCCGCGTGAGAAGCGCGCGGAAATCGGACCTGGTGGCTATTACCGCCCCTCCATCAGCTGCGTGGCTGACCTGGATCCGCGAGGTCTGGGACGCAGGCGCTGCGGTGCTTCCCGTGGGCCACCGGCTGCCTCGATCCGAGGTCGACGCACTGATCGCGCGCGCGCGCCCGACCGCCATATTCGACGGGGCACAGTTCGTGCGGATCGACGGTTCGCCCGTGGACGAGGGCATCGCTCTCGTGGTGGCCACCTCAGGATCCGCGGGTGAACCCAAGGCCGCCGAGCTCACCCACGAAGCGCTGCGCGCAGCCGTTGGCTCATCTGCCGCGCGGCTGGGCATCGATGCGGGCGATCCGTGGCTGTGCTGTCTTCCGGTTGCACACATGGGCGGCATGCTCGTCCTCCTCAGAAACCTGATCCTGGGGGCCGATGTCGAGGTTCAAGCGCATTTCGACCCCGTGGGCTTAGACAGAGTTCGTGCGAGCTGTACGTCGGTCGTGCCCACCATGGTGGCCCGGATCCACTCGGCGGGTGTCTCGCTTTCTCGGTTCAAGGTTGTGCTCGTCGGCGGTGCCTCGCTGGATCCCGGATTGCACGTTCCTCCTCTCGTCGGCACCTATGGGATGACGGAGACAAGTGGTGGTGTCGTCTACGACGGGCGCGCGCTGGACGGGGTGGGAGTGAGGATCGGACAGGACTCGGAGATCCAGCTTTCGGGGCCGACGCTGATGCGGGGCTACCGCCTCTCGTCGTCCCAACCATTCACGTCCGATGGGTGGCTGCGAACACAGGACGCCGGCGTCCTCTCTGATGGCTTCTTGCACGTGCTTGGCCGTCTCGACGACGTGATCATCACGGGCGGCGAGAAGGTTTGGCCGCAGGAAGTCGAGGCTGTGTTGCGCGCGCATCCGTTGGTTCTTGATGTGGCCGTCGTGGGTCGGCCGGACCCGGAGTGGGGAGCAGCCGTGACCGCTCTCGTCGTCCCTGCCGATCCGGCCGAGCCGCCCTCGCTTGAGGCCTTGCGCGCGTTCTGCGCAGAGCGCATCGCGAAATTCAAAGCACCGCGCGCGCTCGAGATCAGGGCCGCGCTGCCTCATACGGCGTCGGGCAAGGTAGCCCGTCGCGAGCTCGGCTAGCCAAGCCTCGTCATCAGTTCAGCGAACTTGAAGGACGCTTCCTCAAAAGGACCCTCTTCGCGGTGCCCGCGATCATCTGATATTTGGCTCGTTCTTCGAGGCTCTTCGACGTATCGAACGTCACGTCGAAGTGCGTGGTGAACCAGCCGAGCATCGCGAACAGCGCGCCGAGCTTCTCGGGCGTCGAGATGTGCAACCAGACGCTGCCGGCTGCTCCTGTAAAACCGTAGATCGCGGTGAACGCGACCCAGCGCGGGAGGAACCGCCGGATCACGTGGGTCAGCGGTGGGTAGGGGTCATCGGTACGGATGAGTCCGACACCTTCCATGGATCCAAAGCCGATCGCAGCGGCGAGTGCCCACCAACGAAACGGCAGGAAGAAGATGAGCACGAGGAGCGCAACCGCAACCCCTCCCCACAGCCACAACCACCAGCGCGCCCACGGCCTTAGCACGGGATCCTCCTTCGGCCTAGTCTCGGTCGGGTTCATAGATCCAGCGATAGCCCACACCGGGCTCGGTCGCCACGTAGATCGGCGCTGCCGCGTCGTCGCCCAGCTTTCGCCGCAGCTGCCGCACGTAGATCCTCAGGTAGTGGCTCTCTTCGCCGTAGCCGCGACCCCACACACGTCGCAGCAACCACTGATGCGTCAGCAGCTTCCCCGGGTTCGTAACCATCGCTTCGAGCAGCCCGTACTCGGTCGGCGTCACGTGGATCGGCTCCCCGCCGCGAAGCACCAACCGCTTCTCGAGGTCCACTTCGAGCTCACCGAAGTGCAGCACGGGCGGACCGGCTTCAGCCGGACGCGCGCGCCGCAACGTCGCACGGATGCGCGCGAGCAGCTCGTCGATGCCGAACGGCTTGGACAGGTAGTCGTCGGCGCCGGCATCGAGCGCCGCCACCTTGTCGACTTGCTCTTCGCGCGCACTCAACACGATCACCGGCATCTCAGACCACGACCGCAACTGGGTGATCACCTCGGTGCCGTCGATGTCGGGCAGGCCCAGGTCCAAGATCATGCAGTCGGGAACCGCGGATGCGGCCTGTGCGAGTGCGTCCTCTCCCGTCGCCGCGGTGAGGACTTCGTAGCCGTGCGCGCTCAGGCTCGCTCGAAGCGCGCGCAGGATCTGCGGCTCATCATCGACCACGAGGACGCTCGTCATCGTTGCTCTCCTGGTGCGCCCAGCGGCAACTGGAACACGATCGCCGTTCCCCCACCCGGCGTGCCTTCGGCCCAGATCTTCCCGTCGTGCGCGAGGACGACTGCGCGCGCGATCGACAGGCCGAGGCCGGTCGCACCACCGGGCCCCTTCACGAATGCTTCGAAGACGTGCTCGCGCTCTTCCTGAGCGATCCCGGGGCCCTGATCGCCGATGCGCACCTGAACGCCGTCGTTCCACGGCGCGACAGAGATGACGATCTCTCCGTCGGGCGGCGAATAACGCACCGCGTTCTCGAGAACATTGGTCAGCACTTGGTCTATCTGGATCGGGTCGATCCAGATCGCGGGGGCGTCCGGGCGGATCATCGTGCGGATCGTGAACGGCGCCAGTGCTGGCTTCATCCGCGTCAGGACGGCCTCCACGATGTCGTCGAACGGCACCAGTTGCTTGGACGGGACGAGCGCGCCCGCCCGGACCCGCGCGAGATGCAGCAGGTTGCCGACGAGACGGTTCAGCCGATCGGTTTCGATGAGCATCGCTCCGAGCAGCTCCCTCTGCTGCGCCGTGTCGTAGACGACCCCCTGTTCGAGCAGGCTGGTCACCCCGGTCTTGATCGATGCGAGCGGCGTGCGTAGATCGTGCGTCACCGAGGAGAACAACGCAGCGCGGATCTGGCTCGCTTCCGCGTCGAGGCGCGCACTCCTCGCCTCTGCGTCGAGGCGTGCGCGCTCGAGCGCCAGCGCCGCTTGCGCCGCGAGGGCGTTCAACAGGGCACGGTCGGACGGCCCAAGGGCGGGCGAGCCCGAGGGCTGCTCGATCGAGATCGTCCCGAGCTCATCGGCGCCGGCGACCAGAGGGATCTCAACGCGCGCGCCGACGTCGCCGGTTCCTGCAGCCTCAGCCACGGCGCGGAGCGGCCCATCGGGACCCACCGCGTCGACGACACAGCGACGAAGATCGAAAAGCTCCACGGCGAGACCCGCAAGGTCGTCCAGCGCTTGCTGCAGCGAGTCCCCTCTGAGCAGCCGGTTGCTGATCGAGTTGAGGAGGCGTGTCTCGTTCTCTCGGCGCTCGGCGCGCGCGCGTTCACCGAGGGCGCGCGCGAACAGCGCGCCGACGATCGCCGCAACGCCGAGAAACACGAACAGCGCAACAAGATCGTCGATCTTGTTCACGCGGAACGTGTGCTTCGGCGGTGTGAAGAAATAGTTGATGCCGAGGAACGAAACGACCGCCGCGGCGATCCCGCTCCACACCCCGCCGAATGCTGCTACAGCGACGACGGCCAGCAGGTAGAGGGATGCAGCGCCCACGGCCCCGATACTGCGGGCGGCAAGGGCGATCCCCGTCGCGATAGCGGGGCCGAGGATGACGGCCACGATCGCGCGCGCGGGCGACGCCGGCCGGGCGGTCCACATGCGGGATCGAGAGCTGCTCACTGAGCCGATGGTAGCGCCGTGGGAAGAGCGCGCCGTTATCGGTCGAGCTTATACGGCACCGACGAGACGACTACCGACGGCTCGAAGAGGAACGCGCCCTTCAGCGTGAGCGGCGTCTGGTTGTGCATCGCGGAGTGCCAGAACTTCACGACGACGAACTCAGGGATGACGATGGTGACGAACGTTCGCGGCCGCTCCTCCAGGACTGAGCGCACGAAGTCTTGGATCGGGCCGGCGATCTGCCGGTATGGGGAATCGAGCACCTCGAGCGGCTCGCCGATGTTCCACTCGCCCCACTCTCGAACCACCTTCTCGGACTCGGCCTCGTCGACGGCGATGTGCACACATCGGAGCTCGTCTGCACGCAGTGAGCGGCCGTATCGAAGGCTCTGCACCGTCGCGTTGTGCACCGCCGACACCAGAACGACGGCGACGTGCCGCCAGCCGTCCATCGCTTGGTTCACCGACTCGCCCGACACGACGGGCTCGAGCGCTTCAAAGCCGGGGTGATAGACAACGTTCGTGACGACGTCACCGTCGGCCACGAGCGTCGCCTTGAGCCGTTGCAGATGCCGCTTGTGCAGCAGGTGACGGATGCCCGTGTACTCGACCGTCTCCGGGACGACGATGTTGATCAAGGCGTTCTCGCCTGCCTCCTCGCGAACCGAGCGAACGTAGTCGAGGAGGTCCTCGGCGACATTTTTCTTCTTCGGCAGGAAGTCGACCGGATGGCCGAACCGCGACCAGCGGTCGATCAGATCGTCCAGCGGTTCTCCCCAGTCGGCGAAGTGCACCAGCCGAACCTCGAGCGGGAAGACGCGCGACGCGTACGCGGCCGCGTACACATTCGCGCGTCCCGGTTCGGCGACTGGGATGATGACGATCTGCCGCGGCGTCTCACGAAGCGCTCCCCTGCGCGCGGGGTCGCGCAGGCTCTCGCCCGCTTCCTTGTAATGCTTGTTCACCCGGAGTAATCCGAAGAGCATGATCGGTATCGCCAGAAGGATCGCCCACGCGCCCTGGGTGAACTTCACCGACGCGATGATGATCGTCATGATCCCACTCACGATCCCGCCGAGACCGTTGAAGAAGAGCCCAACTCGCCAGCCTTCTTCCTTCTTCACCAAGTGGTGCTTGGCCATGCCCAGCTGGGAGAACGTGAACGAGGTGAACACGCCGATCGCATACAAGGGGATCAAGTGCGTGACGCTCGCGCCGAAGACGATGACGAGGATGCTCGAAAGAACGGCAAGGATGATGATGCCGTTGGAGAAAACGAGGCGATCGCCGTGACGCGTCAGCTGGCGCGGCAGGAAATGGTCGCCTGCGTGGAAGCTGGCCAGCCGCGGGAAGTCGGCGAAGCTCGTGTTCGCCGCAAGAACCAAGATGAGCAGCGTGGCGATCTGCAGCATCGCGAACAAAACCGTTCCCAAGCCGTGCGAACCAAACACTGCCTTGCCGGCCTGGGCGAGCACCGTGATCTTCTCCGCGGGGTCGACGGCCAGATGCATATGAGCTGCAAGCACCGACAGACCCAGGAACATCCCTCCGAGTAGCGATCCCATCCACATCAGCGTCGTGATCGCGTTCTTCCACTCCGGCTTCTTGAACGCGGGTACGCCGTTCGAGATGGCCTCGACGCCCGTCACAGCGGCACCGCCCGAGGCGAAGGCTTTCAGGATGAGGAAGACGACTGCGAGCCCCGCTACTTGCTTGGCAGGTGGGACGGGGAACTGCGACGCGTGGCTCGAAAGTGTTCCACCCGCCATCTTCGCGATCCCGACCCCGATGAGGAGCGCCATCATCAAGATGAAGAAATACGTTGGAACGGCGAAGAGCCTGCCCGACTCGCGGACGCCTCTCAGGTTTCCCATCGTGATGATGGCGATGAAGGCGACCGAGATGATCACTCGGTAGGGATAAAGGGCCGCACCGAACGTTCCGAGGGACGTGAGCGCGGCGGTTCCTGCAGAAACCGACACTGAGACGGTAAGGATGTAGTCGGTGAGAAGTGCGACTCCTGCTACCTGCGCAGGGAGGATCCCGAAGTTGTCTCGAGTAACGAGGTACGCGCCTCCGGCTTGCGGATAGGCCTTGATTGTTTGGCGATACGAGAACAGCAGCACGCCCAGCACGGCAAGCAACGCGATCGTGATCGGTACGACGCGCGCGAACGCGAGAGCGCCGAACCCGCCGCCGATGAGCAAGACGCGCAAGATCTCTTCGGTCGCGTAGGCGGAAGACGACAGGTTGTCGCTCGCGAATACTGCCAACGCGGTCGGTTTACCGAGACGTTCATGCGCTAGCCGCTCGGTCGCTAAAGGCTTCCCGACGACTTTTGCTTTGACTCGCGCAAGGCGGTCGGCCCGGTGCGGTCGCGCCGGTAAGCCGTCAAAAGCGCTGGTGCGCGGGCTGCTCTGCTGGTCTTCGAGGTCTCGTTGTCCCATTCCTCGAGTGTCGGGCCGCCGACGTTAAGAGGTCGTCGGTATCGAGGCGGTCCCCGTCAAAAACCTATTAATATTCCGCAACAGGCGATGGAGCTCGCCGTTAACCGCGGTGAAAGCCGCTGATAGCTCCTACCGGTCACCGGTAGGAGCTCTTTTCATATCGGAGGGGACGTGCGAACGATCTGGGTCGGCATCGCAGGGTTCTTCGGCGCGGTAGCGCGCTACTCCCTCGGCGGGTTCATCGGAGAGCGAGTGGGAGGCGCGTTCCCGTGGGAAACGTTCGTCATCAACGTCTCTGGTTGTTTCGCACTCGGCTTCATCTTCACACTGCTCACCGAGCGCTTCCTGCCCCATCCGACGTTGCGCATCGCGTTGACGGTCGGCTTCCTCGGCGCCTACACGACGTTTTCAACGTTCGCCTTTGAGACGATGCGCCTCGCTCAGGACGGTGCAGTCTCGCTTGCAGCGCTGAACCTTCTTGCAAGTGTCGGAGCCGGATTGCTTGCGGTGTACGCTGGCACGTGGGCAGGGAGGGCGCTGTGAAGCTCGAAGGCAAGGGCAAGCTCCTCCGCATCTACGTCGGGGAATCCGACACGTGGCACGGCAAGCCGCTCTATCAAGCGATCGTCGAACGTGTTCGCGAGGAAGGCCTTGCCGGCGCAACGGTTCTTCGCGGCATCGAAGGCTTCGGTCGCACATCGCGTCTTCACACCGCGCGCATCCTGCGGCTATCGGAGGACCTGCCGATCCTCATCGAGATCATCGACACGGAGGAAAAGATCAGTGCCATCTTGCCGGCGCTGGATGAGATGATCGCAGAGGGTCTGGTAACGCTCGAGGCCGTTGAGATCTTGGTTTATCGCTCGGCCGAAGGTTCGGAGCAGAAGGGATAGTTCAGACGTCGAGGCCGGCGTCCCGCGTCCTGCTCGCGGCAGTCCGGATCTTCACTCGAAGTCCAAGCCCGGCGATGCAGACCCCGGCCAGCGCCACGACAGCGCCCCCGGTCGCGATCAAAACGGACAACAATCGATGTACGTCCACAACGCCTCCTGATGTACTCGATGTATCGGTGCTCAACGGTGCAAAGCGCACACGACAAACGGCTCAACTTTCCTAGGCTTCGCTGCCTACCGAAACGTTGCATGTCGCGCGAGTGCGGCATCACGATCGTGCGAGCCGCTCTGAATGACTATGGATTCCCCCTCGAACCAGGAGCCACGATGCAATTAGACGAAATCGAGGGAGAGGACGACATCATGCAACGGCGGATCGGGAGTCTCACGCTCATAACAGTCGGCGTCGCGCTTATCGCCGGCACGTTTGCCTTCCAGATGTTCTCGCGCGCCCCGGCCTTCGAGAAGATGACGAACGACTTCTCGCGCAACGTCACGCCGGCGACCGTCGCCGCTCTCCGAACCAACGTCGCGGATCTGCGCGCAGGAGGGACCGAACTTGCAACGAAAGGGCTCACTCAGCTGGCTGCGCTGCTGAAGCTGACGCCGCAGCAGTTCGCCACGCTCGCACAGCAGCAGTTCCCGGCACTCACGGCAGCCGTAACGCAGATCCCGCAGACCACCGCAGGGTTCGACACGCTGCTCGGCGTGATCGCATCGCAAGACGCACATCTTCACTCGGCCGTTGCGATCCCATCGAAGGGGATCAGCACGACCGTGGTGCCGTGGCTGATCCTCGGAAGTGGCTTTGTCGCTCTCGCACTCGGACTCACCGTGGGCGCCCGCTGGACCTCCATGGTCGCGGTCGCGTTGGGTGCACTCATGATCATCGGTGTGTTCGCGTTCTCGCTTCCGTCGAAGACGTCGGATGCCGATGCATTGAACAAGGCGATGAAACCATTCTTCACGCAACAGCAGATCGATGCATCGCGTGCAGCGATGACGGGACTCAACGCAACGTCACAAGAGCTCATCAACAAGGTCCTTCCCGCCATCGCAGCCGCGCAGCACGTTCCTGCCGCCCAGCTGACGACACAGTTCGCGGGACAGTTCCCTGCGCTCACGCGCGCGCTTATCTCGTTGCCGGACGCGACCGATAGGGTCACAGCTCTCACCGCCGTGTTCCAGCGGAACCTCGCCAACTTCCAGAAGGTCGTGCCGTTCCACTTCGCGGCGGCCACCTGGACGGTCGTCGGCGCCGGGCTGCTCGTCATGCTGGGCGGGGCGCTGCCTCTTCTCGTATCGGACGAAGCGGCCACGTCGGAACGCGGCCAGCGCTGGTTCCGTCGAGCAGCCTGATAGCACGCCAGCACCACCCCGATTAGTACGGGCACGCCTCGCGCCCGCAGACGAACGGTGGCTGAATGAAGGAGCGGCAAAAGCTGCCTTCAGGAGGCTGCATCAGGTGAGCAGGGTCGATGAACGCGTGAAGATCGCGCGCCCGGTCGACGAGGTCTATCGGCTGCTATCGCACGAGGAGACGGAGTGGCTGTTGCCGTTCCTGCGCCTCGCCGCGCACAAAGGGGAGAAAGCAGGCGCCGAGCTCCGCGCGCGCCTGCAGTTCGGACCAGGCGCAGCTTCCGATGGGCCTCGGACGATCACGGTCGAGCTTGGGCGGCCCTCGGTTTTGGTCGAAGGTGCAGCGATCGAGATCCCGGTCCACCTCGATTCGAGCGGCTACCGATGCGTGTTCACGTCGTTCGACGGACGCTTGTTGCTCTCTCGATCGGGCGACGTCGGGACGAGCCTCTCGCTTGCCGGAGACTACCAACCGCCTCCTCCGGTCACAGGCAATCTCGATGATTCACTGGTCGTGCAACACGCAGCGCAGACCACGGTACGCGACCTGCTCGACAAGTTGTGCATCGCGATGGAGAGTGAATCGTCCCCGAATCGTGTAGTTGAGGGCTCCGGCTAGCGCATCCGGCCTACGCCGGTCCCCGCACCTGCTCCTGTCACCGATCGCGCCGTGTTCCGACACTGGTTTTCGGACGAGCGGCTTTCTCCCGGAGGTCTCATGAAGGTCAAGGATGTCATGCGGCGAGACTTCATCACGGTTCGTTGCGATGAGCCGTTGATCGAGATCGCCCGTGCTGTGTTACGCGCGCGCGGAGCTGCCGCTGCGGTCGTCGACGGGGCAGGAGCGCTCGCGGGCATCATCGCGGAGACGGACCTTCTTCCATCCAACGCAGGCATCCACGCACCCGGTCGGGCCCTGCGCCTCTTGGGCGAGTCCGTCGCCGGCCCCGATCCGGTCTGGCTTGCGTGGTCGTCGCAGCGCCGCGCGCGCGATGTGATGAAGCCTCCCGCTGCCTCCGCCCAGGAAGACGACGACCCGACCGAGATAGGCCGCGCGATGCTCGACTCAGACCTTCGCCACGTGCCAGTGATGAGCAAAACGACGTTGGTCGGGATCCTTGCGCGTCCGGAACTCCTTCGCTTGCTCCGCAGCCACGACCTCACGTTGCGACGAAGCGTCGAGAGTTTGCTCTGGCGTTGCCGCTTCGCGCCCCCGGAGTACGCGATCGACCTCGAGATAAACGACGGAGTCGTCCTGGTCGAAGGCGAGGTTGAGCGCGAGAGCGACGTCCGCGTGGTGGGGTCCTTGATCGCGGGCCTGGACGGCGTTTCGGATGTCAAGAATCTCCTCTGCGTCCGTGCCGGGCGGAGCCGGATCCTCGCATAACCCCACCGGACGAAAGTCCCGGTCCGCCGAAAGCCCTGTGATACCCTCCCCGCAAAATGCGGGAGGATATGCGAGGCGACGGCAAGATCACCGTCCTGGTGACCGACGACCATGCGATGTTCGCGCAGGGTGTCGTCCGGTCTCTCCAAGAGACCGATGACATCATCGTCGTCGGAACGGCGGGCTCCGTCGAAGAGTCCGTCGCTGCCGCGCGCATGCACAACCCCGACGTCGTTCTCATGGATTACGAGCTCCCCGACGGCACCGGCGTCGATGCTGCCGAACGCATCAAGGCGGAGCTGCCCGACACTAAGGTCGTGATGGTGACTTCGTACACGGACGAGACGGTGCTCGTGCGTGCGATCGAGGCCGGCGCCTCCGGCTACGTGACGAAGCATAAAGTCATCGAGGAGGTCGTCAACGCGGTGCGCGCGGCGGCCGCGGGCGAAGCCCTCATCTCGCCTGCGATGCTGGCACGGCTGCTGCCGAAGCTGCGGCCCACCAAACGCGGCATCGGTGCCGATCTCACCTCAAGGGAGATCGAGGTCTTGACCCTCCTGGCCGGCGGCCTCGCCAACCAGGCCATCGCAGACAAGCTGGTGATCAGCGTGCACACGGTGCGCCACCACGTGCAAAACATCATCACGAAGCTGCAGGCCCACTCGAAGCTGGAAGCCGTCGCTACCGCGGCGCGGGAAGGCATCATCCGCTACCCCTAGGGGGTGGGACGGTGGCGCTGACCTGGACTTTCGCTTCTTTTTTCCGAGAAAGCTAAAGGTCCGGCCCGGACCGGCCGAAAACTCAAGAGACGGGTTGCTTTGGCGTCCCGTACAGACTTGAGAACCGGTTACTCAGACCCCCCCTAGGGAAGCGATCCCCCGGCCCCGCCTGGGGGATTTGCTTATGT
>Ga0070706_100003178_pt1 | contig 16216 bp, 16 predicted proteins | sample KBSK5501metaG_FD_65476 | JGI IMG/M metagenome (GOLD analysis project Ga0070706, IMG submission 65476) | Corn, switchgrass and miscanthus rhizosphere microbial communities from Kellogg Biological Station, Michigan, USA - KBS K5-50-1 metaG | ecosystem: Host-associated > Plants > Roots >...
GACCTGAACGGCGCGGCCGACCGTCTGCGCGCCGGTCAGCGCCGCGCGCGCAGCTTCGGCGCCGGCGACTTCATCGACGTCTCGGTGATCGACGCGCGGCTGCGCGACGTGGAAATCCTGCGCAAGCAGAGCGAAGCCGATCAGAAGCAGTTCCGCTGAGCGCGGGACGCGCTTCGATACCTCAGCGCGAACGCAGAGGACGCGCGCGACTAGCTGAACATCCGCTCCATCGCCACGTCGATCACCATCCCGCACAGGCTGTAGATCAGCGAGCCGATCAGCGCGGCGGCAAAGCCGTTGACGTGGAAGCCGTCGAGCAACGACGCGGCGAAATAGAACATCAGCGCGTTGATCACGAACAGGAACAGCCCGAGCGTGATCAGTGTGACCGGCAAGGTCAGCAGCACGAGGACGGGCCGCAGCAGCGTGTTCAGCAGGCCCAGCACGAACGCCGCGATCATCGCCGAGCCGAAGCTCCGGACCGTGACCCCGGGGTACAGATGCGCCACGAGCAGCAAGGCCGCGGCGAGCAAGAGCCAACGCACGATGATTTTCATGGCGCGAAGGATAGCGGCTGCGCATGACGCCCATCGTCGGATGGATTCAATAGGAATCATTCGCATTCGTGTTAAATTGGATGAACACATGAATGCAGCCGTCCCCACCCCCACTGCCGTTGCGCCGGCCCTCGCCTTCGCGCCGCCTCCGCTGGCGCGGGCGGATGGGTGCGGCGATGGGTTGTCGCCGAACCAGCGCCGCGCGATGGTCGTCGCGATCCTCGCCGCGCATGTCGCCGGTGTGTATGGCCTGATGCAGGTGGGCGCCGTGCGTGCCGCGGTGCGCGATGCCGCGCCGATGTTCGTCGATCTGATCCCGCCGCCCGCACCACCGGCGCCACCGGCGCCGCCACCCCCGCCGCAGCCGCAGCCGATCCCGAAGAAACCGCCGCCGGTGCCGGTGATCGCCGCAGCGCCCAGTCCGGCGCCGGCCGCGTTCGTCGTGCCGCCGCCGCCGCCCGAACCAGCCGTGGTCGAAACACCGGCGCCGCCGGTTGCCATCGTCGCGGCACCGGCGCCGCCTGCGCCACCGGCACCGCCGAAGATCATCCCGGCCTCCGCGGTGCAGTACCTCGAGCCGCCGGCGCTCGAGTACCCGCGGCTCTCGCGCCGCAACAACGAAAGCGGGCGCGTGATGGTGCGCGTCTACATCGACACGGCCGGGCTGCCGCGCTCGGTTCAGGTCAGCCAGTCGTCGGGCTTCGTGCGGCTCGACGAAGCCGCGGTGTCGGCCGTGCAGCAGGCCCGCTTCAAGCCCTACACCGAGAACGCCCAGCCGGTCGCCGGCTGGGCGTTGATCCCGCTCGATTTCAGTCTGGAGAAGTGAACGTGAACACCACCGCGGCGGCAGACGCCACCCTCGGCTTCGGCCATTTCATCGTGCAAAGCGATCCGGTCGGCAAGACCTTGCTCGTGATCCTCGTCGTGATGTCGGTGCTGTCGTGGATCATCATCGCGATCAAGGGCGCGACGCTGGTCGCGCGCAAGGGCCGCAGCAGCGCGTTCCTGAACTTCTTCTGGAACGCGACCTCGCTCGATGCGGTGGCCGCCGAGATCACCACGCACGGCGCGCGCGATCCGTTCTCGCACCTGACCGCGCATGCGATGCAGGCGCAGGCGCACCACGCCCGCTACGGCGCGGCGAAGCTCGAGGAGGCAGGCACGTCGAGCGAGTTCGTCACGCGCACCATCAAGAAGGTGCTCGACGAGGAAACGACGCGGCTCGAGAACGGCCTGTCGGTGCTCGCGACCGTCGGCGCGACGGCGCCGTTCGTCGGGCTGTTCGGCACGGTCTGGGGCGTGTACCACGCGCTGGTCGCGATCGGCATGAGCGGCGCAGGCACGCTGGACAAGGTCGCCGGCCCGGTCGGCGAGGCGCTGATCATGACCGGACTCGGGCTCGCGGTCGCGATCCCCGCGGTGGTCGGCTACAACTGGCTGACGCGCACGAACCGCGTGCTGATCGCGAAGCTCGATGCATTCGCCTACGAGCTGCACACCTTCGTATCGATGGGGCAGCCTCTCGGTGTCGGTGTCGGTAGCGGTGTCAGCGATGCCGCAGCCGCGACCAACGTGCGCCCGATGGCGGCGCCGGCTCGCCCGGCCGTCGCCTGAGCGAAACGCGAGGAGCAGGACCGTGGCCTTCGCCAGCTTCGACGCCCGCAACGCGAGCGCACCGATGTCCGAGATCAACATGGTGCCGTTGATCGACGTGATGCTGGTGCTGCTCGTGATCTTCATCATCACCGCGCCGCTCCTCACCCAGGCGGTCAAGCTCGAGCTGCCGAAGGCGAATTCGCAGGTCAACGACCTGCGCTCCGAGAAGATCGACTTCGCGATCGACGCGACCGGCACGCTCTACTGGAACGGCGAGGCCGTCACGCGCGCCGAGGCGACGACGCGATTCGCGGGCGAAGGCAGGAAGACGCCGCAGCCCGAGGTGCATCTGCGCGCCGACCAGGCGGTCGCGTATCGCTTCGTCGCGCAGACCCTGGCCGATGCGGCTAAAGCGGGGCTGACGAAGGTCGGGTTCGTCAGCGATCCGGAGGTGGTGCGATGAGCGGCGGCGGCAGCGAGGCGCGCGGCCTCTCACCCCAGCCCGACCTCACGCTTCGCTCTCCCCAGAGGGGAGAGGGGGCAACACTCCCTGGGGAGAGCGAAGCGAGAGGTCGGGCCGGGGCGAGGGGCGTGCGCCGCATGACCAGCAACGAGCTCTTCGCCAACGGCGCCGTCGAGCTGCAGATCGATCACCGCGGCGTGCTGTACCGCCTCAAACAGACCTCGCTCGGGAAACTGATCCTAACCAAGTAGTCGCTTCCACTTTCATCGCCACGAGACCCGCACCAGCCCGCCGCCGCCAGCCCGTGCACAACCGAAAGGAACACGCACGTGCTGCGCAAGAAACACCGCATCGCTTCCCGTCGCCCGGCGGCCCCCGCCGGGAGCGTCCCGCCCGCCGCGTCGCCGGCGCCGCGCCTGCTGCCGCTCGGCGCGCTGGCCGCCGGCTTCGGCCTGCTGCAGGCCTCGGCGCTCGCGCAGACCGCGCCGAAGCCCGCTGCGCCCGCCTCGGCCGCGTCGGCACCGGCAGCCGAGAAGAAGGAAGCGACGCTGACGCCGATCTCCGTGAAGGCCAAGGCCGAGACGGACGCGACATCCGTGCGCGCGACCACGTCCACGATAGGCAAGGGCAACCAGGAGCTGCGCGACATTCCGCAGTCGGTCACGGTCGTCACCGAGAAGCTGATCGAGGACCGCCGCGTCGACACGCTGAAGGAAGCGCTGCACAACACCGCCGGCGTGACCTTCATGGCGGCCGAGGGCGGCGAGGAGGACATCCGCCTGCGCGGCTTCTCGCTGACCGCCAGCGGCGACATCTACATCGACGGCATGCGCGACCCGGCGTTCTACGAGCGCGACACCTTCAGCTACGACCGCGTCGAGCTGCTGCGCGGCTCGGCGTCGATGCTGTTCGGGCGCGGCTCGACCGGCGGCGTCGTCAACCAGGTCAACAAGGTGCCGTTCCTGAACGACGCGACCGAAGTCGACTTCACGGTCGGCAGCCACTCGTACATGCGCCTGACGGGCGACTTCAACATCAAGCTGGGCGAGAAGACTGCGCTGCGCCTGAACGTGATGAAGACCGATGCCGACAACAACGGCGCCGGCTCGAAGATCGACAAGCAGGGCATCGCGCCGACGCTGCGCTTCGGCATCGGCACGAACGACGAGTTCACGGTCGGCTTCTACGCGCTGGAGAACAACAACGGTATCAACTACGGGCTGCCGTACGTGCGGCGCAACGGCGCTCTGCCGCTGTCGGCAGACAATCCGGCCGGCTTGATCGAAGGCCTGGATCCGAAGAGCTACTACGGCGCGGCCAGCGACTACAACCACGGCAGCGCGACCTACGGCACCTTCAACCATGTGCACCGCTTCGGCGACGGCGGCACCCTGAAGACGGCGGTGCGCCACGGCACCTACGATCGCGACCAGCGCGCCAGCACGATCCGCTTCATGGCCGCCGACACCGGCCTGAACAACCTGAGCGACGCGACGCGCCTGGTGCGAGGCGGCCCGCAGAACGGCGCGCCGAACCCGAACTACGCGGGCAACAACAAGGTGCAGGACATGGAGGTCACCTACGTCCAGTCCGACTACAGCAACCGCTACACCGGGTTCGGCCTGAAGCATGAGCTGCTGACCGGCATCGACCTCGCGCGCGAGGAGTTCCACAACTACACACTGGCCACGCCGGCGGGGACCACACTGAACAAGAACGCCACGCCCATCACCATAGGATCCGCCAACGACGGCCGCGGCTGGGTCGACGAGTCGGTGCGCAGCAAGGTGCCGAACCGCGAGTTCGTCGCGAAGGCGATCGGCGTCTACGCGCAGGACCTGGTCGAGGTCGCACCGGGCTGGAAGGTGCTGGCCGGCCTGCGCTGGGACCGCTTCGACGGCGACTACAGGAGTCCGACGAGCACCACGTTCCCGCAGGCGTCGCGCTCCGATTCGCTGTGGAGTCACCGCGTCGGCGTGCTGTACCAGCCGAACGACGCGATGTCGTTCTACGCGTCGCACGGCACTTCGTTCAACACCTCGGGCGAGCTCTACAACTACGACGCGCCGGGCAGCAACACGCCGCCGGAGAAGAGCCGCAATATCGAGATCGGCGCGAAGCTGGACTGGTTCGGCGGCAACCTGTCGACCCGCGTCTCGGCATTCCATTCGACCAAGTACAACGAGCGCAACCGCGATTCGCCCAGCGGCGAGCCGCTCGAGGACTACCTGCTGTCCGGCAAGCGCCATGCCGCCGGCCTCGAGATCGACCTCGCCGGGCGCATCACGCCGGCGTGGGAGGTGTACGGTTCGTACGCGTGGATCCCGGTCGCGAAGATCGATGCCGGCAACCCGCTCGACGGGACGACGCTGACGCAAGGCGAGAACGTCGGCGCCCGCCCGTCGCTGACGCCGCGGCACAGCGGCACGATCTGGACGACCTACCAGGTCACGCCGCAATGGCGTATCGGCGGCGGCCTGAACGCGCGCAGCTCGCAGACGCCGAACCGCAACCCAGTCGGCATCGTCGTGCCGCGCTACGTCACCGGCGACCTGCTGGCCGAATACACGGTCAGCGACGCGGTCTCGTTCAAGCTCAACGTGAACAACGTGACCAACAAGCTGTACGCCGATTCGCTTTACACCGGCCACTACATCCCGGGCGCCGGGCGCATGGTGTACCTGACGATGACCGGACGCTTCTGACCCACGCTTGTTCAACCCTCCAGCAAAGCCGCCGCCATGCTGCTTCACATCCGCGAAGTCCTGACCCCTGCCGAGCTGCGCGAGGCGCGCACGATCCTCGAATCTGCGCCATGGGGTGACGGCCGCGCCACCGCCGGCGTGCAATCGGCGCAGGCCAAGAACAACCAGCAACTGCCGCAGGACGGCGAGGCGACGCGTGCGCTGCAGCAAATCGTGCTCGGCGGCCTGAACCGGCATGCGACCTTCTTCTCGGCCGCGCTGCCCAAGCGCGTGTTCCCGCCGCTCTTCAACCGCTACGGCGGCGCGGCCAACGCGTTCGGCAACCACGTCGACAACGCCGTGCGATTCGTGCCGGGAAGACCTGGCGAGCGCTTGCGGACCGACGTGAGCTGCACGCTGTTCCTCGCCGAACCCGGCGAGTACGACGGCGGCGAGCTGGTCGTCGAAGACACCTACGGCGCGCAGCGCGTCAAGCTCGCGGCTGGGGACCTGGTGCTGTACCCCGGCACCAGCGTGCACCGCGTCGAGCCGGTGACGCGCGGCTTCCGGCTCGCGAGTTTCTTCTGGATCGAGAGCATGGTGCGCAGCGACGAGCAGCGCCGCCTGCTGTTCGAGATGGATAGGGACCTGATGCGGCTGCGAACCCACGTCGGCGAAACCGATCCGGCCGTGATCGGGCTGACCGGCACGTACCACAACCTGCTGCGAATGTGGGCCGACAGTTGAGCCCGTTGAACCTTATGCGCTTCGCGGCGTCTCTCGACGTCGCTCAACGTTTTTCAACCCCGATGGACCTTCACGACAGGAGCTCTCGCATGAGTCGCATGACCATCCAGCCGACCCGATTTGCCGCCGCCGTTCTGCTCGCGCTCGCCGCCGCCGGTGCGCAAGCCCAGCACGCCGAGAAGTGCGAGCCGATCCCGAAAGAGGAGTGGAAGCCGCAGGCCGAACTCGAGCGCAAGCTCACCGACATGGGTTGGAAGATCAGCCGCGTGAAGATCACCAACGGCTGCTACGAGGTCTACGGCCGCGACGAGAAGAACGCCAAGGTGGAGGTGTTCTTCCATCCGAAGACGTTCGAGCGTGTCGTCGCGCCGGCCAAGTGATCCGCCGCCGACCGTGAAGGTCTGGGACCGCGGCGTGCGGCTCGGCCACTGGACGCTGGCCGCAAGCGTCGCGATCGCGTGGCTGAGCACGATCGCCGCGCTCACGGCAGTCGGCATTGCCGGCGCATGGCACCAGCCTGCCGGCTACGCCGCGCTGGCGGTGGTGCTGCTGCGCGTGCTCTGGGGCATCGTCGCCCCGAACCGCTACGCGCGCTTCGCGCAGTTCGTGCGCGCGCCGCACGCGACCTGGGCCTACGCGCGCGACGTGCTCGCTCACCGCGAGCCGCGCTACCTCGGCCACAACCCGCTCGGCGCGTGGATGATCGTCGCGCTGATGGGCTGCGTGGTCGGCCTCGCGCTGACCGGCTGGCTCTACACGACCGATCGTTTCTGGGCAGACGAGACCGTCGATGCGATCCATCAGGTGCTCGCGTGGACGCTGCTCGGGCTCGTCGCGCTGCATGTGGCGGGCGTCGTGCTCACGAGCATTCGGCAGCGCGAGAACCTGGTTCGTGCGATGTGCAGCGGCGAGAAGGCAGCACCGCGCGACGCCGATATCACGTGAGTCGTACGGCACTCGATGCGCCCCGGGCGGCTCCCAGGTGACGCCCAGGAGCGACAAAAGCGCATCTCTCCTCGAAAGAATGCGGCTTTCACGAGTGAAAACAGCTTCTCAATGCCCTAGGCAGGCATTACCATTCGCTCCGCACGGTGCTATGGAGAAATGAGAGTCCACGCGGCTCTCGCCCATCCCGGGCACATCAACCACTCACTTGATGGAGAGAATCAACATGGCAACTGCGAAGAAAGCTCCCGCGAAAAAAGCGGCAGCGAAGAAGGCCCCGGCCAAGAAGGCGGCACCCGCGAAGAAGGCCGCGGCCAAGAAGGCCCCGGCGAAGAAGGCGGCGCCGGCCAAGAAGGCCGCGGTCAAGAAGGCTCCGGCCAAGAAGCGCACCCCGAACGCGGCGTTCATGAAGGCGATGACGCCGAGCTCCGCGCTCGCCGCCATCATCGGCAGCAAGCCGGTGCCGCGCACCGAGGTGACGAAGAAGGTCTGGGAATACATCAAGGCCAACAAGCTCCAGGACTCGGCGAAGAAGACCATGATCAACGCCGACGCCAAGCTGAAGGAGATCTTCAAGAAGGCGCAGGTCTCGATGTTCGAGATGACCAAGCTGATCAACAACCACCTGAGCTGAAACGCCTCGAGGTTCGGTTGAACGAAAAAGCCGGTGCAGTGCACCGGCTTTTTTTTATGACCGCGATGCTGCGGTCAGCCGCGCCGCAGGCGCCGCTCGACGAAATCGAGCCGATCCTGGCCCCAGAACATCTCACCGTCGATGATGAAGGTCGGCGCGCCGAACACGCCGGCGTCGATCGCGCGCTGCGAGTCGGCCTCGTAGCGCTCGTGCACGGCCTGCGACTGCGCGTCGTCGATGCGGCGTGCCGGCAGCTTCGCGACGGCGAGCAGCGCGGCGAGGTGCGACTCGTCGGCGATGTTGCGCTCGTCGGCCCAGACCGCACGCAGCAGCGCGCCGGTGATCGCCATCGCGGCATCGGCGCCGTCGTGCAGGTCGACCGCGATGATCAGCTTGGCCGCATCGTCGCTCGCGACCGGAAAGTACTTCGGGTGCAGGTTCAGCGGCATGTCGAGGAACTCGCTGAAGCGCTTCAGCTCGACCAGCCGGTACGCCTGGCGCTGCGGCGCGCGCTTGGCGAGCGGCAGGCCGCCCGACACCGGAAAGACCTTGCCGCCGAGGTCGACCGGCAGCACGTTGACCTGCGCGCGGTGCGTCTTCGCGATCGCCGCGAAGCGTGCGTGGCCGAGGTAGGTCCACGGTGACTGGGGGGTGAAGTAGTAGTCGATGCTGATCGTGCTCATGCTCGTCTCCTGGCTGCGCCGCAGTGGGTCGGCGATGCTCGGGGCAGTGTAGCCAGGGGCTCACGGCTGCGCAGGCGGTGGGGGATCGGCACGCGGCGCCTGCGGGGATGCCGCTGAAGTAGGTCGCGACGGTGGCGAAGAAGCGCGTCAGCGGCGCATGCCATTGCAGCGCGATCCGGCCGTCTATCGTCTGCGCCGCGCTCTCAGGTAGCCGCTGCCGAACGAGCTGCCGCTGCTGATCCAGCCGAGCGCCACGACAGCAGCGCGCGCACCGGCTCGCCGGCCGCGCTCAGCCGCGTGGCCGCGACGACCTGCGCAATGCCGCTGCCGGCCGCGCCGGGCACATAGCGGCGCGTCGCCCACACGACCAGCATGCCGATCGCCGGCGCGGCGATGAACGGCGCCCACGGCCAGCGCGCATGAGACGCGGCAGCATGGCCATCGAGGCGTCGCCAGCGTGCCTGCGTCGCGCGCCGAACGCGGCTCAGCGCTTCACGTAGCGGATGTCGGCCCGCCGGTTCTCGGCCCACGCGGCTTCGTCGTGGCCTTCGGCCTTGGGCCGCTCCGCGCCGTAGCTCACCGCCTCGATCTGGCTGGCCTTGGCGCCCACCAGCTCGAGCTGCTTTGCGACGATCTGCGCGCGCTTGTCGCCGAGCGACAGGTTGTACTCGCGCGAGCCGCGCTCGTCGGCATTGCCTTCGATGCGGATCTGCGCCTGCGCGTGCGCGCCGATGTACTGGCCGTGGGCCTGGATCAGCGGCAGGTACTTGCTGTCGACGCTGAAGTCGTCGAACGCGAAATAGACGCTGCGGCCGGCGAGCGCGCTCTTCGGGTCGTCGAGCGGATCGAGCGTCACGGTCGTGACGTTGCTGGTCGCGGCGCCGCCGGGGCCCGGCGCTGTGGTTGGCGCGGTCGCGACCGGCGCCTTCGGCGTGTCGACGGGGGTGCTGCTGCACGCGGCGAGCGTGGCTGCGGCGATCAGCGTGAACGAGAGGGTCTTGAACATGGGAGGCTCCTTTGTTGGCGTGGCAACCGCGCAGACGGCGCGGCTCATTCCGTGAACGGCATCGGCTTGCCGGCGAGTGCCGGGTCCAGGCCGCCCATGCACTCGACCAGTATCGCGAGGCCTTCGTGGACCTTGCGCAACTGCGACGGGCTCAAGCCGTCGAGCACATCCGGTAACAGCCCGCGGGCCCGGCCCGGGGCATTCTTCAGTGCCTTGCGACCGGCGGCCGTGAGGTGCAGGTGCACGACGCGCTGATCGCTCGGCGACCGGCCCTTGCGCACGACGCCGCGGGACTCGAGCCGGTTCAGCAGGTTGCTGACGGTGGCCTGCTGCAGGCGCAGGCGTTGGGCGAGCTCGCCGACGGTGAGCCCGTCGGCCGAGCCGATCTCGTGCAGGGCCCAGAGCTGCGCGCCGGGGATGCCGGTCGAGCGTTCCAGCTGCGCCGAATACGCGCCGGCGAGACGCACGACGACGCGGAGCTGCTCGAGCACGTCGAGCCCACTGCGCGTCGATCGAGCCCGGCGAGGCGCGTCTGGTTGCATTTGCACAAAGTATATTTCATCAAACGTAATTCGGCGTGTGCGGCAATAACCTTTCGTTTCCGGGCGTGGGCGCAAGCCCGCTAGGCTTGCGCACCGAGCGAATGACAACAACGCGGACAACAACGCGGACAACAACGCGGACAACAACGCGGACAACAACGCGAACAACAACGCAGAGAGGAAGATCCCCACGATGAATGTCGAACTGCTGGGCCCGCTGGTCGGCTGGCCGCTGATGCTGCTGGCCGCCTGGGGGGCCGGCGAGTGGCTGTTCCGCCACCACGGATTTCCGCGCGTCAGCGCGTACGGCGCGGTCGGGCTGCTGCTCAGCGGCATCGGTCTGTCGCAGGGTGTCGCGCCGCAGGCGGCGCTCGGCTTTCTCGCGAATACCGCGCTCGCGCTGACGCTGTTCGAGCTCGGCTACCGCGTGAACCCGCGCTGGTTCAGGCGCAACCCCTGGATGCTGGCGATCGGCGTCGCGCAGGCGATGCTGACCTTCGGCGTGGTGATGTGGGTGGCGGGGCTGTTCGGCATCGCGATGGACCAGCGGCTGGTGCTCGCGGCGCTGTGCGTCGCGACCTCGCCGGCGGCGGTGATGCGCGTCTCGAACGATCTGCACAGTGCGGGCCAGGTGACCGAACGCATGCTGCACCTGTGCGTGCTGAATTGCCTCTTCGCGGTGCTGCTGCTGCGGCTCGTCGTCGGCTACTGGCATCTCGAGACCAGCGGCGATCTTGGGCTGGCCGCGCTCGGCAGCGTCTACGTGCTGGTGCTGTCGCTGGTCGCCGGCGCGGTGTTCGGCGTGATCGCGCCGTGGCTGATCCGGCTCGCGACGAGCCGCCAGGGCACGACGGTGACCTTCGCGATCCTGGTGCTGCTGCTGACCGGCATCGCGCAGACGCTGCACCTCTCGCCGCTGCTTGCCGCGCTCGCGTTCGGCGCGGTCGCCCGCGAGCGCCGCATCATCCTCGATCCGGCGCAGCGCAACTTCGGCGCGCTCGGCGACCTGCTGACGGTATTCCTGTTCGTGTTCATCGGCAGCCTGCTGTCCTGGGGCGGACTGCTCGGCGGGGTGCTGCTGGGCATCAGCGTGCTGCTCGCGCGCAGCGCGTCGCATGTGCTGGTCAACGTGCTAGGCGCGCGCGTCAGCGGCACGACCTTTCGCAAGGGCGCGTTGACCGGGCTGGCGCTGATGCCGATGGCGGCCTTCGCGATGCTGCTGCTCGAGGAGAGCCGGCTGTACGGCTTCGATCTCGCACGCGAGAGCCTGCCGACGCTCGTCGGCCTGCTGGTGCTGCTGGAAGTGATCGCGCCGATCGTCACCCAGCGCGCGCTGGTGGCGGCGAACGAAGCGAAGCCGGAGGGATCCTGATGAGCCGGTTCAATCAGCAACGGAGCCATTGAGATGCCCCTGCAAGCCTTCGGCGAATCGCGCCCGCTGACACTCGGCGTCGAGCTCGAGCTGCAGCTCGTCAACACCTACGACTTCGATCTCGCGCCGGGCGCGAACGACCTGCTGGAGCTGCTGTCGCGCAAGCCGTTCCCGGGCACGGTGACGCCCGAGATGACGCAAAGCATGATCGAGATCGCGACCGGCATCCAGAGCGCGCACGGCCCGCTGCTGACCGAGCTGCGCGCGATCCGCGACACGCTGGTCGCGGCCTGCGACCGCCTCAACATCGAGATCGCCGGCGGCGGCACGCACCCGTTCCAGCGCTGGAGCGAGCAGCGCGTGTTCAGCAAGCCGCGCTTCGAGCAGCTCTCGCAGCTGTACGGTTACCTCGCGAAGCAGTTCACCGTGTTCGGCCAGCACGTGCACATCGGCTGCGCGTCGGGCGACGACGCGCTGTTCCTGCTGCATTCGCTGAACCGCTACGTGCCGCACTTCATCGCGCTGTCGGCGTCGTCGCCGTTCTTCCAGGGCGTCGATACGCAGTTCGACTCGGCCCGGCTGAACTCGGTGTTCGCGTTCCCGCTGTCCGGCCGCGCGCCGTTCGTGCTGAGCTGGGACGAGTTCGCGAACCGGTACTTCACGAAGATGGAAGCGACCGGCGTCGTCAAGTCGATGAAGGACTTCTATTGGGACATCCGCCCGAAGCCCGAATACGGCACGATCGAGCTGCGCGTCTGCGACACGCCGCTGACGGTCGAGCGCGCCGCGGCGCTCGCGTGTTATCTGCAGGCGCTGTGCCGGCGCCTGCTCGAGCGCTCCGAGCCGGCGCCCACTGAGGACGACTATCTCGTTTACACCTTCAACCGCTTCCAGGCCTGCCGCTTCGGGCTGGACGGCCAGATGGTGGACCCGCAGACCCGCGAGAGCCGCACGATCCGCGAGGACATCCTCGCGACCTTGCGCACGATCGAGCCGCACGGCGTCGCACTGAACGGCATGGCCGCGCTCGACGAGATCGAACGCTGCGCCGCGCGCGACGGCAACCACGCGACCTACCTGCGCAAGGTGTTCGCCGCCAGCGGCAACGTGCAGAGCATGGTGCAGGCCAGCGCGAGCGCGCTGCGCCTCGGACCCGGGGGCTGAACGGGCCGAGCTCGGCGCTCAGGCGGCGGATCGCGCCTTCGGCGGTGCTGCGTCGGCGAGCAGCGGCTTCAGATACCGCCCCGTGAAGCTCGCCGGATTGGCTGCCACGTCTTCGGGCGTGCCGGTCGCGACGACGGTGCCGCCGCCGGCGCCGCCTTCGGGGCCCATGTCGACGATCCAGTCGGCGGTCTTGATCACGTCGAGGTTGTGCTCGATCACGACGATCGTGTTGCCGGCGTCGCGCAGCTGGTGCAGCACGCGCAGCAGCAGGTCGATGTCGGCAAAGTGCAGCCCGGTGGTCGGCTCGTCGAGGATGTACAGCGTGCGGCCGGTATCGCGCTTGCTGAGCTCCAGCGCGAGCTTGACGCGCTGCGCTTCGCCGCCCGACAGCGTGGTCGCGCTCTGGCCCAGGCGGATGTAGCCAAGGCCGACGTCGAGCAGCGTCTGCAGCTTGCGCGCGATCGACGGCACCGCGTTGAAGTACGCGTGCGCGTCCTCGACCGTCAGGTCGAGCACCTCGGTGATGTTCTTGCCCTTGTAGAGCACCTCCAGCGTCTCGCGGTTGTAGCGCTTGCCGTTGCACACGTCGCACGGCACGTAGACGTCGGGCAGGAAGTGCATCTCGACCTTCAGCACGCCGTCGCCCTGGCAGGCCTCGCAGCGCCCGCCGGCGACGTTGAAGCTGAAGCGCCCCGGGCCGTAGCCGCGCTCCTTCGCGGTGTTCATCTCGGCGAACAGCTCGCGGATCGGCGTGAACAGGCCCGTGTAGGTCGCGGGGTTCGAGCGCGGCGTGCGGCCGATCGGGCTCTGGTCGACGTTGATGACCTTGTCGAACGCATCCAGCCCGTCGATCGAGTCGTGCGGTTCGGCTTCGGCATGGCTGTTGTAGAGCTTGCGCGCGACGCTCGCGTACAGCGTGTCGTTGACCAGCGTGCTCTTGCCCGAGCCCGAGACGCCGGTCACGCAGGTGAACAGGCCGACCGGGATCGCCACGTCGACCCGCTTCAGGTTGTTGCCGCGCGCACCGAGCACGCGCAGCCAGGTGTCGTTGTCGTCGCCTGCCGCGGTGCCGGCGGCAGGCGCGTCGCGCCGGGTCGGCACTGCGATGCGCAGCGTGCGCGCGAGGTAGCGCCCGGTCAGCGACTCGGGGTTCGCCGCCACCTGCTGCGGCGTGCCCTGCGCCATCACGCGGCCGCCGTGCGCGCCGGCGCCCGGGCCCATGTCGATCACGTGGTCGGCGGCGAGGATCGCATCCTCGTCGTGCTCGACGACGAGCACGCTGTTGCCCAGGTCGCGCAGGTGCCGCAAGGTGCCGATCAGGCGCTCGTTGTCGCGCTGGTGCAAGCCGATGCTGGGCTCGTCGAGCACGTACATCACGCCGGTCAGACCCGAGCCGATCTGCGACGCGAGCCGGATGCGCTGCGCCTCGCCGCCCGACAGCGAATCGGCGCTGCGGTCCAGGCTCAGGTAGTTCAGGCCGACATCGTTGAGGAACTTCAGCCGCGAGCGGATTTCGCGGACCACCTTGTCGGCGATCTCGGCCTTCGCGCCCTGCAGCCGCAGCCGCTCGAAGTACTCGAGACTTTCGCGCAGCGTGAAGTGCTCGACGCGGAAGATCGGCTCGCGCGCGCCGCTCGCGGCATCGACGAGGAACACGAAGCGCGCCTCGCGCCGCAGCCGCGAGCCGCCGCAATCGGGGCAGGGCTTCGCGCTCTGGTAGCGCAACAGGTCTTCGCGCACCGCGGCCGAGTCGGTCTCGCGAAAGCGCCGCTCGAGGTTCGGCAGGATGCCTTCGAACGGATGCGAGCGCTTGACGCTGCGGGTCTTGCCGCGGGCGCCCTCGGCTTCGTAGACGAACTCGATGTCCTCGCTGCCCGAGCCGTGCAGCAGCACGTTCTGCGCCGCCTCGGGCAATTCCTCGAACGGCTTGTCGATGTCGAACTTGTAGTGACGGGCCACGCTTTCGAGCAGCGAGAAGGTGTAGGCGTTGCGTCGGTCCCAGCCCTTGACCGCGCCACTGGCCAGACTCAGCGACGGAAATGCGACGACGCGCTCCGGGTCGAACACGGTCGTGTGGCCCAGGCCGTCGCAGGTCGGGCATGCGCCGACCGGCGAGTTGAACGAGAACAGGCGCGGCTCGAGCTCGGGAAGCGAATAGCTGCAGACCGGGCATGCGAACTTGCTCGAGAACAGGTGCTCCTTGCCGCTGTCCATCTCGAGCGCGACCGCGCGGCCGTCGGCGATGCGCAGTGCAGCTTCGAAGCTTTCGGCGAGGCGCTGCTGCAGCCCGGCCGCCGGGCCGCTCCCAAGGCCGGGCGGCGCCCCCTCGGGGGGCTGGTGCGAAGCGCCTGGGGGCAGGCTTCCTTGTTGGACCTTGACGCGGTCGATCACGACGTCGATGTCGTGCTTCTCGGACTTCTTCAGCTTCGGCACGTCGGCCGCTTCGACCGTGGTGCCGTCGACGCGAAAGCGCACGTACCCCTGCGCCTGCATCTCGCCGAACAGCTCGACGAACTCGCCCTTGCGGTCGCGCACGACCGGCGCGAGCACCATCAGCCGCGTCTCGGCCGGCAGCGCGAGCGCCGCATCGACCATCTGGCTCACGCTCTGGGCCTGCAGCGGCAGGTCGTGGATCGGGCAGTACGGCGAGCCGGCGCGCGCGTACAGCAGCCGCAGGTAGTCGTGGATCTCGGTGACGGTGCCGACCGTCGAGCGCGGGTTGTGCGAGGTCGCCTTCTGCTCGATGCTGATCGCGGGCGAGAGGCCCTCGATCACGTCGACATCGGGCTTGTCCATCAGCTGCAGGAACTGGCGCGCATACGCCGACAGGCTCTCGACGTAACGCCGCTGTCCCTCGGCGTACAGCGTGTCGAACGCGAGCGAGCTCTTGCCCGACCCCGACAGGCCGGTGATCACGACCAGCCGGTTGCGCGGGATGTCGAGGTCGATGTTCTTCAGGTTGTGGGTGCGGGCGCCCCGGACACGCAGCGTCGTCGTGTCGTGCTCGCGCGGCGCCGCGGCCTCGGTGCGAAGCGGGTCGTCGTGGGGCGCGGGAGTCGGCATCGTGAGGCGCGGCAAAACCGGCCATCATAACGACGCGCCGATTTCGCGGCGACTTCGGCGTGGGCGACCTTTCAGCGTGGTGCGGTGCTGGGGCCGCCGTCCTCGGGTCCACGCTGCAGGACGGCCGCGCTGGCCATGGGCAGCTGCGCGACGAGCGGCGGCGCGTCGGGGGCGTCGACCTGCAGGCGGCCGTCGGCGGCCAGCCGCAGCGTGGCCCGCAATGCGCCGTCGCGCAGCAGGCGCAGCTCGGTGGTTGCGGAGTCCGCGGCTGCACCTTCGGGCGCGCTGCGCCAGCGGCCCGCCGCGGCGCGGTCCAGGCGCTGCAGCCAGGCCTGCAACGCCGGGCTCGGCGATCGCTCGGGGCCGCCGTTGAGCTGCCAGCGCCACGGCTGCGGGTCATCACGCAGCGCGAGCAGCAGCGCGCGCCATGATGCTGGCGCATCGGTGGTCGCGAACGAGCGCGCCGCGAGGGCGCCCGTGGCCGCCGCGGCGGCGCCGCTGTCCCTCGACCGCGGTACCGCGGCATCCGCCGTGGCCGCGGGTGGCGGTGCCGCGGCAGCTTTCGCCGCGCTTTCGCGTCTTGCTTCGGCGTTGGCGGCTCGCGGTGTTTCGGCCCGTGCTTCGGTGCGTGGCGCCGGCGAGGGGGCAGGCGTCGCTTTCGCCGTGGTTGGCTGCGAGGTGCGCGGCGCCATGTCGGAGGCCGGCGCGGCAGGCGAGGGCGTGGCGGGCGGTGCGGCCGAGATCGCGGCCGGCGCCGGCG
>Ga0070706_100003180_pt1 | contig 16215 bp, 10 predicted proteins | sample KBSK5501metaG_FD_65476 | JGI IMG/M metagenome (GOLD analysis project Ga0070706, IMG submission 65476) | Corn, switchgrass and miscanthus rhizosphere microbial communities from Kellogg Biological Station, Michigan, USA - KBS K5-50-1 metaG | ecosystem: Host-associated > Plants > Roots >...
GAACGCTACGTCGGCTACCGCCCGGTCGGCTTCTTCGAGGACGGCAACCAGTTCGGCCTGTGGATCGCGATCGGCACGGTCGCGGCGCTCTGGCTCGCGTGGTCGACCGCGGGGCGCGAACGCGGCCGCGCGCGGCTGATCGCCGCCGTGCTGGTCGCGATGGCGCTGGCCGCGCAGTCGGTCGGCGCCGTGCTGCTGGCGCTGCTGGCCGTCGCGCTGCTCGCGACGGCACGCTTCGTCGACCTGCGCGCCATGTTCATCGCGGCGTTCGCGGTGGTCGTGCTGGCCGGCGTGGTGATGCTGTCCGGCCGCGTGCCGATCCGCCAGATCGCGACCGAGACGGCGATCGGCCGGGCCGCGGTCGGCGCATTCCGCAGCGTCGGCCGCGAGTCGCTGCCGTGGCGGATCGCGCAGGAGCAGCGGCTGCTGCGCCCCGCGTTCGCCCACCCGCTCACCGGCAGCGCGCAGTGGGACTGGTGGCGCGACGAGCAGCGGCGCCCCTGGGGCATGGTGCTGCTCGTGATCGGCCAGTTCGGCCTCGTCGGCCTGGCCGCCGGTCTCGCGACGCCGCTCGCGCCGGCCGGGCAGGTGCTGCTGGGCCGCGCGCCGCCGGGCCGACGCAGCATGCCGAGCGCGCCGATGCTGATCGCGATGCTGATCGGCATGTCACTGCTGGACGCACTTCTGAACAGTTTCATCTACTTCCCGGCCATCATGCTGGCCGGGACACTCATCGAGGAAGGGTCGGCAGCGCCATCACAATAGCGCCGTCGTCACGGGGCCACTGCCGGGCTGATGCCATGTTGATCAACTTTTTCTTCACGCTGCGCGCCGCCAAGCTGAAGGTCTCGGTCAAGGAGTACCTGACCCTGCTCGAGGCGATCAAGTCCGGCGTCATCGACGACGATGGCGGCCCCAGCGTCGACAAGTTCTACTACCTGGCCCGTACCTCGCTCGTGAAGGACGAGGCCAACTTCGACAAGTTCGACCGCGCGTTCGCCGCGTACTTCAAGGGCGTCGAACTGCTCACCGACTTCACGCAGGACATCCCGCTCGAGTGGCTGCAGAAGAAGCTCGAACTCGAGCTCAGCCCCGAAGAGAAGGCCGCGATCGAGAAGATGGGCTGGGACGAGCTGATGCAGACGCTGAAGAAGCGCTTCGAGGAGCAGAAGGAGCGCCACGAAGGCGGCAACCGCATGATCGGCACCGGCGGCACCAGCCCGTTCGGCGCCTACGGCTACAACCCGCAGGGCATCCGCATCGGGCAGGACAAGGGCCGCAACAAGAGCGCGGTCAAGGTCTGGGACCAGCGCGCCTACAAGGACTACGACGACACGCTCGAGCTCGGCACGCGCAACATCAAGGTCGCGCTGCGCCGGCTGCGGCGCTTCGCGCGCGAAGGCTCCGAAGAAGAGCTCGATCTCGACGACACGATCCGCAGCACCGCCGCGAACGCCGGCTACCTCGACATCAAGATGGTGCCCGAGCGCCACAACAAGGTGAAGGTGCTGCTGCTGATGGACGTGGGCGGCACGATGGACGAGCACATCCACCGCGTCGAGGAGCTGTTCAGCGCCTCGAAGGCCGAGTTCAAGCACCTCGAGTTCTATTACTTCCACAACTGCGTCTACGACTTCATGTGGAAGAACAACCGGCGGCGCTACTCGGAGAAGTTCCCGACCTGGGACGTGATCCGCAAGTACAACAAGGACTACAAGCTGATCTTCGTCGGCGACGCGACGATGAGCCCGTACGAGATCCTGCAGCCCGGCGGCAGCGTCGAATACAACAACGAGGAGCCGGGTGCGGAGTGGCTCGCGCGGTTGACTCACGCGTTCCCGAAGTTCGCGTGGATCAACCCGGAGCCGCAAGGGGTGTGGGGTTATCGGCAGAGCATCGCGGTGATCCAGCAATTGATGAACCAGCGCATGTTCCCGCTGACCCTCACCGGTCTCGAAGGAGCGATGCGCCTCTTGAGCAAATGACCTGGACGCGCGCCACGGCGGCGCGCGTCCGGGCTTGTTGGGCCGCGTCGCTGCTGCTGTCCACCCTGCTGCTTGCCGGCTGCGGCAGCCTGTCGTTCCTGACGCCGGCGCCAGAGAAAGCGCCGGACGGCCCGGCGAGCGCCGCGTCGGCGCCGACGATCAACAGCGACCGAGCCGACTACCGCATCGAGGTGCAGGCGCCCGACGAGTTGCGCCTCATCCTGCTGAACTACCTCGACCTCGCGCGCTTCCAGGACGCGCCGGCGACCGAGCGCATCAGCAGCGCCGAGCTTGCGCGCCTGGAGCGCGCCGCGCCGGCGCAGGCTCGTGGCCTGCTCGAGACCGAGGGCTACTTCAACGCCGACGTGAAGGTCACCCGCGAGAACGGCCCGAACGGGCTGCCGCTGCTGCGCGTGTCGGTCGATCCAGGGCCGCGCACAACCGTCGCCTCGTTCAAGCTCGACGCGGAGTTCGGCGACAAGGACAAGCGCAGCGCCAGCGCCAGCGCCGGTACCGCCACGGGCGACGATGAAAAGGCCGCAGCCGCCGAGCTCGCCGCGCTGCGCGAGCAGTGGCCTCTGCCGCCGGGTACGCCGTTTCGCCAATCGACCTGGGCCAGCGCGAAGAACGCGGCGCTCGCGCGGCTGCGTGCCGACGGCTACGCCGCCGCGAGCTGGCGCGACACCACGGCCACCGTCGACGCGGCGAACAACTCGGCGACGCTCACGCTCGTCGCCGAGGCGGGGCCGCGCTATCGGCTCGGCGAGATCCGCATCGAGGGCCTGAGCCGCTACCAGGCCGATGCGGTGCGCCGCCTCGCGACCTTCGAGCCGGGCGAGCCGTACACCGAGAAGCAGCTGCTCGACTTCCAGGAGCGGCTGCAGAAGGTCGGGCTGTTCGAAGGCGCATCGGTCGAGATCGACCCGGCCGTCGCGACACACGATGCGGCGCCCGTCCTCGTGCGGGTCAAGGAGCTGCCGCTGCAGCAGGCGACGGTCGGCATCGGCTACAGCGCCAACACCGGGCCGCGGCTCTCGCTCGAGCACTACCACCGGCGGCTGTTCCGCTTCGGCGGCGATGACTGGGTCGCGAAGAACAAGTTCGAGCTCGGCCCGTCGCTGAAGTCGTGGGAGGGCCAGCTCACGTCGCATCCGCTGCCCGACCTGTACCGCAACCTCGTGGCCGGCACCACATCGCGGTTGCGCACCGACGACCAGACCCAGGGTTCATGGTCGGCCCGCATCGGCCGCACGCAGGAGTCCCCGCGCTTCGAGCGGCTCTACTTCGCCGAGCTGAGCCATGCGCGCGTCGACAGCACGATCCTGACGAGCAGCGCCGAGGCGGTGACCGCGAACTATCACTGGATACGCCGCGATCTCGACAGCGTGCTGCTGCCCACGCGCGGCAACTCGCTGTCGCTGCAAGGCGCGGTCGGTTACGGCCGCGGCACGCAGACCGTGCTCGACGCGACCGAGAGCGGCCGCGGCCCGTTCGTGCGCGCCTATGCGCGCTACACCTGGTACCGCCCGTTCGGCAAGGACTGGTACGCGACCGTGCGCGTCGAAGCCGGCGAGGTCTTCGCGAAGCAGGTGCTCGGCGTTCCCGACACGCTGCTGTTCCGCGCCGGCGGCGACGACTCGGTGCGCGGCTACGGCTACCGCACGCTCGGGCCCGAGGTCAGCGGCGTCGTCACCAGCGGCCGCACGCTGTTGACCGGCAGCGCCGAGATCGCGCGTCCGATCTCGCCGAAGTACCCGGCGCTCTGGTGGGCCGCGTTCATCGACGCCGGCAACGCGGCAGACCGCTGGAAGGAGCTGCACCCGGTGGTCGGCTACGGCGTCGGGTTGCGCTGGCGCAGCCCGGTCGGGCCGCTGCGCGTCGACCTCGCGTACGGTCAGGCGGTGCAGCAGTTCCGCGTGCATTTCAGCATCGGCATCGCGTTCTGATATGGCCCATTCCCGTAGCGCCTCCAGCGCTCCCCCTCGAGAGCGTGCCCCCAGCGGACCGGCAGAGCCGCATCCGCGGCGTCCGCTCGGCTGGTTGCGCTGGTTCGGCGCGCTGCTCGCGCTCGTGGTCGCCCTCATGGCCATCGCGATCGGCACGGCATGGTGGGCGCTGCGCACCGACAGCGGCACTGCACGCGTGCTCGCGCTGCTGCCCGGGGTCGAGATCGAGGCGCCGAAGGGCTCGCTGCTCGGCGACTTCGAGGCGCGCCGGATCGCGGTCCGCCTGCCGGGCGGCGACAGCCGCATCGAGATCGCCGAGCTCGTGTCGCGAGGCTTGCGCATCGAACGCGCAAGCGGCCCGGCCTGGCTGCGCGTCGTCGTCGACGAGCTGCGGGCGCGGCGCATCGACATCCAACTCGCGCCCAGCACCGCCAAGAGCGAGCCGCTGCGGCCGCCGGCCGACCTGGCGCTGCCCATCGAGCTGAGCCTGGGCGCGCTGCGTATCGGCGAGCTGCACGCCAGCCCGCTCGGGGCGACGCCGCTGCGTGAGCTGCAGGCGCAGGTGCTGCTCGGCGCCGCATCGGGCAGCGTGCATCGCATCGAGGCGCTGAGCCTGGCCTGGGACCGCCTGCAGCTCGAAGGCCGCGCGCAGATCGCGAGCCGCGCGCCGTTTGCGCTCGACGTGCGGCTGGCCGCCCGACAGGATGCCGAGCAGGCGCGCGCGCTCGGCCTGCCCGCCTGGGGCGCGCAGGCGACGCTCGCCGGAGCGCTCGCCGAGCCCGCGCTGCACGCGACGCTGCGTGCCGATGCGCAACCCGGGCGCGATGTCCAGTCGCTGGACGCGCGCGCGACGCTGCACCCGTTCGCCGCATGGCCGCTCGGCGAGCTGCGCGCGACGATGCACGCGCTCGATCTCGCGGCATTCGCGAGCGCGGCGCCGAGCACGTCGCTGAGCGGCGAGGCAAGCGCGACCAGCCGCGGCCTCGATCAGCCGGCGAGCGTCAAGCTCACGATCGCCAACGCCCTCGCCGGGCGCTGGAACGATGCGCGGCTGCCGCTCGCACGCATCGCGCTCGAGCTCGCCGCGGTGCCGAATGACCCGAACACGCTGGAGCTGAAAACATTCGATATGCAGCTCGGCAGCGCCGAGCGCGGCACGACGTCTGCCGCCACCTCGGCTGCGGCCACCGCCGGCCCGGCCGGCCGCATCACCGGTCGCGGCCGCTGGACCCGCGAGCGCTGGAACCTCGACGCGGTGCTCGCCGATCTGCAGCCGAACCGGCTCGATGCACGCGCGCCGGCGATGCAGCTCAGCGGGCCGCTGCGCGCCGCCGGCAGCGGTTTCGGCGGCGCGCTGGCGCAGCCGGCGATCGATCTGCAGGCCGAGCTGCGCGGCCAGCTCGCCGAGCGCGGCCCGGCGCGCAACGTCGCGCTCAAGCTCGACGGCAGCGCGAACGAGCGCCGCATCGAACTGCGCAGCGCCGAAGCCTCGGCCGGCGCGGCGCGCGCGACGCTCGCCGGCACGGCCGAACGTGCCGCGGCGGCGGATGCGCCATGGGCCATCAAGGCGAACCTCAAGCTCGTCGACTTCGACCCCCGGCCCTGGTCGCCCGGCGTCGCCGATTCGCCATGGCGCCGCGCGACGAACCGGCTCAACGCGACGGCGCAGGTCGATCTGCGAGTGCCGCCCGCCGTCGCCCCCGACAGCACCGCGATGGCCTGGCTCGCCGCGCTGCGCGGCCAGGCCGATGTCGCCATCGCCAACGGCAGCGTGCTCGCCGGCGTGCCGCTGGCCGGCGAGGCGCACGTGAAGAACGGCGACGGCGCGCAGCTCGTCGCCGCGCTGAAGCTCGATGCCGCCGGCAACGCGCTGCGCGCCGACGGCCGGCTCGCGACCCACGGCAACGGTGCGAACGATGCGTGGACCGCGCAGCTCGACGGCCCCGCGCTGGCCCGGCTCGCGCCGCTGTTCGCGCTGCTGCGGCCAGGCGGTAGCGATGCGACGCTCGCCGGCCGCGTCAATGCGAGCGTGCAGATCGACGGCCGCTGGCCCGTCATCGCCACGCAGGGCCGGCTCGATGCGAGCGGCCTGCGCATCGCCGGCGCGCGCATCGAACGGGCGCAGGGCCGCTGGCAGGCCGGCAGCGCGCCCGACGCACCGCTGGCCGTGCAGATGACGCTGGACCAGCTCGCGCTCGTCGCCGCGAACGGCGCGCCCGGGCCGTCGGTCGAGGTGGCGCAGCTGCAGCTCAAGGGCAGCGCACGCGCGCACACGCTGGAGCTGCGCGCCGAATCGAAGGCGCTGCCGCCGGCGTGGACCGACTCGCTGCAGACGCCCGCGGCGACCGGCACGACACCACCGGCCGACGCCGGCAAGCCGCGCACGCTCGCACTGCTGCAACTGCACGGCGAGCTGCTTCGCGGCGACGCGCAGGCACGCGGCGTGGCAGCCGCGAGTGACGCGCCGACCGGCTGGCGCGGCGCGGTCGATCGGGTCGACCTGCGCAGCGCCGGCCGTGCTCCGATGCTGCAGACGCAGAACGTCGCGTTCGAAGTCGGCTGGAGCGGTGGCCCGGCGCACGTCCTCGTGCAGCCGGGCCGCGCCGAGGTCCTCGGCGGCGCCTTGCGCTGGAGCCGCATTGCCTGGCAGGACAGCGCGCGCGCCGGCGCGCCGGTCCAGATCGATGCCGATGCCGAGCTCGAACCGCTGCGCATCGCGCCGCTGCTCGCGCGCGCGCAGCCCGACTTCGGCTGGGGCGGCGACCTGACGATCGCCGGCACGCTGAGCATCCACAGCGCGCCGACGTTCAAGGCCGACATCGTGATCGAGCGCCGCAGCGGCGACCTGAGCGTGACCGAAGAGCTCGGCACCGAGGCGCTCGGCCTGACCGACCTGCGCCTGGCGCTGAGCGCGAGCGATGGCGTCTGGAACTTCACACAGGCGCTGGCCGGCAAGACGCTGGGTGTCGCCGCCGGTGCGATCGTCGCGCGGACAACGCCGCAGGCGACCTGGCCGAGCGCAGACACGCCGATCCAGGGCGTGCTCGAGCTGCAGGTCGCGAGCCTCGGCACGTGGGGGCCGTGGGTGCCGCCGGGCTGGCGGCTCGACGGCATGCTGCATGCGAGCGCCAGCATTGCCGGGCGCTTCGGCGCACCCGAATACACCGGCCAGGTCACGGGTACACAGGTCACGGTGCGCAACTTCCTGCAAGGCGTGGCGATCAGCGACGGCGACATCGCGATCCGCCTGCAGGGCACGCGTGCGCACATCGAGCGCTTCACCGCGAAGGCCGGCAACGGCAGCGTCAAGCTCGACGGCGACGCCGAGCTCGGCGAAGCGCCGAGGGCGACGCTGCGGCTCGTGGCCGAGAAGTTCCAGCTGCTGGGCCGGGTCGACCGGCGCATCGTCACGAGCGGGCAGGCGCAGCTGCGGCTGGACGGCAAGGCGCTCGCGTTGGCCGGCAAGTTCGATGTCGACGAAGGCCTGATCGACTTCACGCGCAGCGACGCGCCGACCTTGGCGAGCGACGTGCGCGTGATCCGCCCCGGCAACGCGCCCTCGCCGGCCGCGGCCGCGTCGGCCGCCGCATCGCCAACGGGCGGCGAGCCGGTCGTCGCCGCGCCGCCGACCGGCCGCGAGGTCGCGCTGGACCTGCGCGTCGGCCTCGGCGAGAAGCTGCGCCTGCGCGGCCGCGGCCTGGACACCGGGATGCGCGGCGAGCTGCACATCACCTCGCCGGGCGGGCGCATGGCGGTCAACGGCACGGTGCAGGCGGTCGACGGCACCTATGCGGCCTACGGCCAGAAGCTCACGATCGACCGCGGCCAGATCACGTTCAGCGGCGCAGTCGACAACCCGCGGCTCGACATCGAGGCGACGCGGCCGAACCTGGACGTGCGCGTCGGCGTCGCGATCACCGGCACGCCGGTCAACCCGCGCGTGCGCCTCTTCTCCGAGCCCGAGCTGTCGGAGATCGACAAGCTGAGCTGGCTCGTGATGGGCCGCGCGAGCGACGGCCTGGGCCGCACCGACACCGCGCTGCTGCAGCGCGCCGCGCTCGCGCTGCTCGCCGGCGAAGGCGGCGGCCCGACCGATCAGCTGACCAAGGCGATCGGGCTCGACGAGCTCTCGCTGCGCCAGAGCGACGGCGAGGTCCGCGAAACCGTGGTCGCGCTCGGCAAGCAGCTGTCGCGGCGCTGGTACGTCGGCTACGAGCGCGGGCTCAACGCGACCGCCGGCAACTGGCAGTTGATCTACCGCATCGCGCAGCGCTTCACGCTGCGCGCGCAGTCGGGGCTGGACAATTCGCTGGACCTGATCTGGACGTGGCGCTGGCAGTAGGCGAAAGGCCGCACGCCATGCGCATGCGAAAATCCGCGTCGCCTTCCCGCCGTAGTTCAACGGATAGAACGGCCGCCTCCTAAGCGGCAAATACAGGTTCGATTCCTGTCGGAGGGACCAGAAGCATGAACAACAACCCCGCCGCCGCCGCATCCCTGCCCTCGCCGTTCTCCGGCTACCAGAAGGTCGTCGTCGGGATGCTGGCGTTCCTGCAGTTCGCCGTCATCCTCGACTTCATGCTGATGTCGCCGCTGGGCGCGTTGATCATGCCGGCGCTCGACATCAGCCCGAAGCAGTTCGGGCTGGTCGTGTCGGCCTACGCGTTCAGCGCCGGCACGTCGGGTGTGCTGACCGCCGGTTTCGCGGACCGATTCGACCGCAAGCGGCTGCTGCTGTTCTTCTACACCGGGTTCATCCTGGGCACGCTGTGGTGCGGCCTGGCCGGCACCTTCGAGAGCCTGCTCGCGGCACGCATCGTCACCGGCCTGTTCGGCGGCGTCATCGGCTCGATCGTGCTCGCGATCTCGACCGATCTGTTCCCGCTGCAGATGCGCGGCCGCGTGATGGGTTTCATCCAGACGGCTTTCGCCGCGAGCCAGGTGCTCGGCATCCCGGTCGGGCTGTACCTGTCGAGCCGGTGGAATTGGCACGTGCCGTTCCTCGCGATGGCCGTGCTCGGCGTCGTCGGCGGCCTGGTCGTGAGCTGGCGCATGCAGCCGGTAGCCGATCACCTGAAGGTGCCGCAGGAGCACAGCCCGTGGATGCACCTGCTGCACACGCTGGCCGAGCCGCGCTACCTGCTCGCCTTTGCGACGACCACGCTCCTGACCACCGGCGGCTTCATGCTGATGCCGTTCAGCAGTGCCTTCGCCGTGAACAACATCGGCATCGCCCTGCACGACCTGCCCACGGTCTATCTGGCAACGGGGCTGTGCACGATCTTCGTCGGCCCCCTGGTCGGCAAGGCGGCCGACCGGTTCGGCAAGTTCAACATGTTCGTCGTCGGCACGGCGCTGTCGATCGCGATGGTGCTGGTCTACACGCACCTCGGGCCGGTCTCGCTGCCCGTGCTGATCGTCGTCAACGTGGTGCTGTTCATCGGCATCTTCTCGCGGATGATCCCGTTCCAGGCGCTGGTGTCGTCGGTGCCCAGCGTGACGCAGCGCGGCTCGTTCAACGCGATCAGCGCCTCCATCCAGCAGCTGTCAGGCGGCCTCGCGTCGGTCGTCGCCGGCCACATCGTCACGCTCGCCGCGGATGGCAGGCTGCAGCATTTCGAGCGGGTCGGCTATGTCGTGGTCGGCACGTCGCTGGTGGCGTTGACGCTGCTCTGGCGCCTGCACCGAAGCCTCGCTCACGTTCACAAGTAGCGCGTCTCGGCGGGCGGCAGCCCGGTTCGTCGCCTTTGCCCGACATCCAAGGCCGGGCTCCTGCCTGAAAAAGTGGCATCGCCGCGCCTCAAGGACTAGGATCGCCCTCCCGGAACTCGAAAGATCCGACGATGGCAGCCCGATCAATCGCCTCCCTGACGCTGAGCTTCGGCCTGGTGTCCATCCCCGTGAAGCTGTATTCGGCGACCGAGAGTTCGAGCTCGATCCGATTCAACCTGCTCGCGAAGGACGGCTCGCGGCTCAAGCAGCAGTACGTCTCCGAGACGGACCAATCGGTCGTGCAGCGCGCCGACATGGTCAAGGGCTACGAGTTCGAGAAGGACAAGTTCGTGCTGTTCAGCGCCGAGGAGCTGAAGGCGCTCGAGGAGAGCAGCACGCATGCGATCGAGATCGTCGCGTTCATCCCCGAGAAGGCGGTCGACCCGATCTACTACGACAAGGCCTACCTGCTCGCACCCGACAAGCGCGGCGGCAAGCCGTACGCGCTGCTGATGGAGGCGATGCGCAAGAGCGGCCGGTGCGCGCTCGCGAAATGGGCGTGGAAGTCCAAGCAGTACGTCGTGCAGGTGCGCCCGGTCGAGGACGGCCTGGTGCTGCAGCAGCTGCTGTATGCCGACGAGGTGCGCTCGCTGAAGGACCTGAACATCGAGCCGGTGACGGTCACGCCGTCCGAGCTGCAGCTCGCGCTGCAGCTGATCGAGCAGATCTCCGAAGACAGCTACGACCCCGAGCAGTACGTCGACGAGGAGAAGCAGCGCATCCTCGCGGCGATCGACGAGAAGATCGCCGGCAAGCAGGTGATCGCCTCGGCCCGCCATGAGGAGCCGAGCAGCGCGCAGGTCATCGACCTGATGGATGCGCTGCGCGCGAGCCTCGGCAAGAAGCCCGCCGCGGCCAAGGCAGCGGCCGAGCCGGCCGAAGCCGCCAAGGAACGCAAGGGCGCGAAGCGCGCCGCGAAGGCGGCCGAGCCGGCCGTGCTCGCGCCGGCCCCTGCGAAGGCACGTGCGAAGAAGTGACGACGACCCCCACGGCGCCGCCCGGTGAATCGACGACGACAAACGCCACGACGACGACCTACACCCTGCGCCGGGTCCAGGCGATGCTCGGGCTTTCGCGCACCGTCGTCTCGGGGCTGATCGCGGCCGGCTTCGTCAAGCCGACGCGCGGGCCACGCAACGAGCACCGCTTCACGTTCCAGGACCTGATGCTGCTGCGCACCGCGTATGCGTTGCAGGCCTCGCAGATCCCGCCGCGCAAGATCCTGCGCTCGCTCGCCCGCCTGAAGGCGACGCTGCCGGAAACGCTGCCGCTCACCGGCCTGCGCATCACCGCGGTCGGCGCCGACGTCGCGGTACGCGACCGCAACGGGCACTGGGCGGCCGACAGCGGCCAGCTGCTGATGGACTTCGAGGTGGCGCCGGCACGAGGCAGCAGCAGCGTCGCGATACTCGATCATGCGAACGATCATGCGAACAATCGGCGCACGACCGACGAGCGCAGCGACGCGAGGGCCGATGCCGATGCGCAGACCTGGTTCGCGCGCGGCGAAGCGCTCGAAGCGACCGACCCGCGCAGCGCCGAGAACGCCTACAAGGAAGCGCTCGCGCGCCGCGCCGACTTCACCGACGCGTACCTGAACCTCGGCGCGCTGCTCAGCGAAGCCGGGCGCGCCGACGAGGCGGTCGAGCTGTACGACCATGCGCTCGCGCTGTGCCCGCCGTCGGCGCTGATCTTCTACAACCGCGCGGTCGCGCTCGAGGACGGGCAGCGCCTGCCCGACGCGATCGCGAGCTACGAACGCAGCCTCGCGCTGGACCCGGCGCTGGCCGATGCGCACTACAACATCGGCCGCCTGCAGGAGGTGCTCGGCGACGCGCGCAGCGCGCTGCGGCACTTCAGCGCGTATCGGCGGCTGCAGCGCTGAGCGCTCACTGAACGCCGGCCATGGACAAGAAGGCCGCCGCCGACCCGCTCGCGCGCTACTGGTCCAAGCGCGATTTCGACGTCACGTCCGAGCCGCGCGGTGATGCCGCGAAGAGCAAGAAGAGCCAGCGCAAGCCGGCCGCGAAGGCGCTGTCGTACGTGATCCAGAAGCACCACGCGAGCCGGCTGCACTACGACTTCCGCCTCGAGCTCGACGGCGTGCTGCTGTCGTGGGCCGTGCCGAAAGGGCCGAGCTTCGACCCGTCGGACAAGCGCATGGCGATCCACGTCGAGGATCACCCGCTGTCGTACGGCAGCTTCGAAGGCACGATCCCGCCGAAGCAGTACGGCGCGGGCACCGTGATCGTCTGGGACAACGGCACCTGGGAACCGGCGGTCGACCCGCACGCCGGGCTGAAGGACGGCAAGCTCGTCTTCACGCTGCATGGCCAGAAGCTCGCCGGCCAGTGGGAGCTCGTGCGCATCGCCAAGCCCGGCGACCGGCAGGAGGCGTGGCTGCTGTTCAAGAAGAAGGACGCGCACGCGAAGCCGCACGCCGAATACGACGTCGTCAGCGCGCTGCCCGACAGCGTGATCGCGAAGCCGTTGAAATCTGCGGCCGATGCGGCCGATGCGGCGACAAGCGGCCGCGTCGACAGCAACGACGATGACGCGAGCGCAACGCCCGAGCTGGTCGGCGCCGTCAAGGCGGCGATGCCGGCGAAGATCGAGCCGCAGCTCGCGAGCCTCGCGACCGCGCCGCCGACCCGCGGCGAATGGATCTGGGAGATCAAGCTCGACGGCTACCGGCTGATGACCCGCGTGCAGAACGGCCAGGCCACGCTGATCACGCGCGGCAACCAGGACTGGACCGGTCGGATGCCCAGGCTGCGCGACGAGCTGAATGGCCTGGGCCTGACGAACAGCTGGCTCGACGGCGAGATCGTCGTGCTCAACGAGCAGGGCCTGCCCGAGTTCAACGCCTTGCAGAACGCGTTCGACCAGTCGCGCACGACGCCGATCGTCTACTTCGTGTTCGACCTGCCGTACTTCGAGGGCTACGACTTGCGCAAGGCGCCGCTCGCGTCGCGCCGGCGCGTGCTCAGGCGCTTCCTCGACGAGAAGCTCGCCGAGGCGAAGCGGGGCAAGAAGCCGCTGCAGCACATCCGCTTCAGCGCCGACTTCGATGCCGATCCCGCGTCCATCGTGCAGTCGGTCGCGCGCATGGGCCTCGAAGGCGTGATCGCGAAACGCAAGGACTCGCCGTACGAATCGCGCCGCACCGAATCGTGGCTCAAGCTCAAGGTGCGGCAGCGCCAGGAATTCGTGATCTGCGGCTACACCGACCGCTCCAGCGGCGAGGCCGAGATCGGCAGCCTGCTGCTCGGCGTGCACGATGCGGCGGGCCGCCTCGTCTATGCCGGCAACGTCGGCGCCGGCTGGAACGCGAAGACGGCGAGCGATCTGCTGAAGCGCCTGAAGCCGACCGCCGTACGCGAGCCGCCGTTCGCGAACAAGGCGCCGCCCGAACGCGGACGCTGGACCACGCGCGAGGCCGGCATCGAGCGCTGGGTGAAGCCGGAACTCGTCGCCGAGGTCGAGTTCTCCGACTGGACGCCCGAGGGCCGCATCCGCCACTCGAAGTACCTGGGCCTGCGCGCCGACCGCCGGCCGCGCGACGTCGTGCGCGAGCAGGCCATCGCCGCGCCCGCGCCCACGCCCGACGCACCGGCGAGCCGCGACCACCACCACAGCGGCAACCACAACGGCGGCGGCAGCACGGTGGCCGGCGTCCGCATCTCGCACGCCGACCGTGTGATCGACGCGAGCACCGGCATCACGAAGCTCGAGCTCGTGCGCTACTACGACTCGGTCGCCGACTGGATCCTGCCGCACCTGATCGGCCGGCCGTGCTCGCTGGTGCGCGGGCCGTCGGGCGTGGGCGGCGAGCTGTTCTTCCAGAAGCACATGGAGACGCTGAGCCTGCCCGACGTGAAGGAGCTCGATCCGGCCGTGTGGCCCGGCCACACCGCGCTGCTCGAAGTGCCGACACGCACCGCGCTGGTCGGCGCCGCGCAGATGAACGTGATCGAGTTCCACACGTGGAATGCGCTCGCGAAGCGGATCAACCAGCCCGATCGGCTCGTCTTCGACCTCGATCCCGGCGACGGCGTGCGCTGGGAACGCGTGCAGGAAGCTGCGATGCTGACGCACACGATCCTGTCCGAGCTCGGCCTCGCGAGCTGGCTGAAAACCAGCGGCGGCAAGGGGCTGCACGTCGTCGTGCCGCTGACACCACGGCACGACTGGGACACCGTGAAGGGCTTCTCGCAGGCCGTCGTGCAGCACCTCGCCCGCGTGATCCCGGCCCGCTTCGTCGCCAAGAGCGGCGCCTCGAACCGGGTCGGCAAGATCTTCGTCGATTACCTGCGCAACGGCTTCGGCGCGACGACCGCGACCGCGTTCTCGGCGCGCTCGCGCCCCGGCCTCGGCGTCTCGATGCCGATGGACTGGGACGACCTTGCCAAGCTCAAGCGCGCCGACCAGTGGAACGTGCAGACCGCGCGCGAGCACCTGTCGTTTCAGACCACCGACCCGTGGCGCGACTACTGGACGCAGAAGCAGACGCTGACCGCGGCGATGAAGACGCTGGGCTACAAGCCGGCCGCAACCCGAGCGTGAAGGTCGAGAACGCGGTCATTCGGGGTCATAGCAGAATCGGTGCCCACCCGATTTTCCTTCTCGTTCCTTCTCATTGCCGGAGTCTCCCATGCCCGATCCGCGTCCCGGCGTCGCCGACAAGCGCCGCACCTTCCGCCAGCTTCACGAGGCCGGCTGCTTCGCGATCCCGAACCCGTGGGACGTGGGCAGCGCGCGCTTCCTGCAAGGCCTGGGCTTCAAGGCGCTCGCGACCACGAGTTCCGGCTTCGCCTGGTCGAGCGCGCGGCCCGACAACGGCATCACGCGCGAGATGGCGCTCGCGCACCTGCGCGAGATCGCGAACGCGACCGACCTGCCGGTGAACGCCGACTTCGAGAACGGCTTCGGCGCCGATGCGGCGGGCGTCGAAGACAGCGTGCGGCTCGCGGTCGACACCGGCGTCGCCGGCCTGTCGATCGAGGATTCGACCGGCGATGCCGCCGAGCCGCTGTTCGCGCTCGACGTGGCGGTCGAGCGCATCCGCGCGGCCCGGCGTGCGATCGACCGCGCCGGCGGCGACACGCTGCTGGTCGGGCGCGCCGAATGCTTTCTCGTCGGCCGCCCCGATCTCGACGAGACGATCGTGCGGCTCCAGGCCTACGCGCAGGCCGGCGCGGACTGCCTGTACGCGCCGGGCATCCGCAGTCGCGAGCAGATCGCGGCGGTGGTCGCCGCGGTGGCGCCCAAGCCGGTCAACCTCTTGATCGGCTGGACCAGCGAGATGACGCTGGCCGATGCCGCCGCGCTCGGCGTACGCCGCGTCAGCGTCGGCGGCGCGCTCGCGCGCTCGGCCTGGGGCGGCTTCATACGCGCGGCACAGCTGATCGCCGAGCAGGGCCGCTTCGACGGGTTCGCCGACGCGGCGTCGGGCCAGGAGCTGAACACGTTCTTTCGCGGCGACCTCGCACGGCGCGGGGCCGGCTGAACGCCGCGACGCTTCAAGTTGGCACGTCGCCTGCCGAAATCCTCCTCAATCGACTTGAATGAGGGGCGGTATGACGACCAAGCAGCGGGCACGACTCTCGGCACTGCGAGACCCGATCAGCGTTCTGCGCGCGCTCGAGAACAAACGGATCGCGATGGACGCGACCGAGTACCTGACCGCGTCGCATCGCGTCAGCCGCACGCTGCGGGAGATGGGTGTCCTCGAGCTGATCGCGATGGCGCGCGGGATGACGCCGGTGCTGTCGCAGCTGGCCGAGAACGTGCTGATGGAGCGCTGCGCCGATCACTTGATCGAGAACGCGCCGGCACGGATCGTGGCGCGAATCGCGACCGAGACGCTGCTGCGGCGCCTCTGAGAAAAAAAGCGGGAAGGCGGTGCGCTCAGGCGCGCTGACGAACGCGCAGGCGGGCGAGGTTGGGCTGGGCGGCCCAGCAGACTTCGAGCGTCCAGCTTCCGAGCGCGACCAGCAGCCAGCCGGGCATCGGCCGATAGCAGTCGACGTGGAAGGGCGAGCGTTTGCCGTACAGGCCGTTCGACACCGAGAACTTCATCATCGTGACCTCGCCGTGCAATGCGTAGGCCGCTATCGTCCCGACGCATGCCTGTCGCCACCATGCCCTGAACAAGGGGGCTGTTGCGCGAAAGCGCCGGCGCAGTGTGAAGAAAGAAGGGGTGGAGACGGTGCCGGCCGCGACTCACTTCCGGACTGTTCGGCGTAGGTTATGGAGATGCGCCCTCGCCACCGTCGTTCTGAACTCTAGGACGGTGAGCGTGGCGTTTCGATCCCTCAATCTCGGGGATGTCGCCGCTCAAGCGCCGAGGCTACGCACGCCCGCCGGCGTGTCGATGAACGCGCGCAGGCGCGGCGCTTCGCCGGGCCGAAGGGCGGTCAGCCGCACGTCGTCGGCAAGGCCGAGGCGGCTCAGCAATGCACCTACGCGCTCGGGCTCGGCGTGGAAGATCTCGAAGCCGACGAGCGAGC
>Ga0070706_100003184_pt1 | contig 16208 bp, 14 predicted proteins | sample KBSK5501metaG_FD_65476 | JGI IMG/M metagenome (GOLD analysis project Ga0070706, IMG submission 65476) | Corn, switchgrass and miscanthus rhizosphere microbial communities from Kellogg Biological Station, Michigan, USA - KBS K5-50-1 metaG | ecosystem: Host-associated > Plants > Roots >...
CTCTGACCTGCGCCCCGAGCAGGATTCGAACCTGCGACCTACTGCTTAGGAGGCAGTCGCTCTATCCACTGAGCTATCGGGGCTGGTGCGACCATCGCCACGCCACGCACGGCCGAGGCTGAACCAGCCTAACCGGTATGCTGCCGGTCTCGCGCCCGGTGCCCCTGCGCGAGCCTAGGGTGGGTGACAGGCCCGGCGTCTGCCACGGACAGGAGCACGCGCGGTGCAGGTACGAGATGTGATGACCGAGGCGACGGTCACCGATTCGACGACGGACACGCTCCGGTCGGCGGCCGAGCGCATGTGGCGCCAGCAGACCGGCTCCCTGCTGGTCATGGACTCCGAACGGCTCGCCGGGATCATCACCGAGCGGGACCTGCTGCGGGCGGTGGCGCTCGGCGCGGACCCCGCCACTGCCACCGTCGATGAGGCCATGACCACGGAGGTGTTCACGGTCCCGCCGGACATGCCGCTGCTGGACGCGGCGCGCGAGATGGCTACGCGCTGGATCCGGCACCTGCCCGTGGAGGACGACGGCCGGCTGGTCGGCATGGTCAGCATGCGGGACGTGACCGGAATCTTCTCGGCGCTGGCACCCGGACCCGTCACCGTGGAGCACGAGTTCGACCAGCTCGTCCGCGAGCGGCGGCTGGCCCGGATCGAACATGGTGACCTGGACTAGATCCACACCGCGTCAGGGCAGCTCGAACGGGAGCGTGATGCCGTCCAGTGCGTTCGGGCAGGGGCAGTCGCGCTGCTCGGGCAGTGTGGCGATGATGGCGAAGACCAGGTCACGCAGCCGCCCGACGTTCCGCCCGAACTCGGCGAAAACCTCCTCCTGGGTGACGCCCTCCCCCGCGGCCACGCCCGCGTCGGTGTCGGTGACCAGCGCGAGCGTCGTGTAGCACAGGGCAAGTTCCCGGGCCAGGACCGCTTCCGGGTGCCCGGTCATGCCCACCAGGGTCCACCCCTGCGCGGCGAACCACTGCGACTCCGCCCTGGTGGAAAACCGTGGTCCCTCGATGACCACCAGCGTGCCCGACTCAACTGGCGCCCAGCCGGCGGCGCGGGACGCGGCGATGGCCTGGGCCCGGCCGACCGGGCAGTAGGGGTCGGCGAACGGCACGTGCACCGCGCCGCCGGCGTCGTAGTAGGTCTGGTGGCGGCTCCGGGTCCGGTCCACGAGTTGGTCGGGAATCGCCAGCGTGCCCGGCTCGTAGGCCAGGGTCAGCGAGCCGACCGCACTGGGCGCCAGCACCTGGCGGACACCGAGCGAGCGCAGCGCCCAAAGGTTCGCGCGGTACGGGATCTTGTGCGGCGGGAAACGGTGATCGCGGCCGTGGCGGGGCAGGAAAGCGACCCGGCGCCCGGCCACCTCGCCGGTCACGATCACATCGCTGGGCGGGCCGAACGGGGTGTCGACGCTGACCTCTTCGCCGCGATCGAGCAACGCGTAGAAACCGGACCCCCCGATCACCCCGATGCTGGCCGCGCTGGTCACGGGTGACTGCCCATCGCCGGGGCGCCACCGGTCACGAGGTCCGCGCCGATCGTGGGATCCACGCCAGCCACGATGTCACACCGGGGCTGGGCAGCCACTCCGGTTAGGCGACCTTCGTGCCCGTGGACGACGACTTGCCCGATCCGCCGGAGTCCGCTTTCTTCTTCTGCGGCTTGGCCTCGGCGGACGACCCTGACCCTGATTCCGCCGGCTTCTTGTCGGCCCCGGCGGACTTCTCGCTTGCGGACGACGAGTCGGAGGACGATCCGTTCAGCTGCTTGTCTTTGGAACCATTGGCCGCGGCGGCACGGCTATCGGTCCGGTAGAAGCCCGACCCCTTGAACACGATGCCGACAGGTGAGAAAAGCTTGCGGAGCCGTCCCTCGCACGCCGGGCACACGGTCAGCGGGTCATCGCTGAACTTCTGGACCGCCTCCAGGCGCTCTCCGCATTCGGCGCACGCATACTCGTACGTCGGCACTGAACCCTCCTCCGCACGCCGCTGGCACTCACGGCAGTGGACTGCTAAATGGTAGCTCATACGGCAGGCGCGTTATTCCCGTTTCCGGCCGCGCCAGCAGCCGAACCCGCTGGTCGTGAGGGGCGGCGGGCAGTTCGTCGAGGAACTCGGCGTCATAGAGGAATGCGATCGTGGGGACCTGCGGGCCGACCCTGGCCAGCGCGCGGTCGTAGCTTCCGCCGCCCCGGCCGAGCCGTATCCCCTGCCGGTCCACCGCCAGGGCCGGCACGATCACCAGGTCGGCCCGGGACACCGCGGCGACGCCGCGCGGCGGCTCGGCGGGCTCGGTGAGCCCCCGCGGGCCGGCCCGCAGCGAATCGCGTCCTTCATAGGAGGCCCAGTCCAGGTCCATATCCGGGCGCAGTACCGGCAGCAGGACGTAGGTGCCGCGCTTCCACAGCGCGTAGACGAGCCCATGGGTGCCCGGCTCGGAGCCGATCGAGTAGTACACGGCGGCCGTGCCCGCCATCTGCGCCTCCGGGAGTCCGAGCACGGCATCCCGCAGCGCCGACCCGGCCGCGGCGCGCTGCTCAGCGGACAATTCCGCTCGTGCGCTCAGTATCCGGCGCCGAAGGGACACCTTCGCGCCGAAGCCGACGCCGGCGCCAGCACCGGGGCCAGGTCCGGGACCGGCGCCAGCGCCAGCACCGCCACCTGCGCCGGGATGCGGCTGTCCCTCTCCGATCTTCAATGGCTAACCCGACTCCCGTCCGGTAGGTACCGCAGATGAGCATCCAAACCAGGTCAAGAGGGTACGGAGGCTGACCCGCTGGTAACAGCGACGGCGCCGGTTCACCCGAAGCGAGCCCTCGTCTAGGGTATCGGCATGCCTAATAAACCCGCCGTGACCAAGGCGGTCATCCCCGCGGCCGGCCTTGGCACACGATTCCTGCCCGCGACGAAGGCAATTCCGAAGGAAATGCTGCCCGTCGTGGACAAGCCGGCTATCCAGTACGTGGTCGAAGAGGCGGTCGCTGCCGGGCTGCGCGACATCCTGCTGGTCACCGGCCGGGCCAAGGGCGCACTGGAGGACCATTTCGACCGGGCCCCCGAGCTGGAACAGGCGCTGAAGGCCAAGGGCGACGATGAGCGGCTCGCCCGCATCTGGGAACCGACCGAGCTGGCCACGGTGCACTACACCAGGCAGAGCACCCCCCGGGGGCTGGGCCACGCGGTGCTGTGCGCGGCCCACCACGTCGGTGACCAGCCGTTCGCGGTGCTGCTCGGCGATGACTTCATCCACCCCAGTGACCCGCTGCTGCGGCGGATGATCGAGGTCCGCGACCAGTTCGGCGGTTCCGTCGTGGCGCTGATGCAGGTGGACTCCGACCAGATATCCCAGTACGGCGCCGCGGCGATCGAGCCGACCAGCACCGACGGCGTGGTCACGGTGACTGACCTGGTCGAGAAGCCCGCCCCGGCCGACGCCCCGAGCAACTGGATCATCATCGGTCGTTATGTGTGCGACCCGGCCGTGTTCCGGGTGCTCGAAAGCACCCCGCCGGGACGGGGTAACGAGATCCAGCTCACCGATGCGCTCAAGACGCTGGCCCAGATGCCGGCCAGCGAGGGCGGCGGGGTGCGCGGCGTCCAGTTCCGTGGCCGGCGTTTCGACACCGGCAACCCGGTGGACTACCTCCGCACGATCATCCAGTTCGCGGTGGAGCGGCGGGACGTGGCCGCCGAGTTCCTGCCGTGGCTGCGGAAGTACCTGGACGACCTGCCGTGACCGACATGGATCCGGTGGAGGCCCACCTCGCGCGGGTGCTCGCCGCGATCCGCCCGGTCGAGCCGGCCCGGCTTGGCCTGGAGGCGGCGGAGGAAGCCGTGCTCGCCGCGGACGCCACGGCGGCGACTCCCCTGCCGTCCTTCGACAACTCGTCCATGGACGGGTATGCGGTGCACGCCTCCGACATCGCGGCGGCCACCGACCTGGCGTCGGTCACCCTGCCGGTCACCGACCAGGTCCCGGCCGGTGACACCCGCGCAGTGACCGTGGCGCCCGGCACCTGCGTGCGGATCATGACCGGCGCCCTGTTGCCGGGCGGTGCCGACGCGGTGGTCCCGGTGGAGCTGACCGACGGCGGCACCGACCGGGCCCGGTTCTCCCAGCCGGTGCCAAAGGGCTACTCGATCCGGCGGCGCGGGGACGACGTGGCCGAGGGCGACGTGCTGCTACTGGCGGGCACCCGGCTCGGCCCGGCCCAGATCGCGCTGCTGGCCGCCAGCGGACACGGGTCGGTGCTCGCGCGCGCCGCGCCGCGGGTCGCGGTGATCGCGACCGGCAACGAACTCAGCGAGCCGGGAAGCCCGCTGGTCCCCGGGCAGATCTGGGAGTCCAACACCTACATGCTCGCGGCCGCGGTCCGGCAGGCGGGCGGGTCCGCCACCAGGCACCGGGCCGGGGACGACCCGGAAACGGTCCTCGCGTTGATCGGGGATCTGTCAGAGCAGGCCGACCTGCTGATCACCAGCGGCGGGGTGAGCATGGGCGGCGAGCACGACGTTGTCAAGGCGGCGCTGTCCGGCAGCGGGGCGGGGACGATCACGTTCCGCAAGGTCGCTATGCAGCCGGGCATGCCGCAGGGCTTCGGCGTCGTAGGCCCGGACCAGACGCCGATCCTCACCCTGCCCGGCAACCCGGTCAGCGCGTTCGTGTCGTTCTGGCTGTTCGGCCGGCCCGCCCTGGATGCCCTGCAAGGCCTGGCACCCCGCCTGCAGCCGGCCCGCCGGGCGGAACTGACTAATCCGGTGCGCTCCCCGCCCGGCCGCCGGTCTTTCCTGCGCGGCGTACTCGGCCCGGACGGTGCGACGGTGACCCCGCTGACCGGCCAGGGCTCGCATCAGCTCGGCGCGCTGGCCCGGGCCAATGCGCTGATCGTGGTACCGGAACAGATGGCCTCGATGGCGGCGGGCGACGTCGCCGACGTAATCTCGCTGCCATGACACAGGCAGGCCTGTCGCATCTGGACGAGTCGGGGCACGCCCGGATGGTCGATGTCTCCGCCAAGGACGTGACCGCGCGCGAGGCCCGCGCCTCGGGGCGGGTGCTGCTGTCCGCGGCGGCGATCGCCGCGCTCAAGTCCGGCCAGGTGCCCAAGGGCGACGCCCTGGCCGTGGCCAGGATCGCCGGCATCCAGGGCGCTAAGCGCACCCTAGACTTGGTCCCGCTGTGCCATCCCATCGCGATCCACTCGGTCACCGTGGACCTGGAGGTGACCGCCGAGGCGGTACTCATCGAGGCGACCGTGCGCACGGCGGACCGCACCGGGGTGGAGATGGAGGCGTTGACCTCGGTGACGGTGGCGGCGCTCGCCCTGATCGACATGGTGAAGGCGATCGACCCGGCCGCGGTCATCAGCGACGTGCGGGTCGAGGAGAAGACCGGCGGCAAGACGGGCCCCTGGCGGCGCCCATGACCGGCCACGACGCTGGCGTGATCCGGGCGCTCGCGGTCACCGTGTCCAACCGGGCCGCCGCCGGGGTCTACGCGGACCGGTCCGGGCCGGTGCTGGCCAGGCTGCTGGCCGAGGCCGGATGCGCCGTGGACGGCCCGCTCGTGGTGCCCGACGGGGCGCCGGTCGAGGCGGCCTTGCTAGACGCCATCACCACCGGTTATGACGTGGTCGTGACCACGGGTGGGACCGGGCTGACCCCGGGGGACCTCACGCCGGAGGTGACCCGCCGGGTGCTGGACCGGGAGATCCCGGGGATCGCCGAAGCCATCAGGGCGGCCGGCATCGCGGGCGGGGTCCCGGCCGCGATGCTGTCCCGCGGGCTGGCGGGCCTGGCCGACCGCACGCTGATCGTGAACCTGGCGGGCTCGACCGGCGGGGTCAGGGACGGCATGGCGGTGCTGGCCCCGGTGCTGCGGCACGCGGTGGACCAGGCCCGTGGCGGCGACCACCCGCGGCCCGCGGCAGCAGATCAGGCCCACGGCACCGACCACCCGCGGCCCTCGGCAGCAGATCAGGCACACGGCACCGACCACCCGCAGGGCGGGACGTTCCATTAGGCAGCCAAGGGCCCGCCGGCCGGCATAAAGGGCAGCCCGCTGGGCCTTATTAACGTTGAGATCAGCCTTTAGTCTGGGGATCAAGCCTTGGGCGCGAAAGTTCCGGATTCCGATAGACCGTGCGTCCTGCTCGGACGAGGGGAATGATGACCCCGTGGGACGCTTGCGCGGGTGGCCGGTAACCCTCCTTGAGCCTTCGTTGCTGGACAGTCAGGTCATGTTGCGCCCGGTCCGGGTCAGGGACGCCGGCGCGTGGCGCGACTCCCGGGTGCGTAACGCGGACTGGCTGCGACCCTGGGAGCCGACCAACCCGGAGACCCCGCTGTACCGCTCCAGCGTCGGCCCGTACGTGGCCATGGCCCGGACCATGCGCCGGGAGGCGCGGCAGGGCCAGGCGCTACCGTGGACCGTCGTCTATGGCGGGCGGTTCGCCGGCCAGCTGACGGTCGGCAGCATCCTGTGGGGCTCGGCCCGGTCCGGGCAGGTCGGATACTGGGTCGACGAGCGCCTGGCGGGCCGCGGGGTCATCCCCACGGCGCTGGCCATGGCCATCGACCATTGTTTCTTCGTGGTAGGACTGCACCGCGTCGAGGCGAGCATCCGCCCGGAGAACCACGCGAGCAGGCGCGTGGTGGAAAAACTCGGCTTCCACGAAGAGGGCCTGCGCCGCCGCTACCTGCATATCAACGGTGCCTGGCGGGACCACCTCTGCTACGCCCTCACGATCGAGGATGTGCACGGTGGCCTGCTGGCCCGCTGGCGCGGAATACTCTCCGCCCAGCGCTCGGGTACCGCCAGCTGAGGCGAAACCTGCGTTAGCGGTGGCTGCCGTGGTCGCCGTGGTCGCCGGGCGGCCGCAGCTTGGCCGCGTAGGCCACGTTGATCACGGCGATGGCGATCCAGACCACGAGCAGCCCCCAGAACCCGGCGGGATGCGCCCCGGCCGACACCACAATGGCGGTGATCGGAATGCCGAGCGTGATCGAGCCGAGAGCCATCGGCAAGGGACTGAACTGCTTAGGCTGGCGCGCGGGCGGGGCCGGAGCCGGTTGCGGAGCCACCGGCCGCACCGCTGCCTGGGCGAGCCTGGCATCCACCCGGGCGTCGATCTCCCGGCCCACTCGCTCCACAAACGATTCAAGTACCGCATCCCGGTACTCGGGCCCCAGTTCCTTATGGGTCTCCGCGGCGGCGCGCAGTTCGCCCGCGGACAACGGCGAATCGGTCACGTCACCACGGTATACCGCGCGCGACGGAGGCCGGCCGGCCCCGGGCTGCGTAACGCACCCAAACTCATTTAGCGTCATATACCGCCCGCGGTAAGCCTCCTAGCCTGGCCGATCTCACGACACACCGGGGCGAATGCTCGTCAACGGCGGCCGATGCCTTTACCGTGCGTCACGTGAGCATGCCCGCGTCGGCGCCTGCACGGCGGCAGCGCGGCCGGACCGGTCAGAATTTCGCGAGGGTTGAGCGTTGAGCGGCGCGATCCTCTATCTCGCGATCGTGGCTATCTGGGCCGTGGTGCTGGTGCCGCGATGGCTGCGCCCCCGGCCAGCCCCACCGCAGCCCGTCCCGGTGCCGGCTGAGGAGGCCGACGCCGGCCGATGGGACCTGCCGGATCCGGGCCAGGACGGCGCCGCGGCGTGGACGACGAGCGCACGTGGCCCGGACACGGAGAGTGAACAAGAACCGGGCGAGGACGCCGGGGACGCTCCTGAGGACGAGTCGCAGGAAGCCGCCCCCTCCCCCGTCAGCCGGCGGCCCGACATGGTTAAGGCCCGCCGCCGCCTGCTGACCACCCTGGTCACGCTCACCGTCATCGCCGTGGCGCTCGCGGTCACCCGGGTCGACGCGTATTGGATCATCATTCCGCCGGCTGCGTTGCTATCCGGGTATCTGCTGCTGCTCCGCCACGTGACTCAATTTGATGCCGAACGAGCGCGCCGCACGGCCCGGATCCGCTACGACGCCCAGGTCCGGGCGGCCCAGGAGCCTAATACGTCGCAGGTTCCGGTCGCGGGCGCGCCCGACCATGAGTCCGTGCCGGACCAGCCCGCGGCACCCGGCAGCGCCGAGATCATCGACATCTCCGGCCGGATCGGCGATCAGGTCTACGACCAGTACTCGGACGCGGCGAACCGGGCCGTCGGGGACTGAAGCGCGAGCACGCGCTGGTCTTTGCTACGCTGACAGCCGTTCCAGGGGCTGTAGCGCAGTCCGGTAGCGCACCTCGTTCGCATCGAGGGGGTCAGGGGTTCAAATCCCCTCAGCTCCACAGAGTTCCACCAGTTCAGCGGCCACAGTGCCCATAAGCGTGATCGCGAATGGGAGCCATGCCGGGAGCCAAGTGTTACGCTTCCGGCATGGCGGAGACCAGGCGCCGCGGGTACGGGGAAGATGGCATCTACTTCGACCACGCCGGCGAGTGCCGTGACGGCAGGTATCACAAGAGCTGCCCTGGCCGTTGGCGTGGTGTCGTCTCGCTCGGCTTCAGCGCGGATGGGAAGCGGCGCCGCAAGAAGGTCAGCGGGAAGACAAAGGCCGAGGTCCGGGACAAGCTGAAAGCTCTCCATGCTGACCTTGATGCCGGGATACGCACGCCACACAGCTACACACTCGAGAAGGCCGTGGCCGACTGGCTGGCCGATGGCCTACCTGGCCGGACGGCCAAGACGATCGAGACCAATCACGATGCCCTGAAGCCCCTGCTTGCCGATCTCGGTTCGGTCCGGCTGACAGACCTGACCGCGCACGACGTGCAGTCAGCGCTGACGACCATGGCCGCCCGCTACTCGACCCGCACTTTGCAGAAGGCGCACAACTGCCTGACGCGGGTCATCCGTCACGCCGCGGCGCACGACCTCGTGCGGAGAAACGTCTCCGCGCTGGTCGACACCCCGAAAGGGCAGCCGGGCCGACCCTCGCAGTCGCTAACACTTGAGCAGGCGGCTGCTCTCCTCTCCGCCTCAGCAAAGTCACGTCTGCACGCATTCATCGTGCTCTGCCTGCTGACGGGAGTGCGCTCGGAGGAAGCCCGAGCGCTCAGATGGGGGCAGGCAGATGTAGATGCAGGAACGGTGGCCGTATGGCGATCGGTGCGGGCGCACGGTGACGTGAAGACAGAGAGGTCCAGGCGGACGCTGAAGCTCCCGCAGCACGTCGTAAATGGGCTCCTCGAGCATCGCGCCAGGCAGGCCCAGGAGCGAGAGGCCGCCGGGCCGCTCTGGCAGGAGAACGACCTGGTATTCGCGACAAGCGTCGGCACCTCTCTCGACTCTCACAACGTCCGGCGGGACTTCCGCAAGATCTGCCGGGCCGCTGGCATCGGTGACAGGTGGGTGCCGAAGGAGCTGCGGACTTCCTTTGTCAGCATGATGAGCCACAAGGGCGTGGCCGTTGAGGAAATCGCCCGCCTCGCCGGGCACAGTTCAACCCGGACCACTGAGGTCATCTACCGCAACGAATTGCGGCCAGTCATTACAACCGGCGCCGAGGTAATGGATCAGATCTTCGGGGAAGCGAAGACAGCCTGACCAAGCCCGGCGGTCCGAAGATCGCCCGTTACCTCGGATCCTTGGTCCGAAAGCAACCTCCAGACTAGTCAACGCTGCAGTCCGTTTCCACGGTCGGCGCCGGGCTCGGCGATAGACGGCCTTACGCTGAGTGACGGAGGAGGTCAGGGAGAACGCGCGCCGAGCCGCCGCTAGGAGCGGCCGCGGGTTCGGGTTCAGGCAGGCCGGAGGCCGCACAGATCCGGGTGCTCTGCGTGCGCGGTCAACGGCTTGACTGTCGTCCGGCGATCTGCGGGGACGGGCCCGGCCGGGACCAGTGCGTTCTGGCGAGACAGCGGCGCAGCCGGGCAGTTTCGGTGGCGTCTGTAGTTGTGCGAGCCCGGTTGCCGGCCATCGTCTCCGCTATCGTCACGCTGGCCAAGTGCGGAAGCGCCCGAGATGTGCCAACGTCATGGTCGGCTCCTGGCGCGCTCAGGCGGCCACCTTTTCGGTGGAGCGGCGGCTGTACAACCCGGCTTCTGGCCTAGCCATCCGCGGGCTTGCGTGCGGCGAGCAGGACGGCCGTCTGGCCGGTCAGGCAGTGCCGCTCGGGCGGCTCGAAGCCGGCGTCGTGGAGCAGGCCGAGGTAGGCCGCCAGCTGGTGGACCCGGCCGCTGGTTGTGCGTAGCAGGAGGCCAAGCTCGTACAGCGCGACCCAGCGCGGCGTTGGCAGCCGCTCGGGGATGACGTCTACCACGGCCAGTGTCCCGCCGGGACGAAGCGCGTCGTACAGCCGGCCGAGCAAGCGGCGGTTGGCGGCCTGGCTGAACAGGTGGCAGAGGTTGCCGGCGATCGCCAGGTCGTAGGCCCCATGCCCCAGCTCGATGTGGAACAGGTCGCCGGCGAGGAACCGGAACTGCCGCTCGCGGCCGGCGCCGGTCACGGCCCGCCGGGTGGCGGGCAGGACTTCGGGCAGGTCGACGGCGGTTACCAGGCAGGCCGGGTCGCGGGCGGCGACCGCGAGGCTCCAGGGGGCCGCGCCCGCGCCGGCGTCCAGCACCCGGGCCGCGGCAGGCAGCAGGCTGGCCGCGTGCTCGGCAGCCGTCGCGAGCATGGTTCCGAGAAGGCCGACCGCGCCCGGGTAAAAGCCGGCCGCGCCATCCGGGGTGTCGCCACGCACCAGCGGCTGACCGGTCCGGAGAGTCCCGTCCAGGTGCGCCCACATCCGGGGGATTGCCGCGAGCCCTGCGAGATTGGCAACGGCGGCCCGCCAGGTGCCGTCCCCGGCGCCTTCGGCCAGGCCGAGGCCTGCCAAGGCGGCCAATAGCAACCGGGCGCCGCGCTCGCTGATGGCGCAGGCGGCAGCGAGCTCGGCGACAGTGACCTGACCGCCATCGAGCCGGGTGAGTATCCCGAGCCGCCCGGCGGTCTGGACCGCCGCCGTGGCGGCGGCCGCCTCGCTGAGGTAGGCGAGCGGCCCGTCGGCGGGCTCGACCGCGGCTGCGGCGGGTGCGGTCACGGCTGCACCTCGATCCGGCCGGCAGTGCCGTCGACGGTGACGGCCTGGCCGTCGCGGAGCAGGGCGGTGGCGTTTCCGGCGGCGACCACGGCAGGTACGCCGTATTCGCGGGCGATGATCGCCGGGTGCGAGAGCAGCCCGCCGGCGTCGGTGACCAGCGCTCCGATGCTGGGGAACAGCACCGACCACACCGGCGAGGTGACCGGGCAGACCAGCACGTCGCCGAGCCGCAGCTTGCCGAAGTCGAACTCGTCCATGACCACCCGGGCCGGCCCCGTGTAACGTCCCGGCGAGGCGGCGATCCCGTCGAGAACCTGGGCGCCCGCCTGCTGGGCGTGGCTGGAGGATGCCGCCTCGATGACCCGGTCGAGGTACCAGAGCAGCGCGGTCATGGTGAACCTGGCCTCGGCCGGGAGGGCGTCCAGCGAGGGCGGCGGTCCCGGGTCTTTGCCGTAGCTGGCAGGTCCCGGGTGCTGCTCGGCGAAGGCCCGCTCTCCCTTGCGGCGGGTGACCAGCGCCGTCTGGGACTCGCCGTCCAACAGCGCCGCCTGCGCCTCGTCCACGGTGAGGAAGAAGACGTCGTCACGCGTTCCAAGCTGGCCGCGGGCGGCGAGGCGCCGGCCGATCTCCAGCAGCCGGTAGCGCAGCAGCGCGAGCGGGGCGCTCACGGTGAAGAACTCGTTGTCCTCGCGCACCGGGTAGGCCCGCTCGGCGCGTGCCAGCGCCCGCTCGAAGCGTTCGCGGTCTCCGAGCGAGCAGCCGGCCAGGGCCGCCCGGGCCCGGTCAGCGGCGGCCATCCTGCGGTCGGCCAGCGCCGCCGCGTCAGCGGCCGGGTCGTAGCCGCGGGCGAGCTGGTCGGCGATCAGCCGCAGGGTGAGCTCGGGCGTCTCCGCAAGCGACGGGTCGGCGATCTCGTAGCGCAGCGCCCGGCAGGCGAACTCGCGCTGGTAGGCGGCGAAGGCCTGCGCAAAGTCCGGGTCCGCCGCGGCCAGGCCGTCGGCGGTGCCGATGTTGGCCTCGGCCAGCAGGCGGCGCACCGCGGGGCTGTCCGCGGCGATGACGGCCAGCTCTGCTAGCCGGCAGGCGGGTGCGGTGGAGGTGACCGACAGGCCGGCCAGCAGCTCGAGGGCCTCCTCGTCGGGCCAGCCGAGCATTTCCCGGCAGGCGAAGACGAGTTCCGCGAGGATGGGCATGAGCGCGCCGTGCAGCAGGAAGTGGATGTCGATGCCCTCGCGCAGCAGCGCCAGGGACCGGGTGGTGTGGGTGTCCAGTTCCGCGTCACCGGCCGCGGCGAGGTCTGTGTCGCGAAGGAGCGCGATGCGCGCGGCCAGATCCGGCTGCCACTGCCGGTACCACTGCTCCACGAAGCGGCCCGCTTTGTCGGAGCGGCCCGCGGCCACGGCAGCGGCGATGCGCCGGCGCAGCCGCGGCACCAGCCGGATCAGCAGCGGCATCAGCCAGGCCGGGGGCGCAGGCCGGTCCTTGCCGCCGAGCGGCACCACCCGCAGGTAATCCCAGCCGCCGATCTGGGCTATCTCGACGGTCTCGGCCAGGATCCCGAACTCCTCAAACGTACGCCGCCCAGCCTCGTTGCGGGGCTGGCCCCAGGCCACCGACACGCTCATCGGCGTCCACGGCCTGGGTGCGTGGCTGGCCTCCCGCTGCCAGAACCCGGGCGGCACCTCGACCGGCACCTCGACCGGCTCCGGAGCCTGGCCGGGCAGGGCGGTGATAGGGCGGGCCTGGAGCAGCACCAGCTCGCCGCCGGCCAAGGCCCACTCGATGTCCTGCGGCGTCCCCAGGTGAGCCTCGACCCGCCGGGCCAGCGCGGCCACGCCGACGGCGGCCTCGGCGCCGATGACGCCCTCCGGTGCCGCGCGGCAGGTGGCCGCTCCGGCGCGCACCACCCACTCATCGGGCGATGCGCTGCCCGCGGCCAGCCGGTCACCCAGCCCGCGGACCGCGTTCACCACCGTGGTCTCCCGGTCCCCGGTGACCGGGTCGGCGCTGAATGCGACCCCGGCCACATCGGCAGCCACCATCGGCTGCACGAGCACCGCCATCGCCGCGCTCCCCGCCGCCCCGCGAGAGCGCCGGTAGGCGGCGACGTGGCGGGTGAACGCCGAGGCCCAGCAGCGGCGAACGGCGGCCGGCAGCTCAGCAGCGGGCACGCCGAGCACGGTCTCGTACTGGCCGGCGTAGGAGGCGCCTGCCAGGTCCTCGTCCACCCCCGAGGAGCGCACCGCCAGCGGGCCGCCGCCCAGCCGCCCGGCCGCCGCGGCGACGGCGGCCGCGACCTCGCCGGGCAGCGGCGCAGCCTCGACCTGCTCCGGGCCGGCGCTGCCGTCGAGCCGCGCGGCGGCCAGGGTGCACGCCAGCGCCTCGGTCGCGACGACCACGCCATCGGGCACCGGGAACCCGGCCCGCCTGAGCGCGCCCAGCGTCGCCGCCTTGCGGCCGACCCTGGGCGCGTCCGCCGATCCCACCTCGTCCAGGGCCAGCACCAAGCCGGTACTTGTCAGCGTCATCGCCGCCACCTTCCAGCCATCCCGTGATACCTGGCGGCCATGCTCCCTCCAGCCGGGCGATCCCGCCCATCCGTCCGCCTACGTATCGGCCTGGCCGGCCCTACGTATCCCGGTCGTGACATCCGCGGCGAGGCCGCGCTCCAGCACCCAGCGAGCCAGCGCGGTCCGCGATGGCAGCCCCAGCCGGGCTGGACGTGCTGCAGGTGGGTGGTCACCGTCCGCGGGCTGATGAACAGCCGCCCGGCGATCTCGGCGTTACTGAGCCCCGCGGCGACCAGCCGGGCCACCTGTAGCTCCCGCTCCGACAGCTCGCCGGCCACGGCCCGCGGTGGCGTGCCCGGCCGCTCGCCCAGGCCGCGCAGCAGCCGCCGGGCCCGGTCGCCCAGCGGACGGGCGCCGAGGCTGTCGAAGACGGCCAGGGCACCGCGGGCCGCCTCAGCCGCCTCGGACCGGTCCTGCGCAGCGTGACCGTCGCCCGCTGCTACGGCCGCGGCAGCTTCGGCCCAGCCAAGCTCGGCCCTGGCCGCCTGGAACGGCAACCCGAGCCGGTCCAGGCCATCGGCGGCACGCCGCAGGCAGGCCAGCGCCGCCGCCCGCTCGCCGAGCGCAGCCCGCGCCAGCCCCTCGACCCAGCTCCCGCATGCCGCCGGCCATGGCGCCTCCGGCCCGAGCTCCTCCAGGCGGCAAGCCGTGTCGAGCGCGCCGACTGGGTCGCCGGCCGCCACCTGGGCTTCCCCGAGGACCGTCAGGCCCAGGCCGGGGATGATCACGGGAGTCGCCAGGGCCGAGGCCGCCAGCGCCTGTGCCCGCTCCGGGTCGCCGGCGGCAAGCGCGGCCATCGCCTCGGCGATCTCGACCACCGCGAAGACGCGGCGATCCGCTGCCGCCGCACCGTAGACTTCCCGCGCCTCGGCCAGGCACCGCCCCGCGTCCTCCAGCCGGCCGCGGTTGGCCAATACCAGCGCGCGACTGGCCAGGGCGTCGGCGACGCCGCGGGCGGACCCGGTCCGGTAGCCCTGGCCCAGCAGCTCGCCGGCGTTCCGCAGCACGTCCTCCCACGCGTCGGTGTGCAGGTCGATCATCAGCATGCCGAACCGGGCGCTCAGCTCGAGGGTCGGTGAGCCGGTCTGCCGGGCCAGCGCGAGGTCGGCGAGTCCGTGCTCGCGGGCCAGGCGGTAGTGGCCGGCGTTGGCAGCGGCCGCGCTAATGCGCCGGTGGGCCAGAGCGGCAAGCGTGCTGATCCCGGCCTGCTCTGCCACGGCGAGCGCCTGCTGGCCGTGCTCGCGGGCGGCCGCGAAGTTGCCGCGTAGGAACGCCATGTCGGCACGGGCCAGGTGTGCCCCGGCTACCGCCCGCTGCGTGCCGGTGCGCTCTGGCAGGGCCAGCAGGACGGCCGCCTCGGCCTCGATCCGGGCGATGTCACCCGCCCGTGTGAGCAGATGCAGCCGGATGTAGTGCAGGTCGGTCAGTTCCAGGTCGGCGCCGGTGCCCTCGACAGTCTGGAACCCGGCGGCCAGCTGCGCCTCCGCCGCGTCGGACCGCCCCCGGTCCCATTCGACCAGGGCCAGCAGGCCCCGCAGGCGGGCAGTGGCCGGCCGGTCGCCGGATCGTTCGCGCTGCCTGGCGGCCTCCGACCAGGCCGCTACGGCCGCCGCGAGCTGGCCAGAGCGCGATCGGGCGTGGCCGAGGCGCTCCAGCAGTTCCGCCACCATGGCAGGCCGGTCGGCGCGGGCAAGCGCCAGGGCGGCCGCGAAATGTCCGGCCGCCTCGGCGTCGGCGTGCACTTCCTCGGCTCGCTGGCCCGCCGCGACCAGGACTTCCAGCGCGCGCCGGGAGTCGGCCTCCCAGGCTGCGCCCTGGTAATGATGTGCGAGCCGGTCCAGGTCGCCCGGGCGGAGCGCCTCGAGGGCGGCCGCGACACCGGCGTGAAGCCGGCGCCGCCTGGACTCCGGCAGCTCGCCATAAGCGACCTCGGCGACCAGCGGGTGGGCGGTGCGGTAGACGACGCCGGACGCTGCGAGTTCCTCAGCCACCAGGCCGGATTCGCGGAGCTGGCGAAGTACCGTCTCCAGGTCCCCCGCCTCAGGCCCGGCGACCCGGGCGAGCACCGCCGGAGACGCCGCGTCGCCGGCGACCGCGACCAGTTCCAGCACGGCGCGGCCGACCGGATCCAGCCGCTCCAGCCGCGCCAGCACCAGGTCCCGCACCACCGGCGGCAGCGCGGTCACCGACTCGCCGCCAAGCACCCACGTGCCTCCGCTGCGGACCAGCTCACCAGTGTCGCGCAGGCCGCGGATCAGGGCGGTGACGAACAGCGGCATCCCGGCGGCCCGCGCACGCAGGGCGCCGAGCAGCGCGGGCGGCGGCTCGCCCCCGAGCAGTGCGCGCGCCAGGGCGGCGACCGCCTCCGGGTTAAGGGCGCCGACGGGCAGCTCCTCGGCCAGCCCCAGTCGCTGCAACGAGCGCACCATTGTGCGCAGCACCGGGTGGGTGCGCGCCTCCTCCAGGCGGTAGGCGCCGAGCAGCAGCACCCGCTGCCCCGCCAGGCCCCTGGCTAGGTAGTGCAGAAGCTCCAAGGACGCGGCGTCGGCCCAGTGCAGGTCATCGACCAGCAGCGCCACCGGCCGTTCA
>Ga0070706_100003185_pt1 | contig 16207 bp, 14 predicted proteins | sample KBSK5501metaG_FD_65476 | JGI IMG/M metagenome (GOLD analysis project Ga0070706, IMG submission 65476) | Corn, switchgrass and miscanthus rhizosphere microbial communities from Kellogg Biological Station, Michigan, USA - KBS K5-50-1 metaG | ecosystem: Host-associated > Plants > Roots >...
CAGGTGCGCCAGGCGGTCTAGGACGCCTCCGGCCCCCGGCGCCCCACTGTCGGCGGCCACCCCGTAGAGCGGAAGCCAGTGGAGGCGAACGGCGAACAGCGCCTGGGCGAGCAGCGCGGCCCAGAAGGTGGGCAGCGAATAGAGCGCGAAGAGGGCCGCGGTCGAGATTCGGTCGAACGCCCCCTCCGGCCGGCCCCCGGCGACGACCCCCAGCGGAATCGCGAACGCCAGCGCCAGGCAGAGGGCCAGACCGTTCAACAAGATCGTGTTCGGCAGCGCCTCGCGGATGCGGGTTCCCACCGGCCGGTGATCGACGAACGACTCGCCCATGTCGAACCGCGCCACGCGCGACATCCAGTGGAGGAAGCGCTCGGGCAGCGGCCGGTCGAGTCCGTAGAGCCGCCGCATCTCCTGCGCCGCGCGGCCGGACGAGCGCCGCATCGAGTCGGGCCCGCCGGAGACCGGACTGCCCGGCGCGAGGTGCACCAGCATGAACACGATCAGCGCGATCCCGAAGAGCGTCGGCACGCCGAGAAGGAGACGGCGCACGAGATATGCGATCACCCGCCCGCCCGACCTCCGGGCGGCGGCGGAGCGCTTCCATCCGACTGCGGCTCCCGGGCGGCCCACCATTGCAGGGGTCCGGGCCAGATGCTCCAGAGCCCGAGCGGTGACGTGACGAGCCCTCGCACGCGTCTCTGGAACGCGAACTTCTGCGACGCGTTCACCACGAAGATCGCGGGCGCCTCGTCACGGAACATCCGGTGCAACCGGTGGAGCGCGGCGCGTCGGCGCTCGGGGTCCAGCTCCCGCCGTGTTTCTTCCATGATGCGGTCCGCCTCCGGGTTTCTGTAGCAGCCGTTGTTGAGACCGCGCGGAGCGCACTGAGAGGAGTGCCAGTAGAAATACGGGTCCGGGTTCGGGTCCACCGCGGACCAGGCGAGGGACGCGGCCTGGAAGTCCCCGGCATCGACGTGCTCGACGAACGCCGCCCATTCCATCGTCCGCACGTGCACCGCGACGCCCACCCGCGCGAGCTCGGCCGCCAGCATCTCGTCGATCTGGCGGCCCACCGTCGAGCCCGCCGAGACGAGAAGGTCGAACTCGAATTCTCGTCCGTCCCGGTCCCGGATTCCGTTGCCGTTGCCGTCCTTCCAGCCCGCCTCCTCGAGAAGCCGCGCCGCCGCCGCCGGATCGAACGGAAGCGGCGCGACGGCGGGGTCGTACGCGGGAGAGTCTGGAGCCCACGGCCCCGAGATGATCCGCGCCGAGCCGCGGTAGAGGTGGCGGACGATGGACGCCCGATCGAGCAGCATCGTCAGCGCGCGCCGAACGCGCGCGTCGGAGAACAGAGGCGAACGGTTGTTGAGCGCGATGTAGTTGTAGTCCAGGTTGTAGAACTCGACGAGGCGACAGCACGAAGCGAAGGCGGCATCGGAGGAGGCCCGCTCCTTCGACGCGGCATCGATCTGGTCCTCGTCCAGGCCGCCGCCGACCAGAAGCCGATACGCCGTCGTGTCATCGGGAAGGATCCGGAAGACGATTCGGTCGAAGTGCCCCGGCGCCCCCCAGTATCGGCGATTGCGCTCCAGCTCCACGCTCTCCTGCGCCTTCCAGGAGGCGACCCGGTAGGGACCGTCCGACAGGGGCGCCCGGCCCTGCGGCGACCCGACGAACCCGGCCGCTCCCCTTTTCTCGAACCGATGCTCGGGTATGACCGGAAGCACGAACGCCATCGGCCGGAAGGCGTAGGGGTCCCGAAACCGGACGCGCAGGCGGCGGGCGTCGAGCGCCTCGACCGACTCGAGGTCCTCGAAGAGCGGCTTGAAGACCGGCGCCGCGACGCTCGGGTCCGTGATCTTGCGAATCGTGAAGACCGCGTCGCGCGCGGTCACCGGCCGGCCGTCCTCCCACCGGGCCTCGGGGCGCAGAGTGAGTGTGTAGTCGCGCCCATCCGCCGAGCCGACGATCCCCTCGGCGAGCCCCGGAACGAGGTCCATGCGGGCGTCGAAGTCGAGCAGGTTGCGCTGCACGTACTGCAGAACCTGCGCCTCGGGGGCGCTGGATTGCAGCACGGCGTTCAGCGTCGTCGGCTCGCCGAGGAGCCGGCACCGCAGGACCCCCCCTTCCGTGACGGGCCCGGCGGCCGACTCGTTCAGGAAGCCGAGCGCAGGCACCGGCGTGGCGCGGGTTGCGACCGAGGCAGCGACGGAGGGCAGCGTCGGCTCCGTGCGTGCGCGGCACGCCGCGCATAGACAAAGCACGACCGCGACGAAAGCAAGCGCCGCGCGAACCATCCGGCGCGGATTATGACGGAACCGGAGAGTCGAAACCCGAAACTCGAGACCTCGCTCTACGGGGCGGCGAACGACGCGACCGCGACGTTGCGCGCCGCGTCCGTCACCCGAATGAGCAGGTACCCGCCCCGCGCGTCGGAGGGCAAGTGGACCGTGTAGACCTCTCGAGGAGAGTCGGAAAGCCCGTCCTTCGGCTCGACTCTCGTCCACTTGCGTGCGTCGATGCTGTACTCGGCCTCCATCAGCGGAGAGGCGGCGTCGATCGCCTCGAACTCGAAGGAGCCGGGAGCCGTCGAGAGAGGACGAATCACCGGAGGGGTGTTGTCGATGCGGACGGGCGACGACTCGCGCGAGCTCGTCTTCGCCTCCCCCGGATTCGTCTCGGCGTCCGAGGCCGTCACGCGAAATGCGTAGTCGCCGTCGGGAAGCGACGTCGAGTCGAAGGAGTAAAAGGTGTCGCGAAGGTCTTTCTTGAGCGGAATCCACTTCTTACCGTCGAGGGGGCGGAACTCGAGCTCGTAGGAGAGCGGGTCGCCGTCCGGGTCGGATGCCTTCCAGGTCAGGGTCCGGTAGCCCTTGCGATAGAGCTTCCGCGTCGAGCCTTCCGACTTGGACTCCTCGAGGCTCGTGAAGATCCCGCGCTCGTCGGGCGCAGAGGCCTCGAGGACGTTCGAACCGGACGAGCCGGAGCGGGCGAGGATCTCCCACGGGTCCAAGGCCGTGAAGCTCTCTATGACGGGCACGGCATTGACGTTGCGGTATGCCGCCTCGGTGCGGCGCACGCGCAGACCCCCATCCGGCTCGCCCGACATCCGCATCCTCCACTGGAGGAAACGGCCGTCCGGAGCGTCGATCTTCAGGCTTCGGTCGCCGCTGGCGAACGCGGACCATGGGCTCCAGGTGGAATCGGGCGTCCCCGATTCTCCCGATCGAAAGGCCCACTCGAGCTTGGCGCCTCGCGGGGCCTCCCCTTCCCAGCGGAACGCGCCGAACCGGCTCGTCCGGCCGGTGTCCTTCACGGCCGAAACGTACTCGCCCGCCACCGCACCCGAACGCCGCCGGTAGAGAGCGCTGGATCCGTTGGTGCCGACGCCTTCGCCGATCAGGAACGTGAGTTGCTTCTCGTCGAACGTCCGAAGCAGGGAGGAGGAGTCCGGCGCGATCGCGTAGAGCTTTCCCTTCGGCCCGGTCGCCGCGACGACTCCGGCGCCCCCCTCGTCGCGCTCGATGTCGAACACGACCTCGTCCCCGCTGGTCCACACGGCGCGCGGCGGCTCGCCGTCCTCGAAGAGCACGACCTCGGAGGAGTAGCCGCCTCGCGGGCCACCCCGAGGAGGAGCAACGCGCGGGGTCGAAACGCTCACGGTGACCTCCGGACGCCCCTTCTCGTCGTCGTCGCCGGGCGAGCCGGGCTTGGAAGGCTTCGTCGATCCCGAGGCGGAAGCGATGGGAACGGACACCGCCTCTCCGCCGGACGAGGAGAGCTCCGCCGTGCCGACCGCAGCCCAGACGCGCCCCTCGCGATCCGCGGCGATCGCGGTGACTTCGGGCTTCCCCGAGTCGTACACGGTCGCGACGCGCCCGGATTTCTCGATCCGCAGAACGAGCCCGGAGCCCGAGGTGCCGGCCCAGATCCGACCGTTCGCGTCTCGAAAAAGGGCGCGCACGTGCGCGTCGCTCGTGACGTGGACGCGCTCGCCGTGACCCGGCGAGGTCACCCGGTGGATCTCGCCGGGCAAGCCGGTGCCGACGTAGAGCACGGGCCCGTCGAAGGCGAGGGCCCAAACGTACTGGGCCTTCGTCTCGTAGTAGAGCGCCGGTTTTCCCTTCTCGATCCGGTAGATCTTCCCGCCGGGGGACGCTCCCGCGTACAACGCACCGTCCGGCCCGGGCCGAAGCGCCGTCACCTCCTTCTCCTCCAGCGTCGCGTAGGTGTCGACTTTGCCGGAGGGGGCGACCCGCAGAATCTTCCCGGCGTCTCCGGTGCCGACGTAGATCTCACCGGAGCGTCCGCTCGCGGCGGTGAACAGCACGGGCTCGGAAACGCCCTCGATCTTCTCCAGGGGGCGTCCCGGCTTCAGGCTCCCATCGGCGGACACGGAGACGCCCCGCGCCTCACCGGCCGAGAAGTCGGCCGCGGTCTCGCACTTCCAGATCCTGACGGTGGCCGCCGGGAGGGCGCCGGCGAAAAAAGACAGGGCGAGGCCCAGGACCGGAGACCGGAGCCGGCCCAGGCTCACCAGAGCCTCGGCAGCACTTCGAGATTCAGGCGGGCGGAACCGGACACAGGCACGGGCTGCTCGACCGACTCGGCCTGCAGCCTCAGGTAGCCGAGATCCGGCGCCGTGTCGCCGGGGCCGCGATCGCGCAGAAGAGCCGCGCGGGTCGGAGGCAGCGCCGCGAGCGCCTCGCCGTTGACGACGGCGCCGGGCGCGCTTCGGTACGCGAGGAGGTTCAAGGAATTCGGAGGCCGCACGCGGGCGAGGAAGTCGAGCGCCTGGTCCAGCGAGTGCGGATCCGGAGGATACAGCGCCAGATCGTATGCCGTCGCCGCGTTGCCGTCGCCGACGAAGACGGTCAAAGGTCCGGCCGGGGCATCCGGCGGCACGCGCAGCGTCATGACCACCCGCCGCGGACCTCCCCGGAAGTCCTCCAGGTCGACCCAGACCGGAACGCTGTCGCCGGGCCGGACACGTTCCTTCTGCGCCTCCACGTGCACCACGCGCGCGCTCTGCAGGCGATCGGAGTGCGCGATGTCGACGTCGACCCCCTGAATCGCGAGGTCGCGAAATTCGTTGGCCATGAGGTAATTCGTGAGAAGCGCGACCGAACTGACCGCCTCTTCGCGCGCGCCGAGTCCCGTGAACACGGAGTCCCAGCGGACGGTGCGCTCCGGTGTTCGGATCGACGACTTCCAGACGATCGTGCGCTCGCCGGCGCGCTTCTCCAGTGTCGTGAGGACGTTGTCGATCGCGACCGCCAGGAGAATGGGCGTCAGCATCGAGTTGTGGACGACCTCGAATCGGAACGTCTGCGTCGGAATGTCCTCGGAGGTCATGTGGATCGTGACCGGAACCAGCGTCGGAGGCTTGCCGAAGCTGCCCAGGATGCCCGTCGAGCGGTCCTGCGAGACGGAGCCGAGAACGGAGCCGGTGGTCGAGAACTTGAACGATCGATAGAGCGAAGGCAACACCGTCAGCACGTCCGCGCGCGCCATCGGCATGTCGACGGGACCCATCGACAGGAACGGGTGTCCGAACGCGAGCAGGGAGTTTCCCTCCACCCAGGTCACGGTACCCGTCGCCGAGAGAACCATGTCTCCCGAGAGCAGAACCGCGGCGACGGCCGAACCCGGCTCCAGCCGTCCTTCGCCGGCGGCTGGATCCGCCGCGGTCTGCGCGGAAGCGGAAGCGCCCGACGGAGTCGTGACCCAGCCCGCCGCCTGCGCGAGCTCGGCGAACAGCCCTCCCGGGGCCAAGGGTCCCGACCACGAGACCGGCAGCGGCAGCGGCGCGAGGCCGGCGCTCGCGGGCTCTCCGCGAAACGCCTTGAGCAGGGACTCGAACGGCGCACGGAAGCGGCCCTCGCGAAACGCCGAGACGAACGCCGCCGCGGTCGACGCCGGAGCCCCGATCGGCACCGGCGGCGAGGCCGGAGCCTTACGGATGTCCAGCATGCTCTGGATCGGCGTGATGCCGCAGAGCGCCTCGCGCGAGAACGGCCAGCCGTAGGCGAGCGCCCCGACGAGCCGGTCGCCGATGTAGATCGGGCTCCCGCTCATTCCGGCGATGATGCCGGTCCGGTCGATCGCGTCGTTGAGGATGCGCGCGAGGATCAAGTCCTGTTTCGGTGCGTAGCTCTTGAGCACGCCTACGATCTCGACGTCGAAGCGCTGCACGCCCTTCCCGTCACCGAGGTCCGAGAGGCCATAGCCCTTCATTCCCGCAGCGACCTCCGAAGCGGGAAGAATCTCGGTCGAGCGGGCGATTGCCGAGGAGGCGAGCGCGCCGAGAACGAACAGAAAGAGAACTCGGCGCAAAGAACGCCTCACGAACAACACAACGCCCTGTTTCAGCAGCTCCATTCCCTTTGACCCTCTCCGCACCCTATGTTACGGTCGAAACCGATGACCGTGCTCGCTTTTCAGCCGGTAAACTCCGAAAATCTCCCCAGCCAAACTTCCATCCTCTCCGCCTTCGGTGAGACCGGTACGACGGCCCGGGTCGTTCTGGGGATCCTTCTCTTGTTCTCGTTTGTGTCCTGGATCATCATTTTCGCAAAATTCATACGCCTTCGTCGAGTCTCCCGTCAGTCGGACAAGTTCGTCTCCTTCTTTCGGAGGTCCAAACGGTTCTCCGAGGTGAACACGTTCGCCGGCGAGCTCGCCGACACCCCCTTGACGACCCTCTTCAAGGCCGGCTATGCCGAGCTGGACGCCCAGGTGAAGGCCAACCGAGCCGATGAGGCGCCGTCGACGAGCGGGGGGGCCGGAAAGCTCCTGATCAAGAACATTTCCGGCATCGAGCGGGCGCTGGAGCGCGCGATCGGGGTCGAGATGTCACGCCTGACTCGGCACATGACGTTTCTTGCCACGACCGCCGCCGCCTGCCCCTTTATCGGCCTATTCGGGACCGTCTGGGGGATCATGCAGTCCTTCCGAGCGATCGGACAGACGGGCTCCACCTCGATCGCCGCCGTCGCCCCGGGCATCTCCGAGGCCCTCATCAACACGGCCGCGGGTCTCGCGGCCGCCATTCCGGCCTTGATCTTCTACAACTACTTCATGGGCAAGGTCCGGGAGCAGCGGGCGGGAATGGAGGATTTTTCGCTGGAGTTCATCAATCTGGCCGAGCGGAACTTCACGTAGAGCGATGGTGTCTTTCCGAATGGAAGCTCCAGGTTTCTGGTTCCGGGTTCCTCGTCCCCGGCCAGAAACCAGAAACCGGAAACCAGAAACTTCCTAGACCATGGCCTTTCAGCGTCAAACCGGCGATCCCTTCGATCACCTGGCCGACATCAACGTCACGCCTCTGGTCGACGTGATGCTCGTCCTGCTGATCATCTTCATGGTCACGGCCCCGATGCTCCACCAGGGCATCTCCGTCGCACTGCCGAAGACGGCGACCACGAACCTGCGCTCCACTCTCGAGGATCCGATCGTCCTCTCGATCTCACGCGAAGGGCTGTACTACATCAACGAGACCCCGGTCGCTCGCGGGCTGCTGCGGGACCGCCTGCGGGCGATCCTGAAGGGCCGCCGGGAGAGGGCCGTGCTGCTGAAGGCGGACCGCGGCCTCTCATACGGCACGGTGATCGAGACTCTCGATCTGCTCAACCGAATGGGAATCGAAAGCCTCGGACTCGTGACCGAGACCGCCGGGCCGCGCAAGTGAACCTCGCCATCGGCCGGCGCGATTGATGGACATCGTCGGAAACGTCCTCGCCGAGCGCCGAGAGGAGCGCGTCTCCTGGGGGCCGGCGGCTCTTCTGGCGCTGCTGCTGCACGCCGGAGTTCTCACCGCGTTCGTGGTCTCGGCACTGTCGCATCCCCTTCGATTCGCGGCGCCCCGCGCGGTCGCCGTGCGGCTGCTCCCGGCGGGATCGTTGCGCGCTCCCGAGCCGGTCCGCGCCGAGCCCGCGCCGCCTCCCGCCGCCGAGAAGCCGAAGATCTTGAAGCCCCCCGAGGAGGAGGAGCCGCCCCCCTCGAAGAAGGCCGTCCTGATTCCCTCGAAGAAGGAGGAGAAGAAACCGACGCCTCCGCCGGCGACGCGCCCGGGGCGGGCTCCCACCGCCCGCGTCAGCCTGCCCTCGGCCGGCGACGAATCGTCCGGCGGGGTCTCGGCCGCGGCTCCCGGCGCAGGCGGAAGCGCCGGCATCGGCAGCCTGCGGCTCGATCAGGCGGACTTCAAATACCCCGTCTACATCGAGCGGCTGGTGTCGATCATCAGCATGAACTGGTTCAAGCCCGCACAGCTGGTCACCACGAATCCGGTCATCCACTTCGAGATCGAGCGCGACGGAACGATCGCGGATCCGCGCATCGTGACCTCCAGCGGCCTGCCGTTCGTCGACCGCGCCGCCCTGCGCGCGGTGATCGCGTCCTCGCCCCTCCCGCCGCTTCCCGCCGAGTACGGCGGCCCTCACCTGGGGATCCAGGTCGTCTTCGAATGAACGCTCGACGTCGGACGACCTGCCTCGCGCTGGCTCTCGTCGCCGCCGCGGCCCTCTCCTCGAGGCCGCTCGCCGCTCAGGCCCCGCCCCCGACGCCCCGGCCGGCCGAGGACATCCAGATCGTCATCAAGCGAGGCACCGAGCGGCGGCTGGCCGTCGCGGTGCCCGCCCTTTTCGCCCCCGGGACCGCGGCTCTGCAGGCGAAGGTCGCCGATCCGTTCACGGCCACGCTGCGCTCCGACCTCGAGTACGCCGGCGCCTTCGCGTTGGCGGACCCCGCGCACTACCCTTCGGGAACCCGCGACCCCTCGGCTCCGGAGGCCGCCGATCGCTGGCTCGGAACCGGCGCGGAGGTGCTCGTCGAAACCCGCGGCGAGGTCGCGGGAGACCGGGTCTCGGTCGAGGCGCGCGTCTGGGACTTGAAGTCCCGCAAGTTGATCCTGGGCCGGCGGTACACCGGGGGCGCGACGTACGTCGACCGCATCGCACACACCCTCGCAAACGATCTCGTCAAGTACTTCACCGGCAAGCCGGGCGAGTTCCTGTCGACGATTCTCTTCGTGACGGAACAGACCGGGACGAAGGAGATCGCGGCGATGGACTTCGACGGGCGAAACGTCCGCCAGCTCACGGCGCACCGTTCGATCGCGATCAACCCCAGTGGAGCGGCGGGCAAGATCGCATACACCTCGTACGTCCGTCTCTTTCCCCAGATCTGGACGATGGGCATGGACGGCGGCGAGAAGAAGGAGATCTCGACCGGCGTGGACTTGAACGCCTCTCCGTCGCTTTCCCCCGACGGCACTCAGATCGCGTTCGCCGGGTCGGCGAAGGGGAACACCGACATCTATTCGATCGGAGTCAACGGCGGGTCTCTGCGTCGGCTGACCACCAGCCGGGCGCTCGAGGCCGCTCCGGCGTGGGCCCCCACGGGACGCCAGATCATCTACACCTCGGATCTGACCGGCACACCCCAGATCTACGTCATGGACGCCGAAGGAGCGGGATCGCGACGCGTGACCTTCGCCGGCAACTGGAACGACGAGGCCTCCTGGTCGCCCGACGGCGCGCGCATCGCGTTCGCGTGCCGAAACGAGGGGGACTTCAACATCTGCGTCATGGACTTCGCCAGCGGCCAGACCGTCCAGGCGACCTCCGAGGGATCCAACGGGCACCCGTCCTGGTCGCCCGATGGCGAAAAGATCGTCTACTCCTCGCGGCGCGGCGGCTCCACGCAGATCTACACGATGGACGCCAACGGCCAGAACAAGCGGCAGCTGACGCAGGGGGGGAATCACTCGCAACCGGTCTGGCTGCCGTGAGTCTCCGCGATTAGAGTTTCCCGAAGCTCTTTGTTATATTGGACTTCCCGGCGGCGCCTCACCTGGCGCGTCTCGCTCCGCCGAAGGAGTTACGGAATGAATAGGAAACTGACCACGCTCACGATCCTCGCGTTCGCAGCCTTCGCGGCGCTCGCGCTGTCCGCCGCGTGCAAGAAGAAGGCCCCGACCACGGCGCAGGAGGCGCGGCCGCCGGTCTCGGTCCGGCCGTCCACCGGCGAGACCAACGTGCCGCCGCCCCCCTCCCCCGGCGCCCGGAAGGACGTCGAAGCGGAGGTCCTCTCGATGGACATCGATGCCTTGAACAAGAAGGGCTATCTCTCGGACGCCTTCTTCGACTACGACCAGGCCGACTTGCGCGAGGACGCCCGCTCGGCGCTCGCGACGGACGCTCAATGGCTCAAGAAGTACTCCACGGTCCAGGTGCTGGTCGAGGGCCACTGCGACGAACGAGGCACCGCAGCGTACAACCTGGCGCTCGGCGACCGACGCGCCAACGCGGTCAAGGAGTACCTGGCCTCCCTCGGTGTCGAAGGATCCCGCCTGCGCACCGTCTCCTACGGCAAGGAGCGCCCCTTCTGCAGCGAGAGCTCGGAGAGCTGCTGGCAGCAGAATCGGCGCGGCCACTTCGTCATCACCTCGAAGTGATCTCGCGGCCGGATCGCTTCGGACTCCTCGCGCTCATCGCCACGTCGCTCGCGGCGGGCGCCGCGTGCGTTTCCTCCGATGACATCGAAGGCCTCCACCGGCAGATGAACGACATCCAGAAGCAGATCCAGGCCGTGGAGAAGAAGTCTTCCAGCAAGGAGGAGGTCGAGAAGCTCAACCAGAACGTGGCCACGCAGACGCAGCAGCTGCTCAAGTCGAACGCCGACACGGCGGTCAAGCTCGGCGAGCTGACGACAAAGATGGAGCAGCTCGAGGCGAAGCTGGAGGACACGAACCGCAGGCTCTCTCAGCTGTCTCAGCAGATCGCGGAAACCCAGGGAGATCTCATGAGGCTGCGCGGCGGCTCATCGGCCCCCTCCCCCGGAGGCGGCACCGGCTCGCCGCCGTCCTCGGGGAGCCCCGCCCGCGCCGGGTCGAACGCGCCGTCTCCCTCCGAGCTCTACGACACCGCATACGCCGACTACACCAAGGGCCGTTACGCGCTGGCGATCCAGGGCTTCGAGGACTATCTGGCGAGCTATCCGTCCACGGACCTTTCGGACAACGCGCAGTATTGGATCGGCGAGTCGCACTTCGCCCAGAAGAAGTACCAGGAGGCGATCGCCGATTTCGAGAAGCTGCTGAAGGAGTGGCCCGCCAGCGACAAGGCGGCGGCCGCGCTTCTGAAGAAGGGTTACGCCCTCCTCGAGCTCGGGCAGAAAGCCGAGGCGGTCGTCCAGCTCCAGTACGTCATCCATGAGTTTCCGACCTCCGAAGAGGCGCGGCTCGCGCGAGCCAAGCTCAAGCCGATCGGGGTGGAAGCGAAGTAGCTGTCAGCTGTCAGCTCTCAGCACAGACATGGGTTGTTCTTGAAAGCTGATAGCTGATAGCCGATACCCGAAACTGATAACTGAACACTGGAGACATCAGCCTCATGGCCAACATCAAATCCGCCGAAAAACGCATCCACATCGCCGCGCGCAAGCGCCTTCGCAACAAGGCTCGGCTCTCGCGGCTGCGATCGGCGATCAAGAAGTTCGGGGAGGCGGAGTCGACCCGCAAAGGCGAGACGCTGCCGACCACGCACGCCGAGATCGACCGGGCGCTCGCCAAGGGCGTGATTCATCGGAATGCCGCGGCGAGGTACAAGTCGAGGCTCGCCAAGAAGGCGAAGGTCTAACGCCGCTTCGGGTTTTCACGTTTCGGGCCGGCACGGCCGAAACGATCCTGCAACCAGAAACCAGAATCTAGAAACCTTCCAGCAGACTCGTCACGAGGCTCTGAGCGAATCGTCCGGCCACCCGGTCGATCGCCTCGTTTTCGCGGTCCACATAAGACGCGGCGCTCGCCGAGAACTGATAGTTGTCACGAAAGGTGTATGCGGGGTTCTCCCACAGCGCCTTCTCGTCCGGAATCGTCTTGAGCGAGATCCGAGCGGTCACTTGCACCTGGTAGTCGCTCGCCCGGCCGGCGGTATCGTAGGCCACGGGAAACAGATTGAACGACAGGACGGCGCCGGAGAGCACGGCGTTGGCGCCCTCGCGCGCGGACTGCACCCGAAAGCGGCCGCGCGAGGCGAGCTCCCGCGCGATCTCTGCGGAGAGCCGCTGCTCGAGGCCGACCCGGGGCGTCAGGTTCTCGAGCGTCGTGAACTGCACGACCCGGATCGACTCCGGAAGCGAGGAGGCCTTGCCGACCAGCGTGTAGCCGCAGCCGAGGCTCGCGACGAGAAGGGCCGCGGAGGCGGCGACTGCCTTGCGCCGTCCGACTCCCGCCTCGGGCCTCACTGCACGACCAGGTTCAAGAGCCGATCGGGAACGAAGACCGTGCGGGTGATCCGCTTTCCGTCGAACCAGGACCGGATCCGCTCGTCCGCCTGAAGCCGCTCCATCGCCTCCCGTTCCGAGGCTCCGCGCGCCATGGAGAGCTTTCCGCGAACCTTCCCGTTGATCTGCACGACGAGCGTCACGTCCGGGGGCGTCGCCAGCGCGGGATCGTACGTCGGCCAGGCCGACTCCATCAGGAAGCCGCGCTCCCCGAAGCGCTCCCACCACTCCTCGGTCATGTGCGGCGCGATCGGGTGCAGCAGCTGCAACATCGTCTTCGCCGCGTCCCGGGCCGCCGCCGGGGTCTCGTCGCCGCGATCGAGAGACTCGAAGGTCCCCTTCTGGAACTCCATCAGGGCGGCGACCGCGGTGTGAAAGTGAAACCGCGCCGCGTCCTCGCTCACCCGCTCGATCGTCCGGTGCGTCAGCCGCCGCAACGGAGTGTCGGCCGGGCCGGGCCCCTCGCCCTCGGGCAGCGCACGCACGCGCGCGCAGAGCTCGTGGACCCGGTTCAGGAACCGGAACGCGCCGGCGACCCCCTCCTCGGACCATTCCGACTCCTTCTCGGGAGGGCCCACGAACAGCGTGTAGAGCCGCACGGTATCCGCACCGAACCGGGCGATGAGCTCGTCCGGCGAGACCGTGTTGCCGCGCGACTTGGACATCTTCTCGACCCTGCCGGTCGACGGGTTCAGGCGCGTGATCATTCCCTGGTTGAAGAGACGCTCGAAGGGCTCCTCCAGATGGACGAGCCCCATGTCCTTCAGCACTCGACAGATGAAACGGGAGTAGAGCAGGTGCAGGATCGCATGCTCGATCCCGCCGATGTACTGGTCCACGGGCAGCCATCGATCGACGCGCTCGGTGTTCACCATCTCCTCCTCGTCCCGCGGGTCGAGGAATCGAAGGTAGTACCAGGACGAATCGACGAACGTGTCCATCGTGTCGGTCTCACGCCGGGCCTCGCCGCCGCAGCGCGGACACCGGACCTTCACGAAGGCCTCCGACTTCTCGAGCGGGTTGCCTTCGGCGCCTCGAAAGTCGACGTCCTCGGGCAGGAGCACGGGAAGGTCTTCGTCGCGCACCGGCACGACGCCGCAGGCCGGGCAGTGGATCGCCGGAATCGGCGTGCCCCAGTAGCGCTGACGCGAGATCAGCCAGTCGCGCAGGCGGTACCCGACCCGACCGCGCCCGAAGCCCCGCTCCTCGAGCCACGCCACGGCGATTCGGATCGCCTCGGGGCCGTTCGGTGTTCCGTCCCAGCTCCCGGAGCGGGTGAGAACGCCGTCGTGCGGCCGGGCCTCCGTCATCGTGTCCGGATCGATGTCCCCCGCGTCGGTCCGATAGACGGGTCGAATGGGAAGGCCGTAGCGGCGCGCGAACTCGAAGTCGCGCTGGTCGTGCGCGGGAACACCCATGATCGCGCCGCTCCCGTACTCGGGAAGAACGAAGTTGGCGAGCCACACCGGGATCGTCTCCTCGGTGGCCGGATTGATCGCGAGGATGCCCGTGTCGAACCCTTCCTTCTCGCCCGCCTCCGCCTCCCGCTCGAGACGCGACTCGCGGCGGACGCGCTCGACGAATGCCTCCATCTCGGCCCGCCGCGAGGAGCGCTCCGCAAGCCTCGGCACGGCGGGATGCTCGGGCGCCAGCGCGAGAAACGTGGCTCCGTACAGAGTGTCGGGTCGGGTCGTGAAGACCGTCACGGGATCGTGCAGGCCGTTCACGCGAAAAAGGATCTCGGCGCCTTCCGAGCGGCCGATCCAGTTGCGCTGCATCGTCTTCACGCGCTCGGACCAATGCGGGAGGTGGTCGAGCCCCTCGAGCAGCCGCTCCGCGTAATCCGTGACGCGGAAAAACCACTGCGTGAGGTCGCGGATCACCACGGCGTCGCCGGAGCGCTCGCAGCGGCCGTCGATGACCTGCTCGTTGGCGAGGACGGTGCGGCACCCGGGGCACCAATTGACCGGGGCGGTCTTGCGATACGCGAGCCCCCGTTCCCACATCCTCAGGAAGAGCCATTGGTTCCAGCGGTAGTAGCCGGGCTCGCAGGAGGCGAGCTCCTTCGACCAGTCGTACAGGCATCCCAGCGCGAAGAGCTGCTCCTTCATCCGCGCGATGTTGGCGAGCGTGTACTCGCGCGGGTGGACGCCGCTCTGGATCGCCGCGTTCTCGGCGGGCAGGCCGAAGGCGTCCCAGCCCATCGGATTCAGAGCCTTCCGCCCCTTCATCCGCTCCTGCCGGTAGAGGGCGTCTCCCAGGATGTAGTTCCGCCCGTGGCCCACGTGGAGACGGCTCCCGGAGGGGTAGGGATACATGTTCAGCATGTAGAACTCGCCCCCGGGCGCCGACGTGTCGACGAACGCCACGCGCGCTTCGGCCCAACGCCGTTGCCATTTCGGCTCGATCTCTGCGGGCGAGTAGCGGTCAGGCATGGGTGCGGAATATTACTGGTTTCAGGTTTCAGGTTTCAGGCTTCAAGCAAGAGGCTCCGACCCGAACTTAAGACCTGCGACTCGAAACTCGACCCTATCGGTTCGGCCTCACTCTCAAGACGCCGTCCGGCATCCGCCACACGTCATAGTCGAGGGAGCCTCCCGACTCGAGGCGCGTGAGCGTCAGACGTTTCGGCCGCACGAGGGTCCGCCGGCCGAAGGGCAGGTACCTCGCGTCGACGCCGTTGATCGAGGCGGACGGATCCGAGAAGACGAAGCCGCTGTCCGGATAGTAGATCTCGATCCAGCGGTGATAGACCCCGCCGATGCCCGCCTCGTAACCGTCGGCCCCGGGGCCCGCGCGGAGAACGCCCTGCACCGTCCGCGCCGCGATTCCCGCCCGCCGCAGCAGATCCACCGCGAGCTCCGAGTACCCCACGCAGTGGGCGCGTCGGGAGGCGAAGACGGAGGCGGGGTCCTGACGCCGCGTGCGGTCGGGGTCGTATCGAAGGCGAGACGCCAGGCCTTCCAGGATTCGTTCCACGGCCTGCGCCTCGTACGCCGAGCCCCGTGCGAGGCCGCGTGCGAGCTCGTCCCGCTCGGGCGCCTGCGGCAGCGAGGAATCGCGCGGCCCACCCGTCGGGAAGGGGGCCCGGCTGGAGAGAGGGGCGGCGCTGACGCGCACCCGCAGCTCCACACCCTCGCCCCTGGGCAGCGGCGAAACGGCGAGGGAGTAGCCGTCGTTGTCGTACTGGTCGAACAGCGACGCGTCGGCTCCCGCTGCCCGGTACACGGCGAGCTCGTCGGCGCGCGCCGTGATCCCCGCGAGGAGCCCGGCGCCCAGGCCCAGGATCCCGAGGCAGGTCGCCCTCACGGCGGAAGGGGCTCTCCCCGTTTGGACTTCAGGACGCCGTCCAGAATGCCGTTGATGAACTGCGAGGACTTCGGCGTCGAGAAGCGCTTCGCGATCTCCAGCGCCTCGTCGATCACGACCGGCCGGGGCGTCTCCGGCTCGTGCAGCAGCTCGAAGAGCGCCAGCCGCAGGATGTTGCGGTCCACGACGGGCATCCGCGCCAGGCGCCAGTGATCCGCCTGACGCGAGATGATCGCGTCCAGATCCTCGCGATGCGTCAGAGTCCCGGAGACCAGCCGCTTCGTGAAGTCGCGGACCCCCTCCGGGGACTTCTTCAGGTCGTCCGACCGCTGGAACATCTCCTGGGGCTCCGTCCCGGCGACGTCGTGCTCGTACAGCATCTGGAGGGCGAGCTCTCGCGCCTTTCTCCGGGCACCCATCAGCGCTTCCTCAATCCCCGCCGGAAGTTGGCCATTTCGATCGCAGCCTCGGCCGCCTCCGCCCCCTTCTCCGTCCGCTCGCGGGCTTGCTCCATCGAGTCGCACGTGAGCACTCCGAACCCGATGGGCAGGTCCGTCCCGGCCGAGAGAGTCGCGAGCGCCGAAGCGACGGCGTTCGACAGCACCGCGTGGTGCGA
>Ga0070706_100003188_pt1 | contig 16188 bp, 16 predicted proteins | sample KBSK5501metaG_FD_65476 | JGI IMG/M metagenome (GOLD analysis project Ga0070706, IMG submission 65476) | Corn, switchgrass and miscanthus rhizosphere microbial communities from Kellogg Biological Station, Michigan, USA - KBS K5-50-1 metaG | ecosystem: Host-associated > Plants > Roots >...
CGGGCGCGGCATCCCGACTCGGAGTTCAACTGCGCGTTCGCGGCGGGGCGCACACTGACGCGCGATGAAGCGATCCAGAACGCACTGGCGTTGCAGCGACATTCCTGAGTCGAAGCAGGACTTCGAACAGCTCACCTCACTTCTCAATGTTCCAAAATGCTCCGGGCGAACGGTTGGAGCATCGCCACCGGCTAACTGCTTCGCCGACATTGACAAAGGTCCGGTTGTGGCCGCGAAGGTGAGTTCGCGACTAAGCTGCACAGCGGTCTCTCGATCCGGCGAGGGCCGACTCGCCGGCCTTCGAGGGCGTGACCTCACTATCACAACCCATCTCAGACGCTCACGCTCCCCCAGCGCAGCTCAGCGCGGCGCCAGCGCCTGCAGCAGTTCCGCGACCGGAGCACCTTCGGACCAGGTCGGCACATCCTCAGGCAACTTCAGCCAGGGCTGTTTCCGCTTCACCCAGATGTGGGCGACGATGTCGAGTTCATCGCTTCGGTCCAGCGTGCCGGCACGCACCACCACGACGCCCGGCCGAGCACTGTTCGAGTTGTAGATGCGCGTGTGGCAGACGCCGCACATCCGCTGCGTCGAGGTTCTGCCACTGGCGTTGGTCAACGCATAGACCAACAGCGGGCCGGTCACGCTCAGCCCCGCCTCCGGCAGGAAGGTCTGCTGGCTGAACGCACTGCCGCTCCATGTCTGGCAATCCCGGCAGTGGCAGGCATACGTCCGCGGCAGTGCATCCAGCGCCAGCGTGTAGCGCACCGCGCCGCAACGGCATCCGCCCTGAATCTCTGACATCCTCTCCTCCCGTTTCCGCTAACGCCTACATCTCAGTTCATTCGGAGATTTCCAAAGCGTCGTCCACCTGATGCGCAATCTGGGCTTCGTGGTGAAGGCCTATCCGGACGATGCGGACTTCATGCTGGTGACGCACGCCTTGTAGCGTGCGTGGCTACTGCGCCCTCAAATGTCATCGCGGGGCGGATTACTTGGCCGGGCGTACGGCCTCGACCTCGATCTCGATCAGGTAGGCGGGGTTGGCCAGCGCCGCTACCTGCAACGCCGAGCGCGTGGGCAGGTTGGGCTGGTTCGCCGCGGCGCCGAAGAACTGGGTGTAGCCCTCCATGAAGCCGGCGAAGTCCATCTTGCCGCCCTTGGCCGGATCGCCCACCAGGAACACCTGCATCTTCACCACGTCCTTCATCGACAGGCCCAGGCCCTCCAACTGCTCCTGGATGGCCTTGAGCACGCCGATGGTCTGCCCCTTGGTGTCGCCTCCGTAGGCCGCCGGATCGATGGGCGCCTTGGACTTGTCGACCAGCGGCGGCACTTTGCCGGACAGCAGCACGCGCGTGGCGCCGGCCGGCACCTCGATGGCGGCAGCAATGGGAAAGCTGGAGTTGGGAATCTTATGGCGGACCACCTCGGCAGAGGTCGGGCCGCCGGCACTGGCACAGCCGGCCAGGGCCGTGGCGGCAACAAGGCTGAAGAGAAGAACGGTACGTTGGAGGGAGGGAAATGTCACGAGTTCTGTTCCTCGAAGCTTACTTGGTGGCGGGGCGCATGCCGGAGACGACTTGCGGCGTCAGGACATCACTGTACTGATTGCCGAAATTGGAGCGGATGTAGTTGACCACGTCGGCCACCTGCTGGTCGTCCAGTTGGTGGCCAAAGGGCGGCATGCCGTGCAGGCCGTTCAGCACCACCAGCGCGGGGTAGGCGCCAGCCGCCAGCTTCTGGTTCTTGCGCAGGTCAGGGAAGAAGCCGGCGCCGCTGTGCGCGCCCTCGCCACCTGGCATGTGGCAGCCCTGGCAGATGCTGCGGTAGAGCGTTTCGCCGCCCTGCTGGGTGAAGCGCGCAGTGTTGGTGGAAAAGCTGGCCGCCAACTGCTGGCTGGTCAAGGTCGGCTGCGGCGCGGCGGTCTGGGCGTGCGTGGCCGGCGCGCCGGCAAGCAGAGCCGTCGCCGTGGCGACGGCAGGAAGGAGTTTGAACATCAGCTGCTCCGTGCGAATGAGGAAACCCCCGGGGGCCATACGGGGCTTCAAGCCGCCTGCGCTTTGGCGTGCAGGCGCTCGATGGCGTCCAGCGCCGAGAGGATGGCGCCTTCCATCCACGCGGGGATGTAGGAGGCGTGCTCGCCAGCCAGAACGATGCGGCCATCGACGGCGCATAGGTTCTGGTAGTGCTGCTCGCGCAGCTCGTTCGTCCAGCGAGCGTAGCAGCCGTTGATGAAGGGCACGCGGTTCCATGCCACCGCCACGCCGGTCTTGAACTCGCTCTTGTACTGCGGGTGGATCTGCGCGCCCATCTCCAGCGCCGCGCGCACGCGCTCCTCGGGCGACATGGCGGTGAAGCGGAAGGCGTGCACGTTGTCGAACGCGTAGCAACCCAGCAGCACGCCCGGCCCCTTGGAGAAAAATCCCGTCGAGGGATAGGAGATGTTGCGGATCGGCAAGTTGGTCTGCGAGATGCCGCCATAGATCTGCTCGTCCTCTTCCCAGAAGCGGCGCTTGAACTCGAGGCCCACCTTGACCGAGGCGCCGTATGGCACCGCGGCGATGGCATTCTTCATGGGGTCGCCGACCTGCACGTCGATCTGGCTCAGGATGGACAGCGGAATGGTGCATACGCACCAGTCGGCGCTCGCCTGGCGCGGCGCGCCGCCCTTGTCGGCATCGACATAGGTGACGGTGACCTTGTTGGCTGACTGCTCGATCCTGGTAACTTTGGTGCTGTAGCGGATCAGCGGCTTCAGTTCGCGCTCGAAAGCCTTGCCGATCTGGTCCATGCCGCCCACCGGCTCGAAGATGGCGCTCTGGAACTCGTACAGGTTGCCGCTGTTGACCTGCGCCCACATGCCCGAGCCCAAGATGTCCTTCAGGTCGATGGGTTGCGAGGCCTTGGCCAGAGGCATCAGGCCCCCGCCCGGGTCGATCTCGTAGCCGCGCTTATCGCTGGTGGCGCTGCTGGCGACGTAGCGGTAGTCCTTGTCCAGCGTGCCCCAGGCCTTCAGGCCCTCAAGCAGGCGCTCGCGGTCCTCCTTGGTCACGGCCTGATCAAGCCCGCCCTGGTTGGTGACCTTGGCCAGCAGCTCGGCCACGTTCCCCTGCAGATCGGTCTGCAGGTGGCGAAAGCGCTGCGGCTTGCCGCCGAAGGCGTTGGTGTTGTGCAGATAGGCGTTGTAGTTGACCTGGATGAACGGCTCCAGCGCCACACCCAGCCGCTTGCAGTAGTCCAGCACCGCGTGGTGATGGTAGGGAATGCGCCAAGGGCCTGGGTTGATGTAGTTGCCCTTCGCAAAGTCCACGTTCTGCGTGGCGCCACCCAATTCGGTGTAGCGGTCGCCGCCGCGCAGCGACCAGTTGCGGCCACCTGCGCGCTGGTTGAATTCGAGGATCTGGACCTTGTAGCCAGCCGCTCGCAGCTCGTAGGCAGCCGTCATGCCAGCCAGGCCCGCGCCCAGTACCAGCACGGTGGCGCCAGGCTTGGCGCGGGACAGCTTCACGGGGCCACGGTAATCGGACTCGGCCGCGTAGCCAATGGAGCTCATGGCCTGGTACATGGCGGCCCCACCGGCCACCTGGCCGATCATGCCCAGCAGGGCACGGCGGCTCGGCAGCTTCACGTCATCTTCTTGGTGCATCGCAGGTTCTGGTTGGGTGGAATCTGAATGGCCTGTGCCCGCGGATAGGCGTGTGGGCGCGTCGTGGGTGAGGCGGTTGTCGGCTCGGCCAAGGTCACCAGAAGGTCGCAGCAATAACCGCGCCTGTTGCGCATGTGCGGTGCGAGGCAGAGTACGAACGTCGTCGGGCCGTCAGCAGACTCGAGCCAGAGCGCCACTAGGCGTCGCGCAAGTGATCCACGTCGGAAAGCAGACGTTGCCAGGCGAGGCTGCAGTGCAAGCAAGCATAGAGACCGGGGAGCGCACGGCTTTTAGGTTGAACCTCGACACGCTTCGCTCCGATGCTTTCGTCAGCAGCGAAACACGCGAGATCGAAGTGCTGGAAGCCAGCGGGCCCGACGACGGCGTCAAGACATCGCACGGGACAACGATCAAGCTCAAAACGCTAGCGCTGTCTCGCCGCCCGACCCAGGGACAGTTCAATCAGTCGATGGCGCGCCGCTTTGTCTTCGCCCAAGCGTCTAGCGGCTTCTCGGTCACCATCAATGGTGTTGCCTTGCCTCCCGACGCCGATCCAATCGGCAACCCGGTTGAATTCGTCTTTCCCGGCGACTACGCTGCGGATGAACGCCCAGATGGCTTGATCGTTCTTTCAGACGGGTGGGCCGAGGAGCAGCTCGAAGGCGGTCACCGCGTCCAGTGGCAAGTGAAGTTCACCGGTAAGCCTATTGGAGAAGAAGAGTTTCGGGGTGTGGCAATCTACTGCGGCATCAAAGTGGCACAGACACCGTTCTTCTTCCAGCTGTCCGGCGGCCTCGCCGGCCAGCATGGCCAGCAATACATGACCGGACGCGTCCGCGCGGACTATCTTGACCGCCTTACCGCGGATGTCATCACGACAGAGCGGCAGCGCATCAATTGGGAGGATCCGGAAGCGAAAGCCTTGCTGGAATGGGGGCAAGGCCGCGTGAAGCAGCTCTTGCAACTCTGGCAGTCGCGACGGGCGAAAGCGAAGCTTGCCGCCATAGATGCAAGGCTTGCTGGATTTAGTCAACGCCTCGCATCGCTGCCGCCGACGGAAGCCAAGACCGTAAAGCGCGCGCTGGCGCAGCTTGCGCGCATGGGCCAATTGGATGATGAGCACTTTCAAGAACTGGCCAGAGCCATTCTTACTGCTTGGGAAGGCGGGCGGCTCCAAGAAATTTTCAGGGAAGTTGCACGCCTAGAAACGATGGAAGCACCTGTACTTCTTGGTGTGCTGGCAGAGCACCAGGTGCTCACGACCCTTCACGTGGGAGAGGCTGTTCGACTGAAAGCCGACATAATCGAAGGTCTGAAACGCCGAATCGCAGCACGCGAGCTAGAAAACGCGATTCGTGACTACATCGCGAAGAACCCGTGGCTCATTTCCCCAGAATGGGAAACATTTGCAGTAGAACGACGCATAGCGAAGCTTGCAGAAGAGGTTGCGACCGAGGCAGGTGTCGACACCGATGACGACTGGAAAGGCCGCGTCGACCTTGCCTTATCTTCGGGCAACCAACTACTGATCCTAGAGTTCATGCGACCTGGCTTGACGGTTGACCGTGACCACATAAACCGCTTCGAGCTGTATATGGACACGCTGCGAGCGCGGATTGGGGCCAACACAGGTTTGGGTTTCCAATCGGTTCGAGGGATGCTTGTCGCGGATAAGCTCCATATACGTCCGCACGACAAAGGTGTGATCGACCGAATCGCAGCAGACGGCATGCTATGCCGCGAGTGGTCTGTCTTGCTTGCAGAGGCGGAAGCCAAATGGGCTGAGTTCTTGGACGTATTGGCGGCAAGGTCACCAGACGACGCGCGCGTAAGAGCACTCACTGAATCAGCAGCACCGCCTGCGGCCGAGTAGCGCTCTGACTCGTTGGCCTTCAAGTACCTTTCGAGCTCGGCGCAGCGGCGTAGTAACAGCCCTGACAGAGCCCAACCGACTTCACTCTTCACTCCCGCCGATCAGTGATGTTCACGCCCGTGTTCAGGACTTTATTGTCCTGTTCACGACTATATTTGTACGGAACAAATTGGCGGCGGTGTCGACCCGAGTCACTCCACCGTCACGCTCTTCGCCAAATTTCGCGGCTTGTCCACATCGGTCCCCCGCGCGCACGCCGTGTGATACGCCAGCAGCTGCAGCGGCACCACGTGCAGGATCGGCGAGAGCGCGCCGTAGTGTTCGGGCATGCGGATCACGTGCACGCCGTCGCTGGATTCGATCTTCGTGTCGGCGTCGGCAAACACGAACAGCTCGCCGCCGCGTGCGCGCACTTCCTGCAGGTTGCTCTTGAGCTTCTCGAGCAGCGCGTCGTTCGGCGCGACGGTCACGACCGGCATCTGCGCGGTCACGAGTGCGAGCGGGCCGTGCTTGAGCTCGCCGGCCGGGTACGCCTCGGCGTGGATGTAGCTGATTTCCTTGAGCTTGAGCGCGCCTTCGAGCGCGATCGGGTAGTGCAGGCCGCGGCCGAGGAAGAGCGCGTTTTCCTTGCGCGCGAATTCGTCGGCCCAGGCGATCACCTGCGGCTCCAGCGCGAGCACCGCCTGCACCGCGACCGGCAGGTGGCGCAGCGCCTTCAGGTGCGCGGCTTCGTCGGCATCGCTCAGGTGGCCGCGTGTCTGCGCGAGCGCGAGCGTCAGCAAGAAGAGACCGACGAGCTGCGTGCTGAACGCCTTGGTCGATGCGACGCCGATCTCGACGCCGGCGCGCGTGATGTACGCGAAGGCGCATTCGCGCACCATCGCGCTGGTCGCGACGTTGCACACCGTCAGCGTGTGCGGCATGCCGAGCGCGCGGGCGTGCTTCAGCGCGGCGAGCGTGTCGGCGGTTTCTCCGCTCTGCGTGATCGTGACGACCAGCGTGCGCGGGTTCGGCACGCTGTCGCGGTAGCGGTACTCGCTCGCGACCTCGACGCTGGTCGGAATCTTCGCAATGCTCTCGAGCCAGTACTTCGCGACCGAGCCCGCGTAGTAGCTCGTGCCGCAGGCGAGGATCAGCACCGAGTCGATCTCCTTGAAGACGCGGTACGCGCCGTCGCCGAACAGCTCGGGCGAGATGCCGGGCACCGCGTCCAGCGTGTCGGCGATCGCGCGCGGCTGCTCGAAGATCTCCTTTTGCATGTAGTGCCGGTACGGCCCGAGCTCGGCCGCGCCGCTGTGCGCGTGCACCGTGCGCACTTCGCGCTGCACCGGCTTGAAGGCGGTGTCGCCGTTGCTGCCGCTGCGGTGCGCGATCCAGTGCTTGCCGAGCTGCAGGTCGACGACGTCGCCCTCTTCCAGGTAGACGATGCGGTCGGTCACGCCGGCCAGCGCCATCGCGTCGGATGCGAGGAAGTTCTCGCCCTCGCGCTCGTCGGTGCCGATGCCGACGACCAGTGGCGAGCCTTCGCGTGCGCCACCACGCGGTGCGGCTCATCGCGGCAGAACACTGCGATCGCGTAGGCGCCGCGCAGCCGCGGCAGCGCGCGCTGCACGGCTTCGAACAGGTCGCCGTCGTAGAGATGGTCGACGAGGTGCGCGATGACCTCGGTGTCGGTCTGGCTCGCGAAGACATAACCGCGCGCCTGCAGCTCGGCGCGCAGCTCGTCATGGTTCTCGATGATGCCGTTGTGCACCAGCGCGATCCGGCCGGCGCGTGCGGCCTTGCCTTTGTGGTCGCCGCTGCTGACGGCGGTCTCGTCGTCCGACACGCCGGGCCCGCGGCTGAAGTGCGGGTGCGCGTTGCGCACCGCCGGTGCGCCGTGCGTGGCCCAGCGCGTGTGCGCGATGCCGGTGCCGGCGCTGATGCCGTCGCGTGTGATCTCGGCCTGCAGTTCGGCGACGCGCGAGGTGCTGCGCGCGCGCTTCAGCTCGCCGCCCTGGTGGACGGCGACGCCGCACGAGTCGTAGCCACGGTATTCGAGGCGCTTCAGCCCCTCGACGAGGATCGGGACGATGTTGCGCTTGCTGACTGCGCCGACGATGCCGCACATGGGATGCGCTCCTGGGTGATGTTCGCTGCGTGGTGGCGCATCGTAGGCACAAGGGTGAGAAATTATCCGACAATCATCTACGTGTTATGAAATGATCGTGTATCGACATCTGAATGAGATGGAATAGTGCATGAATGAGCTAGATTCGAAAGAATCGGTTGCGCTCGATTCGATCGACCTGCGCATCCTCGCCAAGCTGCAGGTCGATGCGTCCGCGTCAAATCAGGATCTGGCGGCGGCCGTGCACATCTCGCCGGCGACCTGCCTGCGCCGCGTCAAGCGGCTGGTCGCGGCCGGCGTGATCGAGCGCCGCGTCGCGATCCTGTCGCCGCAGCGGCTGGGCGCCGGGCTCACGGCCTTCGCCGAAGTCAGCCTCGACCGGCAAGGCGCCGAGCACCTCGCCGCATTCGAGGCACGCGCGCTGGCCGAGCCGGCGGTGCAGCAGTGCCACCGTGTCTCGCCCGGGCCCGACCTGATGCTCGTGATCCAGTTGCCCGACATGGCGAGCTACCACGCGCTGGTGCAGCGTCTCTTCACGCAGGACGCGAATGTGCGCAACGTGAAGGCGTTCTTCAGCGTGCACCGCGCGAAGTTCGAGACGGCGATCGCGTTGCCGTCGACCGATGCCCCCCGCTTGCCCTGAAGCTCAGCGCTTCAGCACGACCAGACCCTTCAGGTATTCGCCTTCGGGGAACAGCAGCGTCATCGGATGATCCGGCGCGGCGCCGAGGCGGCCGACGACCAGTCCGTCGACACCCGCGTCGATCGCCGCGCCCGCGACGATCTTGTGGAACAGCTCGGCGCCGATGCCGCCCGAGCACGAGAACGTGAAGAGGATGCCGCCGGGTTCGAGCAGCTTCAGCGCGAGGCGGTTGATGTCCTTGTAGGCACGCGCGGCGCGTTCGGCGTGCGAGATGCTCGGCGCGAACTTCGGCGGATCGAGCACGATCGCGTCGTAGCGTCGCCCTTCGTCGAGCGCGTTGCGCAGCGTCTGATTGACGTCGGCGTCGAGTGTCGTGTGCGCGGCCGCATCGAAGCCGTTCAGCCGCACATGCGCCTGGGCGCGTGCGAGCGCCGGAGCCGACGAGTCGACGCTCGTGACCTCGCGCGCGCCGCCGGCGAATGCGGCAACGCTGAACCCGCCCGTGTAGCAGTAGCAGTTCAGCACGCGCTGGCAGCCGTATTGCCGCACCGCGTCGGCGAACGCCTTGCGGTTGTCGCGCTGGTCGAGGTAGAAGCCGGTCTTGTGGCCTTCGGCGACATCCAGCGTCAGCTGCCAGTCGTGCTCGCGGATGGTCAGCTCGGTGTCGCCGGTGCCTTTCAGCCAGCCGGTCGCCTCCTGCAGGCCCTCGAGCGCGCGCGAACTCGCATCGCTGCGTTCATAGATGCGCTTGACGCCGCTCGCCTTCAGCAGCGATTCGACGATCGTTGCCTTGAAGCGCTCGACGCCGGCGGCGAGGAACTGCACGCTGAGCACGTCGCCGTATCGGTCGACGATCAGCCCCGGCAGCCCGTCGGCTTCGCCGTGGATCAGGCGCAGCGCATCGCTCGCGATCGGCAAGCGCGCACGCACCGCGATCGCCTGCTCGATGCGGCGCGCGAGGAATGTGCTGTCGATGCGCTCGTGCTCGTCGAAACTCCAGGCGCGCAGGCGGATCTGCGAGGCCGGGCTGTACGCCGCCCACGCGAGGAAGCGGCCGTCGCGCGCCTGCACGCGCACCGTCTCGCCGGCGTCGGCCTTGCCGCTCGCGACCGAGCTTTCGAACACCCAGGGGTGGCGGCGCTCGAGCGAGCGCTCCTTGCCGTCGCGCAGCGTGATGACTTTCATCGCGACACTTTCATCGCTTGCGCTTTGCCCGCGGGTGAGCCGCGTCGTACACCTTCGACAGGTGGCCGAAGTCCAGCTTCGTGTAGACCTGCGTGGTCGTGATGTTCGCGTGGCCCAGCAGCTCCTGCACGCCGCGCAGGTCGCCGCTGGATTGCAGCAGGTGGCTCGCGAACGAGTGGCGCAGCATGTGCGGATGCACGTGCGTCGGAACGCCGCTGCGCAAGGCGCGCTGCTTCAGCCGCGAGCGGATCTGGCTCGCGGTCAATCGCGTGCCGCGCTGGCTGACGAGCAGCGCCGGCTCGTTGGCGCCGGCCAGCGAGCCGCGCAGCATGAGCCACGTCTGCAGCGCCTTCAGCGCAGGCGCGCCGACCGGCACGCTGCGCCGCTTGCTTCCCTTGCCGAGCACGTGCGCATTGGCATCGGCCGCGTCGATCCAGCCGGCCGCGTGCTCACCGGGGTTCACGTCGAGCCCGACCAGCTCGCCGACGCGCAGGCCGCAGCCGTACAGCAGCTCGATCATGCATTGATCGCGCGCCGCCAGCGCCGGGTTCTCGGCCGATGCCGCGGCACCGCGCGGCGGCTCGACCAGCGCCATCGCCTGGTCGACGGCGAGCGCCTTGGGCAGCGGCTTCGCGGCCTTGGGCGCACGCACGCCCTCGACCGGGTTCGATGCGACCGCGCCGTCGCGCCCGAGCCCGCGGTACAGCCCGCGCCAGGCCGACAGCACCAGCGCGATGCTGCGCGGGCCGAGCCCGCGGCCATGCAAAGTCGCGGCCCAGCGCCGCACGTGGTGGACCTGCACGGCGCGCAGTGGCACCTTCGCGTCGGCCGCGAAGTGCTGCAGGCGCACGAACGCGTCGCGGTACAGCGCGAGCGTGCGCGGCGCGAGCCGGCGTTGCACCTCGAGGTGCTCGAGGTGGTGCTTCAGATCGGCGTCGACGACAGCCGCGTCGTTGTCGAGCTTCGGCGCGTCGTCGTCGTTCATCGCGGCGCCGCGCAAGGGCGAATGCGTCAGGATGCCGTCAGGCCTTCGCCGGCAGCAGCCGCGAGAGCGCCGCGCTCGCGATCTCGCCGACGCGCGCGAGGAACTCGGTGCCCATGTCGGCCGTGTAGCGCGTCGCATCCGGCGAGGCCAGCACGAGCAGCCCGAACGCGCCGGTGTTGCCGCCTTCGCGCAACGGGATCATCGCGAGCGACGCCGCGCCGGCCGGCTCTTCCAGCCACTGCGCCGCCTCGAAGCCCGAGTTCACGCCGCAGTACGGCACGCTCAGGCTTGCCGAGAACACCTTGATGTCCTCGGTGACCGCGTGCGCGAACGGCAGGCCGCCGAAGATCTCCGAGCCGCCCCAGACGCGGATGCCGGCTTGCGGAATCATGAACTGGTGCTTCAGCTCGCGCACCAGCACCTCGGGCAGGTCGCCGGGGTTCAGCGTCAGCATCAGCGTGCGGGTCCACCGGTGCAGCCGCTCGGTCAGCACAAGATTCTCCTGGCCGTGGCGGATCATCTCGATGATCTTGGTCTCCAGACCCTTGATCTTGTCGCGCAGCATTTCCATCTGCCGCTCCTGCAGCGAGACGGCGCGCTGGCCGTGCGGGCTGGTCAGCTGGATGCTGCCGAGCAGCTCGGCGTGGCGCTCGAAGAACCCCGGCGTGTTGGCCAGGTAGTTCGCGATGTCGTTCTCGGTGATGCCTTGCACGCCGGTGCTCATGGTTGCAGCTCTCGCATAAGGTCTGTCATAGGTCGATGTTTCCCTCGAAGACGGTCTCGGCCGGGCCGGTCATCAGCACGGTCGATTCGCCGCCTTGCCACTCGATGGTCAGGCGCCCGCCGCGCGCCTGAACGTCCACGCGCGCATCGAGCCGGCCTTGCCGGATGCCGGCGACGACCGCCGCGCAGGCGCCGGTGCCGCACGCGAGCGTCTCGCCGGCGCCGCGCTCGTAGACGCGCAGCCGGATGCGGTCGCGCGCGACGATCTGCATGAAGCCGACGTTGACCTCGCGCGGAAAACACGCGAGCCGCTGGACGCGCGGGCCCGCCGTGTCGACCGGCGCGGCATCGACATCGTCGACGCCGAATTCGCGCACATCGATCACCGCATGCGGGTTGCCCATCGACAGGACCGCCGCGTCGACGCGCGTCTCGTGGTCCAGCGCGAGCGGCCACAGCGCAAAGCCGTCGACTTCGCGCGGAGTCAGCCCGGCCGGGTCGAACGGCACGCGCTCGAGCTCGAACACCGGCCTATCCATGTCGACCGTGACGCGGCCGTCGGCCTGCAGGCGCAGCTCGAGCCGCGTGTTCAGCGTCTTCACGCGCAAGGTGCTCTTGTCGGACAGGCCCTTGTCGTGCACGTAGCGCACGAAGCAGCGCGCGCCGTTGCCGCACTGCTCGACCTCGTCGCCGCTGCCGCCGTTGAAGATGCGGTAGCCGAAGTCGATGCCCGGCTCGGTGCTGGGCTCGATCACGAGGATCTGGTCGGCGCCGACGCCGAAGCGCCGGTCGCCGAGCCGGCGCATCAGCTCGGCGCGCAGCGGCAGCGGCTCGCGCGTCGCGTCGAGCACGACGAAATCGTTGCCGGCGCCGTGCATCTTCGTGAAATGCAGCTTCATGAGGCTGCGATTATGTGCGCGGCTGCCGGGCCGCGCGGCCGTGTGACGTCACGTCCCGCTGTACAGCGAGCCTTCGCCGCTCGGCCGCGTCTTGAAGCGTTTGTGCACCCACAGGTACTGCGCCGGGTTCTTGCGGATCTCCGACTCGATCCAGCGGTTCAGCGCCGCGGTGTCGGCGAGCGGGTCGTCGGTCGGGAAGTGGTCCCACGCGGGCATGAAATGCACCCGATAACCCCGGCCGCCCGGCAGCGCCTCGGCGATCACCGGCTGCACGACCATGTTCAGCGCGCGGGCGAGCCGCGACGGCGCGAGCAGCGTCGCGGCCGGCACGCCGAAGAACGGCACGAACGCGGCGTCGCGCTCGCCGAAATCCATGTCGGGCAGGTTGAAGAACGCATCGCCCTTGCGGATCGCGCGCACCAGCGCCTTGCCCGAGTTGTCGCGCGGGAAGATCTCGGCGTTGCCCAGGCGCAGCCGGCCGCGGCGCATCACCGCGTCCATCACCTCGTTGCTCTGCTCCTGGTAAATCGAGATGCCCTTGCGCTTCTGGTACAGCAGCACCGAGGCGCCGGCCACGTCGAGCGCGAGGAAGTGCGGCACCAGCCACATCACCGGCCGCTCGCTGCGCTCGGCCAAGGTCACGTCGCCTTCGACCTGGATCAGCCGCCTGAGCCGCGCCGGCGAAGCCCACCACAGCAGGCCGCGCTCGAGCAGGCTGCGCCCGAGCCAGCCGAAGTGCTCGCGTGCGAGCGCCCGGCGTTCGCGCGGCGACTTGTCCGGAAAGCACAGCTCGAGGTTGCGCAGCGCGATGCGCCGCCGCTTGCCGGCCACCGCATGCAGCAGCGCGCCCACGCCGCGACCGATCGCGGCCTGCACCGAAAGCGGCAGCCAGTGCAGCAGCCACAGCACACCGAGCAGGATTCGGGTTCCCAACGTTTGACCTTCTCTTGCCTTCTTGTGCTTGCACGGTTCGCCGGCAACGCGGGCGGCGAACGGTTCAATCGAACCCGGTGTTCGTGCGGGGCTTCTTGTATCGGTTATAGCCCCACAGGTACTGGCCCGGCCGCTCGAGGATCAGGCGTTCCATCGCCTGGTTCACGAGCCGGGCGGATTCTGCCTGAGCCGCCTCGTCGTTGCCCTCGGGCAATCGCGCATGCATCGCCGAGATGCGCACCGCGAAACCGGCCCCGCCCGGCAGCCGGTCGCCCCAGATCAGCAGCGGCACCGCGCCGGTCTGCTGGATCAGCCGCGCGGCGAGCGTCATCGTGTAGGCATCGCGACCGAAGAACGGCGCCCACACGCCCATGCCGTCGGGCGGCACCTGGTCGGGCAGCAGCCCGACCGCCTCGCCGCGCCGCAGCGCGCGCATCATCAGCCGCACGCCGGCCAGCGAGGCCGGCGCAGTGACGATGCCGGGGCGCTCGCGCGCGCCGTCCATCACCTCGCGCAGCAGCGGCTTGCGCGCCGGGCGATACAGCACGGTCAGCGGACCGTACTCGGCGGCGAAGCGTTCGGCGAGCGCCTGCGCGGTGATCTCGAAGCTGCCCAGGTGCGGCGTCAGGAAGACGATGCCGCGCCCTTGCGCGTGCGCCTGCGCGACCAGCTCGTCGCCGCTCCACTCGACCGGCGGCGAGATCGGCTGACCGGTCGGCCGCATCCACAGGAACGGCGACTCCATCACGAGGCGGCCCGCCTGCGCGATCGCCGGGCGCGCGGCGCGCGGGTCGACGCCGGCCTGCGCGACGTTCTCGCGAAAGCGCCGCCTATAGCTCGGCGAGAGCAGATAGGTCAGCCAGCCGAGCGGCCCGCCGACCGCGTGCAGAAGCCACAGGGGTTGCCGGGCCAGCCAGCGAAACAGACTCAACATGTTCTGATGTTCTTATAATCGCGGCCATCGCCGAGTTACTGAACTACTTGCGGGGCGATGCAGAAACGCGAAGCGGCTTCTGCCGGGCCACGGCTCAACAAATCCCGCTAAAGCGTTCGCCGCTCCTCCAGAGACATCCAGGCCGGCAACGCAAGTTGTGCAACCTGCTGGAGTTTAAGAGTGTCGAACGACTTCCTTTTCACGTCCGAATCCGTTTCCGAAGGCCACCCCGACAAGGTCGCCGATCAGATCTCGGATGCCATCCTCGATGCGATCTTCGAGCAAGACCCGCTGTCGCGCGTCGCCGCCGAGACGTTGACCAACACCGGCCTGGTGGTTCTGGCCGGCGAGATCACGACGAACGCGCACGTCGACTACATCCAGGTCGCCCGCGACACGATCAAGCGCATCGGCTACGACAACACCGAGTTCGGCATCGACTACAAGGGCTGCGCGGTGATGGTCTGCTACGACAAGCAGAGCAACGACATCGCCCAAGGCGTCGACCAGGCGAGTGATGACCACCTGAACACCGGCGCCGGCGACCAGGGCCTGATGTTCGGCTACGCCTGCGACGAGACGCCCGAGCTGATGCCCGCGCCGATCTACTACGCGCACCGCCTGGTCGAGCGCCAGGCGCAGCTGCGCAAGGACGGCCGCCTGCCGTTCCTGCGCCCCGACGCGAAGAGCCAGGTGACGATGCGCTACGTCGACGGCAAGCCGCACTCGATCGACACGGTCGTGCTGTCGACCCAGCACAGCCCCGACCAGAGCGAGACGCCGAAGAAGATGAAGGCCTCGTTCATCGAGGCGGTGATCGAGGAGATCATCAAGCCGGTGCTGCCCAAGGAGTGGCTGAAGGACACCAAGTTCCTGATCAACCCGACCGGGCGCTTCGTCATCGGCGGCCCGCAGGGCGATTGCGGGCTGACCGGCCGCAAGATCATCGTCGACACCTACGGCGGCGCCTGCCCGCACGGCGGCGGCGCGTTCTCGGGCAAGGACCCGTCCAAGGTCGACCGCTCGGCCGCGTACGCGGCGCGCTACGTCGCGAAGAACATCGTCGCGGCGGGCCTCGCGCGGCAGTGCCAGATCCAGGTCGCGTATGCGATCGGCGTGGCGCGGCCGATGAACATCACGGTCTACACCGAAGGCACCGGCGTGGTCTCCGACGACAAGCTGTCGGCGCTGGTCGCCGAGCACTTCGACCTGCGGCCCAAAGGCATCATCCAGATGCTGGACCTGCTGCGCCCGATCTACCAGAAGACCGCGGCGTACGGGCACTTCGGGCGCGAGGAGCCGGAGTTCTCGTGGGAGAAGACCGACAAGGCGGCGCTGCTGCGCGCGGCTGCCGGGCTGTAAGGGGCGCTGCGCGCCCTAGACGTTCCTGATGGAGAGGCGTAGCCGCGCCAGCCGGCGCGCACGCCTACTCCGCGATGACTTCGAAGCCCTCGTACTGGGCGTGGCTCCACGCCAGGTCCACCTTCAGGACGATGCGCGCGCCGGCGCTCTTGTCGACGGCGAACACGCACTCCAGGCTCACGTCTCCGTCCTCACCCATCGTCCGGGTCTTGCTGCCCTTCTCGCAGACCAGCGGAACTTCGCCGAGCGTTGCGGTCATCGACGCGATTGTGTCGTCGTGACTCCCTGAGAAGTCCGCCTTGAAGCGGAACCGCTGCGTCGTGCCCGAGACCGCGAGCGGGCACGCGATATTCAGCTTGTCGCCCGGGCGCGCCTGCGACTCGCAGGGCAGCTTGTCCGCGGCCTGCACAGACTCGACGACGCCTGCCGGGCCGAGCAGCAGCAAGGCCGCCGCCAGCGCTGGCGCTGTCACGTTGAATCGAACCACGATGGCCTTTTCATGAGCCTGCGAGCGCCGTCACTGTGTCATCGGGGGGTGACGGCATCGTGACGTTCGGGCCGACCGCTCGCCAAACTGTCACAGTCGATCCCGATACTGCAGGGTTTGCGTTCCTGGCAGGCCCAGGCCCGTGAACAGATGACCCGTGCCGCCGACGAAATCTTCAGTCTCTTTCCGACGCCGCTGCTGCGGGTGCCCGCTGCGCTGGACGGCGAGCTCGTCGACGGGCTGGCCGAGCACTTCGCGGCACGCGCGAATCGTGCGAACAATTCGTCGGGCAACCTCTCGCACACCGAGATGCTGCAGCCGGGCGACAGCCCGCTGCTGGTCGAGGCGGCCAACCGCATCACGCCGAAGCTGACCGAGTTCGGCACACTGCTGTTCGGCGAGCGC
>Ga0070706_100003189_pt1 | contig 16186 bp, 12 predicted proteins | sample KBSK5501metaG_FD_65476 | JGI IMG/M metagenome (GOLD analysis project Ga0070706, IMG submission 65476) | Corn, switchgrass and miscanthus rhizosphere microbial communities from Kellogg Biological Station, Michigan, USA - KBS K5-50-1 metaG | ecosystem: Host-associated > Plants > Roots >...
CTACTGAGCTCGTGCGTGATGTACGAGAGCATCTCGTCGGGCGGCTCGGCGTCGTCCGGATCGATCACAGGGAGCTGGCCGCCGCCTTCGGATCGATCGCACAGTCGCCGCAATGTCGCGATGAGGCGATCCGGTGGTGAGCCCTTCTCTAGGTACGCGTGCGCGCCCAACCGGAAAGCTTCCGGACGCATCTCGGTCGCGGTGAACCCGGACAGGACGAGGATCTTCGTGTCCGGCGACTCCTCCCGGATCTCGGGGATCGCCTGCAGGCCGTCTTTCACCGGCATCGCCAGGTCGAGAAGGATGGCGTCGGGCTGGTGCTCCTGTGCCAGTTTGACCGCTTCGGCCCCGTCAACCGCCTCGCCGACGATCTCGAACCCCGGGTACATGCGCAGGGCCGCGCGCAGAAGGAGCCGGATGTCCGGCGTATCGTCCGCGATCAACACGCGGATGGGTTCTGTTCCATCTGTTGCTGGCATGGTGAACCGATTTCTCCTCGACTTCTGCAGTATCACCGACAAGAACGGGCTTGAAAACGCCCATCGTTGACACTTTCTTTCGCCGCCGAATACACTTCGCCTGCCTGTAAGAGGCAGGTCAAGAGGCCGTTTCGGGCTGCTCAGTCAAGTCAACACTACTTCGAGCAGCCCCCGAGGAGCCCCACCCCCTGCACGACGGGTAATTCACAACAGGGGACAGGGAACCCCGGGAAAGGGATGAACGGAACGTGCCGGACACAACAACTCCGAGTACTACGACGCCGTCTACCGGCGTAACTGAGAACGACATAGGTGGCAAGGAGGAGCTTCTTGCTGCCTACGAAGCAACCATCAAAGCATTCGACGACGGCGACCTCGTCCAAGGGAAAGTAGTACGCGTCGACAAGGACGAGGTGCTGCTCGACATCGGCTACAAGTCTGAAGGCGTGATCCCCGCGCGCGAGCTGTCGATCAAGCACGACGTCGATCCGCGCCAGATCGTGGAGGTCGGCCAGGAGATCGAAGCGCTCGTCACGCAGAAGGAAGACAAAGAAGGCCGGCTCATCTTGTCGGTCAAAAAGGCCAAGTACGAGCGCGCCTGGGGCCAGATCGAAAAGATCATGAAAGAAGACGGCGTCGTCATCGGCACCGTCATCGAGGTTGTGAAGGGCGGGCTCATCCTCGACATCGGGTTGCGTGGGTTCCTTCCCGCGTCGCTCGTCGACTTGCGTCGTGTGCGCGACCTGCATCCGTTCGTCGGCAAGCAGCTCGAATGCAAGATCATCGAGCTGGACCGCAACCGGAACAACGTCGTGCTCTCGCGCCGCAAGTACCTGGAAGAGGCACAGTCGGAGGGCCGCAAGGACTTCCTGCAGAACCTCAAGAAGGGCGAGGTGAAGAAGGGCACGATCTCCTCGATCGTGAACTTCGGCGCGTTCGTCGACCTTGGCGGTGTCGACGGGCTGATCCACGTCAGCGAGCTCTCGTGGAAGCACGTCGAACACCCGAGTGAGGTCGTCCAGGTCGGCCAGGAAGTAACGGTCGAGGTTCTGGACGTCGACCTCGAGCGCGAACGGATCTCCTTGTCGCTTAAGAAGACGCAAGAAGACCCGTGGCATCAGTTCGCGCGCGAGCACGCGCCGAACGAGATCCTCGACGGCGAGGTTACGAAGCTCGTGCCGTTCGGCGCATTCGTTCGCGTCGGGGAGGGCGTCGAAGGACTGGTGCACATCTCCGAGCTGTCCGACAAGCACGTGGAGACTGCCGAGCAGGTCGTCACCGTCGGTCAGAAGGTTCCGGTGAAGATCATCGAGATCGACGGCGACCGCCGGCGGATCTCTCTGTCCATCCGCCAAGCACTTCCCGGCGGCGGAGCCGAGCCGCTACCCGACGATGAGATCACTCCGGCGAAGGAGCCACTTGCCGAAGAGCCGGCCGAAGCAACGGGCACGGACAACGGTGCGGTCCCGGTGAAAGACGTGCTCGAAGCCGCGATGGCGCCGGAGGTTGAACCGAGGCCGGCACCGGCAACGGCAGAAACCGAGGAGCCGTCCGAACCGGGCGCCGAAGGGGAGGCCAAGCCGCTCGGCGAAGAGACGATCGAATCGATCATCGCCGACCTCAAGCGTCGCACCGAAAAGGAGTAGCGGCGTGCTGCTCGTCGGCTTGACGGGCGGCATCGGTGCCGGGAAGAGCACGGTCGCCCGGCTCCTGTCCGAGCGAGGTGCCGTCGTGATCGACGCCGACTCGATCGTGCGCGAGCTTCAGCGACCGGGAACCGATGTGTTCCACGCCATCGTCGAGCGCTTCGGCTCGCACGTCGTCTCGCCCGACGGCTCGCTCGATCGCGAGCGGCTGGCAGATATCGTGTTCCGAGACGACGAGGCGCGCTCGGCCCTGAACGCGATCGTTCATCCGGCGGTGTATGCCGTCATGGCCCAGCGCATCGCTGAGCAGAAGGACGGCGACCAGGTCGTCGTGCTCGACATCCCGTTGCTTGCTGAAGCGGGCGGCGGCGGAGGGATGGACGCGGTCGTGGTCGTGGAGGCCGACCAAGAGGCGCGCGTCGCGCGCGTGGTGGCCGAGCGGGGTCTCGACCCGGAGGACGTGCGGGCGCGCATGGCGGTTCAGGCCTCGCCCGAGCAACGTGAAGCGTTGGCCGACGTCGTGATCTGGAACAACGGGTCGGCTGATGACCTGCGCGCGCAGGTCGATGAGCTCTGGGACCAGCTGCGCGCGCAACGCGGTGCGTCCGCATGAACGAGGAAGAGCAGGACGTCCGCCGCTTCACGGCCGAGGAGGCAAACGCCTTGCTCCCGAAGGTGGCGCCGTTGGTCGAGCAGCTTCAAGAGTCCCACGCCGTGATGGAAGAACGGCAAGACGACGTCACGGAATCCATCCCCACCAACGGCGGGGGTGCGGTGCACCGGGAGTTCCTCGACGCGACCACGAAGGCTGCGGCCGCTCTGCAAGAGCTGGAAGAGCTCGGCCTCGTCGTTCGCGACCCCTCGAGTGGCCTGGTGGATTTCCCCGCGATCCGCGACGGGCAAGAGGTTTTTCTCTGCTGGCGTCTCGGCGAAGAAGCAGTCGCCTGGTTCCATCCCCCAGAGGCGGGGTTCGCCGGCCGGCAGCCCCTCTAGCCGCCGAAGCGGGTCGCCGGATCGGGCAGAAAAGCGTCCCAAGCCACCGTTAGGATGACGACATGCCTCCATTCCGCATCGCGTCCGAGTTTCGGCCTGCCGGCGACCAGCCGGGGGCGATCGACTCGCTTGCGGAAGGGATCGGCAAAAGGCTCGATTTCCAGACGCTGCTCGGCGTAACGGGCTCAGGCAAGACCGCAACGGTCGCCTGGCTGGTCGAGCGGATCCAGCGACCGACCCTTGTCATCTCGCCGAACAAGTCGCTGGCGGCGCAGCTCGCAAACGAGTTCCGGGAGTTCTTCCCCGAGAACGCGGTCGAGTATTTCGTGAGCTACTACGACTACTACCAGCCGGAGGCGTACGTTCCCTCGTCCGATACGTACATCGAGAAGGACTCGTCGGTGAACGACGAGATCGACCGGTTGCGCCACTCCGCGACGTCGGCTCTGCTGCAGAGGAAGGACGTCCTGATCGTTGCGAGCGTGTCCTGTATCTACGGCCTGGGTTCGCCGGAGCAGTACGAGGGTCACCTCCTGCGGCTCGTTCAAGGCATCGACGTCCCGATGGATTTCATCAAGCGACGTCTGGTCTCGATGCAGTACAGCCGGAACGACTTCTCTCTTGCGCGCGGAACGTTCCGCGTGCGCGGAGACACGATCGAGATCCATCCGGCGTACGAAGAGACGATCCTGCGGATCGAGCTCTTCGGCGACACGATCGAGCGGATGACCCTGATCGAGCCCGCCTCCGGCGAGATCGTCGGCGACGTCGGCGACACGACCGTGTTTGCCGCCAGTCACTACGTCGCCAGCCAGGAACGCATGGGTCACGCGATGGAGTCGATCGAGGACGAGCTTGGACGCAGGCTGAAGGAGCTCGAGTCGCAGAACAAGCTGCTCGAGGCGCAGCGTTTGCGGATGCGAACGAACTTCGATCTCGAGATGATGCGCGAGATGGGTTTCTGTTCCGGCATCGAGAACTACTCGCGCCACATCGACGGCCGGGAGCCGGGCGAGGCGCCGTACACGCTGCTCGACTACTTCCCCGACGATTTCCTGTGCGTCGTGGACGAGTCGCACGTAACCGTGCCGCAGATCGGCGGGATGTACGAAGGCGACATGACTCGGAAGCGCACGCTGGTGGAGCACGGCTTCCGTTTGCCCAGCGCGATGGACAACCGGCCGCTCAAGTTCGAGGAGTGGCTCGGGAAAGTGAAGCAGGCGGTCTTCCTTTCGGCTACCCCGGGACCGTATGAGCTCCGGGTCTCGAAGAACATCGCCGAGCAGGTCGTGCGACCGACCGGCCTCGTCGATCCTGAGGTCGTCATCAAGCCGACGAAGGGTCAGATCGACGACTTGATCGAAGAGATCCGCGCGCGCGCCGAGGCGGGGGAGCGAACGCTCGTAACGACGCTCACGAAGAAGATGGCCGAGGACCTGACCGAGTACCTCGTGGAATCCGGGCTCCGCGTCCGGTACATGCATTCGGAGACCGACACGATCCAGCGGATCGAGCTCCTCCGCGATCTTCGCCTCGGCGAATTCGACACGCTGATCGGGATCAACCTCCTGCGCGAGGGGCTCGACCTTCCCGAGGTGTCGTTGGTCGCGATCCTCGATGCCGATAAGGAAGGCTTCTTGCGGTCGGAGACGTCGTTGATCCAGACCATCGGGCGCGCGGCGCGAAACGTAAGCGGGCAAGTGATCATGTACGCCGACGAAGTGACCGACTCGATGAAGCGCGCGATCAACGAAACGAACCGGCGCCGCCAGAAGCAGGTCGAGTTCAACAAAGAGCACGGTATCGAGCCGGCGACGATCCGGAAGAAAGTCAGCGACATCCTGCAGTCGGCCGGGATCGCGTCGGAGACGAGCGCGCCCTATCCAGACAAGAAGAAGCGCAAGATCGCGCGCGACTTGACCGGGTTGCCCAAGGAGGAGCTGCCGCGGCTGATCCAGGCGCTCGAGGAAGAGATGCACGAAGCCGCGCGCGAGCTGCGCTTCGAGTACGCGGCGAGGCTGCGGGACGAAGTGAACGAGCTCAAACGGGAGTTGCGCGAGGTCGGGTAGCGCGCCAGGAGACCTGGCGACCGCGGCGGGTGCTTTTGGGTACGCCACCTAGAGGCTGCGGTCGCGGTCCTTATTGGACCGCTCCCTCAGCAACCCCCCACGCGCTCCCTTCGGTCGCGCAAGTGGGGCCCCTCTGAGCCTCTAGGTCGGCGACCCTGCGGCATCCGCCGCTGGCTCAAGCCGGGCCGCGGTTCACGCGTTCAGTCGGCGGGGGCGCGCGCGCGATCCTTGCCTCGTACCCACTGCCAGTTACCGGGGCGGCCTTCTAGGCGCCAGCCGTGGTGGGTCTTCTGGGCGTGGTGCCAGCGGCACAACCTGACGAGATTCTCCAATTTCGTTTCGCCTCCGGCAGCGAAGGGCACGATGTGGTCGATCTCTAGGTCGCGGCGCTTGTTGCAACCTGGGACGACACAGGTAGGGTCGCGCGCTTCGAGTGCGGTGCGGATCGACGCGGGGACCGTTCGGCCGGCGTGCGCCACGCGCTTCACATCCACGCCGTCTGTCTCGAGGAGCTTCACGGAACCGCTCGCTGCGAGACGTCGGGCCGCTCCGACCGAGATCGGGCCGATGCCCGGGATCCGGCACGTTTCGCCGGCTTCGGTGGCGCCGCGGGCAAGCGCGGTTTGCGAGACGTGAACGTGCACGACGGCCCTCGGCGCGCCGGCACCGTCCACCAGAGAAACGAGAGCGTCTGCCGCGTACGCCTCACTGTTTTCGGTCTGTCCTGAGCGTCGGGCCTGGGCCTCGAGCGCATCCGCGCGCGCCCTGATGGTGGCGAGCAGGGGAGCACCTTCATCTGGCGTCAGGCGCCCGTCGAGACGGAGCGCGCCGTCGCCCTCGAGCCAGTGCCTGAAGTATCTGCTTCGGCGGATCCGTTCGCGCGCGTCTTCGTCGCTTGCAGCTGCTGCCGCAACGTCGCGGCACTTCTCACGAAGGGCAGCGATGCCTTCGTGTTGTGCCATGAGCAACAAGCCAGTTTCGGCTTTGGGGTCAAGCTCTGCCGCAGCGGAGATCTCCGACGCTTGGCGTTCGGATAGGTTGCCGGACACCAGTGCTTCCCGCGTAGCGGGAAGCTGCTCGAGCCGCATGGCCATGTTGATCGTCGAAGCGGCGTGGCGGAACGAGGAACGCGAATGATCGGCCATCCACGCCACGATCGACGGCGCGCCCGACGCGCGCCACGCTTTCGTTTGCTGCACTCTGGCTGCAGCAAGGGTTCGTCCGGCAACGGCGAGGCGTTCTACTTCGGCGAATTGATCGACGAGCTTCGCGGCGTCAGAACCGGACACCGTCGACTCATCTAGCTGCCGAACGAACTGCCGTAACTCGTCTAGCAAACCGTTTAGCTTCATGCCGGCGATCCAAGCAGATGGATGTGACAAGAACGCATGTTCGTGCGCGGTTCGAGAGAATGTTCTCGTTTGACTTGCACGGCTCCGCGCGGGCAAGGCTACGCGCGCGCACGGCTGCGCGCGGATACGGCTACGCGATCAGCGCGCGCAGCGCTTCTTCTGCGCAGCGAAGCACGAGAAAGTGCCCCCCTCGTCGAACGGTTAATGTCGCATTCGACAATCGCGACGCGACGTCTGTCGCGTGATGCAGCGGGCACACGTGGTCTCGGTCGCCATGCCAAAGGTGGACTTCGGTACCAACCGATGCGACCGGGAAGCCCCACGGCCGCGCGCACAACGCGTTCTCCCAAACGGCAGCGCCCGCGCCTTGGCGAAGCGCTTCGCGTAGCTGCTCGGATAGAACGCGCGCATCGGACGCGCGAGACGCGACCATCTTCCCCGCGTGAGACGCCGCGCGCGCGATGAGGTCGGTGGCGCGGGCGGCCGAACCGAGGAATGCGCGCGTCGCCGCTCCGGACGCGCGCGGGTAGCGCGGCGACGCCCAGTAATTGAGCCGTTCGGTGACGTCCATCCCGCGGAACGCACCCGGCCGGTCGACGGGCCCCACGCCACTGACGATCGCGACCCGATCGACCTGATCCCCAAGAGCGGACGCCGTGGCAAGCGCGAATGGACTTCCTCCCGACACGGCGAAGATACGAAAGCGCGAAATGCCGAGCTCGTCCGTCAACTCACGGACGTCCGAAGCCCAGTCCATGAATGTCCGCCCCGGACGCGGATCCGATCGGCCGTATCCCGGCCGGTCGATCGTGACGTACCGCACGCCGAGACGTCCGTACAAGCGATCGTCGACATGCCGCTCGAGCCGTGAACCCGGCGTCCCGTGGAAGTGAAGCACCGGCAACCCCGATGGATCGCCCCACTCTGCGTACGCGAGCGCGCGCCCGTCGCTGAGCCGGACCGATCCTTCGCCGAGCAGCGACGAGCCCATGACTTACCAGCCGCGCGCGCGCCACGTCTCGACATACGGACGCTCCCGCCCGATCGTCGAGTCCAGCCCGTGGCCGGGACAGATCCGCGTTTCGTCGGGAAGCTCGAGCATCCGGTCGACGCTCCGCATCGCTTCCCGGAATTGTGTCTTGTTGTCGTTCGTGTTCCCCGGTCCGCCGGGAAACAGTGCGTCGCCGCTGAAGAGGAACGAGCGCGCCCGGAAGGACAGACTGCCCGGCGTGTGGCCGGGCGTATGAAAGACCGAGATCTCGATATCGCCGACAACCATGGTCTGCCCGTCGCGCAACGGCAGGGTCGGGACCGGCATCTTCGACGCGTCGCCGCCGTGCGCGTAAACGGGCGCGCCCAGGGCTGCGACGAGATCCGGCAGGGCTTGCACGTGGTCCGCGTGGCCGTGCGTCTCGACGATGCCGACAACGTTCAAGCCTGCAACCTCTTTCAATATCCGTTCGGCATCAGCCGCGCCGTCGACGATCAGTGCGTCGTCGGAGCCGATCGAATGCACGACGTACACGTTGTTGTCGAACGGCCCGACCGAGAACTTCTTGACCTCCACCCCATCCGACGGCGGATACGAGTGCGTCGCACCGCCGGGCGTGACGTACCCGAACTCGGGCGTCGACGGCGGGTGTGGAGTTTCCCCGGCGCGAGGGCTCATACTGAGAGACGCCGCAAGACCGCCGGCAAGATCCCACCCTGCTTGATGTACGTGACATCCGTCGGCGTGTCTAAGCGCGCGCGCACCACGAACCGTTTCTCCGCGCCGTCGTCGCCGCGCGCGATCACCTCGACGTCCATGTGTGGCGACGGCGACGTGACGCCGGTCAGCTCGAACGTCTCCCGACCGGTCAGCCCCAGGGACGTCGCGTCGGCGCCGCCGGTGAACTCCAGCGGGAAGACCCCCATCTGCACGAGGTTCGACCGATGGATCCGCTCGAACGACTTCGCGATCACCGCGCGCACTCCAAGCAGTGTCGTTCCCTTCGCCGCCCAGTCGCGCGACGACCCCGACCCGTATTCAGCGCCAGCGAAGACGATCAACGGCACACCTTCGGCCTGATACCGAGAGGCGACATCGAACACCGTCCCTTCGGTGCCATCGGGAAGGTGAACACTGACGCCACCCTCCGACCCCGGCACCAACTGATTCCGAAGCCTGATGTTCGCGAACGTGCCGCGCACCATCACCTCGTGGTTCCCTCGCCGCGAGCCGTAGCTGTTGAACTCCTCCTGCGGGACGCCGTGTTCGATCAGGTAGCGAGCAGCCGGTGAGTCCTTCGCGATCGCGCCGGCCGGCGAGATGTGGTCGGTCGTCACGGAGTCGCCGACCCACACCAGCGCGCGCGCCCCTGCTATCGGCTTCAACGCCGCCGGCTCGGGCGTGAGGCCTTCCAAGAACGGCGGTTCTTGGATGTACGTCGACGACGGGTCCCATTGGTAGAGCTCGCCGACCGCCGTCTCAAGAGACTTCCACCGTGAGTCGCCCTCGAAGATCTTCGCGAAGCGCTTCGTGAAGAACTCGGGGCTCATCGCCTTGGCCGTCAGGTTGGCGACCTCATCGGCCGACGGCCAGATCTCCGACAACATCACCGGCTTCCCGTCGCTGCCGATCCCAAGAGGCTCGCTCGTCAGGTCGATATCGACCGTTCCCGCCAGCCCGTACGCGACGACGAGCGGTGGCGATGCGAGGAACGACATCTTCACCTGGGGGTGGATCCGCCCTTCGAAGTTCCTGTTCCCGCTCAGGACGGCGGCAACCGTCAACGAAGAATCGTCGATCGCGTGCGCGACCGGGTCGGGGAGCGGCCCCGAGTTCCCGATGCACGTCGTGCACCCGAATCCGACCAGATAGAAGCCCAGCTGCTCGAGCGGCCCGATGAGCCCGGCACGCTCGAGATAGTCCACGACGACCGGAGAGCCCGGTGCGAGCGACGTCTTCACATGCGGCGCGACGGTCAGCCCGCGCGCGACAGCGTTCTTCGCGAGCAGCCCTGCCCCGACCATCACCGAGGGGTTCGACGTGTTCGTGCACGATGTGATCGCGGCGATCACGACCGACCCATCGCCCACCTCATCCTCACGACCGTCTATCTGGATGCGCGTCTTTGTCATCTGGGCCGTGCCGCCGCCCTTCTGCATCGACGGCAGGGTCTCGTGGAAGGTGCTCTTCACGTTGCCAAGTACGACGCGGTCTTGCGGACGACGAGGCCCGGCGACGGCCGGCTCGACCGACCCAAGGTCGAAGTCGATCTTGTCGACGTACTTCGGCTCTGGATCACCCGGTGCGTGGAACAGACCTTGCGTCTTCGAATACCGCTCGACCAGATCGACGACGGCCTCACGGCCGGTGCCGCGCAGGTACGCGAGCGTCTGATCGTCGACGGGGAAGAAGCCTTCGGTCGCGCCGTACTCGGGAGACATGTTTGCCACCGTCGCGCGGTCGGGCACGGTCAACGCTTGCAACCCCGGACCGACGAACTCGACGAAGCGTCCGACGACGCCGTGCTTGCGGAGCAGCTGCGTCAACGCAAGGACCAGGTCGGTCGCCGTCGCTCCTTCCGGCAGCGCGCCGGAAAGGCGCACCCCAACGACGTCGGGCACGAGCATGTTCACGGACTCACCAAGCATCGCGGCTTCTGCTTCGATGCCGCCCACGCCCCAGCCGAGCACGCCGATCCCGCCGATCATCGTCGTGTGCGAGTCCGTCCCCACCAGCGTGTCTGGGAACGCGGTCCCATCCGACATCCGCACCACGGTCGCGAGGTTCTCGAGGTTGACCTGGTGAACGATCCCGGCGCCGGGCGGCACAACGTGGAAGTCCTCGAACGCACCCTGCGCCCACTTCAGGAACTGGTAGCGCTCTTTGTTCCGCTGGACCTCCATCGCCACGTTGCGCGCGAACGACTCTTTCGAGCCGAAGGCATCCACCTGGACGGAGTGGTCGATGACCAGGTCGACGCGCACTTGCGGGTTGACCCGTTTCACGTCGCCCCCGAGGCGCACGACGGCCGAGCGCATCGCCGCCAGATCGGCGACCACCGGCACGCCGGTGAAATCCTGGAGGATGACGCGCGCGGGGTGGAACGGGATCTCGATCTCGCCGTCGTTCGGCCAGTCGAGCAGCGCGTGCAGGTGGCTCTCGTCTGCGTCCGTTCCTTGGAAGCGGAGGACGTTCTCGGCGAAGATCCGGACGACGTAGGGGAGCTGCTGGAGCCGCGAGGCGCCCGCCGCGCGCTCCAGGGAGTGATAGGCAACGGTCCCGCCGGCCGTCTCGAGGCGATCGGGTGCGGTCATCGTCGGCACATCTCCTTCGAAAGTGCCCCAACAAGGGGATAACAGGAGCCTATCGCGCGCGCGCCTCGTGATGTTGGGCGCGCATATGCTTCCGCGCAACCGGAAGGAGGTCGGTGTGGCCGACGTATTGATCGGGCTCGGGATCGGGGTCGCGGCAGGCGTGCTCGCCGGCCTTTTCGGGATCGGCGGCGGGATCGTCATCGTCCCCGCCTTGGTCTTCCTCGGCCTCACCCAGAAGCACGCAACCGGGACCTCGCTGGCGGCGCTGGTCCTTCCCGTGGGCATCCTCGGCGTCCTGGAATACAGCAACCGTCACGAGGTTGAATGGAAGTACGCGATCGGGATCGCGCTGGGACTAACGGTCGGCGCCCTCTTCGGGGCGAAGTTTGCCGGAACCCTCTCGAACATCGTCTTGAGGCGCGCCTTCGGCGGGCTCATGCTGCTGGTGTCCCTGCGGTTCCTTATCTTTAGCAGGTAGGGGTCGGTTCGGGAGCGGAAACGCCCGGGACGGCCGATGGCCCGGCGACCTATCATGGTGGCCGGGACCAAACCAAGGGAGGAAGTACGGATGGCTGATTTCTTCGATGCCGTGAAGGCGGACGAAGTCCCCAGCGAGACGGCTTCGGTGGTAGAGGTCAACGGCAAAGAGGTCGCGCTCATTCACACGGGCGGGGAGTTCTACGCGCTGGCGAACGAATGCACCCACGCGAACTACCCGATCGGCGAAGGCGACCTGGTTGGGGAGAACGTCATCGAATGCCCCGGCCACGGCTCGACGTTCAACGTCCAAACCGGTGACGTGATCAGCGGCCCTGCCGATGAGCCGCTCGAAACGTACGACGTAGAAGTCGTCGATGGAATGGTGCGGGTCGCGGTCGAGTGACGCAACAGAAGAAGGGCGCGGTAAACACCAACGAAGCCAAGAAGCCGGCGCGCGCGAAGCCCGCAGCGGTCGAACCGAAAGAGGTCGGGGCGGGCTCGCTGGTCATCCGTGGCGCGCGCGAGCACAACCTGAAGAACCTCCACCTCGAGCTGCCCCGTGACTCGCTCATCGTCTTCACCGGGATCTCGGGCTCGGGGAAGTCTTCCCTTGCCTTCGACACGATCTACGCCGAAGGCCAGCGCCGGTACGTCGAATCGCTGTCGGCGTACGCGCGCCAGTTCCTCGGCCAGATGGAGAAGCCCGACGTCGACTTCATCGACGGGTTGTCGCCGGCCATCTCGATCGATCAGAAGACCGCGTCGCAGAACCCGCGCTCGACCGTCGGCACCGTCACCGAGATCTACGATTATCTGCGGCTGCTCTATGCGCGCGTCGGCAAGCCCCACTGCCCGAAGTGTGGGCGGCCGATCGCGAAGCAAACGCCCGATCAGATCGTCGACCAAGTTCGATCGCTGACGGAGGGATCGCGTTTCCAAGTCCTTGCCCCTATCGTCCGCCAACGCAAAGGGGAATACGAGCAGCTACTCGCCGATCTCGCGAAGAAGGGTTTCGCGCGCGCCAAGGTCGACGGTGAGGTCAAAGAGCTTTCCGAGAAGATCCGGCTCGACCGCTACTACAAGCACTCGATCGACGTCGTCGTCGACCGCCTCGTGATGAAGGACGGGATCGAGCGGCGTCTCACCGACTCCGTCGAGACGGCGCTCGGCCTTGCCGACGGGATGGTCGCGATCGAGCTCATCGATTCCGGACAGATCGACACCTACTCGCAGCACCTCGCGTGCATGTTCGACGGCTTATCGTTCGAAGAGCTGCAACCGCGCAACTTCTCCTTCAACTCTCCATACGGCGCGTGCCCTCGCTGTGACGGTTTGGGGACGCACTTAGAAGTCGACCCGGAGCTGGTCGTTCCGGACCCAGACGTTCCTTTGAACGAGCGGCCCTTCCACCCCTGGCAAGGCGGTCGCACGGAGTACTTCGACAAGCTGGTGGATGCCGTCGCGGCGCACCTGAAGGTGAAGCCGACCAAGCCGTGGGGGAAGCTGACGAAGGCTCAGCGCGAGGTATTTCTCTACGGGACCGGGGACGAGCAGGTCTACGTGAAGTATCGCAACCGGTACGGCAGAACACGCGCGTATTGGACCCACTACGAAGGCGTGATCTCCTGGCTCGAGCGGCAGCACGAGCGCGCCGAGAGCGAATACGCCATCGGAAAGATCGAGCAGTACATGCGCGAGATCCCGTGCCCCGAGTGCAAGGGCGCGCGCCTGAAGCCGGAGACGCTCGCCGTCACCGTCGGCGACAAGAACATCTGGGAGCTGACATCTCTGTCGATCGCCGATGCGGACAAGTTCCTGAAGACGATCGACTTCAGCGAGCGAGAGCACCACATCGCCGACCGGATCATCAAAGAGGTGGCCGCGCGCCTCGGGTTCTTGCTCGATGTGGGCCTCGACTACCTGACCCTGGAGCGTTCGGCCGCGACGCTCGCCGGGGGAGAGGCGCAGAGGATCCGTCTCGCGACGCAGATCGGGAGCGGCTTGGTCGGCGTGCTGTACATCTTGGACGAACCGTCGGTCGGGCTCCACCAGCGCGACAACCATCGCCTCATCGAAACGCTGATCCGGCTGCGAGACATGGGGAACACGCTGATCGTCGTCGAGCACGACGAGGCGACGATCGGCACGGCCGACCACATCGTCGATATCGGTCCAGGCGCGGGCGAGCACGGCGGCGAGATCGTGTACGAGGGGTCGGTGAAAGGGCTGCTCGAACACGAATCGTCTCTCACGGGTCAATACCTTTCCGGGCGGCGGCGCATCGACGTGCCCGGGATGCGGCGCGCGCCGGGCGGAAATTGGCTCGTCCTCAAGGGGGCGCGGCAGAACAACTTGAAGGACATCGACGTCCGGTTCCCGATCGGGAACTTCATCGTGATCACCGGCGTGAGCGGGAGCGGCAAGTCTTCGTTGCTGTCCGACACGCTGCACCCGGCGTTGATGTCGAAGATCTACGGCTCGAAGGTCGTCGCCGGAAAGCATCGAGGGATCACCGGCCTTCAGCATTTCGACAAGGTCGTGAACGTCGACCAGGCGCCGATCGGGCGCACGCCCCGATCGAACCCGGCAACGTATATCGGCGTGTTCGACCACATCCGCAACTTGTTCAGCCAAACCACCGAGGCGCGCGTGCGCGGCTACCGCCCCGGACGTTTCTCGTTCAACGTGTCGGGCGGCCGTTGCGAGGCGTGTGCAGGTGACGGGACGATCAAGATCGAGATGCACTTCCTTCCCGACATCTACGTCCCGTGCGAGGTGTGCAAGGGAAAGCGCTACAACCGCGACACGCTCGACGTGACGTTCAAGGGCAAGAACATCCACCAGGTCCTCGAGATGTCGATCGAGCAGGCCCTCGAGCACTTCAGCGCCATCCCTAACATCGCGCGCCACTTCCAGACGCTGATGGACGTCGGGCTTGGGTACATGCGCGTTGGTCAGCCGGCGACGACGCTCTCGGGTGGTGAGGCGCAACGCGTCAAGCTGGCGTCCGAGCTGGCGAAGCGCGCGACCGGCAGGACGATCTACATCCTGGATGAGCCGACGACGGGTCTTCACTTCGAGGACATCGAAAAGCTGCTCGGGGTCCTGCATCGCCTCGTGGATCAAGGCAATACCGTGCTCGTCATCGAGCACAACCTCGATGTGATCAAGACGGCCGACTGGGTCATCGACCTCGGGCCGGAAGGTGGCGTGCTGGGCGGAGAGATCGTGGCCGAGGGGACGCCGGAGGACATCGCGGCATCGCCCCGTTCGTACACCGGCCGATTCCTGCGAGACGTCCTCGAACTCCCGGCAGCTGCGCGCGCCTAAAAGTCGTCCAAGGTCTCGCGTTCCCGCGGTGGTTCATGAAGCAGAGCCTCGGGAGTTGTTTCGAGGAGACTTGCGATCCGGACGAGTTCCACGACTCCGATCTCTCGTAACCCCAACTCCATCCGGCTTAAAGCCGACTGTGAGATCCCGACGGCGCGCGCCAACTCATCTTGGAAAACGTAGCCCCAACTTCGTCGGGCCCGGATCCTTTGTCCGATCTTCCAGTTCAAGACGTCGTGTCGCGGTGGCCAACGCGGAGTCTCATCCGGCATCTTGAGTCGTTTCCCCCACATCGCCTCCGCTTCAGCACGCCGGCGTTCAAGGATCTCATCGAAGCTGTGTTCCTGCGCAACGTCACACATGCCGCATCCTCCACGGTGAAAGCTTCAGGAAGGGCGGCGGGGAGGACTAGATGTTGCCGGAGCGCATATGCATGACTGAATACGTGATGTCGAACCGCATGAGACATGCAGTCACTCATATGGCTTCCAGCAACGTAGTGGGTCGCTGTGACAACTGCCGTCGGCTCTGGCCCCAGGACCTTTAGGACGAGACGCTGTAGAGGCGCCATTCGCCGGGGACGCCCTTCAGCTCGTGGGAGCCCCGCTCGGAGAATGTGATCCCCGAGCCGACGACCAGATCTTTGACCGTGCTCGAAACGAGGATCTCGTTGGGACCGGCGAGGGCACCGACTCGCGCGGCGATGTGAACGGCGATCCCCCCGACGTCATCGCCACGCAACTCCACCTCGCCGCTGTGCACTCCTGCTCGGATCTGGATCCCAACTCCGGTCATCGCCGCACGAAGGGCGCGCGCGCAGTTGATGGCTCGCCCCGGGCCGTCGAAGGTGGCAAGCGCGCCGTCGCCGGTGTGCTTCACGAAACGCCCACGGAACTGCTCGACGTGCCGAGCGACGATCGCGTCATGCTCGTCGAGCAACTGGCGCCACTTGCGATCGCCGAGCGCGGCCGCTCGATCGGTCGAGCCGACGATGTCGGTGAACATCACGGTCGCGAGCACACGATCGAGATCGGGTGACCCGCGGATACCGGTGAGGAACGCCTGTACCTCGTCGACGATCGCGTCCATGTCGCCGGCGTATCCCGCATGGTCGCTTCCCGGAAGCTCGACGATGCGCGCGCCGGGGATGTGCTCGGCAAGGTACCGGCCCGAGCGGATGTTCACGAGCTGATCGCCGGTGCGGTGCACGATGAGCGTCGGGGCCGTGATCAACGGCAACACGGAGCGCACGTCCGTGTCGAAGAACATCTCGAACATCTTCCGGGCCATCGCAGGGCTGGCACCGTACCGCTCGATCCGCGCGCTCCAACGCTGAAAGCCGGGCTCGTTGGCGAGGCTGGGCGCGGTGATCTCCGCCAAGATGCCCTGCCCCCAGAACGGAAGCACCAGCTGCTCGTTCGCTTCGATGAGGTCTTCCTTTTTCAACGCCCACGGGTGATCCTCGGACCAGGTCGTGCGCGCCATGCCGCCGTAGAGAACGAGCGCTCGGACCCGCTCGGGGTGCGTGGCTG
>Ga0070706_100003193_pt1 | contig 16177 bp, 12 predicted proteins | sample KBSK5501metaG_FD_65476 | JGI IMG/M metagenome (GOLD analysis project Ga0070706, IMG submission 65476) | Corn, switchgrass and miscanthus rhizosphere microbial communities from Kellogg Biological Station, Michigan, USA - KBS K5-50-1 metaG | ecosystem: Host-associated > Plants > Roots >...
CTGCCACAAAACCACCCATAACGCAATGAAGATGACTTATGGTGAATACCCTCCGTGCCAGTCTTCTCGAATTTGACGCCCAGCACGGACTTTCCGACGGGAACATCGGCGCTCGACGTGACCTTCTGCTCGACCTCGCCGAGCCAGTTGTAGACATAGTGGAGCTTGCCATCCTTGAGGTACAGCGCGTGCCCGCCGAAGCGGCCGCCATGGGCGAAGGTCACGCCTGCGGCCTCTGGCGTCTCCAGATCTACCTCGGCCAGGATGCTGTAGGAGCGATTGCTCAGCGGCTCCGCCACACATCAGCGACATCACATCAAGATGGGTCGTTCGGTCACAGCCAGTATGGCACATCGATGGCGCCCTGACCAAGGCGCCGGCGTCTGTGTCGGGAGCGGTAGGCGTTTGGGTAAGCCAGTCTCTGGCAGAGCCAGTCAGACGCACGCACTCCTTGCGACGTCTGCAACGGGTCGCCCACGTACAGTGGCCGTGTCTGCGCGACTGCTCAGGCGCACATCCACACGATGGCCAGTTCGCCGCATGCCGTGGAAGGCGCGGCATTGGATGGGGAAAGTCAGCATCTCAGGCGGACATGCCGTCCACGATATGCTGCACCTCAGCCGCGATCACGAGCGAGGCGATCATGCGGCGCGCCGTCTCGGCCACCTCCGGCTGATCGAGATCGAGCGAGGTGAGCAGCGCCAGGGAGCTGTCGAGCGCGCCGCTCTGCCAGAGGAACCGCTCGTAAGTCAGGCCGTCCAGCGCGAGTGTCGAGTAGATCGGCGTGACGAACAGCGTCGAGACAGTACACGGCTGCGCCGGGTGTTCGTCCATGGAGCCGTGCGCGCGCGCGCTTGGGCGCATCACCATCCAGGCCGCTCCCGCCTCATCTATGGCGCCGAGCGCACGACGGAAGACAAGCGTATATTCGGACACGCCGAACGCCACCAGACACCCCACCTTCCGCGCATCAACTCGCACTCGCGCGATGCGCGTTTCCATCGTCCCGACACCACCCGACTCGCCGCGCGTGTTCATCAACCGAGACGAGTGCGCCAGCGCGCAGTAACGTTGGCGATACCTATGTGCAAAAGGTCTGGACCAAGCGGAAGGTGGAGTCATCGGCCCCATGGACATGCGCGCTGAAGGCGCCCAGAATGGCGCAGAATCGCACGAGCGATATGACGCATCCGTGGCGTCGCCTGTCAGCCATATGTCGAGCAGGGCGCGCAGGCAGGGCAGCTCAGGCGCTCGCCGCCGAGCCGAGCAGGGCGCGCGCGATGACAACGCGCTGGATCTGGTTCGTGCCCTCGAAGATCTGCGCCACTTTCACGTCGCGCATGTAGCGCTCCACCGGCCAGTCGCGCACGTAGCCCGCCCCGCCAAGGACCTGCACCGCGTCGGTGGTGACGGCCATCGCCGCGTCGGTGGCGAAGCACTTGGCCATCGCGGCGTACTGTGTCGCCGGGACGCCGTCGTCCATCGCGGCGGCGGCCTGATGGACGAGGAGACGCGACGCCTCGACCTTCATCGCCATATCGGCGAGCATGAACTGGATGCCCTCGAACGCGCCGATGGGCTTGCCGAACGCCTCCCGCTCGCGCGCGTAGTTCGTCGCCACATCCAGCGCGGCCTGCGCCACGCCGGTCGCGGTCGCGGCGATATTGATGCGCCCGCCGTCCAGCCCGGAGAGGGCGATCTTCAGCCCGTCGCCCTCGGCGCCGAGCCGGTTGCTGGCGGGGATCTGGCAATGGTCGAAGAGCAACTCGCCGGTGGGCGAGGCGCGCAACCCCATCTTGCGCTCCAGCTTGCCGATAGTGAAGCCTGGCGTTCCCTGCCCGACGAGGAAGGCCGAGACGCCATGCGCGCGCTTGTAGCCGGCGCCAGTTCGCGCGAAGACGAGGTAGAGATCCGCGACACCGGCATTGGTCACCCAGAACTTCGAGCCGTTCAGGATATAAGAATCGCCGTCGCGTCGCGCCGCGCATTGCAGGTTCGCCGCGTCGGAGCCGGCGTGCGCCTCGCTGAGCGAGAAGGCGCCTAGCGCGTCGCCCGAGGTGAGACGAGGAATCCAGCGCGTGCGCTGCTCGTCGTCGCCGTAGCGGCTGATGGCGCCCGTCACCATGTTATGCACCGAGAGCCAGACCGCCGTACCCATGTCGGCCTTGCCTAGTTCCTCGTAGATCAGCGCGCCGGTCAGTCGCGGCAGCTGCGAGCCGCCGTACTCCTCAGGCGCGAGCAGGCCCGCCAGCCCCATCTCGGCCATCGGGCGGAAGATATCGCGCGGGAAGGCGTGTTCCTCATCCCATTGATCGGCGTGCGGTGCGATCTCCTTCTGGGCGAACTCGCGCACGGCATCGCGAATGGCCGTCTGCTCGTCAGTGAGACGTGAGAACATCGTTGTTCCTTTCTGCTGCAAGTTATGAGTAGGATCGTATGGATCGTCGCCTGATCCCGCCACGCATTGTGACACGCGCGCCCCAGCGGCGGCAACCACGCTGGTGATAGAATCTGAGTGTTTGGCAGAGATCAGTAGAGCTATATGTGCGTCAGTACATACACGATACACGCTCAATCCACGAGCAGCGACGCTCCAGGAGGCACAGACGTTCATGCAGGACACAGATCAAATCGTCGAAGACTTCCGCATCGAGGAGGACTCGCTTGGCAAAGTAACCGTGCCGACAGATGCGCTGTATGGCGCGCAGACCCAGCGCGCGGTTGAAAACTACCCGATCAGCGGAATGCGCGCGCACCCGGCGCTCGTCCGCGCCACTGTGCTCGTCAAGCGCGCCGCCGCGATGGCGAACCGCGACACTGGGCGGCTGGACGCGCACATCGCCGACGCGATTATCCAGGCCGCCGATGAGATCCTTGGCAGGGACTGGCGCGACCACTTCAGCGCGCCGCTGCCCGATGACTGGCAGCGGCACTTCGTCGTGGATGTCTACCAGGCGGGCGCGGGCACCTCGCACAACATGAACGCCAACGAGGTTCTGGCGAACCGCGCGATTGAGATCCTGGGCGGGAAGCGAGGTGACTACACGCTTGTCAGTCCCAACGACCACGTCAACATGGCACAGTCCACCAATGACACATTCCCGACGGCGATGCGTATCGCCGCGCTCTTCCTGATCCGCGAGACACTGCCGGCGATGGACCATCTGGCAAAGGCATTTGAGGCTAAGGGGCGTGACTTCGACCACATCCTCAAGTCGGGGCGCACGCACCTGCAGGACGCGACGCCAATTCGGCTTGGTCAGGAGTTCGCCGCCTATGGGCTGACGATCCGCCGTGACATCGAGCGGCTGGAGCGCACGCAGGAAACGCTCTACGAGCTGAACATCGGCGGCACGGCGGTTGGTACCGGCCTTAACGCCGAGGAAGGCTACATCAACGGCATCGTGCGCCATCTGGCGGAACTGACGGGCTTCCCGCTACGGCGCGCCGAGTCACTGGTGCAGATCGCGCCAAGCATGGCCTCGTTTGTCGAGGTCTCCGGCGCGACACGGGTGCTGGCGACGGACCTGACGAAGATCGCCAACGACCTGCGCTTGCTGGCCTCAGGGCCAGCGACCGGCTTCTACGAGATCGTCCTGCCGGCGGTGCAGCCGGGGTCATCAATCATGCCGGGCAAGATCAATCCATCTATCGTCGAGATGGTGAACCAGGTCTGCTTCCAGGCGCTTGGCTACGACACGACAATCAGCTATGGGGCGCAGGCAGGGCAACTCGAACTGAACGTGATGATGCCGGTAATCATCCACAACGTCCTCTGGTCGTTGCATATCCTCAAAAACGCGATGCTCGTCCTGGCGGATCGCTGCGTGTCCGGCATCAAGGCAAACGCTGAGCGCTGCGAGGAGTTGGCGGTCAAGAGCGCAAGCCTGGTGACGGCGGTGGCGCCCTACATCGGCTACAAACCCGCCGCGAAGCTGGCGCAGAAGCAGGTCGAATCGGGCCGCGACATCCGCGATATCCTGGCGGAGTCGGGTCTGCTGCCGGAGGAAGACCTGGCCGAGATCCTCAAGCCGGAGGCGATGACGGAGCCAGGCATCGCGGGGCAGGGCAAGACGAAGACGCCGATCCTGGGCGGTGGCTCGGCTGGCGGCTGATCGGCTGTGCGCCAATGAGAGGGCACACGCGGATGGGTATGGGAGCGCGGCACGTCCACCATCTCATGCAACTCTGCCTCGTCTAACGCCTGCGATTGACGCCACCTGAGAGATGCGTGCAGGCGGCGACGTATCTTCTGGGATACCTTTTTGCGCGCCGTTCCAGGCGTGTCGCCATGTGCGACGCAGCTACTCTGGACGAATACCTGTTGTGATCGCCTGGAATGGAACTTGACGCATGGACCGCTGGAGGCAAGTTGGTTCATGGCCGGAGAAGGTTTCTGTCAGCTCGAGCGCGACCGCTGCCTCTCGGCCCACCACATTGCGTTTGCGCCGCGCTCTCCGCTACACGCTACTCTGTCTCGCGCCAGTCCTCAGCCTGCTGCTCGCGCTCGACGGGTGTGGCGCATCTCCCCTTCCCGTCACGCACCGGCCCGCCTCAGCGTTCCATCTGGAGATCCACATCGCCGGCCAGTACAGCGATCGGGCGAACGTATACATCCAGGTGCGCGTCTTTGATGGGACAAACTCGAATGGCGTCGCCTTGGCGGATAAGGCGAGTTTGACCTGCAACGGCGCCGACATCAAGTCTCGTACTCCTGCGACAGTGGCCGCCTCAGGCTCCTGTTCCCGACAGGCGCCCGGGGGAGCATACAAGATCACGTATACCGACGAGCATGGAACTGCCACAACGGCGACTGTGCCCGTCCCACTCGGCACATTCGCTATCCTCTCTCCACTCGCCGGCTCGACAGTCGCCATTCCGACGAATGGCGCGTTTACCGCGCGCGTATCGCTTCCGACCCCTCCTTCGAACGGGGCATTCACGATAGATGGTGTCTCCGCGACATGTGGCGCGTATCCAAACTCCTGTGGAGGTGTCTATGCGCTGTCGCAGATCATCGTCACTCCGACAGCCACTGCAGGCGCAGATGCGACTCCCACGGTGAAGAATGCAGGCGATGGAGGCGTAGCGCAACTTGTAAGCGATCACGCATTCTCCGCTACGCCCACGCCACCAGCTACTCCGACAGCGGGTCAGAATCCGACGCCAGCCGCCACGCCCACGCCACTAGCTACTCTAACACCGGCCCAGGGGCCGCCGCCTGCCACTGCGACTATGACGCAGGATGGAACGACTGGAACGATTACGCTGCGGGGTGACTATTCGGCGTTCGCGCCGAACACTGGCGAGTTTAGTACGCAGGTGAAGGCGCAGGTCATTCCGGACCCAGGAGGCTTCGCGGCGGCGATCGCAGACTATGGTAGTGACCGTATCTCATCCGCCATCACCTGGGCGCGCTGAGGCTGGCTCATGCGGATTCCGGCGCGAGTGTCGTTGGTCGCCCCCGCCAGGTTTCGATTGTGACATCGGTGAACGCCAGCATCGTCCAGACTGCCCGCCGCACCACCGATCCACCCCATACCATGGGACAGAACGGCGCATCACAATTTTTGGTCGCTGGGACGCACCCTACGAGCGGACAGTGGAGGCGTAACATTTGCCGCTGATGCCGCTGATGCTGCTGAACTCGGTGACACGGGGCATCATCTGGTGCGTGGGTCAATACAACGGCAGCCAGGCCTCTCCGGGGTGGAACACCAGGATATATGCGTTGCGCACGGAGTAGCGCTTCGATGGCGGGGGCAAGCTCTTCCCATCTTTTCAGAAGAGGATGGGAAGAGCGCCGTCGTAGCTATCTGGCGCCGCCATGCCCATAATAGGCGCGCACACGCTCGCTATAGGCGCGCAGCGTTCGCAGCGCGCGCGCGTTGATCGTGCCCTCCAGGTAGCGCCCGTCCTTATCGGGCTGGCCCGCTGGGATGCCGGTCAGCAACTCCATGCCCTCATCCACCGTCGAGATGGCGTAGATATGGAACTCGCCAGCCCGCACGGCCTGGATAACCTCATCCCGCAGCATCAGACTGGGGATCGAGGCGCGCGGGATAATGACCCCCTGATCACCGCTCAGCTTGCGCTTCTGACAGATGGAGAAGAAGCCTTCGACCTTCTCGGTGACACTGCCGACGGGCTGAATCTCGCCCTGCTGGTTGATGGACCCCGTGATCCCCAGCGATTGCCTGATCGGCACACCGGCGAGGCTGGAGAGCAGCGCGTACAGTTCCGACGATGACGCGCTATCGCCCTCCACGCCGCCATAGGACTGCTCGAAGGCCAGGCTCGCGCTCAGGCTGAGCGGAACTTCTTGCGCGAACTTCCCACGCAGATACCCGCTGAGGATATAGACGCCCTTGCTATGGACGCTCCCGCCGAGGGCGACCTCACGCTCGATGTCGATCACGCCCGTCTGGCCCGGGGCGGTGCGCGCGGTGATGCGTGTGGGTTTGCTGAAGCTGTAATCGCTGGTCTGAACGACAGTGAGCGCATTCACCTGCCCCACCACCGCGCCACTCGTCTGGATCAGCGTCTGGCCCTCCAGAATATCGCGCTCATCGCGGTCAGACTGGAGACTCACCCGTCGCTCGCGCGCGCGGATCGCCTCGCGCACGTGCTCCCCGGTCGTGGTTGCGGCGTTCTTGCGCCTCGCCCAGTAGCACGCTTCCACCGTCAACTCCCGCAACTCGCCAAAGACCGTAGCAAGCCGGTTCTGGTTCTCGACCCAGCGGCTGCCCTCCTCGATGAGCGCGGCCACCGCATCGGCGGTCAGCGGAGCGCCGCCCACCGTCCGGGCGACATTCCCGGCGTAGCGCGCATACGCCTGTTCGCCCTCGGTTGAGCGTGGCATCTCGTAGTCGAAGTCTGCGCGGACCTTGAAGAGCTGGCGAAACTCCGGATCACCCTCCGCCAGCTGGTAGATGGAGCGATCCCCGACGAGGACCACACGCACCGCGGCGGGGATTGGCTCTGGGCGCTGGGACGCGCCGACCGGCGCTGGCTGCGACTCCGCGCCGCCATCCAGCGTGATTGTCTCAAAGCGCAGCGCGCGCTTGAGCGCGTCCCAGGCTGCCGGCGCGCGCAGCACATCGAACGCCTGAAGCACCAGGAAGCCGCCGTTCGCCCGGTGTAGCGCGCCTGGCTTGATCATCATGTGGTCGGTGAAGGGCCGCCCATCGTGGGAGCCGAACTCCTGCCAGCCTACCAGGTTGTTCCGTGTGGGGTTGATCTCATGCACGATGGGGGCATGCTCGTCGTCGTGATGAGCGCTGATGACGTTGACCCGGTAGCGATGCGCCAGCGCTGGCATGCCAGACGCGCCGCCAGGTTCGCTCGGCCACTCATCCGACGCGCCACCCGACCACTCCTCGCCGCCAGACCGCTCTGGCGAGGCGCCCTGATCGGCTCCGCCCGGCTCCTCGCCGCGAAGTGTCTCGAAATGCGCGACGATATCCTGCCCAAGCGAACGTATGAAGTCAATCGCATCGGCGGCGGAGGCGTAGCGCGCGGCGAGATCATCGGTCAATGGCTGGAGCGTCGATTCGACGATCCCACGATCCCACGCGCGCAGGCGCGACCGCTCTTCGTCGTCGAGCGCGCGCAGACGTGGCGCGGCCTGATCGAGCGCCTCTTCGATCTTGCGCTGCCCCGCCTCAAGCGCGGCTCGCTCCTGCGCGGAGAGGCGCTGAAACGCCTCCGATGTGATCAGGTCGAGTGTCTCCTGCTCGTCATCGCCTTCTTGCTCCAGCTCTTCCTCATGCGCGGGAAGCGCCACAGGGGTTTCACGCTTGCGCAGCCGGAAGGCCTGGATAGAGACGCTGCCAGGACTGAACTCGAGCAGAAAGCCCAGTGCTCTGGCCTCGCGGCTGAGCGTCGCCATCAGCGCACGCCGTTCCTCCTGCATGTCTTTTACCACGTCTGTGCGCTTCTTCGCCGCGCCCTCCGCGGCGAGCGCACGGCGCATCTCGTGTCTGGCGCTGGCGACGAAGGCGTCCACATCGCGTGCGAACTCTCGTCCCTTGGCTGGCGGCAGCGCGACCGCGCGTGGCTCTTCGGGCCGCTCGAAGTGATAGACATAGCACCAGTCCTGGGGAGTGGGTCGCTCTCTGGCGAGGCGCTCGACTGCCGTCATCACCGCCGTCAAGCGCCCACTGCCCGGTGGGCCCACGACAAACAGGTTGTAGCGGCTATCCTGGATGCCCAGGGCGAACTCGATCGCCTCCTGCGCGCGATCCTGACCCACCATCCGCGTCGGCGCGGGCAGCTCGCGCGTCGTATCGAAGCCGAGCGCGGCGGGGTCTGTGCCTCGACGCAGTTCCTGTGCGCGTAGTTCCAATTGGTTCAGTGGCCCTTCCATAACACGCTCCTGGCGCCATTCACTGTGAAGGAATCGGCGATGATAGGTTCTGTGAGCCGCAATAGTCTAGCACGGCTGCGCAAGGCGCGATAGTGGATTCCATGGACGCTGGATACGCGCTCTCCTTTACAGCGCCCGCGAGGCTTTACAGTGAGCGGGCGGGCGTGGTATGCTGTGGTGAGAGGCGATGAGCGGGACACGTATCCTCATGATCCCCGACAGCGAGAGACGGCCACCGGTTGAGAGCCGTCTTCGGCGCGCGTCATGCGGAGAAGACCACCCGTTCGCCCGACACCGAACCGGCTTACTGCCCGCGTAGGCTGTCGCGTCCCGGCCACGTTACCGGCCCAGCAAGAGCGCGCATGGGGTATGTACTCTCGTGCGCGGAACGTGGGTGGAACCACGGAAGGTGTTGCCCTTTCGTCCCTGGTGGATGAAGGGGTTTTTTGTTGCGCGGATCTGGTCCTCCTGCGCATGTGTAAAGAACGGTGTGGTATGTGCTTCGCTCCCGCCAATCCTCAGAAAGAGACGCTGATCCGCCGGCTCACCACCGGCGGCGCCACCGCGTGATGGCTTGCGGACGAAACGGCGTATGTATGAGGATAAGGTGAGAGAGATGCGACAAGATGAGATGGCGCGAGCGCCTGCGCGCAAAGAGATCGAGGCGATAGAGGAGCGCGTCGCGCTGGCGGAGCGGCTCCTGTGCGAGGATAAACGTGACGAGGCCGCGCTCGCGCTAGATGGTCTGCTCTGGCGCATGGCGCAACTGATGAGCGGGGAGTATCCCGCTTCAAATGACTCTATCTTGCCTGACGAGGGTGAGATGATCGCGCGCGACGGCGTGGAGTCGTCCATGCCGATGCGTCTCCGGCTCGCGCTTCGCGCGCCAGAGGTGGAGATGCGGGTGGCGCAGATACGCGCCTTGCTGGCGTATGTCGAGCAGAGCGAGTTTCTGGCTGGGTGGGAATGGAGCGCGCCACCTAGCGCAGGGTTTTGCATGCGCATCGCGCTGTGGAAAGGAAGCATGTAACGTGGCTATCGAAAATCCGCTTGAGCAATCGGTGAGCTACACGCCGATTCAACGCATGCGCCACAGCGCGGCGCATGTGCTGGCCGAGGCGGTGCAAGATCTCTTTCCGAGCGCGCGCTTCGCCATCGGCCCGGCGATTGAGGACGGCTTCTACTACGACATGGAGTTGCCGCGCCCGCTCACGCCGGAGGACCTGCCGGCGATCGAGGAGCGCATGCGTGCGAGCATCGCGGCGAAGTATCCCTTCGTCCACAGCGAGTGGCCGCGCGAGCAGGCGCTGGAGTATTTCCGCGCGCATGACCAGCCCTATAAGGTTGAGCTGATCGAGGACCTGCCCAGCGAGACGGTTGGCATCGAGGAGCAGGGGCCGTTCCTCGATCTCTGTCGCGGTCAGCACGTGGAGAACACGGGGCAGATCGGGCCGTTCAAGCTGATGCGCGTCGCCGGGGCGTACTGGCGCGGCGACGAGAAGCGCCCGATGCTCCAGCGCGTCTACGGAACGGCGTGGGACTCGAAGGAGGAACTGGACGCCTATCTGGAGCGGCTGGAGGAGGCGAAGAAACGCGACCACCGTCGGCTGGGCCGCGAGCTTGAGTTGTTCATGAACAGCGAGGAGGTTGGCGCGGGCTTGCCGCTCTGGCTGCCCAAGGGGGCGACGGTGCGGCGGCTGCTGGAGGACTATATCGTCGATCTGGAGCGACGGCAGGGCTACCAGCATGTCTACACGCCCAACCTCGCCAAGCTCGACCTCTACAAGACGTCGGGGCACTGGGAGCACTACCACGACACGATGTACCCGCCAATGGAGATGGAGAGCGGCGAGCAGTTGGTGCTGCGGCCGATGAACTGCCCGCATCACATCCAGATCTACAAGGCGAAGATGCGTTCGTACCGTGATCTGCCGATTCGCATCGCCGAGCTGGGCACGATGTACCGGCTGGAGAAGTCGGGCGAACTGGCGGGCCTCTCGCGCGTGCGCGCGATGACGCTCAACGACGCGCACATCTTCTGCACGCCGGAGCAGATGCTGCCGGAGTTCGTCAAGGTGGTGCAGTTGATCCAGGAAGTCTACGCCGTGATGGGCTTCGAACACTATTCGTATCGTCTCTCGCTGCGCGACCCCAACGACAAGGAGAAGTTCGTCGAGAACGAGGAGATGTGGCGTTCCTCGGAGGAGGCGCTGCGCCAGGCGCTGGACTCGCTGGGGCTGGAGTATTACGAAGGCATCGGCGATGCGGCGTTCTATGGGCCGAAGCTGGACGTGCAGGTGGCGAACACGCTGGGCAAGGACGAGACGATCTCGACGGTGCAGCTCGACTTCACGCTGCCGGAGCGCTTCGAGCTGGAGTATATCGGCGAGGACGGGCAGCCGCATCGCCCAGTGATGATCCATCGCGGCGTGATCTCGACGCTGGAGCGTTTCGTGGCGTTCCTGATCGAGAACTATGCGGGGAACTTCCCGGTCTGGCTCGCGCCCGTGCAGGCCGTCGTGATCCCTGTCTCAGACGAGCGTCATGGCGAGTACGCCCAGCGCGTGTACGAGCGGCTGCTGGCCGCGGGGTTGCGCGCGGAGGTGGATCTGCGCAAGGAGCGTATGAACCTGAAAGTACGCGAGGCGCAACTCCAGAAGGTTCCCTATATGCTCGTGGTCGGCGACAAAGAGGCCGACGCCGAGGCGGTCTCGCTGCGGCTGCGCACGAACGAGAACATCGGCGCCGTGCCGCTCGAGGAGTTCATCGCCGTCGCGTCGCGGCTGGACCACGAGCGTAGCAGGGACCTCTGGCCAGCGCAGGCGAGCGCATAACCATAAGCGTGTACATAGTGGGAGGGGTCACGTGGTGGCCTCTCCCACTTGCTATGGCCGAAGGGAGTGGTACACTAGGCGGCAGGCGCTGCTTTGATCGCAGCAGACAGTCGCGATAGATCGCGCCCCTACAGATAAGGCGGCGAGTTGTGTAGGGGCGAGGCCTGTCTCGCCCGCAGGCTATGACGGAACCTCTCTCATAGAGCGCACAATGACGGATGAGGCGCATAGGAAAGGACTTGCACGGTGAGCGCACAGCAGCCATTCCAGCCAACCCGGCCATCGTCAGACTTTCCCACTGATCCTGGAGTGGCGGTCCCGCGCGCGAAACGGCCCCGTCGCTCGCGGCTCGGACGCAGGTTCGGCGCGCTCGCAGTCCTGCTGATCGTCGCGGTCGTCGCCGGCGTCTTCCTCTACAACTTTCTCACCGCCTATTTCGCCGTGAATGGGACCTGGTACGGGCCGCTGAAACTCCAGGTCGGCCCCACCACGGTGACGCTCCAGGCCTATGCGGACCTCTCGACATATCTCAATGGCGATTTGTCCGGGACCGCCAAGTTCTGCTCCAAGGCGCCGGTGACTAGCGCTGTCTCGACAGTGGATGTCGGCGTGAAAGGAAAACGCGACGGGCAGAACATCAGCCTCTCGTTTGCCGCTTCGACCAACACGGTTGGTCTCCCCTTCCTGGGCATCGTCATCGGACCGGGACTCGAGACGCACGGGACCTACGCCAGCCTGAAAGAGACCAACATGGGCGGGCTGATGGTGAATGGCGCCGCCAACAGCATGAAAGTCTCAGGTGACGCCGGGGCCGCGCCGGTCGCGTTGACAATGAAGCGTGGCAGCGCCGCCGACTTCTCCAAGGCGTGCAATGCGCAGCCAGCGGTGGGCTAATAAGCCCGTAGCGGCGTCTCCGATGCGACAGGAAGTTCTCTATGGAGCGCGAGACGGCGCTGACACTCGAACCTTATCGCGAACAACAAGCGCGCTGGCCCGCGGAGGGGCAGAGCATCCTCGCGCACTACGATGAGGCGTCGGTCATCGTGTATCAGGCGTATCGTCCAGCGATCGGACATTATGCGGCGCGGCATGGACGCTTTGGCGGCGAGTTCAGCTTCAACCGCATGAGTTGGATCAAGCGGAAGCGTACTCAAGTACGCGTGATTGGCTCCGAAGCGGAAAGCCATAGCGCGCCATCGTGTTGCCCACCTGTGGGGCGGAAAAGACGACGGGCGAGATAGCGTCGCGACGGCCGCTTCGCGGTCGCGACAGGCCCAACCGACTTGCCTGCTGCTTGATCGCCGACATGGAGCGCCCTGACATCATTTGCTGTAATGCCTCACGAGTTAGTGTCCCAAAATAGCGCCGCAAGGCGTCATTCTCTTCAGCTGTCCACCCAATGGTCTTGCCCTTGCGACTGAGGAGTTCGCGCCTGGATTCAGCGCCGCCTTTCCAGCGCATCCACACGCCAAGCGCATAGCGATCAACCCATCCAAAGGCGGCGTCATCAAGGGCAAGGGTCAAGACGCGCGCCTGCGCCTCGCGCGGCCAGTAGATGAAGGTCGCGCGGATGCGCTCCGCCCAGGAAATAGCGCGTTCCGCCATGTGAAATGCCAGGGTCGTGGGCTGAATCGATGATCGCGCCTGCGCGACACGAGCCTCCATTTCCTGCACCGCCTTTTTGGCCTGTCGCAGCTCATCGAGAAGGTCGTCCGTCAAATCGGGCGCATCGAGTAGGAGCCTCTTGACCCGGTCATAGCGCCGGCGCATGTCGGCCAATTGGCGCCCAAGGTCCTGATCCCGACTCTCTTGCTGCTGGAAGCGAGATTGGTGCGCAATCTTGGCTAGCGCCGCTTCGTCACGCGCATCCAGACGTAAATGGTCGAGGAATCCCCCGAGAAGCGCTCGCTCGATGGTCGTCGCCGGTACACGCGCGCACGGCGTCAGGCCCGAAAGGTTGTCGCCACCACAGTGGAGCTCGATATGTCCCGTATTCCCGGTGGCCGCAGAGACAGCATTGTAATGGACGGAGCAGCGGACCTTTCCCGGAGCGAGAAACCGCACTTCTCCTGGCTGCTGCCGGGTGCGCAATATACGTGGCCGGAACGTTCGTCCGCCTTTTGACCGCGGAGGCGCCCATCCCTCTGACCAGGCAGGACGCTCACCCACGACACGATCAAAGCACCACCAGAACAGATCGGCCTCGACTAACGGCGCATGGCACTCTCTTGGACGGCCATCCGCCTCGCGAGCTACTTCGCCAGCTCGCGTACGCCATCCCAGATAGGCAACATCAGTGAGAATCTTCTGAGCTTGTCGGAAGTTGAAAGGATACCCCCAAGCATCTCATCCCGCTTCGCATGAGCATCAAGCCAGCGAATGCGCCGGGGGTCCACATCTTCGCCGAAGAAAGGCCACACCAAACCGTCGCGCAGCCAGGATCGTGCCAGCTCTGTCACCGTCGGCTGAATCATGCCAGCGAAGCGTTGAAACACCTTTTCTACGACTAATACCGAATGCTGCACATAGGGCACAAGTCGCCTATAGGTGGGGCTGTGCTCGTCATAGTCCACGACATAGCCCCACGGAACATAGCCTCCAGGGTAATGCCCAGCCATAGCAGAGCGATGGAGTGCAGGCAGCATGCGGCGAATGATATGGCTCTCAATGTACTGCTTGCCATATTTGCAGGCGAGACGGAACTGTTCGCAGTCCATGTCGCGGCGGAAGTTGTAGATACGCTGCCCACAGATCACCCAGCCACCATGCGTCGCCACCTGGCGGATGAATGCGTTGTGCTCCGTCTCCCACTTATCGCGGAACAGGCGGTCCTCCTGGCTGACCATCAGCACGCGGCTCTTGCCAGATGGGAGCAACTCGCTAAGCCAGAAGCGAAGAGCGGGGCGATCCTCAATGGTGGTCTTGTACGCTCCAATGCCTGTATCCCAATCATAGACCTGAATGTCAGCGAACCCCATGCGCTGAGCCTCCTGGACAAGCTCATCCGGGTTGCGCTCCTGGCTGTAGACATGGCGCTCCTTCTGCTTCAAGGTGCTTTGCCGTGTGAGGATGGTCAATTGACCATCCTTGGGCACTGTGCCATCATCGGGTGTCACCACATTAGGCGGTTGGTAACGGCGCTGAGGCACGTGGTCCACCTTTCTGAAGCGCCTCATAGGCGCGAAGCCCAGTCATCAACGCTTCGACGAAGATCCAGTAGTGGTGAGTGCCGTAGCCGAATGCGCGAGTGGGCAGTGATGCCTCCAGGGACAGTGAGGGACGCTCTTCACTAAGGGACGGTACGAGGGCTGACGGAGTGCGCGATGGGACGACGGTACGCTGGGTCATGACGCCTCACGATCGAGCTAGGCGTGCCACCCCAAGGGACAGGACCACAAGCGGCCAGCTTGACGCGCCGAGGCATCATCTGACATACTAGTGGCTAGCGTAGCCGTGTCGCTCGTCACTGGGTGGACGCGAACTACCAGACGGCCAGGGTCTAGACCACCTCTGGCCGCCTTCCTTTGGGGGACATTCCCCCCTTCCTCCGGAATGATAACCTACCATTCCTAACATGTCAAGATATTCCGGAATCATTTTACCATATTCGCTAAAGGTGCCAAAACGTGTTAGAATAGTGTGCATAGGTGGCAATTGTGATTTGTTCCCCCAGGTCCCTGGTCAGATTTAAAGAGGCGGCAAGTAATGCCTGAAAAGAACGGTTACAAGACCATCGATCTGGTTGCTAAAGAGCTCGGCATCACCGAGGACGAGGTGCGCACGTTAGTCAAAATCCTCAACATCCAATCCTCCACCTTCCCGGATGATCGACGGCTGCGATACTACAGTCCGCAAGATGTCGAGAGACTCCGCAAGTTGGTTCGTGGCGAGCAATAGCGCATTGCAGCGCCTATCCTCGTGCTGATCATCATTTGCTTATCTATATATTGCGTTGATCGACCGCCACACAGGCGAAATTCTATTTCGTTCCGAAATCCTATTTCGCTTCGGCTCGCTAATATGGCCCAGGGGCCCACTGGGCGATAGCGCTGTGCTCGGAGCTGATACCTCTTCGGTCACAGGTTCGATTCCTATCACCCCTACCGCTATCCATCCTGGTGGCCGAGTGAAGGTCTTAGAACGTGATTTGCAACGCGGCATCGTGACGAACCTAGCACAGTGGGCGACGTTGCCAACATCCGTGCATGATGGTATCAACACCCACCGCGCACGAGGCAGATCGTGCACACACGGGATGTGGATGGCGTGACGCGCGGCAGACAAGTCAATCTGGTTGCCCTCGCAGACCTCAACCCTGTCGCCGCATGGGCGCCATCCACAGGTCGAAGAACCCCAAGCCGCCCTCTCGTCGAGACATGAAGAACAGGGTGGATCCGTCCGGCGAGGGGGTCGGCCGCAGATCGTCCGCTGGGCTGTTGACCGCTGGACCCAGATTGATTGGCGGGCCAAAGGGACTCGCGGTGGTCGGTCGCAGCGCCACCCACAGGTCCAACACACCTACGGTTCCCGCGCGATCAGAGGCGAAGAACAACGCGAGGCCATCCGCCGAGATCGTTGGGCTCACGTCTGTCGCCGCGCTATTGACCACGGGTCCCAGATTGGCGACAGCGGAGAAAGGTTCGGCGGTTGTGCCTCGCGTCGCGACCCAGATGTCAGAGTCTCCCGAGCCACCCGGCCGGTCGGAGGCGAAATAGAGCGATCGGCCATCCGCCGAGATGCTGGGGAAGCCGTCGGCGTACTGGCTGTTGACGGGAGCGCCAGGGTTGCTGGGGACTCCAAAGGGGTCTGAGACGCTCGCGCGTGTGGTCAGCCAGATATCGCCGCTGCCCAGCCCGCCAGGCCGTGAGGGGTCAGCGTCGAAGTACAGCGATAAGCCATCGTGTGAGATGCTCGGCGCACCCTCGTCACCGGGACTATTGACTGTCGAGCCGAGATTGCCTGGCGCAGCAAAGGA
>Ga0070706_100003194_pt1 | contig 16175 bp, 14 predicted proteins | sample KBSK5501metaG_FD_65476 | JGI IMG/M metagenome (GOLD analysis project Ga0070706, IMG submission 65476) | Corn, switchgrass and miscanthus rhizosphere microbial communities from Kellogg Biological Station, Michigan, USA - KBS K5-50-1 metaG | ecosystem: Host-associated > Plants > Roots >...
GTCTCCGGCCGGACGGCTATCACGAGGTCCGCTCCCGCATCGTCTCGATCAGCCTCGCGGACCGCCTGTCCGCCGAGGCGGCATCCGAGCTCAGCCTTTCGTGCGACGCTCCGGAGCTCATCGCCTCTGGCGAGAATCTCGTCACGCGGGCGGCCCGGCTGCTGGCGGCGCGCGCGGGGATCGCGGCGGGCGCGTCGATCGCTCTCGAGAAGCGCGTTCCCGTCGGCGGAGGGCTCGGCGGCGGAAGCGCCGACGCCGCCGTCGCCCTGCGCCTGCTCGCCCGACTGTGGCGGCTGCGGCAGGCCGACTCCGCGTTCGCCGAGCTCGCCGCGGAGCTCGGCAGCGACGTGCCCTTCTTCCTGGCCGGAGGAGAGGCCGACGTGGAAGGTCGCGGCGAGGTCGTGACGCCGGTTCCCGACGGCGCCTCCGCGGATCTGCTTCTGCTCGTGCCGCCGTTCTCGATTTCGACCTCCGCCGTCTACCGGCGTTTCGCGGGGCGCGGCGTGCTGCCCGAGCGTCTGGACGTCGCGTCGCCTTCGGAGAGGTTCCTGGGTCCCAACGATCTGGCACCCGCCGTGCTAGAGGAGGAACCTAGGATGTGGGACTACGTCGAGTCCGCCGCCCGGACCACGGCAGATCACGCCATCAGTGGCTCCGGCGCGGCCATCGTCCTCCACGGCGCGGGGGCGGAGGCGGAAAGCCTGCTTCGGGGCCGCCACCCGGAGGCGCGGATCATCCGCTGCCGGACGCTCTCGCGCGAAGAACACGCACGCTGGACCGATCCTACGGGAGGTGTCTCATGAACATCACGCAAGTCAAGGTCTTTCCGGTGGCGGAAGAGAAGTTGAAGGCGTACGTCTCGATCGTCCTGGACGAATGTTTCTTGATCTCGGACTTGAAGATCATTCAGGGGCCCAACAGCCTCTTCGTGTCGATGCCCTCCAAGCGGAAGAAGAACGGCGAGTTCAAGGACGTCGCCCACCCATTGAATCGCGAGACTCGGGAGAGGATGGAGCGGCGGATTCTGGAGGAGTACGAAAAGGTGAAGGCCGCGCCGCCCTCGGCCGCGATGTCCGAGGCCGCCACCGAGGCCGAGAAGACGGAAGCCGCGGGTTAGGGCCAGCTGTCAGCCCGGCGGCGCTGTGGCTGGGGCGCGAGGACTCGAACCTCGATATGCCGGCTCCAAAGGCCGGTGCCTTACCAATTTGGCGACGCCCCAGAGAAAACGATTCTACGAGAGTCTCGGTTTGGCTGATAGCTGACAGCTGACAGCTGAGAGCCGAGAGCTTATGATCCCCCCGCTTGACGACTCACTTCTCCTACGGCGACCTCAAGATTTTTTCGGGGCGTGCGCATCCGGCCCTCGCGCAGGAGATCTGCGCCTATCTGGGCCTGCCGCTCGGTGAGCTGACCCTGTACAACTTCTCGGACGGCGAGGACTACTGCCAGATCGACGAGAACGTGCGCGGCGCCGACGTCTTCGTGCTCCAGCCCACCTGCTCGCCCGTCAACGACCACGTGATGGAGCTGCTCATCCTGCTCGACGCGTTCCGCCGCTCCTCCGCATCGCGAATCACCGCGGTCATTCCGTACTTCGGCTACGCCCGGCAGGACAAGAAGGACAAGCCGCGAGTCCCGATCGCCGCGAAGCTGATGGCCGATCTGCTGACGGCGTCGGGCGCGGATCGGATCCTGACGATGGATCTCCACGCAGCCCAGATCCAGGGTTTCTTCAACATCCCCGTCGACCACCTCTTCGCCGCGCCGGTTCTGCTCGACGCAATTCGGAAGCTCGAGCTCGAGGAGCTCGTCATCGTTTCCCCGGACGTGGGCGGCATGACCCGGGCGCGAGCCATCGCCAAGCGCCTGGACGCCTCGCTCGCCGTCATCGACAAACGCCGGACCGGCATCGACGAGACGGAGGTCTTGAACGTCGTCGGAGACGTCGACGGAAAGGACGTCTTGATTCTGGACGACATCGTGGACACCGCCGGCACGCTGGTGCAGGCCGAGGCAGCGCTGCGCCGCCAGGGCGCCCGCCGGACCTTCGCGGCCGCCGTGCATGGAGTCTTCTCCGGGCCCGCGCTGGACCGAATCGAGAGCTCCGGGCTCGAGCGCCTCCTGGTGACCAACACGATTCCCGTCGAAGCCGCCATGGCCCGCTGCGACCGGATCCGGGCGCTCTCCGTGGCGCCGCTTTTGGGGGAAGCGATCCAGCGAATCCACGACGGGGCTTCCGTTTCCTCGCTTTTTGTGTAGAATCCGCCTCTTTGCGCGGGGTCCCGCGCGAGGCAGGCCATGAAAACGATCGAGCTCGACGTCGAGAAGCGCTCGACGACCGGAAAAAACGAGGCGCGCCGCACCCGGAGCATGGGCCGGATCCCTGCCGTCGTCTATGGGGCCGGTAAGCCCAATGTCCCCATCTCCGTCGATCGGAAGGCGCTCGCCGACGCGTTCCGGGGGGGCGCCGGTGAGAACGCGATCTTCCTGCTCAAGCTCGGCGGGTCGGATCAGAGCCGACACGCCATGATCAAGGAGATGCAGCGCGATCCGGCGTCGCGCAAGCCGGTTCACATCGATTTCGTCCGGGTGCTGATGGACGTCAAGATCACCCTGCGGGTGCCCGTGGAGATCGTCGGCGTGGCGCGCGGCGTCAAGGCGGAAGGGGGCATCCTCGATCTGGTCACCCGCGAGATCGAGATCGAGTGCCTTCCGACCAACATCCCCCCCTCGCTGCCGGTGGACGTCTCGGAGCTCGGGATCGGCGACGCGATTCGCGTCGGCGAGATCCCGGCTCTGCCCGGAGTGATCGTCATCGACAACCCGGAGAAGGTCGTCGCGCACGTGGCGCACCCGACCCGAGAGGAGGAGCCGGTCGCCGCCCCGACCGAGGGCATTGCCGAGCCGACGGAGCCGGAAGTCCTCAAGAAGGGGAAGGCCGCCTCGGAAGAGGAGGCCCCCGAGAAGGAGAAAGAGAAGGAGAAGTAGTCTCTGCACGCGATCGTCGGCCTCGGAAACCCGGGAGACGAGTACGCGCCGACGCGGCACAACGCGGGGTTCCGCGCGGTGGAGCGGCTCGCGGCAGAGGAGGGAATCCGGATCCGCTCGCGCGAATGCAATGCGCGAGTCGGCCGGGGAAGGATCGGGGGCTCGGCGGTGCTCCTCGCCCTTCCTCGGACCTACATGAACGCCTCGGGTGAGGCGGTTCGAGCTCTTTGCCAGAAATATGACGTCGAACCCTCGGCGCTCTGCGTCGTGGTGGACGAGGTCGAGCTGCCGCTCGGGGTTCTCCGGATGCGGGCGCGAGGCTCGGCGGGAGGGCACAACGGCCTCCGCTCGGTCATCGCCCACCTCGGCACGACCGAATTCCCGCGATTGCGTCTGGGAATCCGCGGGGACCGGTACTCCCGCGAGCGGGATCTCGCGGATTACGTCCTCGAGCCGTTTGCGAAGGCCGAGCGGGAGCAGTTCGAAGGGAGCGTGGAGCGAGCCGCCGAGGCGCTTCACCTCTGGGTCACGCAAGGAATCGATGCCGCGATGCGGCGGGCAAACGTCAACCCTTCCTCTCCGGATCGCCTCGATCCGGATTGATATCCATGAGGAGGATTTCATGAGGCTTTACGACATCGTCGTGTTGGTCACTCCCGACCTGACCGACGAGGAGGCGGCGAAAACCGCCGGCGAGTACAAGAAGATCTTCAGCGCGGGGGGGGCCAACCTGGTCAAGGACGAGTCGTGGGGGAAGCGCCGGCTCGCCTTTCCGATCCTTCGGAAGCGCGAGGCGCACTACCACTACTGGCAGGTCGAGGCTACCCCAGCGCTCGTCGCCGAGGCGGAGCGGCGCATGAGGCTCTCCGATCAGGTTCTCCGGCACCTGGCGGTGCGCGTGGATGAGGAGTTGAAGCGCGCCGCGAAATCGGCGGAGCGACAGCGCGCCAAGGCGGCCAGGCGGCCGCCGCGCCCGCCGGCTCCACCGTCGCCGGCCGCGGAGCCCGAGCCGGCGCAGGCCGAGCGGAGCCAGCCATGAGAACCGGAGGGGGCTCCGGGCGTCCCGGCGCGCGCGGGGCCGCCGGTCGCGAGGGCAAGGCGGGACCACGCAAGAAGTTCTTCGTCCGCCGCCGCAAGGTCTGCAAGTTCTGCGCGGAGAAGCTGGAGTTCATCGACTGGAAGGACGTCAAGCTGCTGCAGGGGTTCATCCCGGAACGGGGCAAGATCCTGCCTCGGCGGATCTCGGGGACGTGCGCGCTGCACCAGCGCAAGCTCCAGACGGCAATCAAGCGGGCGCGCTCGATCGCGCTGCTGCCGTACGCGACGGACTAGCCGCGGGGGCGGGGACTCGGAGCTCGGGGCTCGAGATCTGGCCGACTGGCGCCGTGTCCCGCGTCCCGTGTTCCGTGTCCCGACGCGCATGGACGGCGTGACTCCGGCCGAGCCGACGGCGGACGTTCCGGCGTCGCCGATGGGCCGCTTCGAGATTCCGCTCGCCGCTCTGGCTTCGGCGATCGCCTTCTCGACACTCCTCTTCGTGCCGCTGCTCGGCGCGCTGGGCGTCCCGCTTGCGGGCGTTCCGCTCGTGCGTCTCACCCATCGTCGCGGGGTCGTGGCCGGACTGATCGGGTGCGGCCTCACCGCGGCTCTGGTGTTCGGCGTGGCGTGGGCGGCGGCGGGCCCCTCCGACGCGCTGGCCGCCGCGTTCGTGGCGGCCGGGGTGACCCTGCTGCCGACGGCGAGCGTCGGCTTCCTGCGCGCCGCCGCGGACCCATCTCGCTGCTATCTGGGACTGTGCGTGGCGGGTGCGGCGTTCATCGGCGCGGCCTTCGCCGCGGCGGCAGGGGGCCCGGGACCCGGCGTGGGCGCCCAGGTCGCGGCGGGATTCGATCGCCTGATCCCGGCCGCCGTCGAGTCGTACGCTCGCTCGGGCGCCGATGCCGAGATGCTGGCGCGAATGCGGGCGGTGATGGAAACCACGCGCGAATTCGTTCGGCAGTATCTCTGGGGCGTTCTCGGCGCGCTGTGGGTGCTGGCCGCGGCGATCTCGTTCTACGGCGGCGCGCGCGCGGCTCGACCGGTGCCCACGGCCGAAGCGGCGCGCTACGAGACCCTTCGGCTTCCGGCGGCCGCGGCGGGGCTCTTCGTCGCATCCGGCGCGGCGTTCGGGGTGCTCTCCGGGGTCGGACGCCGCGTCGCCGGCAACCTGTTGCTGCCGCTTCTGACCTTGTTTTTCGTGGCGGGGCTCTCTATCATCTGCCACTTCTTCCGGAGATGGTTTCGGGTGCGGCTTCTCCGGGCGGGCCTGTACGCGCTGGCCGCCTATTTTCCGGTCAACGTGGGCGTGGCGCTTCTGGGTCTGTTCGACTGGTACGTCGATTTTCGCCGGCGCGGCGAGGGAGTGAGGCAGTCATGAAAGTCATCCTGTCCGACGACGTTCGCGGCCTCGGCCGCCGTGGGGAGACCGTCACGGTCAAGCCCGGATACGCGCGAAACTACCTCTTTCCGCAGGGCGTCGCCTACGAGGCGACGGAGGCCAACCAGCGGCGCATCTCGGAGGAGCGCAAGAAGTACGACGAGAAGACGCTCCACGAGAAGGGCGTCGCCGAAGAGGTGGCCAAGAAGACCGAGGGCTTGACGCTCGTCGTCTTCAAGAAGGCGGGCGAGGAGGATCAGCTATACGGTTCGGTGACCGCGTCGGAGATCGCCGACGCTCTGGCGGAGAAGGGCGTCGAGGTGGACCGCCGCCGGATCGAGCTCGCCGAGCCCATCCGCCGCCTCGGCTCGCACCCCGTACACGTCCGCCTGCATCGCGACGTCGTCGCGACGCTCACCGTGGACGTGCAACCGCTCGGCTCCGCCAGCTAGAGAGCGGTTTCGAGTCTCGAGTCGCAGGTTTCAAGTCGGGGGCCGCGGGCGCTCTCCCCGAAATTTGAAACCGGAAACCTGAAACCCGAGACTCTCCTTAAGGCGCGGGCGTCGGGTGTGGAGCGGCGCCTTCCTCCGGCAGCTCGCCTTTCTTGGGAACGTAGAACGGCTGCTGCAGGGACCAGGGGAGCCTCGAGATCTCCTGGGACCGCCGGCTCCACTCTTCGGTCGGCTGTGAGCCGCTCACGAAGGCCTCGAGCACCGGCAGGGGGGTGTCGGGCGTGGCTTTCAGGCCTGTCTCGTAATCCACGGGAGTAAAGATGATGTTCGGGGGGGCTTCGAAGTCCTCCTTGGGGTCGATTCGCCCCTGCTCCTTCATCTTCTCGAGGATCCGGATCCAGATCGGCAGCGCGGTCCTCGCGCCGTCCGCGCCCTTGCCGATCGTCTGGGTCTTCATGTCGTTGCCGACCCAGACTCCGATCGTGTAGCGCGGCGTCATCCCGATGAACCAGGCGTCGGTGAAGTCGTTCGTCGTGCCGGTCTTTCCCGCGATGTTGAGCTTGAGCCGCGCCGCAGAAGCCGCGGTGCCGCGCTGCGTGACCCCCCTCAGGATCTGGAGCAGCTGAAAGGCCGTTTGGGGATTCTCGACCTCGCGGGCGTCGGGATGAGTCTGCTCCAGGACGTCGCCGTTGGAGTCCGTGACTCTCTCGATCAGATACGGAGGAAAGGCCAGGCCCTGATTGGCGAAAACGGAGTAGGCGGAGGTCAGCTCCGCGAGGCTGACCTCGAACGCGCCGAGCGCGAGCGAAGGGTAGGCCTGCAGGTTCTGGCGCACGCCCAGTCGGTGTGCGGTGTCGATGATGTTGCGCAACCCGACCATCTGTCCGACGCGCACGGCGGGGACGTTGTACGAGTGCTCCAGCGCCTTGCGGAAGGTGACGATTCCGTGAAACTTCCCGTCGTAGTTGCTCGGCCGGTACGCCGGCTGGCGCGGATCGATGACGATCGAAAGCGGCCCGTCGAAGACCGTGTCGGCCGCCGTGTAGCCCTGCTCGAGCGCCGTGAGATAGACGAAGGGCTTGAATGCCGAGCCCGCCTGCCGGAGCGCCTGCGTCGCCCGATTGAATTTGGACTGGGACCAGTCGTAGCCGCCGACCATCGCCCGGACCGCGCCGCTCGCGTTCTCGAGCACGAGCACCGATCCCTGTTCGCGGGGATCCTGATCCAACGCCAGCGAGAGGGCGCCATCCTTGGCCTGCGCGACCGTCACGGTGACCAGATCCCCGGGCCGCAGGATCTTGGCGACGGTCTTGGCGCCGGTCCAGATCACCCCCGAGTTCGGGAGGGGCAGGGTCTTCTCCGCGATTCGGACCTGTGCTCCAGCGCCCGATGTGGCCGTCACGACCCCGCGCAGGGCCGCCCCCTCGGCCACCCGGGCGCCCTCCCACGACGGGTCCACGTAGGTGTCCAGAGAGCGGTAGCCCTCCTGCAGGAGGTTGCGTGGCTTTCGGAATCCGTGCCGCCGGCCGATCTGCCTCAGACCCCAGCCGAGGGCTTCCTCCGACCAGGCCTGAATCTCGGGGTCGAGCGTCGAGTCGACGCGGAGACCGCGGCGGTAGAGGTCCTTCTCACCGTAGGACCTCTCCAGGTATTGGCGAATCTCCTCGCAGAAATAGGGGCCGACGATCGATTCGGGCAGCGATGGCGAGGCCGGGAGCGGCTCAGCCTCGCCGGCTTGGCGCTGCGCCTCCGTGATGTAGCCCTCCGCAAGCATCCGCCGGAGCGCCGTCGAGCGCCGCGCGCGCGCCTGGCTCGGGTTGCGGAAGGGCGACTGGTCCTCGGGCCGCTGCACGATGCCGGCGAGGAGCGCCGCCTCGGCGAGGCTGACGTCCTTGACGCCCTTGCCGAAGTAATAGCGCGAGGCCGCCTCGATGCCGTAGTTGCCGTGCCCGAGATAGATCTCGTTGGCGTACATCGTGAGGATCTGTTCCTTCGAGTAGCGCCGCTCGATCTCGAAGGCCACCAGGGCCTCGTTGACCTTCCGCGAGATCGTCTTCTGGGGCGACAGGAAGATGGCGCGGGCGAGCTGCTGGGTCAGTGTCGAGCCTCCCTGTGCATAGCCGCCCTGCTCCACGTTGGCGACCAGCGCCGAGAGGGTGCGGCGCACGTCCACGCCGCCGTGCCGAAAGAAGTTCTTGTCCTCGGTCGCGACGATCGCGTTGCGAACGACTGCCGGAATCTCGGCGCGCGAGACGAGGATCCGGCGCTCGATCGCGTACCGGGCGATCGTGGAGCCGTCGCGGGCGACGATCTGCGTGATGATGTCCGGCCGGTAGCTCGCCAGCTGCGAGACCCTCGGGACGCGGACGAAGTTCGTCGCGAAGGAGCCTGCGACGCCGCCGAGCAGGGCCGCGAAGGCCAGCGGAACGACCAGGACGGCGGCGCGCCTTACGTTTCGCACGCGGCGATTGTGAGGCATTCGCCGCGCTTATGCTATAAGGCGCGGTTCACGTCATGGGCCGCCTCTCCCGAACCCGCTCGTCTTCGCCGGATCTGAAGCCGCCGCCGCCTTCGCCGGCGAAGCCGTCGACATACCTGGAGGCGCAGGCTCGAGCGGCGGGCCGATTCCGCCTCGTGACGGACTTTTCTCCTCAGGGAGACCAGGCGCAGGCGATCGAGAAGCTCATCGCCGGATTGAACGAGGGACGGCGCGACCAGGTCCTGCTCGGCGTGACGGGCTCCGGCAAGACCTTCACGATCGCCAAGGTCATCGAGGCGATCAACCGTCCGACGCTCGTCCTCTCCCACAACAAGACGCTGGCGGCCCAGCTCTACCAGGAGTTCCGAGGCTTTTTCCCCGAAAACGCGGTCGAGTACTTCGTCTCGTACTACGACTACTACCAGCCCGAGGCGTACGTCCCTCAGACCGACACCTACATCGAGAAGGAGACCTCGCGCAACGACGAGATCGACAAGCTGCGCCTCGCCGCTTCCAAGGCACTCTTCGAGCGAAGGGACGTGATCGTCGTCGCGTCGGTCTCCTGCATCTACGGACTGGGCGCGCCCGACTCGTACTACGACATGCTCGCGTACCTGGAGGTCGGCGATCGGCAGGGGATGCCAGCACTCCTGGCGCAGCTCGTCGAGATGCAGTACGAGCGCACGAACCTGGACCTCTCGCGCGGGACCTTCCGCGTCCGCGGCGACGTCCTGGAGATCCATCCCGCTTACGAGGACACCGCCGTCCGGGTGGAATTCTTCGGAGACGAGATCGAGAAGATCACGAAGACGGATCCGCTTCGCGGCACCGCTCTCCAGCGGCTGGATCGACTCGCGCTGTTTCCCCGAACGTTCTATGCCACGCCGCGGGAGACGCTCGAGCGCGCCATGGGCTCGATCCGCGTGGAGCTGGACGCCCGCCTGGCCGAGCTGACCAAGGCGGGCAGATCGCTCGAGGCACAGCGGCTCCAGCAGCGCACGATGTTCGATCTGGAGATGATCAAGGAGCTCGGCTACTGCAACGGCATCGAGAACTACTCGCGGCATCTCTCCGGGCGGAGCCCGGGAGAGCCGCCGCCGACGCTGCTCGACTACTTCCCGCGGGACTTCCTCCTCGTCGTCGACGAGTCGCACGCGACGCTGCCCCAGGTTCGCGGGATGTTCCACGGCGATCGCTCGCGCAAGGAGGTCCTGGTCGAGTATGGATTCCGGCTGCCGTCGGCTCTGGACAACCGGCCGCTGACCTACGAGGAGTTCCGCGAGAGACTCAACCAGTCGATCGCGGTGAGCGCGACCCCCGGGCCCGAAGAGTTGGAGCGCGCCGGCGGCGAGATCGTCGAGCAGGTCATCCGGCCCACCGGCTTGGTCGATCCCTCGATCGAGGTTCGTCCCGTGCGAGGCCAGGTGGACGACCTGCTGGGGATCGTCCGCGAGGCCGCCGCCCGCGGCGAGCGGGTCCTGGTCACCACGCTCACCAAGCGGATGGCCGAGGAGCTGACGAACTACTTCTCGGAGGTGGGAGTCCGGTGCCGCTATCTCCACTCCGACATCGAGACGCTCGACCGCGTGCACATCCTCTCGGAGTTCCGCCGCGGAGCCTTCGACTGCCTGATCGGCATCAACCTGCTCCGCGAGGGCCTGGACTTGCCCGAAGTCGCCGTGGTGGCAATTCTCGACGCGGACAAGGAGGGATTCCTGCGCAGCGAGACCTCTCTCATTCAGACCTCGGGCCGCGCCGCGCGCAATCTCCGTGGGCGAGTCCTGCTGTACGCGGACGTAGTGACGGACTCGATGCGCCGGGCGATCGAGGAGACCTCCCGCCGCCGCGCGCTTCAGGAGGCATACAACGCGGAGCATGGGATCGTCCCCGCCTCGATCGTCAAGCAAGTGAACTCTCCGCTGGTCCGGATGTCGAACATGGACTACTACGACATACCGGTTCGGGAGCCGCGCCCCGACCTGCCGGACGCCGAGTCTCTGCGCCGGCGGATCCAGGATCTCGAGAAGCAAATGCGGGGCGCCGCGAAGGAGCTGGACTTCGAGCGCGCTGCGGCGCTGCGGGACGAGATTCGGAGCCTGAGGGAGCTCGAGATCTTTCGGACGTAGTCGTCAGTTCACAGTTTTCAGTTATCAGTCTTGAGAACTGACAACTGATGACTGATAACTACTTCTTCGTCGGCGTCGCCGTCGGCTTGGGCGGCGGATTCCGCTTGACGAACAGCCTCGCTGCCCGTTCCGCTGGATCCTCGGAAACGTGCGGAACGTCGACGTGAGGCTTGAGGCCCTCCTCGATGGCCGCGCTGACCGAGATCGCCGTGTTCCCCTGCCCGGTGCGTGCGTAGGGTGAGAAGGCGACCGCATCGGCGGGGCGGAGTCCGAACGGAATCGCGCAGGGCAGCGCGGCATTGCAGCGCGACAGAGGAACGAGCTGCGCGCGCGCCGACGTTGCCGAGAGGAGGAAGACGGCGGCGGCGAAAGAGAGTCGCCTCACAACCAGTGGCAGGAGCGCGCGAAGCCGGCGAGGATCAAGAGCAGCGCCGCGACTGCGGCCGCCCACACCGCCGTTCGGGATTTCGCCGCCAGGGGCCGCTGACGAGTGTAAAAACCCGTTTGCCACCGCTCGATCTCGCGGCCGCACTTCGGGCAAACGGGCGTGCCGGGATCGACGGGCGCGTAACAGTAGGGGCACTCGTACATCGGCACACGATCATCATACCAACGGAGCAAGCCCTTGTCCCTTTTGGAGTTAAACTGATTCCGTGACCGAGCCCCGAGCCCCTGAAAACCTTCCCGATTCGCCGGGCGTCTACCTCTTCCGGGGCGAGAAGGGAAAGCTGCTCTACGTCGGGAAAGCGCGCTCCTTGAAGAAGCGGGTGGCGACGTACTTCAGCGGAGGAGCCGAGGATTCCAAGACCTCGGCGCTTCTGCGCGCGTTCCGCGAGATCGAGACGATCGTCACGCGCACCGAGCTCGAGGCGCTTCTTCTCGAGAACACGCTCATCAAGAAGCACCATCCGCGTTACAACGTGTGCCTCCGCGACGACAAGACGTATCCCTACATCAAGATCACGACCGGCGAGCCGTGGCCGAGGGCACTGGTGACGCGACGCGTGCTGGAGGACGGGCACTCCTACTTCGGTCCGTTCTGGGGCGGCCTCGCACGGCGGATCATGCGGATGATCACCCGCCATTTTCAGATCCGCACCTGCACGATCGAGATCGACGGCAAGCTCCCGCGCCCCTGCCTCTACTACGACCTGCACGCCTGCCTCGGGCCCTGCGTCGCCGGGCTGACGACGCCCCAGGCCTACAGGGAGGCCGTGGAGGACGTGATCCTGTTCCTCGAGGGGCGAAATCAGGAGCTCCAGCGCCGGCTGGAGGAACGGATGCGCGCGTCGTCGGCGGCGGAGAACTTCGAGATGGCCGCCGCCTACCGGGACGCGATCCGCACGGTCCGCGACGTCTCCGAGCGGCAACTCGTGCAGTCGCTTCGCGGTGAGAACGTCGACGTGTTCGGCTTCTTCGAGTCGGGGCGGGACGTCGCCGTCTGCGTCCTCGTCGTTCGAGGCGGAGTGCTTCAGGATCGCCGGGAGTTCTTCTTCGAGAAGTCTCACGAGATCGATCCCGCCGCCTTCCTCGAGGCGTTCCTGCCCCAGTTCTACGATGCGAACCCTTTCCTTCCCGAGGAGGTCCATCTTCCCGTCGCCGTCTCGGACCCCGCGCTTCTCGAGGAGTTCCTCGCCGTCCGCAGGCACGCGAAGGTCGCCGTCAAGGTTCCGCAGCGAGGTCCCTCGGTGGAGCGGGTGCGGATGGCCGAGGTCAACGCGCGGGAGCGACACAGGGTCCGCTTCCGCCGGAGCGGAGGAGAAGAGGCGATCGCGGTCGAGCGGCTCGCGCGTGCCATCGGCATGGCTCTGCCACCGCGCCGGATCGAGGCGTTCGACATCTCTCACCTGCAGGGTACGGACAGCGTCGCGTCGCTGATCGTTTTCGAGGAAGGCCGGCCGCGAAAATCGGATTACCGTCTCTTCAACATCGCCTCGCAGGATCTCCTGCAGCCCGACGATTTTCGAAGCATGGCGGAAGTCGTGGAGCGCCGGTATCGACGCGTCCAGGCAGACGGCGGGCCCTGGCCCGACCTCGTGCTCGTCGACGGAGGCCGGGGTCAGCTCCAGGCCGCCCTGACCGCGCTGGATCGGATCGGAGTCGAGCTGCCGGTGGTCGGCCTGGCCAAGAAAGAAGAGGCGATCTGGGTTCCCGACCGGCCCGAGCCGATCCTGCTCTCGCGAAAGGATCCGGCGCTCCAGCTCGTGCAGCGTGCCCGTGACGAGGCTCATCGCTTCGCGATATCGCGCCACCGCCGCCGGCGCGGCAAGCGGATGCATCAGACGGGCTTGACGGAGATCCCGGGGATCGGACCGATGCGAGCGCGAACGCTGCTCCGCCGCTTCGGCTCCGTTGCCGGGCTGCAGAAGGCGGATCCTCGGGAGATCGCGGCCGCCGTGGGTCCGGTGACGGCTCGAGCCGTCACGGAGTATCTCGGACGGCAGGCCGCCCGCCCCGTATGAGAACCGCGTTCGAGGCCGAGGGCGACGTCCGCGGCACCGACATCCTCGCGGGGCTCGTGACGCTGTGGCGAAGCGCCGGCAGTGGCTCGCTCCACTTCTCCCGTTCGGGCGCCTCGGCCGGCTTCGATCTGGCGGAGGGGGAGATCGTCGGCGTTTCCTCCTCGGATCCCCGCTTCGAGACGGCGGCGATCCTGGTCCGCGCCGGCAAGCTGGACGCGTCCACGCTCGAGCGCCTCCCGATCCCGGCGGGCACCGAGCGCGCCCGGGCGGCGGTCATGGCCGGCCTCCTCACGCGCAGGGAGTGGCGCTGGGGCGAGAAGATCCGGGCGGTCGAGGTGCTCTCGGACCTTCTGACCTGGCTCGAGGGGGAGTATGTCCTCGAGCCGGGCGCCCCGGATGCCGCCGGCGAATTCCGTCTGACGATTCCCCGGCTGGTGCTCGAGCTGTTCCTGCGGTCGCGGGACCGCGGTCTGGTGCTGCACTACCTGGGCGGAGTCGACGTGCCGCTCGTGCGGGCGCCGAATTTCGACGGCGAGTTCGCGACGTTCGGCCTCACTTCGGACGCCGAATCGGTCGTCCGGCTGATCGACGGCGAGGCGACGGCGGCCGAGATCGCGGCCGAGGGTCCGGCGGACTCGTTCGCGGTCGAGAAGCTGCTCGCGGCGCTGGCCACCCTCGGGCTGGTGCACCCGGAGTTCGCGGCGGAACGCGCTTCCGCTCCGCCGGCGCAGGAACCCGAGCGGCCGGGTCGCCAGACGCCGGAGAGCCGCGAGCCGGAAGGGCAGGGGGAGCAAGAGGAGATGCCGGGTGAGTTCGAGCGGCTGCCCGCTGCGGTGCCCGAGCCCGGCGAGCCTCGGGAGCAGCCCGGAGACTCCGACCGGGACTACGAGATCGCGGCGGAGCCCCTCGTCTCGTTCGAGGAGCCGCCCCGAGTCGAGACGCCCGGAGATCTGAGCGAAGCGGTGGGGGAGGCACCGCTTCACGCGGACGAGCCCGAAGAGCCCGAAGCGCTGCCGGTCGACTTCGAGAGCGAGGAGCCGCCGGTCGAGCGCGAACTCGAGATCGAGAACGCATGGAGGCCATCGACTCCCGAAGCGGGAAGCGGCGTGTCCGTCTCGGACGCCGATCCGCGAACGGGAGGACGACATTCCGCGGCGCCCTGGCTGTGGCTCATCGTCGTGCTCGCCGCGGGCGTCGCAGCGGTGATGCTCCTGCGTCGCAGCCCGGCGGAGTCCGCAGCCGGCGGCCTCGTCGTGACGGCGGCTCCCTCGCCGATCGCCGCCGCGGAGGCCGTCCCGTCGCCTCCGAGCGCGGCAACGGCTCAGCCCCCCGCCACGGCACCCGCTCCGCGCCCGACCGCCGCTGCCTCTCGTTCCACCCCGTCTGCCCCGCGTCCGACTGCCGTGCCCGCCTCGAGCCGCGAGCCCTCGCCGGGTGACTCCCGATCCGCCTGGCTCGCTCGCGCCGCCCGAGACCATCGCCGACTTGCGGCGGACCGAAAGACGCGCTACGCGATCCAGCTCGAGCTCGCCTGCGAGACGCCGTCTCTCGTGGAGGCTTGGAAGTACGATCGACCGCCCGGAACGATGTGGGTCCTCGCGTCGCCGTATCAGGGGCGGACCTGCTTCCGCGTGCTCTGGGGCCGGTATCCGGCGCGCGATGCCGCGCGGCGGGGGATCTCCGGCGCGCCGGCATTCTTCTCGAACGGTCGGAACCACCCGATGGTGACGGCCGTCCCTTGAGACCGCCTTTCTGCTACCCTAAGCGATCCATCGCGCTTCCATGACGACACAGGCGACGCCGGCCGGGTTTCGCGGCTCCCTTTCCGATGCCCCACTGCCGCAGGTTCTGCGGCGGATCTTCCTCGAGGGCCTGAAGGGAACGCTGACGCTCGTTCACGGCGACGAGACCCGGCACCTCTTCTTCGAGAAGGGGGAGCTTCGGACCGCGACCTCTTCGCGCGAGGGCCAGCGGATCGGCGCCTTCCTCAAACGCCGGGGCTGGATCACCGACACCGATCTGAACTGGGCGCTGGACACGATCGCCAAGCAAGGGCGCGCGCGTCTCGGAAAGATCCTCGTCGATCGAGGCCTGGTGTCGCGCACGGTCCTCGACGCGGAGATGCGACGGCTCGTCGAGGAGATCGTCTTCTCGACCTTCGCGTGGGATACCGGCGAGTACAAGTTCCAGGCATCGACGGGCGTGCTCGATCCGGACGTGGCGCTGTCCCTGTCGACGGCCGTGATCATCGTGGAAGGCATTCGACGGCTGCCGGAGAGGGACGTCTTTCGGGAGCGGATGGGCGACGGCCACCGTGTGCCGATCCTCGCGACCGATCCCATGTCGCGCTACCAGTACCTGCCTCTGACGCCGCAGGAGGCCTACCTGCTCTCCCGCATCGACGGGATCCTCGATGTCGATTCGCTGCTGAAGATCGCGGGCGGTTCCTCGCGCATCGCCACTGCCAAGATCCTCTATGCCCTGATCTCGTGCGGCATCGTCGAGTGGAAGCAGGACGGGGCCGAGCGCCCGGCGAGCGGTCGCGGCGGCTTCCACGGCTTGAACGTCGAGGTGTCCGCGAGCCCGACCGACCGGTCCCCGGGTCATGCGGAGCTCGTCAAGAACACCTATCGACGCATCGACTGGCTGACCCACTATGAGCTGCTGGGTGTGCCGCGCGATGCCTCCCCGGAGAAGGTCTCGGAGGCGTACTTCGAGCGAAGCCGGCTCTTCCATCCCGACCTGCGGCACCGAGAGGATCTCGCGACGTTCGAGAAGGAGCTTTCGGCCGTCTTCGAACGGATGAAGAAGGCTTTCGAGACGCTCTCGGATCCGGAGAACCGGGCGCTCTACGATCAGGCGCTGGACGCCGCGCCCGTTCCGAACTTCATGAAGGAGTCCTCCGCCGATCCGGAGACGCGCAGGAGGCAGGCGGCCCAGAACTTCCGGCGCGCGCGCCAGCTCATCGAAGAGAAGGATTATCACCCGGCGGTCGAGATGCTGCGCGAAGCCGTTCGCTTCGTTCCCGAAAATCCGGAATACCGCTACATGCTCTCGCAGGTCGAGCTGAAGAACCCGAACTGGACCGATCAGGGGCTGAACAACCTCAAGGAAGCCGCGCGCCTCGACAGTCGGAGGGTCGCTTTCTCGATCGAGGCGGCTCGCGCGCTGCTCGAGCATAAGCGGCCGCACGAAGCGGAGCCCTTCGCCCGCCGCGCCGTCTCTCTCGACCCGTCGCCCGAGAACGAGGAG
>Ga0070706_100003196_pt1 | contig 16166 bp, 11 predicted proteins | sample KBSK5501metaG_FD_65476 | JGI IMG/M metagenome (GOLD analysis project Ga0070706, IMG submission 65476) | Corn, switchgrass and miscanthus rhizosphere microbial communities from Kellogg Biological Station, Michigan, USA - KBS K5-50-1 metaG | ecosystem: Host-associated > Plants > Roots >...
GCTTCTTCGGAAATCCCCACGCCGCAGTAGTGGAAGCCTGCAGCCCGCGCCGCGCGGTCATCGAGGAAGTTGTGGGCGTCGAGCAGCACAGGTTGGCGCACGGCCCGCCGCAAGCGCGCCAAGTCCAGGCGCTTGAATTCCGGCCAGGGAGTCATGAGCAGGACAGCGTCGGCGGACTCCGCGGCCTGGTAGGGATCGGCGCAGAGCGTGACGCCGTCGGTTTCCGCGGTGGGTTCACCGAGCTGCGGGTCGAACGCCCGAACCTGCGCTCCGACCTCGCGCAGCCGCCGCGCCAGCGCCAGGGCATGCGAGCGACGCAGAGTATTTGTGCCGGGCTTGTAGGTGAGCCCGAGCAAGCCCACTCGCCTGCCCCGCAGGCCGCCGCAGGCGCTGTATATTTTCTCGAGCAGGTGGGACAACTGCTCGCGATTGACCGCCAGAGTCGCGTCGAGCTGCGAGGTCTTGCGGCCGAGCTGCTCGCCCAGGCGCCGCAAGGCCTGCACGTCGCGACTGAGCGTTCCGCCGCTAAATCCGGGCCCTGGGTCGAGAAACGCGTGTGCGCCGATGCGGCGGTCGTGCCGCAACGCGTGCACGACATCGCGCATGTCCGCCCCGCAGGATTCGGCCAGCCCGGCCAACTCGTTTGCCAAACTGATGGATGTGGCGAGGAAGGCGTTCAGGGCATGCTTGGTCATCTCCGCACTGGTCAGGCTCATGGTCAGGGAAGGCGCGGAGACTCCCGCGTAGAGGCGAAGCAGCCGATCCGCAGCATCTTCGTCATCGGCTCCCACGAGCAGGAAATCGGGATGCAGGAAGTTGTGGAGCGCCTCTCCGAGGCGCAGGTTTTCCGGATGATAGACCAGGTCGAACCAGAGCCGCGGCGCGCGGGTGCGCAGCCGTTCAGCGAGCTGCTGGCAGGTGCCCACCGGCACCTGGCTCATCACGACAATCTCCACGCCGTGGGGCGCGTCCTCGACGATGGCGTCAAACGCCGAAAGGATTGCCGTCAGGTCGCTTTGGTCGTTTTCGTCTACCGGAGTGTCGAACGTGACGAAAACGTATTCGGCGTCGGCAAAGGCTTCCGAGCAGGAGAAAACGAACCGCAGTCTCCCTTCGCCGGTTTGCTCGGCGATAAGCTCGGCCAAGCCCGGCTCGTACACCGGCGGGGCTCCCCGCTGGAGCTTGCTGACCGTCCGGGGATCGAAATCGGTGCCGCAGACGGTGTGGCCCAGTTTCGCCAGGCCTGCTGCGGCGACGCAGCCCAGATGCCACAGCCCCGCCACCGCTAGGCGTGCCATGCTGCGCCCCCATTCCAATGGAAGGTGCCGTCGGTCAGGTTAGCCATTACCTTGGTGCCCTCGAAGTCGAACCGGCAGCGCATTTCGCGCAGCCCGGCGGCTTGCATGGCCCGGCGCAGCTCGTTGTGGCGATTCTCGGCGTAGAACACAAAGAATCCACCGCCCCCGGCGCCCGAGATTTTTCCTCCTAGCACGCCGTTTTCTTTCGCCAGCTGGTAGATCTGGTCGAAGGCCGGATTGCTGACGCGACTGGAGAGTTTCTTTTTTGCCTGCCAGTGCTTGTCCAGCGCCAGGCCGAAGTCCGTCAGGTTGCCCTTTTCGATCATCTCCAGGATCTGATAGCCCATCTCCTTGATGGCGTGCAGGCTTTCCACGACGATTTGCTGTGCCGTGGCGACCCCGCGGCTTTGTTCGGAGAGGATGTCGAGGCTGGAGCGCTCGGTCCCGGTGTAGAAGACTAGGAGGTTGCGCTGCAGCTCATCGAGTACGGAATCGGAAATTTCGGCAGGGGAGACCTCGACCGTGCCATCGCGCGCGATCTCCAGCACGGTCAGGCCTCCGAACGAAGCCATGTACTGGTCCTGCTTGCCGATGGGGTTGCCGAGAATCTCGATTTCCAGCCGGCAGGCTTCCTCGGCCAGCTCCCGGAAGCCGATCGGCTTGCGCTTCATCGTGTGCAGGGCGTTCAGCAGGCCCACGGCGTAGCAGCTTGAGGAGCCCAGGCCGGTGCCGGCGGGCACGTCGGCCATGGAAACGATCTCCACGGCGCGATCAATCCCGGCCAGATGCAACGCTTCGCGGGCAATCTCGTGCTGGAGCTCTTCCCGATGCGGCACGATCTCCGAACGGGTGTACTTCACGCGCACGAGGTCATCCACAATCGGCCGGTTGAGATTGATGAACATGTATTTGTCGATGGCCGCGGCAAAAATAAATCCGCCGTAGCGGGAGTAGTAGGCGGGCAGGTCGGTGCCTCCGCCTCCCAGGGTGATTCGAAATGGCGTGCGCGTGATGATCATGCAAGCTCGCCTTTCACGCGTGGGCCGCCGCCGGCCGCAAGACACCCTGTTGCTTCATTACCCGCGCCGCCTCGTCGTAGTTGTCCGGAACTTCCCGCTGCTCGCGGGCCCAGGCGACATAATCCGCGACGATCTGCTCGACCGAAAATTGTGGCGACCAGCCGAGCCTCCGCAATTTGAAGGAATCCGAGACGGTGTGCCGCGTGTCCCCGACACGGAATTCGCCCCGGAGCACCGGGGGGAGGTCCACGCCGGTAGCGGCCGCGACAATGCGCGCGAACTCCAGCACGGTCACGCCGCGCCTCCCGCCCACATTGAAGACTTCGAAGTCGCACTCCGCGCGTTCGAGTACGAGCAGATGCGCCGCCGCCACATCGCGGACATGGACGTAGTCGCGGAGCTGTTTTCCGTCTTCGTAAATGACCTGCGGCTTGTGGTTGAGCAGGCGTTGCGTGAACGTGCGGCAGACGCCGGAATAGGCGTTGTAGATCGAGTTCCGCGGACCCTGCACGATCGAATACCGCAGCGCCACGGTAGGGATGGCGTAGCGCCGGCCCAGCACGATCCCCAGCAATTCGGCCGCGTATTTGGAGATCCCGTAGGCGGTGTGCGGGTGGACTACGGACTCGTTAAACGGCGCCGGCGCGAGGGCGCGGCGGCACCGCGGGCAGGCGTGCTCCCATTCACCTCGCTGTAACTGCTCGAGCGGCCGCGGGCCGGGATGGAACACGCCGTGTTCGGCGCAGACGTACTGGCCTTCGCCATACACCGCCTGAGAAGAGGCCAGCAAGATTTTTTCGACGGGGAGATTTTTCTCTACGATCAGCTCATACAGCAGCGCCGTGCTGTACGTATTGGCGTGCAAGAACGTGCTGAAGTCCGGCATGTAGTCCTGGTAGGCGGCCAGGTGGAAGACGCAATTCACCCCGGCGAGCGCGCGTTCCCAGGCGGCGCGGTCGCGCACATCGCCTTCGATGAAGTCCGCATCCGCAGGCAGGTAGGCGGGTCGTCCCCGCGGGTGCACGCGAGGTTGCAGGCAATCGAGCAGGCGCACTTCGTAGTTGCGCTCCCGCAGCAGGTCGCAGGTATGCGATCCGATGAACCCCGCGCCGCCAGTAACCAGGACTCGACGCACCGCCACCGCCCTCAGTACGCCCCGCGGCCCCGCAGGACCGCCGGAATGGTCTTCAGCAGGATCTTGCAGTCCAGCCAGAAGGACGCTGACTGGATGTATTTGAGATCCAGCCGCGCCCATTCGTCGAAGCAGTGGATTTCACTGCGCCCGTTGATCTGCCACAGGCAGGTGATGCCCGGTTTGATGCTGAGTTTGCGCCGCTGCCAGAAGGCAAACCGGTCCGCCTCCTCCGGGAAGGGAGGCCGCGGGCCGACCAGGCTCATGTCGCCCTTCAACACGCTGTAGAGTTGCGGCAGCTCATCCAGGCTGTACTTGCGAAGAAAGCTTCCCAGCAGGGTGACGCGGGGATCGTTTCGTATCTTGAAGACCGGCCCGCTCATTTCGTTGCGCGCAAGGAAGCGGGGCTTCAGTTTCTCCGCGTTGGGCACCATGGTGCGGAACTTGTAACTGACAAATGGCTTTTTGTTCATGCCGAGAACGTGCCAGCGGAAGAGCACCGGCCCGCCCGGCGAGGTCAGCTTGACCAGCAGGGCAATCATGGTAAACAGCGGCGCGAGCAGGAGCAACAAGGCCGCGGAGACCGCAACATCGATCGCGCGCTTGGCCAACAGATAGGCGCTTTTCCGCGGCACGTTGGATAGCGCGGCCACCGGCCGCCCAAGGAAGAGATCGAACGAAGCTTCGGTTTTGTCCAGCGAGTAGCCCAGGCGTTGCAAGTAGAAATCGGGCAGCACGGCGACGCGCAGGCCGAGCTCCAGCGCGGCGCCGATATGGCTCTGTGCGTCGGGGATGCGGTCCACCGGCATGGCGAACACGACGATGTCCACCGGATGCGCGAACAGGTAGGTGCGAAGGAGCTCGGTCGAGCCGAGCAGCGACACGCCTTCCACTTCTGCGGCTGCCTGCGCCGGTTCAGGGTCGAGGCAGCCCACCACCTGGTAGTAACCTTCCTCCGCCCGGCGCGTCTGCCGGATGAACTCCCTGGCCCGCTCCCGCGAGCCGATCACCAGGATGCGCGCGATGTTGTAGATGTGCGAGCGATGAGCCTCTAGAGCCGAGAGCGACAGCCAGCGCGTGGCGATCGAAACCGGCACGGCGAGGAGGCAGAACCCGAAGATCAGCAGGCGGCTGACGGCTTGCAGCTTGAAGGCAAAAATGACCAGCGAAAGCGCTCCCAAGCCAAGCGCCTGGACGCGCATCGTCCGCCCGACGATCGTTTGCCACGAAAGCGGCGTGGCCGAGTGCAGCCCTGCCTGCTCGAGCAGCACATACCACAGGGGGAATATCAGCAGCAGTAGCCCGGTGTATGCCGAAAAGGGCTGCGCGGCGAATGCTCCCGCACGCAGGTGAGGTCGGTAGTAAGGGAGGAGGCGATAGGAAAGATAAAAGCTGGCGTTCAGGGAGAGGAAGCTGCCCGCCAGGAGCACGTGTCGCGTGCTCCAGAGGCCTGCGGGGTTTAACCGCGTGGACACAATCAGTTTCTCGTACTGCGGATGATGCTGCGAGAGCTCAACTGGTCATCTTGGCCTGGGCAATCTGGGCCATCGCCTTTTCGGCGTCCTGGTTGAATTGCCGCACGGTATCCCGGCTGTACTTGTGGTCCACCATTTTGGGCAGGAACTGCGGCGGGATCGTCACAATGTGCGCCCCGGCGATGGCCGCGTTTTGGACATCCATCACCGCGCGGATGCTACCCACCAGGACCTTTGCGGCGTAGTCCCACTCGTCGAGCCATTGGCGGACCTGCCGGATGACGGTGCCGGGGTCATTGCCCTCGTCCGCGACGCGCCCGGCAAAGATGCTGACGTAGGTGGCTCCGGCCTTCGCCGCCAGGATGGCCTGGTTGAACGAAAGGATCGCCGTGGTGTTGATGGAGATGCCCTCCTGGTTGAGGGCATGGATCACGCCCAGGCAGGACTCGCCGTACTCATTCACCACGGGAATCTTCACCACGATGTTTGGCGCCCAGCGGGCAAACACGCGCGCCTGTTTGAGCATCTCGGCATGGTCGTTTGTGGTCACCTCGACGCTCACTGGGCGGCTTCCCAGGAGCGCACAGATCCGCCGCGCGCCCTCCTCGATGTCGTACACGCCGTCCTTGAGCATGATGCTGGGGTTGGTGGTCACGCCGTCAATCACGCCCTGGCGGAGCCAGCGCTCTATCTCCCGGTAGTTCGCTGAATCGAGAAAGAACTGCATGTGATGCCTCCTGGAAACGTGCAGCGCGCCAGCGCCGTCAGGGCGTCTCCTCTGCCTTGGCGTGTTCTTCGGAGCCGTAGTAATTATAGTGGTAGTAACGGTAGTAATCGTCGCTGCCGCGTACATCGAGGTTGTTCAGCACCACGCCAATCAGGTTGGCGCCAACGTCCCGCGCATACGCCTGCGCGCGCTGGGCCAGCTCCCGCGGCGTGACGCCACCCTTCACCACCAAGACCACGCCTTCGACCATCGTCGCCAGGATGCGGCTGTCGGCCACATTGAGCAGCGGCGGGGAGTCCACGACGACGAACTGGTATTCCGCCTTGGCTTCCCCGAGTAGCGTGCGCATGCGCTCGGAAGAGAGCAGCTCGGCCGGGTTGGGCGGCACCGGCCCGCACAACAGCGCATCCAGGCCGGCCTGCCCGGTCGGCTGCAAAGCCACGCGCCAGTCCTGCTGGCCGGTGAGGTAGCTGACCAGACCCAGGCCGTTGTCGATCTGAAAGACTTTCCGCACGCTCGGCCGGCGCATGTCACCGTCAATGAGCAGAACGCGCTGGCCAAGCTGCGCGAGAGAAATGGCCAGGTTGCTCGAGATAGTGGTCTTACCCTCACCCGGCTGCGAGCTGCTGACCAGCAGCGTGCGCGGCGGCCGCTCGGCGGTGGAGAGCAGCACGGAGGTGCGCAGGCTGCGAAAAGCTTCGCCGAGCGCGGAATGTTTCGGCGAGCTAGCGTCGATGCGGTACCACTGCGGCGCCGCCGCGGTCTTCTCCGCTTCGCTGGTCAGCAGCTTGCGGCGGTCGTACAGGCCGTAGACGCCTCCGCGGTGGCCATTGAGCGATTCCACCGAGGGGATCAGCGCCAGCGCCGGCAGGCCGAGGAACCGCTCGACGTCCTCGGAAGTCTTCAAGCTGTTGTCCAGATGTTCCTGGAGAAATGCTGCGCCGATGCCAAGCCCCAGTCCCAACACCACGGCCAGTGAAAGGTTCAGCACCAGATTGGGCTTAGCGGGCTTTTTTGGCGGCTCGGCGGCATCCACGACGCGAATGTTGCTGGCCTTGAGCCCGGCGGAAACGCCTGCTTCCTTGAGCCGTTGCAGCAGGCCTTCGTAGAGCTGCTTGTTGGTATCTACTTCGCGCTTCAGAATGTTGTACTGCACCGAGCGCTCCGCAATCACGTTCGCCTGTTTCTGCTGCCCTTCGAAGGCTTGGGAGACCAGGGCTTCCCGCCGTTGCGCGGCCAGGTAGTCGTTGGTAATTCGCTCGGCGATGCGCCCGCGTTCGCGCGCCAGCACGGAGTCGATCTCCTGGATCTGGCTCTGAATCTGCTTCACCTTGGGATAATCGGGCGTGAAAGTGGTCTCGAGCAGGGCTTGCTCGCGCTTGAGTTCCGCCAGGCGGACGGTGAGCTCTTGCAGGAGCCGGTTCTCGGCAATGCCGGGCAGCGAGCCATAGTCGCTCGCCTGCACCAGCCGGTAGAGCGACTCCTTCTCGTAGCGCGCCGCCTGCGCCTTGGTGAGCTCTTCCTGGAGCTGGCGCAGCCGCTCGTTGACGATGTTTTCCGGCGCGCCCTTTTCCGTCTCCAGGAACAGCAGCCCGTTTACCCGGGCGTAGCCTTGCAACTCGTCTTCTGACTTCTCCAGCCGCGCCTTTAGCTCGTGCAACTGCTGCGAGAGCCACTCGGAAGCCTTCTGCGTGGCCTCCCAGCGCACTTCCAGGTTCTGCTCGATGTGGTGGGAGGCCAGGGCATTGACTACCCGGGCCGCAAGCTCCGGGTTCTCCGATTCGAAACTGATTTCCACTAGCCGGCTGCGCTTGATGGGATCGACGGTGAGCCGGTCGTTGAAGCGCGCCAGCGCGATCTGGTAACCCCTGGGGTCGCGGTCGGTGGCGCCCGCGACAAATGTTTGAGGCAGCGACGCGCCGTCGGCGTCGGTCTGGCTGCGGCGGCCGGCGCGAGGGTTGAATTCGGTGAGCCGGTCCAGCCCGAACTGATCAATCACGCGCCGTGCCAGGGTCTCGCTGCGAAGAATCTTGTACTGCGTTTCCAGGTAGGTGTCTGAGACCGTCTCGAGCGCGAACAGCTCCTGCACCGTCAGGATGTTCGGATTTTCTTTTTCGATCTCGAGCAGCGCCCGAGCGCGGTAGATGGGCTTCTGCTTGAGCGTGCCCAGCAGCACGATGGTGAACAGAACCGAAAACAGCGTCACGATGGTCCAGCGGCGTTTGCGGATTACCCGCCAGTAGGCCAGCAGGTCGGGCGACTCGCGCATCTCCACCGTTTCCGGGCGCAGCAGCGGAGCCGGGCGCGCTCGCTCGAGGGTTCCCGCGACGGGCTCGTAGATCTGAATCTTGTTTACGGGTTCCACGTTATCTCCGGAGGACAATCAGGCCGCTGATCGTGGTGATGGCCGCTTCGCTGGCGCGGTACAGCCCGCTGCGCGCATCGCTATTCGGTATGAACACGATGTCTTTCGGCCGCAGGACCGGGTCGGCGGCTTTCCCCGAAAGGATTTTCCCCAGGTTGATGGCGATTTCGGTGCGCGTCCCGGTTCGTTCCTCGGTGCGGATGATCCGCGCATGGCTTTTGGCCGAGGTGCGCGTCAGCCCTTCGGCCAGCGCGATGGCTTGCAGCACCGAGATGTTTTCGTTGCTCTTCAGCAGAAATCCTCCGGGCTTCTTGACCTCGCCGACGACGTACACAATCCCGGCGCGAGTGACCTTGACGACGTCGCCGGGATAGACCGAGCTGTTCCATCGGGGATCGCCCGAGGCGAGCAGTTGCTTGAGGTTGATTTCAATTGTCCCGGACCCGGCCGAGGTGGCCGGCTCTGTAGAAGTCGCTTCTGTCGCGGCGGTTTCCCCGGCCGGGGACGCCTCCGCCGGCGGGGCCTCTCCCTCCAGGTTCGCGCGCTCGCGAGCCTGGAAGCCGGCGCCGCGCATCACCAGCACAGTATCGCCGGCATCTTCGGCCAGACCCTCGGCCATCGAAAGAAGCTCCACGACGGTCTTGGCGCCGCGGACTTGAAAGACTCCTGGCTTCTTCACCGCGCCAAACACCGAGACGGCATGACTTTGCATCTCGCGCACAAACACGCCCACATGTGGTTCTTTCATGTAGGTGCGGCGAAGCAGCTCCTCAAGAACAAATTCCAGCTCCCGCGGAGTCAGGCTGCCGGCCTGTACGGCGCCCAACAGCGGCAAGGAGATCTGGCCGCCCGCCGAGACGCGCTGCGAACGGTTCAGTTCCGGAGCTTCAAACACAGTGATGTCCAGCAGGTCGTCCGGTCCGATGCGGTATTCGTCCGCGCCGGCCGCAGGCATCTGTGGATCGAGCATCTGCCGCAACTGCTCGAGGCGCTGGTTGTACTCCTGCGCGGTCCGGCCTTCGAATTTTGGACGGCCCTGGGCAGCAGGCTCGTTCTGGCCCCAAATGGGCGCCGCGGCCGCAGCGAAGAGGATCTCCGCGGCCAGCAGCGCTGGCACGGAACGGTAAACTCGATTGCGCGTGCTCGGGCCGGCTGTCTCTTGCTTCATTTTCACTGCCCCTCCGTTAGTCGGCGGCGTTCACCTCGGCGCTGCCACCCCATGGGTGTGTGTTCCCTATCGCTGCTGGGGTCCCCCGCGACCGCACTACGGAACCCCCCTGCAAACACCTCGAGCCTTGGCGCAGCGGTGCAAGGCTCGAGCTATCCAACGAGCAGGGCTTGCCAAAGACCCACGCCGGAGGTGGGTCTCCACGCCGCTTGGGGCAGTCCCCTGGCTACCCCGCGATTACGGGCAACTGATAGTGTTCGGGGAAACCACGACGCAGTCTTGCGGCTGGCTGCGGCGCAATGCCTGCACGCCCAGCGCCAGGCCGGTAATGCCCGCGGCCGCGCCGACCACCGTGACGATCGTCAATAGCGAACTCGTTCCTCCGGTCGCTGTCGGCCCTGGCGCCACCGTGGCGTCCATCGTGGTTCCTTCCTTCACTTCTACGGTGCGGTCTGTTGCCTTAACCACAGCAGTGCCCTTACGCGCCATCACCTTTAGCCCGCGGCCTTGGACGGCAACTTCGTAGACTCCACCTGCCGGGCCGGCGGCCTGGATGCGCACGCCGTTAGCCTCGATCACGACCGGGTCGGCGCTGCGGTTCACCACGGCCAGCGCGCCGCGCTCGAGCGCGACCGTCACCTGGTCGCCCGTGCGGCTGATCCGCGCCGCAGTCAGTGCGGGCAGAAAAACCTGATTGCCTCCGGGAAGCGACAGCCCCGAAGCTGTATTCTTCTGGGTGCTGATGCGGTCGCCTGTGAACACCGTGGCCTCCGCCGGCACCGGCGCGCCATTCACCTCTGCTGTGCCTTTGGTATTGATCTTGCCCACCACGGCGGGTGAAGCGGCCGGAGCCACCGGCGCGTAGACCAGTAACACTGCCAGCAACATCGCAAGTAACGCCCTGCATCCCATGGATTCCTCCTCAGAGATTAGTCTTTGGCTGTCATTACTTCAGTACTTCAGTCTTGCTGCAAGGGCCCGGCGAAGGGGTTGGAGCTGACGCAACACGAAGGAAGGGGGAGGAAATGGGGGCTCAGATACCGACATTCATTCACCCCCGGCCGTACACCAGCGGGCAACATTGGTCTCCTGCTGTTTTATCAATCAGTTCCCAAATCGCTCGACAGTCCACCCTCGAATCCAAAATGGAACTCATTTCGGGCGATTTCACCCTGGTTATTGCAAACGCCGTGCCATAGCTTTGTGCCAATTGGAGAAACTCTTGCAGGATGCCCAGGGTTCGGTTGTTTGGTGTTCAGCCTTCAGGTATCTTCGTTTGGTCCATGGTTGACATTCATTGCCACATCCTTCCGGGTCTGGATGATGGCCCGGCCACCCTCGATGAGGCCATCCAGATGGCCGAGATGGCCATTGCCGACGGAATTACACATGTGGTGGCCACACCCCACGCCAATGCCGAGTATCAGTTCTCTCCCGATTTGGTACGCCAGCGCCGCAATGAAATCCAGGCGCGCCTGGGTGACCGCCTGACACTGGCCACGGGTTGCGACTTCCACCTGAGCTTTGAAAATCTGCAGGATGTGCACCAGAATTCTAAAAGCTATACGATTAACCAGAAGAGTTACCTCCTGGTGGAATTCGCCGACTTCTCCATTCCACCCACGATTGACGACACCCTCCACCAACTCCAATTGGCGCGGCTAACGCCGATCATCACCCATCCAGAGCGCAACGGGTTGATCCGCGCCCAGCCGGAAAAGTTACACCGGTGGATTCACCAGGGGTGTTACGTGCAGGTGACGGCGCAATCGCTGTTGGGCCGGTTTGGACAGCGCACGCAGCGCGTGGTGGAAACCTGGCTGGAGGAAGGGCGCATCCACTTCTTCGCCAGCGACGCCCACAACCTGAAGTCGCGCCCACTGCGCCTGCGTGAGGCTTTCGATGCCGTGGCGAAACGCCGCGGGGAAGCTGAGGCGCACGCGCTGTTCCGCGACAACCCGCTGGCGGCGTTCGAGGGGCGGCCGTTGCCTTTCGTTCCCGAGCCACCCGAGAGCGAGACCCCGGGCCGGCGCTACCGCCGGCGCAAGCGCTTCTTCTTTTTCTAGCTGCTTTTCTATTCGCCCGAGTTTTCCGGCATGGGCTTCATCCGGCGCTCCGTCGTCAGAGGAGCCGCAGCAGGGTGTCACGCAGGCTGTGCTGCTGCGCCGAGTCGAGTTTGGCGTCCCCAACGGTGAGGTAGAACACATCGATCACCTTCTGGCCCTCGGTATCGATGAGCGCGACTTCGATCGTGCAGCCCATCTCGGCCATCGCAGAGCTCACCTGATAGAGCAGGCCCGGGCGATCCTGGGTGATCAGCTCGAGAAGCGTGCTGTGCGAGGAGCTGCGGTCATCGAAGCGGACTTCGGTGGGGATCTTGACCTTAGCGGCGGACGGCGCCCCGGCGTGCAGCCGCCCGCTGAGCAGTGTCTCGAGGTCCGCGAGGCCTGCCAAGACTTCCGCCAGATTCTTCTTGAATCGCGCCACTTCGGTGGGGTTCAGCACCAGGGTTCGAAAAGGGTCCACAAAGCGAAACGTGTCCAGCACGATGCCGGCCTTATTGGCGAACGTCTCCGCCTTCAGGATGTTCATCCCCCATGCCGTCAGCGCCCCGGTGAGCTGGGCAAAGTGCGCGGGATGCCGGGCGGTGAGAACAGTCAATTCGTAATCGTGGGGCCCGGGACGAAGAAGCAGCGGCGCCTCGGTCTTCGCCAGCCGGCGGGCCATCTGGAAGTGCGTCGCGATCTCTTCCGGCGAATGCGTGAACAGGTAGCGCTTGGGGAAGCCTTGGAGATAACCGCGGAGTTTTTCGGGCGTCACCGTCCGGGGTAGAAGCGCACGGATGCGTTCGGTCTGAGCGAGCTCGTTTCCGGCGCCAGCGATGCGGTCTTCGTCCAGGTTGCGGGTCAGCGCGTTGGCGGTTGCGGCGTAGAGTTGCCAGAGCATCTCCGCCTTCCAGGGGGTGAGTGCTTCCGGGCTGACCGCCTTGATGTCCGCATAGGTGAACAGGCAAAGCCGCTTCAGCCGCTCGGTCGTGCCGACGGTTTCGGCGAAGCTGCGGATAGTCTCCGGCTCGAAGATGTCGCGGCGCAATAACGTGGCGGACATCAGCAGGTGATAGCGGATGAGGAAACAAATCTCTTCGCGGTCGGCGGGCTCGACCCCGAGACGCTCCAGGGCGGGCTCGACCGCGTCCAAGCTGCCCTGGACGTGATTGGGATCCGCCATGCCCTTGCCCACATCGTGGAACAGCAGCGCGAAGAAAAGCAGCTCGGGGCGCTCGAGTTCGGCAAAGATCTCAGCGAACCCTCGCTCCCGCTCGCTCTGCGGCGACCGCAGGCGGTGCAGATTCTCGATGGTCAGAAAGGAGTGTTCGTCCACGGTGTAGCGGTGATAGAAGTCGCGGATCACCAGCGACTCGATGGCGCCGAACTCCGGGAACAGACCGACGAGCACGCCTAACCGGTGCATGGCCCGCAACGCGTCGGCCGCCGCGGGCGCAACCAAAATCTCGCGGAAGCGCGGCCAGAGCCCCTGCTGCCGGGCGGCCGGGTCCGGCCATTGAGGGAGCGCCTGCTCGACTGAGCGCTCGGCCGCGGCGCTCAATAGCAGCCCGTGGCGCGCCATATACTCAAACAGGCCGAGTAGTCCGCTCGTCTCTCGCAACGCGGCTGGCTGCTTGGGAATAATTCGGCCGCGGGCGACAGTGAAATCCGCATTGGAGAGGCGCGAGCGCCAATCGAGGAACAGGTCGTAGAGGGACGCCCGCGCCGCCACCGCCTCTTCCAGAAGTTGCGAGGCCAGGTGGCGGACTGCCCGGGCGTGGCGGAAATAAGTGCGCATCCACTGCTCGGCGGCCAGTGGTTCGGCCGGCCGGCAGCCGATCCCCGCCGCGGCCGCTTCCGCCTGGAATTCATAGGTCAACTGGTTGAAATCGCGTTGCTGGCGATAGTGGAGAAAGCATCGCGCCGCGGCGAGAAACTCGAAGGCCCGGCCGCACTCCTCGCCCAGCTTCGCGGGCCACAACCCTTCCGGAGTCACCCAGCGCCGCTGCTCCTCCAACTCGGCGAGCAGCGCCAGCCATTCGGCGAGCTGGTAATCTCGCAGGCCGCCGGGGGCTTCCTTGAGATTCGGCTCGAGCTCAAAAATCGTGTGGCCGTGCCGGGCGTGGCGCTGGCGGGTCAGCTCCGCCAGGTTTTGAACCATTTCCTGGCGTTCCCGAGCGACCAATTTCGGGAGCAGCTGCTCGCGAAGCTCCGCGAAGAGCCGCCCATCGCCGGCCAGGTGGCGGGCGTCCAGCAGAGAAATGGAGAACTCCACGTTGTCGCGGTCGAGCTCATCGCACTCCTCGAGCGTGTGCGAGGCCGGGCTGACCCGCAGCGTCAGGTCCCAGAGTGCCCGCGAAATCCCGCCCACGACCTCCCGCCGCGACCCCTCGACATGGCTGTCGGCCGATAGGAAGAGCAGGTCCACGTCAGAATGGGGGAACAGGGCGCGGCGGCCATATCCGCCCAGCGCGGCAAGGCAAAAACCTTCCGGTGCGTGGCGCTCCGCGGGAGCCAGCTCGGCATACAGGTGCGCAACAACTGCATCCACCAGAGCGGAACGCGCCACCACGGCGGCGCGGCCGTCGCCGCTCGACTCGAATTTCCGGCGAAGCTTGGCGGTCTCGGCTAGATAGAGGTCTCGCAGGGAGAGCTTCGCGGGGGAAAACGACTTCAGCGGAGAATCCAGATCCGGCGCTCCTGTCTTGCGGAGCGGGGAGAGCGGCCCGCGGTCCACGGCAGCCGATGGACGCATGGCAGCGTTGCGGCGCGGTGCCGAAACGGCCTACAGGGCGTTCTCTCCACGTTCCTCGTTGCGGATACGGATGGCTTCATCCACGTTCGACAAGAAAACTTTTCCGTCTCCGATCTTGCCGGTCTTGGCGGCCTTCAGGATCGCCTGAACCGCGGCGTCCACCAAGTGGTCCGGCAGGACCATTTCAATCTTGATCTTGGGCAGCAGGTCCACGGTGTATTCGCGGCCGCGGTAGACTTCCGTATGACCCTTCTGCCGGCCGTGGCCGCGCACGTCGCTCACGGTCATCCCTTCGACGCCAATTTCTGCCAGGGCTTCTTTGACCATCTCGAACCGCGAAGGCTGAATGATCGTTTCGAGTTTTTTCATGGCACGCCATCCCCCGGCAGTGGCAGCGAGAAACAATCTCCTGCCCGTGCGGGGCAGAAGTCGCCACCCCCCCCGGAATTACGTCTCCAGGTTATACCCTTCCTCGCCGTGCTGTGACACATCCAGGCCCTGAGTCTCCTGCTCCTCAGGCACCCGCAGACCGATCAGCCGGTCCACCACGGCGAGGATGATCAGAGTGCCCACGATGGAGAGGATCCAGGCCACGGCGATACCGATGAACTGGTTCCACACCTGGCGTCCGTTCCCGTCCAGCAGGCCCACGGCAAGGGCATTGCCCCGGGCGTCACGGAAAATCGGGTTGACGGCCCGGGTTGCGAAGATGCCGGTCAGCAGGGCCCCAATCGTTCCGCCCGCGCCGTGCACGCCGAAGGCGTCAAGTGAATCGTCATACCCGAATCTGGCTTTTACAGTGGCCACCATGAAGTAACAAATCAATCCGGCAGCCAGGCCGATGACCAGGGCCGACATCGGCCCCACGAAGCCCGAAGCCGGAGTGATGGCCACAAGTCCCACCACCGCTCCCGAGATGCCGCCCAGGACGCTGGGCTTGCCGTTGCGCAGCCATTCGGAAACGCTCCAGCCAAGCGCGCCCGCCGCGGCGCTGAAGTGCGTGGCCACAAACGCGCTCGTCGCTAGGCTTCCGGCGGTCAGCGCGCTGCCGGCGTTGAAGCCGAACCAGCCCACCCAGAGCAGGCAAGCGCCGATAAAGCTCAGCACCACGCTGTGGGGCGGCATGGGCGCTTTCGGGTAGCCCAATCGTTTTCCCAGGTAAAGCGCGCACACGAGCGCCGAGACTCCCGAGGTGATGTGGACCACTGTGCCCCCCGCAAAGTCCAGCGTCGGCACGCGCCCGCCGAGCGTCGCGTTGAGCAGGCCTCCTTTTCCCCAGACCATGTGGGCCATCGGGTCGTACACCAGAAACGACCACAGCGCCATGAACAACGCCATCGCGCTGAACTTCATCCGTTCGGCGAAGGCTCCGGTGATCAGCGCCGGAGTGATGATGGCAAACATCAACTGGAAAACCATGAAGGTCTGTTGCGGAATCGTGGCGGCATAGTCGGCGTCCGGCAGCGGTCCCACGCCGCGGAGGCCGAAGTAGCCCAATCCGCCGAGGAACGAATTGCCCGAATGGAAACACAGGCTGTAACCGACCAGAGCCCACAGCACCGTGATGAGCACCATCAGCGCGAAGCTCTGCATCATCGTGGCCAGCACGTTTTTCTTGCGCACCAGCCCGCCATAGAAAAGCGCCAGCCCGGGCCCGGTCATCATCAGCACCAGGGCGGAGCTGACCAGCATCCAGGCGTTGTCGCCGGAGCTGCGCGCCTCGGCCACCTGCTGCTCGAGACGTGCGATCCGGTCAGCCGGCGGCGGGGAGGCGGGCGCGGCGAGCGAAGAAGAGGCTGCGCCCTGCGGCAATGCTGTTTGAGCGTGAACAGGGACAGCGACAGACCCGAGAGAGCAGATGAGCGCGGCGAGCAAACAGAGCGCCCCACTTGTCCGCCATCTCATCAGGCTAGGGCCTCGCTTCAAGCAGAGGACAGCGAAGTATACCGAAGGCCCCGCAGCCGTGCCATTCAAAACACTGACAGGAATGACGGCTGGGGAAGAGGTCGGAGACCCAATCGGTCGTTGACTCAACAAGGGCAGGTGGCGTAAGGTGCGCTGACTCAAGAACCGCCTTTCAATTAAAACTCAAAAACGTCCAGTTCTCTGGGGCAGAGTTCTTGAGAACAGGAGGTCAGTGCCATGAGGAAGTGTCTCTTGCTTACCGTTGCCCTGTTGTTTG
>Ga0070706_100003197_pt1 | contig 16165 bp, 10 predicted proteins | sample KBSK5501metaG_FD_65476 | JGI IMG/M metagenome (GOLD analysis project Ga0070706, IMG submission 65476) | Corn, switchgrass and miscanthus rhizosphere microbial communities from Kellogg Biological Station, Michigan, USA - KBS K5-50-1 metaG | ecosystem: Host-associated > Plants > Roots >...
GCTAGGTTCTGAGTTTCAGCCCAGCTAAGAGACGTTGCGAGCAATGTCTCTACATCTCTGTTACCAACATTCCCCATCGACATATTCCGTAGAGGCGTAGCTTTCTACGTCTGTCCATTCGCCCAAACTACAGCATCCGTGCGGATTTGGGACCATGCTTGTTAGACCCAACCCTCGCACCCATGAAAGCATCCTATGCAGAGCCTACCTACCTGCACCGCTCCTGCAGCAGTCCACTCCCCGGGGATTGAACTCGGGCGTGGCTGCGCGTGGGCGCGGAACAAGACCGAACCTAGGAGGAGATACAAGGGATGAAACGCCTTATTTTTCTAGTTGTGTTGAGCTGCGGCCTGGCTTTGCCCTCAGGGGCAAGGGCACAAAGCTACGATCACGGCGAAGTGGGGGTATTTGCTGATTACTTGAACCTCAGTCGTACTGATCCTCATATTAACTTTGTCGGCGTGGGAGGCCGCGCCGCACTTCATGTGCATCCCAACGTTCAGCTGGAAGCCGAGATGTCCTACGACTTCAAACGCGGCTACGCGAGCACCTTCTCGAATGGCGTCACCACTCAACTCGTGAATACCAATTGCGCCCGCTGAGCGGACTGTTCGGACCCAAGTTCCTGGTCGGCTCCGGGCCGTTGCGGGCCTATGCCACCGGGAAGGTGGGGTTCGTGAACTTCAGCGTTTCCGATCAGAATGCGGCAGCTGTTTTCAAGGGAGCGCTAGGTGCTGTGAATAACGGCGACACACAATTTGCCTTGTACCCCGGTGCCGGGGTGGAAGGCTTCTGGGGTCCCTTCGGTATGCGACTCGAGGTGGGGGACGAAATTTACTTCGACAATGGGGCACGCAATAACCTCAAAGTGACCGTCGGCCCGGTGATCCGTTTCTAGCACCCAGTGGAACCGCGGCAGCCTGCTCAGGCTGCCGTTTCCTTTCTCGCCCTGCAGCCGTTACAACCTGCCGACATACGTGGTAGAGTGTTGCACTTCGCTGCCCTGGAAAGGACTTCCAAACGCTGATTCCAAGGAGTTGTCTATGTCCCCCATCTACGATCTGGTGAAGGATCGCCGGGTCTATTCCATCGAAGCCGATAGCACCGTTCTGGAAGCCGCTCGTTTCATGATGGAGCACCGCATCGGCGCTCTGCCGGTCCTGCGCAACGGCGAATTGGTGGGTATTTTTTCCGAGCGTGACATTATGAACCGGGTGGTCGCTGTTGGACGCCTGCCTGGCACCACCAAGATCTCCGAGGTCATGACTGCCAATCCCAAGGCGGTCAACGTGGAAGAAACCATAGAAAACTGCCTGTATCTGATGCGCGAATTTGGTTTTCGCCACTTGCCCATCGTGGATGGCAAGGAACTCAAAGGCCTGGTCTCTTCCCGCGACATCCTGCTGCGCTACATCTCGCTGAAAGAGGCCGAGCAACGGCGCATGGTGGGGTAACGGCCTGAAAATCGGGCTAGTGAAAATCTAGCGATCCCCCAATTTGACAGGGTCAGGCGCGGTCCTGCGGTGTCAATTGCCCTATGGCGAATTGATCAATTACCCAATTACTTTCTTCGATTTACAGCCCAAATGATCTATCCTTGTAGCTACAATGACTTGCCTTGGGGCAGTCCCGAAACTTAACCGGTCGTTCCGCCTTCTTGTCCTTGCTGTTTTCGCTCTTTGGGTGCCCTTGGCCAGTACCTGGACTTGGGCCGCCGACAGCAAGAATTCCCCTCCTGAATCAGGCCTCACCCCAATCCTAACTTACATTTCTTCGGGTTGGGACACGCTGACGCGCTCGATGACCGATTGCCAGACGGTGGTTGATCCCAAATTGACCGAGGCTTCGGTGCTCTATCTTCCGGCTGACTTTCCGCCGCCAACGGCCGTGCAGGAATTGCAGAAACGCTGCAAAGTCCATGTGGAGGCGCTTCCCGCTGTGGTCACAACGCCGGGACAAATTGATCCGTCCAGGATCGCTCCCGGGTTGTTGTATCTCGAGCACAAGTATGTGGTCCCGGGCGGCAGGTTCAACGAAATGTATGGCTGGGACAGCTACTTCATTATTCTCGGACTGGTGCGCGCCGGGCGCATGGATCTGGCTCGAGGCATGGTGGAGAATTTCTTCTTCGAAATCGAGCATTACGGCACCATCCTGAACGCGAATCGCGCCTATTACCTGACACGTTCTCAACCTCCGTTTCTAACCTCCATGATCATGGCGGTGTATGCGGCCGACAAGGCTGCTGGCCACGAAGACCGCAACTGGCTGGAAAGGGCGTACGCCTATGCCAGCCGAGACTACGAAAATTGGAACCGTGAGCCTCACCTGGCCGGATCGACCGGTCTGTCGCGCTACTACGATTTCGGAAACGGACCCGCTCCCGAGAGCTTGAAAGACGAGGCCGGAAGCTATCGCAAGGTGGCCGGCTACTTTCTCCTGCACCCGCAACCGGGGCGGAATTATCTCGCTGAAAATTCCAGCGACTCCGGTTCCGGGGCCGGCTTCTGGTACTCAGTGCAGATTTGCGACGTTCCCAACACCACGGCCAAGCCGGAATGCGAGGCCGCTAGGAAGATTGCCCTTAGCCCCGACTATTACAAGGGCGACCGGTCCATGCGCGAATCCGGGTTCGACATTTCCTTTCGCTTTGGCCCGTATGGCGCCGCGACTCATCACTATGCCCCCATCTGCCTGAACAGCTTGCTTTATAAAACTGAAAAAGACTTGCAAGCGATGGGGGAGATTCTCGGCCGCGAAGATGACGCGCGGAAATGGCTGCAGCGCGCGGATACAAGGAAAGACAGGATTCAGAAATATCTATGGGATCCAGCCCGCAGGCTATTCTTCGACTATGACTTCGAAACCGGGGTGCGCTCCTCGTACGAATACATCACAACCTTTTATCCCTTGTGGGCTGGACTGGCGACTCCGGAACAGGCGCGGGAGTTGGTCCGCAATCTCGGCATTTTCGAACAGCCCGGGGGCCTGGCGATGAGCAGCACTGACGCCGACGTGCAATGGGACTATCCCTACGGCTGGGCGCCCACACAGATCGTCGCTATCGAAGGTTTGCGGCGATATGGTTTCAATGACGACGCCAATCGGATTTCCTACAATTTTCTAGCCACCATCGCCGAGAACTTCCGCCACGACGGTACCATTCGCGAGAAATACAACGTGGTGACTCGTTCTTCGGAGTCAGGTGTCCACGCGGGATATCAGCAGAACGTGATCGGTTTCGGCTGGACGAACGCCGCATTCCTGGTGTTCTTGCATGAGCTGCCGAAGGAATGGGTGGACCGATTGGCGAAAGAGCAGACAGCCAAGACATTATCCCCTACCCAGTGATTTCGCTGCGCGGTCCGGAGTTACCCTTGACCGGGAGAATCTAGAGCAAGGCTTGAACCGTGCCCTTCCCGAAACCCGCCTGTCGCCAAGGTGTTACGGTTTGACGCTGCTACTATCCTGCAACTGCTGGGCGATTTTCAGTTCTCGCTCGGCGTCTTCGTTCCTGCCCATATCACGATAGGCCTGGCCCAGCAGATGGTGGGTTACGGAATTGTTCGGATCCATGCCCAGCGCGTGTTGTAGAGCTCTTACTGCCAGCTCAGTTTCACCCTTCTTTGCCAATACTTTCCCCATCAGGATGTAAGGTCCGGTTGAGGTTGCATCCAGCCAGATGGAGCGCTGCAGGAGTCTTTCCGCGTCATCGAATTTCTGGATCCGGGAGTAGGCGTCGGCCAGTTTGTAATAAGTCGGCGCGTGGCCGGGGTTAAGCGCCAGTTCCTGCTGGAAGTCGCTGATTGCCTCTGGAATGCGGGACTTGTAAAGGTGGAGTTCTCCCAGAAAGAAGTGAGCCAGGGGCAGTTTGGGGTCAAGCGCAATTGCCTTCTGGGCATGCTCTTCGGCAATCGGATCGAATTCCTGCCGTAACAGCATGCGCGCAGTGAACAGGTAGCTGGCAGCTGAATCACGCGGTACGTCGAACATGCGGGCGAAAGCCTTCCGTGCCTGGGGATAATCTTTGGTCTGGATGTAGCACAAACCCAAAATATAGGACGCATCCACGTTGGCCCGCGGATACCAGGCCTGGACCCTTTCTAGCGGCGCAATGGCTTCCCCAGGCCTTCCGGAGAGATAGTAGGAGAGCCCCAGCAACTGGATCGCTTCCTTATTTTCCGGATCTTCCGCCAGTGCTTTCTTGAGCTCGCCGATCGCCTTGATGTAGTCGCCTTTCTGGTAATAAGCCGTGCCCAATTCGCTGAACAGACCCTTCAACCCCGGCTGCCTGACTGCTAAATCCGAGAGCTGCGACAAGGCCTCGTCATATTTTCCTTGCTGGAGAAGCCGATGAACCCGAGTAAAATCAGCGGACCCTGATTGATTCGACTGTGTTGTATGTTCCGTCTGCGGATGAAGCGCGGTCTGCGATTGCACTCGGATCGAGGACACTGCCAAGAGACCAACCGCGATGCATTTGATCGGTTTCACGGCACTCCGTGACGAGAAATGTGATCCCAGAAGATACTGTGCGACTCGTGTACGCTTCATCGGGAAACCAGAGGGCGCTCAAGTCCGTCCAGATTTTCACGAGCCAATGCGTGGCCTGGGTTCAGCTCTAATGCCCGCCGGTAGTGTGACTTCGCTTCGGATATGTGACCGATCCGCGCCAGTGCGCTTCCCAGATTCGCTTCTGCATCTGCGTCTTCCGGATTCAACCTGGTTGCAGAACGAAATTGGTCGGCCGCCGCTCTGAACTCTCCTTTCGAAGCCAGTGCGTTCCCCAGGTTGTAATGCGCGTCGAAGTAGTCGGGACGAGCTTTGACCGCCGCGCTGAGGCGGAGAATCGCTTCGTCAACGCGCCCCGCTGTCAGCAGAGCCCCGCCCAGAGCGTTGTTCACGACCCCATCCCGGGGTCGCACGCGCAACGCGGATTCGTATTCCTTCACCGCTTCTTCCAACACGCCTCGGGATTGAAGCATGGCCGCTAGATTATAATGTGCTTCAAAATTGGATGGGTCTTTCTCGATGTTATGCCGCGCCAAGGCTTCCTGCAGCAGCATTCGAGGGTCGCTTCCCGCTTCTGGATTATGGCGTGGCAGAACCTGGAGCCATAGATGCGCCATCTCATCGCTGGCACGATTGCCAGCGGTGACGCCTTGTGGCGGATGGTTGGGGTTCGCCCGATTGCCTTCTGAGTTGTCATAACTGTATCTCATCGAAACGACGGTGCCTTTGGGGAGGAACACCGGCTCCATATAGCGGTAGACAGCCTGCCAGTTCAGATCCCATTGTTTGATGTGAATCAATGTTTTGCCGGTTCCATCTGGCAGTATCGCCAGAGCTAGCATGTCCTTACCGAGATAGTGGGCATGGGGATAAATGGCCAATAGGTCAACATCGACGGGAAGGGTCAAAGCGTCGCTAACGACAAAATTCTTCTCACCGGGGGGGATGTCGAGCGCCGCGTCATTTTCGATTTGCAGCAGCATGGGATACCTGGTCGCCGGCTGGTCGGTGAAGTAGAGTCCGATGCTCGGCAGAATCACTTCAGACTTGCCCGAGGGCTGCAAGTGCATATTCAGAACCAGATCAGTACCTTTATCCAGGCGAAGGGCCATCCCGTCGGGCTCGACGTAAGGTATTGTTCCGGGCTTCCAGAAAAGGAAGTGACTGTCAGGGTCAAAAACTTCCGATTCCAGTCTGATCTCCATTCCACCGAAGCCAGATCCCGGCGCCTTCTCCCTGCCGCGCGAAGCCTGGGCTCGGTCCACCAAGACGTTGGCATGGTGTACCAGGTGCTTCTGACCGGGCCTGATCTCGATGCTTTTGAGCCAGCGCGTTTGGCTGATTGCAACGGGCAGGATGAAATTCCAGTATTGGTCGGTTCCACTAGCAGGAAGAACGAACGGCTTCCGGGCGGTCAGGACCAGATCGGGCTTCCCCAGTTCCCATCCCTCGGCGAATTCTGGCCGGGCCGGCAGATCGGAGGGGCTACCCTCGACCGCGCCTTGCTGCACCCATTCCTGAATAGTCGCGATTTCCTGATCCGAGAGGCGGAGTTCGTCCGCAAATTTCAGATTTCCCGGTTCCGGCAACCACGGAGGCATGAGACGAGTGCGCGTGACCGCTGCGATTTGGCGACCATGTTGCCTGGCATCCTGATATGTAAGGAGTGAAAACGGTCCCGCACCGCCGGAATGATGACATGCTGCGCAGTTACGAAACAGAATGGGGGCGATGTCGCGATTGAAAGTGACCTGCCGTTCGAAAGAGGCGGGTTCCGATTTTGTTGGTGCCAGAACCGCCGTCAGCCCGGCCGCAGCCGCCACCAGGGCCATGGCTGGCAAGCATCCCGCGATTGCCCGAACGGAGGTCATCGGAGATCAGAGATGTAGCACCCCACGGCGTCAGTCACGCCGCGCGCGGGAGGCTTACCGGACAAAGTGGCTCGAATGGCATCGTCCAGGTCGTGCGTCGTCGGCGCGGGGCGGGAGCGGCCGAAGTCCGCATACCAATTGTCGATCCTTCCGTGATAGACCAGACGGCTCCGAGCATCAAAAACTGCAACTTCCGGCGTTACCTGTACACGGCTCAGCTGGACTAGAGCGCGTTGCGGGTCGCGCAGGGCAGGAAGCTTGTATCCGTAGTCCTGCAAATATTTGCGAATGCTGGCCGCCGACGCTTTCTGGTCGGGATACACCAACCAGAACGCAGCCTGCCCGGAGTATCGTGCACTAATTTGTTGGATGGTTGGGGCATAGCGGTTTGAGATCGGGCAGTCGCTGCGCAGAAAAACCAACACCACTACTTTTCCGGAAGCTTCCCTGAAGGGATCGACGTTCTTGCCCGCCAGGTCCTCCGCGTTCTGCCCGTAGCCCGGCGGGGCAAAACATGTAATCAAGACGGCGAATAGTAGCGCAACAATGCCTCGAGAGATTCGCGTGCCCATAGTGGCCAACTGAGAAAGTATACTCACGCCCGGCTCGCGGAGGAACCGTGGTTAGCTTAATCAAGGATGTTAGACAGAGAGTGAGCGACCGTTAGGGGGATCACGGGCGAAGAATCCTGAGCTGAAAAAAGGGAGCCATAGTAGTGGCTCCCTCGACTAAACAGACGTTGAAGCTACCTTTAGAAGGTGAGCTTCAATCCGAAATTCAATTGCCGCATCGATGCGTTAGGTGCGAGGCTGGTGATCAATCCCGAACCAGTACAGTCGATGCAATTGTTTGGGTTATTGAGATTCACATGATTGAAGACATTGAAGGCTTCAAACCGGAACTGCGCTCCGAAGCGCTCTGTGATGGCAAAGTTCTTGAACAGCGACATATCGGAGTTGAAGAAGCTAGGGCCCGTAAAGGCGTTACGTCCGCTGCCAAGCGCTCCTTTTTGAGGGCGTTCGAAAGCGCCTTCTGTCAATCCTGGAGTCGCAAGTGCGGGTACCGGAGTGTAGAAGGGAACGTTCCCGGCAACAGGATCAAAGTGACCGACTGATGTCTTCAAATCTCCCACCAGTATCGGCCGGCAGATGCCTACATCTTCGTCCTGACCGCAGTTGTTGTAGCTGGCGCTCCAGGGTAAGCCGCTGCTCCAGTTCGTTGTGGTGTTGACCTGGAAACCACCGATCAGCAAGTTCAAGGCTCGATTGGCGCTCCCCATGAAGCGTCGTCCCTTGCCAAACGGGAGATCGTAAACCGCGCTGAATGAAAACACGTGTTTGCGGTTGAAATCATCGGGACCGTAGTTCACCTGGGGGTCGATGTTGTAATAAGTATGGTCGTGGGTCAGATTCTTAGACCAGGTATAGTGCCCGACAAACTGCAAGCCGTTGGTGAACCGCTTGTCTAACTTGGCCTGAAGCGCGTCGTAGTAGCTGGGTGAATCGTTGCCAAATGAGTCAATTTCCTGGGTCCAGCCATACCTGGCGAAGAAGGGTCTACGCTGGCTCTGGGAAACGCCGGTGGCGAAACCTACTATCGATGGCTGGTTCACATTCAGTTCCGGATTGTTTGCGTAAAAGCCGTGCCCGTTGTTGCCTACGAAAGCGAGTTCTGCTGAAAGAGTGTTGCTCAATTGGTGCTGAACTGTCAGGTTGTACGCGTCCAGTCTTGGCAACCGCATTCTGTTCGGACGAGACCGGGCGAAGATGCCGTCAGGCAGCGCCAGAAGGCCATCGGACGGTACGGGAGGAAACGCCTGCGCCGTAGGGCCTGTCGCCAGACTGAACACATTGTCGAATTGAGTAGTGGCGTTGTTGTTTTGAACTGCCAGCACTGGCAGATTTTGCGTGACCGCGTGGCCAAAAATAGAGCCGAAGACACCGATGTCGTAGCTGCGTCCATAGCCCATGCGTACTACCGTCTTGGGGGTAAGCTGATAGGCAATTCCCAAACGCGGCCCAAGGTTCTTCCAATTTCTCTCGACGTTGAAGTTACGGCCGATACCTCCGACACCGGCAACGCGAATGTTGCCGGTATTCAAGTCTAGTAGACCGCCCTTCGAAGCGCCGGTCACGTACTCGGGATTGAGGATGTCCCAGCGCAGCCCGTAGGAGATGGTCAGTTTTGAGGTGGCGCGCCAAGTATCCTGTCCGTAGAAGTAAAACCGCTTCTGCCGCTCGGCAGCATCGGTGGAGGTGCTAACGTAGCGTTTGAACGTGGTTACGTCGCCGAGCAGGAAAGTAGCCAAGGCTACCCCCCCTCCGTTGACAAAGTCGGAGGTCCGCTCTTTGGCGAAGGTCAACTCGCCAGCGCGATGATTGTCACTGGGTACTCGAAGATTGCGAGCATATCGCACGTCTCCGCCAAACTTGATTTGGTGGTTACCGTAAATCTTGGTCCAGTTATTGACAAATTGAAACTGGTCTTCCTGTTCTATCAGGGGGCAGTTGCAACGATTCACTCCGAGACCGTATCCGAAGTTGCTGAGGCCGCCGGTCTGGCTGAGCTGTCCGGTATCCGTTCCATCCCCGCCTGACTTTCCCACGAAATAGGAAGGCTGGCCAGAGGTGAAGTCGGTACCAGTGTTAAGCCCAGGAATTCCAACATCCTGTGCTGGAGTAGTTCCCACGCCGTTTGGAACCACGTTCACGTGATATCGAACGTAACCGAACCGGAAGTCAGTCAGAACACTCGGTCTGAAAGCATAGTCGAAGCCGCCTGCGATACTTTGGTCGCGGCTCTTGGAGGCGCCAGCAAATCCGCCCGTGCCGAATCCGTTTCCACCCAGGGTGCCAAATGCAGCTGCGCCGGTCAGAGTGTAGTTGGCAAAGCTGTAGCGGCCAAAGGTATGCAGCTTCGACGTGGTTTGATCATCGATGCGAACGTTAAACTGGTCGTTATTAAACACGCCATTCCCACCGGCAGCAAAGTTATTGAGTAAGCCGGACGACGTGGGCGTGGGGAATTGCATAAGCAGCGCTCGCGCCTGAGACGAAATACGATCGTTGGGGATCACATTGCCGGCAAACGGTGTTCGTCCGCTGCCCGAAGCGTTTCCGGTGGTGGGGTCGTAAATCTGGTTCGTGGCCGTGCTGTACTCGCTCAAATCGCAAATCGGACTTGAAGCATCGCCGCAGGTGGACCGGACAAGAGCTGAAGGTACCGACTGCAAGAAGGAAGACCCAATTTTCGAACGCGTTGCCTGGTAGTCTCCGAAGAAGAACAGCTTATCTTTGATGATGGGGCCGCCGACGGAAGCTCCATATTGGCCATAGAGAATTGGAGGAATGGTTCGACCGGTCACGGGATTCGCTTTGGACGGACTCTGGCTGAAGGGATCCCGCGCCTGCGTGGCATCGCTGCGACGGAAGCCGAATACGCTACCGTGGAGCGAGTTAGTTCCTGACTTGGTTTGGCTGGCGACTACGCCGGCGATGGCTTGCCCAAATTCGGCATCGTAGTTCTGGCTGGTCATCTTGGCTTCGGTCACCGATTCCAGGGTGGGATTGATGACGATAATGCCGAGAATTGGATCGCGGTTGTCCGTGCCGTCTAGCAGAAAGCCGGTACCGGCGAAGGTTTGTCCATTTACCTTAGTCTGCAAGCTGCCTTGGGGATTTTCGCTAGAGGCGTGTCCCCAACCCAGCTGCTGCGAACCGGGTGACGCCAGCACCAATGCGGTGAAATTACGATTGAACAACGGCAGATCTTCAACTGCCTTATCGTTAAAGATCGTGGCCACGTCGGCGCGGTCCGTCTTCAGTTGCGGAGCCTCCGAAGTCACTTCTACGGTTTCAGTCGAGCCACCCACCTGGAATTGCCCGTCAACGCGGGCGGCGGCGTCGGCAGAGACGACAATGCCTTTCGACTCAAACGCCTTGAAGCCGGCGGCTTCCGCTCTTACATTGTAGGTGTCAGGGATCAGGTGAGTGACGCTGTAGTTGCCGTCCGCGTTGGTGGTCGTTTCTACCGACGTGCCCTTGGTGGCGGAGGTCACGGTGACCTTCACACCGGGAACGGACGCACCCGAAGGATCGGTCACGGTTCCGAAGATACTGCCAAAAACTGCTTGAGCGGATGCCGGAGGCGTCCACACGGTGCCAACAACGACGAGCACGGCCAGAGTACCTAGGAGTACAAAAACCTTTGTCTTCATTACCGCCTCCCCACCCTTAATATCTCTATTGCTCTTGAAAAAAATAGAAGCACGCCCGGGGATTGGAAAATCGTGTGGAATTCAACAAATCCCTCAAAAATTTCACTCAGTATTCTTCTGACTCTCGGAACGTGGTCCGTTAGTACAAAAGCACTAGCTTGGATCTTTGACGTGCAGGTGGTCCTCCTAAATCAAATCCTTCGTAGAGTGTTGATACTGTTATGAAAGCGGCCATTCGAGTTGCTCGAAACGCTATGACATTTGGAAGTCCGCGACTCTCGCCCTATGAAAAAATAGAATCTTGCAAATCTGTTTTGCTACAAAAAAATCGTTCCAGGTTTTGCTAAGTTGTTGATTCAAAGATGGTAACGATACTCCAGCGTGAGCCTGTACATGGGGTGGGCTCGCGTCTGGCTACGAATTCCACAGAAATTTTTTGGACCAAAATGTGTTGTTTCACTGAGAATATTCTCAGGTTTCATGAGGTTTGATACGGTTACAACGATTAAGTCTCTAGATTGCAGTTTGATAGCGGAGCTTGTTACCCTACGTGACAATGAGCGTCACACGAGTCCACTTTCCCGAAAGGGAGCAGTACCTCGCACAAATCGACCGGCTGGTGAACAGCCACGTGCTTCATGGCTCGGAATCTCTCTGCAAGTTGCTTCGCTACCTTGCTGAACATGCCCTCGACCATCCCGGCTCGTCGCTGAAGGAATACCAGATTGCGACCGAGGTTTTCGGGCGCTCACCGACCTTCGATCCCCAGTCGGATTCGACCATTCGAGTCCAGGCGGGACGACTGCGGCTCAAGATGGTGGAGTACTACGCCTCCGAAGGAGCGGAAGATCCTATCCAGGTGGATATGCCGAAAGGCACGTACGTGCTTTCGTTCCACCGCCGGGAAGCGAGCGCCGCCAGGTTGCAGGCAGTTTCACACTCTGCCCAGCATGACGAGATTGTGGCTGGGGCCAAGGCGGATGGGAAGTGGAAGTTCGCGTTTGTTGTTTTGTTGGCTTTGCTGACGGTGGCGTCGGCAGCGGTCGCGCTCTGGCTCGCACACAACTCGCGTGCGCCAGATCGGGCATCCGACCCGGCTCCTGCTGCCTTTGCAACTTTCTGGAAGAACTTTGTTAGCGGACCGCAAGAGCCCTGGGTGATTTTCAGCAACGGGGCCTTTGTGGGTCGGCCTGAGACCGGAATGCGTTACTTCGATCCCGTCCGCGACTCGCGCGACCAAATTCTGGAGCACTACACCGGCGTGGGGGAAGTGCTGGCGGTGCATGCTCTCGATCACACGTTCGCACTGTTGCACCGGCAAATTCGAGTCAAACGCGGAAGCCTGCTTTCCCTTGACGACGTGAAAAATAACGACATGATCTTCGTGGGTTCGCCGGCGGAAAACCTGACGCTGCGCGATATTCCCAGCACCCATAATTTTATCTTCCGCGCGCTTGACTCCGGCCCGCGTAAGGGCGACCTGGCAATCGTCAATGTCCATCCACAAACTGGAGAGGCGGAGTACTGGGTCGGCAGTCCGTCCCACGCTAATCTCATCGAGGATTACTCCGTCATTGCATTGGTAAGGGGTTTAAATCCCGCGAAGTCAGTATTGATTCTTGCTGGGACTACTACCATCGGTACGCAAGCCGCCGTGGAGTTTGTCTGTCAGCAGAACTCGCTGGAGGAACTGCTGCCACGACTCCAGGTTTCGGATGCTGGGGAATTGAAACCGTTCGAAGCCGTGCTGCGGGTCAAGGTGACCCGCGGCGTTCCCGTGGAGTCGGCCATCGTGGCCTTGCGCGGCGGGAAACCGTAGCCGAAGTCCGGGGGCAAAGATCAACTGTCAGGGATGTTGCGGCTTCAAGTGCGGGTCGAGGTCTCCCGCGCGCTGAAATTCCTGCTTTGCTTCCGCAACCTGGCCCTTCCGTTGCAACGCCTCGGCTAAGTGGAAATGGGCGGGCGCATAGCTTGGCGCCAGGGCGATAGCGGCGCGAAACTGAGAGATGGCTCCCTCAAGATCCCCTACCTTCAGCAGCCTCATTCCAGAGTTGGTATCGAAGGTCGCCGCCTGCAGATTGGTTTTGTCCTTGCTGATCTGCGCTCCTAGGCGGCTTTCGCGCGCAGCCCCCTCGGTATCGCCTAACTGCCGCAATATGGCCGCGAGCGTCGTGTGAGCGCCGGCGAAATCAGGTTGCAGGCGAATCGCTTCCTGAAGGGAGACCGCAGCTTCCTGCAATTTACCCTCTTGCTTCAATACCGTGCCCAAGGTGTAGTGCGCCTCGGCGTAATCAGGTCTGGTTTGGATGGCTGCGCGGAGAGCTTTCGTGGCCTTGTCGAAATCGCCTTGCTGCCACAAGGTGACTCCCAGCGTGTAGTGAATGTCGGCCTGATCGGGATCCAGGGCTGCGGCTTTCTCGAATTCGGCGACAGCATCAGCCAATTGATCTTTTAACTTCAACGCCAGCCCCAGGTCATAGTGCAGCGTCGCATCCTCGGGCGCGGCTTTCAGCGCAGCCTGAAATTGCGCAGTGGCGGCGTCAAAATCACTCTTCTGCAAATATGCGGTTCCCAAGTTGGTGCGATAGCCGGTGTCATCCGGCCGCAGACGAAGCGCCGCCTCGAAGGCAGGAATGGAACTGTTGGCGTCGCCAGCCTGGATCATCGCCAGCCCTAGATTATTGTGCGCATCGGGATCGTTGGGCTGGAGTTCTACGACCCGGCGAAATGCCGCCACGGCGGCCTGGGCGTCGCCTGCACGCTGCAGCAGCAGGCCAAGCTTGGTTTCGGCCTCTGCGAAATTCGGTTGCAGCTTCACCGCGGTTCGAAGTTCATCGATGGCCTGGTCGCGCTGTGCGGTGTCTTCCAGCACGCGTCCCAGATAATAGTGAGCTTGGACGCTTTGGGGAGAAAGCTGCGCCGCCTTTTGTAGCAGGCTGAGAGCTTCGTCCGTCCGTTTCTGCCGCCAGCGCACTACCCCGAGATGCAAAGCAGCTTGAGGGAAGTCGGGTTGCAGACGCAAAGCCTCGGAAAATTCGACCGCAGCCTCGTCCAGGTCCGAGCTCTGCGCCAGTACAGACCCCAGTTCATCGCGCAGGTCAGCGCGCTTCGGCTCCAGTTCCACGGCTCTTTTCAGCTCGCTACGAGCACCTTTCATGTCGCCGCGGAAACTGATGACTCGTCCCAGAGTTCGGTGCGCTTCGGAATCGCCCGGAGCCAGGCGCACGGCTTGACGCGCTTCGGACTCGGCTTCCACCAGATTGCCACTTTGAGCCAGAGCATTGGCGAGATTGATACGAGCTGGCAGGAAATTCGGCTTCAGACGCAGGGCGATCCGAATCTGGGAAATGGCTTCTCCAGTCTGCCCTTGCGAGAGCAGCACCCATCCCAGCGAATTGTGTCCTTCGGGACTTGCGGGTGCGAGCTTGACCACTTGTTCGAAGGCAGTGCGGGCGTGGACGAGATCGCCACGCTTCACGGCCTCCAATCCCTGGCGATAGAGTGAGTCAACTTGTGAATGTGGATTTTGCGGCTGGGCGGCAACAGAAAAAGCCAACATAGCAAGGCACCCCAGCAGAGTCGCGATCCTTTGCAGCCGCCCCCACCGCACTCGTGGCAGAGCGTCATCCTGAGCGGCGTTGAGGCGGCGAAGGATCTGACGAGCAGAGCCTCCACACTGGAACGTCGTTTCCGCAAAGCTGCGCCCAAGATTCCTCGCCCGGCTGCCGCCCAGCCCAGGGCTGGTGCCTCTTCGAAATTCAGATAGGCCGAGTTCACACACTGCCTAAAAATACCACTATGATTCGCCAGGCGGGTACGAATGCTTGCCTCCGCCGGAAACCGAGCCCAGCTTGACCCTCCGATGCCCGCGCCCTAGTATTCAGGCTGGGGCCATGAATCAAGTCCTTTCGCCGCAGTCTCGCGGGCCATTGATTGGCCGACTGGCCCGAGTTGCGTTTCTTCTCATTCCTGTCTTCCCTGCTGTGGTGGCTGAGCCTCCGCAAGCCTCGCCCATCGCCAACTTCACTGATGTTGCTGAAAAAGCCGGCCTGACCATGACCACCGTTTTTGGCGGAAAGGATAGCAAGAAATACATCATCGAGACTACCGGCACAGGCGTCGCCATTTTCGACTACGACAACGACGGCTGGCCCGACATTTTTCTGGTTAATGGCACGACGCTCGAAGGCTTTCCCGCTGCCACCGCTCCCACCAATCATCTGTATCGGAACAATCACAACGGAACCTTCACCGACGTCACCGCGAAGGCCGGACTGATGGCCACTGGCTGGGGGCAGGGAGTTTGCGCCGGAGACTACGACAACGACGGCTGGGAAGATCTGTACGTCACCTACTACGGCAAGAACCGCCTCTATCACAACCAGGAGGGGGTGTTCACAGAAGTGGCGGAGGGATCCGGAGTGGCCGGTACGGGAAAGGCCTGGGGAACGGGATGCGCCTTCGTGGACTACGATCGCGACGGCCTTCTCGATCTGATGGTCGCGAATTATGTGGATTTTGATGTTTCCACCGCTCCGGCGCCGGGCGAGAGAGCCTCCTGCGTCTGGAAGGGAGTTCCAGTAATGTGCGGCCCGCGCGGTCTGCCCGGCGCAAAAAATATTCTTTACCACAACCTGGGCGGCGGCAAATTTGAGGACGTCACCGCCAGGGCGAAAATTGATCAGACCAGTGGGCACTACGGCTTCAGCGTCTCCACGCTCGATTACGACGACGACGGTTGGCCCGACATCTACGTCGCATGCGACAGCACCGCCAGTATTCTCTACCACAACAATCACGATGGAACGTTCACGGACCGGGCGGTGGTGGCCGGAGCGGCCTTCAACGAGGATGGGCGCGAGCAAGCCGGCATGGGCTCGACAGTTGCCGACTACGATGGCGACGGCCGACTGGATATCTTCAAAACCAATTTCTCTGATGATACCTCGACTCTTTATCGCAACAACGGCAACGGGACGTTCGACGACGTGACCTATGCTGCGGGCCTGGGCCTCTACACTCGCTATCTGGGCTGGGGAACTATGTTCCTGGATTTTGATAATGATGGCTGGTCCGACCTGCTGCTGGTGAATGGCCATGTTTACCCCGAAGTCGACAAACAGAACCTGGGCAGCAGCTATCAGGAGCCGCGCATCTTGTATCACAACAATGGCAACGGGACGTTTACCGACATTTCTGCCCATGCCGGAGCAGGAATCACCACGGTTCACGCCGGGCGAGGGCTGGCGGTTGGCGATTTGTGGAACGACGGCCGCATTTCGGCCGTGATCAGCAATATGAATGCGAACCCAAGTCTGCTCGTGAATCAGGTGCGCTCGGCGAATCACTGGATCGGGTTGCGGGCGCTGGGAACCAAGTCGAACCGCGATGGAATTGGCGCGAGGGTCACGGTGAAAATTGGCCCGCGAGTTTTAGTGGATGAGGTGCGCAGCGGCTCCAGCTACGATTCGAATAACGACATGCGTATCCACTTTGGTTTGGGAGCAGCCACCAAGATTGAATGGGTGCAGATTCGCTGGCCGAGCGGGCTTACCGAGCAGTTTAA
>Ga0070706_100003198_pt1 | contig 16163 bp, 15 predicted proteins | sample KBSK5501metaG_FD_65476 | JGI IMG/M metagenome (GOLD analysis project Ga0070706, IMG submission 65476) | Corn, switchgrass and miscanthus rhizosphere microbial communities from Kellogg Biological Station, Michigan, USA - KBS K5-50-1 metaG | ecosystem: Host-associated > Plants > Roots >...
CAAGCGCGGATATCGTTTTGCGGCGAAGCAGCATCTGTCGCTCGAGCAGCGCACGGTTGAGGGCGCGCGCGCTCAACACATCGCCGGGTCGTGGACGCGCGTGCACGTTCTTCACTGCGAGCGGCGCGCGGGTTTCGACGTTGCTACGGCTTCATCTCCTCGAGGATGTTGCTGAGGTCGTCCGCGTGCTCTTCTTCGACCGCGAGGATCTGTTCCATCATCTGTCTGGTGGTCGGATCTCCTTCATCCAGCCACCGGATGATCTCCTGATAGGAGGAAACAGCCACTCGCTCAGCCACGAGGTCTTCCCGGACCATGTCGAGCAGATTGACGGATGCGTCGTACTCGGAGTGCGATCGGGTCGCAAGACCCTGGGGCGAGAAGTCGGGCTCGCCGCCGAGCTGCACGATGCGCTCGGCCACCATGTCGGCGTGTCCTTGCTCCTCGTTCGCGTGCTGGAGGAACTCCTCGGCGACGGGTGCCGCGTTGATGCCCCTCGCCGTGTAGTAGTGCCTCTTGTAGCGCAGCACGCACACAAGCTCGGTCGCGAGCACTTCGTTCAGAACGGCGATCACCCTGTTGCGGTCCGCGCCGTAGGTGCTCGTGACCGGACCCATCTCGATGTGCTCACGCGCGCGCTTGCGGAGGTTCTCGATGTCGAGCAGGAAGTCGGCCAAAGTTGCCATCTCCTTCGGCGGCGATCGGGGACGCCATCAAGGGTTGCCGTCCGTCCGACTCTATCCCCCGAGATGCCTTGCGCGACACTCGGCTACCCTCACCCCGTGCCGCACAACGAGGGAACGCCGCAAGGCGTCGGGATGACCGCGGTGGGTGTCGCGTATCTGCGCGCGCTCGAGACGACACGTGCCGATCGTCTCTTCGCGGATCCACTCGCGGCCGAGTTCGTTGCCGCCTCGGGGTGGAGCCCGCCCGACGGTACCGAGCAGGATCTGAACGACACGTCGGACGATGTAAGGGCTTTCTGGGGAACCGTCGCAGCGACTGCGATCGTGCGAACGCGTTTCCTCGATGAATTCTGCATCACTGCGGCCGGGGCCGGCGTGCGTCAGTTCGTGATCCTGGGCGCAGGGCTGGATGCGCGCGCGTTCCGCCTGGCGTGGCCTCCTGGAGTGCGCCTGTTCGAACTGGACGTGCAAGACATGATCGCCTTCAAGGAGCGGGTCGTGAGATCGATAGCAGCGCGGCCTGGATGTGAACGCATCGTTGTTGCGAGTGACCTCAGCGGCGATTGGTTCTCCGATCTTTCGCGCGCGGGCTTCGACGCGTCTATCCCGACCGCGTGGATCGCGGAGGGGTTGCTCATCTATCTAACGGCGGAACAAAACGACGCGTTGATCACCACGATCAGCGGGGCATCTCCTCGTGGCAGCCGGCTGGCTTTGACGCTCGGCGGGCCGAGCAGCCTCGACGTGCCGGGCGCCGGCGACGGGTACGTGGACGAAGAGGCCCCGCTTGGGTCGTTCGCCTCGGTCAATGCGATGTGGAAGTCGGTCCCGCCGGACGATCCCGCAGCTTGGTTGGCGGAGCACGGCTGGGAAGCCGAGGTGTTCAGCGCGCGCGAACGCGCAGATGCATACGGGCGTCCACTTCCCGAGGCTGCTCCCGCGTCGGCCGCACGCTCGCTCGTGACCGCCGTACGCGCGTAACGCTTCTAGGGCTGGTAGCCGTCCTCGATCCACTTCGCGAACAGCATGACTTTCTCCTCCGGCCACGCACCGCCGCCTCCGCCCCACGTCGGCGGCATCGAGCCATTCGCGACCGAGTCGAGAACGGCCGTGGCGTTCTCCGGGTTGCTCATATAGGTGTAGTCGTCGAGCGGGATCTCCTGGTCGGCCATGTGTTCGATGTCGACCGCCGTGAAGAGGGGAAGGATGTCTTTCGCGAAGCTCACCTGGTCGGCCATGAAGCCTTCCTTTCTCTCGTGCGTTGGGCTGGATCAGGCTAGCGGGTTCTCTCCGAGGATCGCTGCGACGACCGCCGAGTAGTCGAGATCACCGAAGAGAGATGCCGCGTCCGTGAACCACGTGCGCGCCGCGCGCGCAACGCGAAGCTCGATACCGCTCTCTTCGGCGGCGCTGTCGACGAGGCGGAGGTCCTTCTCGCCGAGGGCGAGCTTGAAGTTCGGCGGATAGTGGCCCGATTCGATCCGCTCACGCTTGTTCTTGACGCTGCTCCCGATCGGGGAGCCTTCGAGAACGTCGAGCAGGATCCCGCGATCGAGCGAGAACGCGCGACCGAGGGCGAGGGCTTCTCCAAGCGTCGCCATCACAGCGCCCAGGGTGAGGTTCACCACAAGCTTGATCGAGGCGCCGGCGAGGGGACCGCCCACGTGGCGTACGTTGCCGAGCGCTTCGAGCAGCGGCCTCACGCGCTCGAAAACGTCGTCTTTCGCGCCGACGAAGACTTCAAGCGTGCCATCGGTTGCTTGTGGGATGCTCCCGAGAACGGGAGCATCGACCAGCGTCACACCGTCCGCCAGTCGTGGTGCGATCTTTCGGATCGTCTGCGGTCCGACCGTGGACATCTCGATGAAGATCTGCCCGGGACGCAGGACGCTCGCGAGGCCGCCGTCCCCTAAGACGACCTGCTGGAGCGCCTCCGGTGTCGCCAGCATCGTGATCACCACGTCGGCATCGGCCGCAGCTTCCGCGGGTGACGGTGCCGTCTGCGCTCCTTGATCGACGAGGGGCTTCGCCTTTTCGGGGGTCCGGTTCCACACCGTCAGATCGTGTCCTGCGTGAAGGAGACGAGCAGCCATCGGCCGACCCATCAGCCCGAGTCCCAGGAAAGCGATCTTGGCCATGATTCTGTCTCTTACATCGCCGGTTCGAGACGTTCCAAACCGCGGCGTTGGTTAAACCGCGGCTTCGACCACAGCGGCTGTCGGGATCAGAAGCTCTTCGCCACCGAGCGGCCCGACCAGCTGAAGGCTTGCCGGGAGCCGCGATCCCTTTACCGGCACCGGCAGTGCGATCGCAGGCACGCCGGCCGCATTGAACAGCGACACGTGGCGCGTTATGTCGATAACGAGCGGCGTCGGGTCGTCGGGGATCTCGTCGATCCGTGGCGGGAAGATCGGAAGCGTCGGCAGTGCAAGCAGCTCGACCTGATCGAAAAGGGCGAGGAGGGATCGCCTCCACTCGTCCGCCTGCTGACGACCTGCCTCCAATTGCGGCAAGAACATCTCGCCGAGCGACAAGATCTGCGCGATGTCGTCTCCGATACCGTCGCGGTGCTTCGGATCCATCAGGTGATGATCGGTTTGCCAGGTCTCGCAGAGAAAGATCGTGGTGAAGGCCAGGTTCCCGAGCTGCCAATCTCCGAAGTCCATCTCAACGACTTCGAACTCGGCCGCACGAAGAGCGTCATCGATCGCCGCCTCGATCTCGGGTTGCCCAGATGTGCGGAGCCGGCCGATCCGTCGTGCCGGAGAAGACGTGATCGTGAAGCCCGGCTCCAGAAGCTGCATGCCACGCTCAAGCCCTGCCACTTTTGCAGCGAGCGGTCCCACCGTGTCGAGGCTGGGCGCAAGCGGGTAGACACCATCGACGGAGATCCTCCCGTGCGTCGTCTTCAAGCCGGCGACACCGCAGCACGCCGAGGGGATGCGCACCGACCCACCGGTGTCGGACCCGATGGCAACGTCCGCTTCGTCGGTCGCAACCGCTACGGCGGAGCCGCTCGACGATCCGCCGGGGATCAACGCCTCGTCGAACGGGTTAACCGGCGTTCCGAACCATGGGTTCACGCCCAGCGGTAGAACGGCGAGCTCGTGGAGGTTGGCCTTTCCGACAAGGCGCGCGTCGGCTGCTCGAAATCCTTTCAAGCATGCCGCGTCGCGTTCGGCTGGAGTGGCCATGCGTTCGATCGCGCGCGAGCCGGCCGTCGTCGGGACCCCTTCCACGTCGATGAGGTCCTTCACGGCCACGCGCGGCCCAGAACCGCGCGCATCGAGCCGAGTGATGAACGTCGTCACGGCCCGGGAAACTATCAACTTTGTGGGCCCAGCGCGTCCTCGACGGCGTCTTCGACACTCATCGCGCGCCCGGCGTTCCAGGCCATTTGCCACGCCTCGGCGCCCAGCGCAGCGCGAGCCCCTTCCATGTAGCGCTGCGTCCAGATGCGATCCCACGCGAGAGGACGAATGGTCATCGTTTCGCGCAGCACTTCCGCTGCACCTCCGGTGCGCGCGGCGCGCTCGGAGGAGTCCTCCGCGGCACGTATCGCAGCCATCGCTTCGAGGCCCTCCGTCGTTCCCCACACGTCCTCCAGCTCCCAGAAGGATCGAAGGCTCGTAGCGATCAGAGATTCCGCGCGCGCGATGTCTCCATCGGCCATCCACGCGAAGCCTGCCTGCTGTGCTGCGCGCGCGCTGAAGCGCTGGTCTCCGAGCCTGTCGTACACGGCGCGCGCCTCGTCGAGCAGTGATCGCGCACGTGCTCCGTCACGTACATGAACGCAGGCCGTACCGAGGTTGAGCAAGGACGTTGCAAGCAGCCAGTTCTGTCCGAGGGGCCGCACGAGCTGAACGGCTTCCTCGAACAATGTTCGCGCCTCCTGGAATCGACTCTGGGCCATCGCGACTATCCCCCTGATGGTGAGCGCGTTGCGCGTGATCACCGGATCAATGGTTTTTCGCGATAGAGCGAACAGCTGCTCGCCGAGCGTCTCGGCATCTTCGTAATCTCCATGGTGATAGGCGAGCCATGCCGCGCCCCAAAGCGCTTTCGTACGTACCGGCAAACTCCCCCCGTCGAGTGCGAGGCCCGCGCGCAGCCAGTCCCGTCCTTCGGCTATGTCGCCATGCGATCGCCAGAACTGCCACAGCGCGCCGGCGAGAGAGAGGGCCGCTTCTGCGTCGCCCTGATTGATGAAGGACCGCAACGCAATGCGGAAGTTGTCTTGGTCGGCCGCGAGCCTGCGGAACCAGAGCTCCTGATGGGAGCCCCCGATCTGAGGCTCCGCTTTTGACGCGAGACCCAGGAAATACGAGGCGTGGCGCGCGCCGACGCCGGCAGCGTTGCCTCGTCCAAGCTGTTCACCGGCGAACTCACGGATGACGTCGAGCATCCGATAACGAGCATCGTCCTCTTCCCGATCGAGATGGACGAGGCTCTTGTCGACAAGAGCGCTTAGCACGTCGAGCACGCCGCTCCCGGCCGAGCACACGGCGCTCGTCGCCTCGAGTGTGCATCCACCGGCGAAGACGGAAAGCTCGCTGAAAAGCGCGCGCTCCGCGTCGTCGAGGAGGTCGTAGCTCCACCCGACGGTGTCGCGCATCGTCTGCTGCCGCCGGGGTACGTCACGCGGGCCGCCGGTGAGGACGTTGAGCTTGTTGTCGAGTTGTTCGTTCAAGGCACGGAGCGGCAGATGCTTCGCGCGCGCTGCAGCAAGCTCGATCGCGAGCGGCAGGCCGTCCACGCGACGGCAGATCTCTGTAACGATTCCTGCGGTCCCGGCGTCGAGGATCAGGTCCGGGTTTGCGGACCGCGCGCGCTCGATGAAAAGCGCTGTTGCCGGTGCGCGCACGACATCGTCTGGGGTTTGCTCGCGCGGCATCGCGAGTGTTGGGATCGCGATCTCGTGCTCGCCGCGAAGATGTAGAGGCTCTCGGCTCGTGACGAGCGCGCGCACACCCGGGCTGGACGAAAGAATCTCGGCGATATCGGGAGCAGCTTCAAGAAGTTGCTCGAAGGTGTCGAGCACGATGAGAACGTTCTTGTCGCGAAGTCGATCCGCGATCGCGGGGATCAACGGAGGGCGAGCCCACGTCACGCCGACCGCGTGCGCGATCGCGGAGAGGACGAGCCTTGCGTCATCGGTTGCGCCGAGGGGGACAAAGAAGACCCCGTCGGCGAAGTGCGCGCGCCGTGCGGCCTCCAGCGCGATGCGCGTCTTGCCGATGCCGCCCGGCCCAGTCAGCGTCAACAGTCTGACGTCGTTCTTCTCCAGAGCGGCGAGCGCGGCTTCGAGCTCGTGCTCGCGGCCGATGAGCGTCGTCGGTGGGGTTGGAAGGGGTGGTGGTGCCGTCACGGTTCGGGCGCCGCGCGCGGCATGCTCGAAGTCTTCCCGCGCGTCGCCGACGAGCCCGAGGGCGTCTGCCAGGCGGCGCGCGGTGTCCCGATAGATCGCGGTCCGCAGGCCTCGCTCGGTATCACTGACGGTGCGCGCGCTGACCTCTGCGCGCTCGGCAAGCTCCTCCTGCGTAAGGCCGGCAGAGGCCCGGAGGCGTTTCAGCAGCGTCCCGAGGTTCTCTGTCACGTCGGCGATGGTATCGCGCTGATGGTGGCCAACTCGGTGAGTGACTTTTCGTGGTGCTGGAGCCCCGGTGGGCGCACTATTCGCATATCCGAAGCGACCCAAAGGAGGGACGCCATGTCAGTGGAGCAGAACAAAGAGACGGCCCGGAGGTTCTACGAGGAGGTCCTCAACAAGGGGGACATCGACGCGCTCGACGACATAGCGGTGACCGGATACGAGACGCACGACCCGCTACCCGGTCAGCGCACGGGTCTCGTGGGCCTCAAGGACCGCGTCAACATGCTCCGCGAAGGGCTCGCGCCGCAGTTCGCGATCCAAGACGTGGTCGCCGAAGGCGACAAGATCGTCGTGCGGTGGATCAACTCGGGGACCATGGTTGCGGAATTCCTCGGGTTGCCGGCTAACGGCAAGTCGTTCTCGATCCCGGGGATCGATATCTACCGCCTCGAGGGCGGGAAGCTTGCCGAACACTGGCACGTCATCGACCTGCTCGGTCAGTTGCAGCAGATCGGACTCTTTCCGACTCCCGCGGACGCCTAACCTTCGAGCTACAACGCCGTTGCGGCCCCATGCGGTGGCCGCAGCGGCGTTCGTTTCTGCTCCGTTCCTGAGGGTAAGGTCCCTGCATGGACCCGATGGATCAACTCGAGCGCGCGCAAGCCTGGACCGGCGCGATCGTCGCCGGCGTCCATAAAGAGGACCTCCATGAGCCGACACCGTGCGCCGAGTGGGACGTCGCGAAACTGCTCGATCACCTGATCGCGGACATCGACACGTTCAATCGCGTTGCGTCCGGCGAGCCACTTGATCTTGTGACGTCGATCACGCCCGAGGAGAACGAGGGTCGCGCAGCGCCGGATGCTGCGGCCGCCTTCGACCAAGTTGTGAAACGCGCGCGCGAACTGTGGAGCGCGCCTGGCGCGCTCGAGCGTATCTACAAGACGTCGCGCAGCGAGCTCCCCGGCGCGGGGATCTTCAACATCTTTCTGATCGAGCTACTCGTGCACGGATGGGACATCGCGAAGGCGACCGGTCAGCAGAGGGAGATGCCGGCCGATCTCGCTGAGGCAGAGCTCGCGTTCACAACGAAGATGATGAAAGACAAGCGGATGGGATTCGCCGAGCCGGTCCTGGCGCCCGAGGATGCGTCAGCGACCGACCGGCTCGTCGCGTTTCTCGGCCGGACTCCCTGACTCCTTCGCTATCTTCGCTCCCGCCAGCGCGCGCAGATCTTCCGGTCTGATCTTCTGATTCCCAGTGAGCGTCAACTCTCGTTCCTGAACGAAGATCACGCGCCGCGGGATCTTGTACGACGCGAGCCGCCCTCGAAGGAACGTTCGAACGTTGTCCTCGTCCACGCTCGAACCATCCTGTGCGACTGCGACGACGACAACCATTTGCCCAAGCGTGTCGTGCGGTACGCCGATCGCGCCGGCGGCCTTCAACAACGGATGGTGAAGGAGCTCCGTCTCGATCTCAACCGGTGACACGTTCGCTCCGCCGGTCTTGATGAGGTCGGTCGTGCGGCCCGTCCAATGAAGGAAGCCATCGTCGTCCACGAAGCCGGCGTCACCGGTGCGGAAGAAGCCGTCTGCGTCGAGGGTCTCTTTTCGCGGAACCTTCACGTACCCCTTCATCAACGTCGTTCCCGATACCGTGATCTCGCCTTCGACTCCTGCCGGCTGCGGCGCCCCCGTGTCCGGATGCAGGATGCGGATCGCGTTGCCGGGCAGGATCTTTCCTTGCGCGCGGTCACGGATCTCCGGCGGCGCGTCCGATGGGATCGACGTGATGATCGTGAACGTCTCGGTGAGCCCGTACGCCGCGCGCGGGCTCCACGCGTCCTCGGCGATGCGAACGCTCGGGTGCCGCCCGAAGGAACTGAACGACTCGATGTGACGCAAGGCGGAGAGATCGGTGCCACTCCAGTCGGGATGCTGCTCGAGCTCTGCCAGCTGATGCGGCCAGGCGTGCGGCGTCGTCACGCGTTCGCTGCCGAGTAGCTCGAGCGCTTCCCCGGGAGAGAACGTCTCTTGCAATACCAGGCAACCGCCAGCCGCGATCGTCGATCCCATGACCATCGCTAAACCGGCGGTCCAGAACAACGGAAATGCGCTCCACGCGCGCACATCTCCATCGAGGCAGAGATGCCGAACGAAGCGCCTGCTCTGCAGGCACGGCGGCGCGTGCGCACTCAGAACGCCCTTCGGAACCGCGGTCGTGCCCGACGTGTAGATGATGACGGCATCATCCGTCGGCGCGATCGATGCAGCGCGCGCGTCGAGATCGGCAGGTGTTGTCAGATCACTCGAGGTTACGAATGCGTCCCATGCCTGGATGCGATCGACCGATCTGACAACTCCGAGAGATGTCGTCAACCGAAGGGTCGGAAGCTCATCGATGATCTTCGAGATCGTCTCGGCGTACGCATGTCCGGCGAGCGAATGCTGCATCAACAGCATCGATGCATCAGAGTGCCCAAGCACATAAGACAACTCTGTTTCCTCGAGGTATGTGTTAACCGGAACGAGTACCCCTCCGGCCAGGGCGATCCCGAACGCCGAAGCGACCCACTCCGGCCGGTTACCCATCAGCAGCGCGACGCGCTCGCCCTTCTCTAGGCCGTTCGCCATGAGCGCGCGCGCAACGCGCGCGGCCTGATCCTCGAGATCCCGGTACGACCACGAGATCCGCGTGCCGTCCTCGTAGAAGACGAGGGCCTCGCGCGGGCCGTTGCGCGCGACCGCGTCTCGAAGGAAGGCGCCGAGCGTGTACGGACCGGGGTCGCCTTCTGAGGAAGCCGGCGGACCTTCGAAGGTCGTCACGGGCTGCTCGTCCCGATCAGGGGTGAGGAAGCTGAACCTCGACGGGGCCTTTCGCGAGCACCGCCGCGTCCTGGTTCGTCATGACGACCTCCAGCGTCACGATGTGCGCGCCCAAGGTCTTGTCCTCCCGCTTGTCGACCACTTCGGCGTCGAGGATCGAGGCGTCGTCGGTGAACGGCGGGAACCGATACTGGATCTGCGAGTGCCGCACGAAGCCGTGATGTCCGGCCCAGTGCGCCGCGTAGTCGAGCACCCACGCGCCCATCGACGCGCCGTACCCGTACCCGCGGGGCAGCCCTATCACGCGCGCGTACTCCTGATCCGTGTGACCGCGAGACGGACCGTGGTACAGGCCGTCTGCCAACGCAGGGTCCTCTTCTGCGGCGTCGAGGTCTCTCGACATCTCCGCCAACCAGCCCGCCTCTTCGATGTGCTTGTCGTCGTCGTGACTCGTCGCGCCCCACACCGTCATCGTGAATGCGCGCCACTCGGTGGTGAAGCTGGCGATCGTGTGTGGTCCGATGGGCCGCGTCGGCAACTTGGTGCCGACCTCGACCTCATCCCACGTCATCCGGCGCGTCCCCGTTCCCGAACGGATCCACGCGATCTTCTTCGCCTCGAGGTCGGCGAGACGCTCGGGCGTCCACTCGGGGACCGGTGCCGTCTGCTCGAAGAAGCCGCGCGCGCGCGCTTCTTCGGCGAGGTAGCGAACTGCGGTCGAGCGCTGCGTCCCGATCGCCTCGCCGCGCTGGTTCGAGTACAGCGTGTCGCCGCGCGAGAACATCGTCGGCCCGGCGAACTTCGTGTCTGCGACCTTGTAGTCGACGAAGCGGCGTTCCATACGGACGTGGTCACCCGGGAAGATGCGTGGGCCGTAGAACCACCACTCGTCACCGCCGAAGATCATGTGCGACCCGGGGATGCTCCCGACGATCGCCGGTGTCGCGCCGTGCCCAACGTCCTGACACACGGTGAAAGACTGCGGCGCGACGATCCGTCCGAAGGGGCTCTGCTCGGCGATCGCCTCTTCGTAGTGGAGCGGGTTCGGGTACTGCATCGCCTGTGCCCATCGCCTGATGTCGTTGACCGCAACCGGCTCCTTCTGCTGCCCCCCGCCGACGGGCTTGCCGACGTACCGGTCGACGTCGGTGGTGTCGAGCGTGACGGAACGATCCTGGACTGTGGCCACGGCTCCTCCTCACCCTGATTACCTGACGCGAGCGTCAGGACCATAACATCGGGCCGTGCTTTTTCTCCACGAGACCCATCGCGTCCGGGGCCCCCAGGCCGATGACTTCGAAGCCGCTTGGCAAGAGCAACTCGAGACGATCGCCAAGGGCGACGATGCGCGCCTGCTCTGGTTCTTCCATCAGGCGCACGGCACGGGTCCGTCGTACACCGTCGTGACGGTGACGGCGCTGGCCGATGGCGCCGCATGGGAGCGGCACGCAGCACGGCTGGAAAACGGCGACCTTCGCTCGTGGGCGCGAGAGATCGACGCGATGCGGCACGACTCGTTGTCGAAGGTACTGTCGCCCGTTGCGTGGTCGGCCATGCAAGAGGTGGACATGGCATCGGTTCCGGCTGACGGGTCCGAGCGCGCGCTCGCCCTGTACATGGAAGACACGGTTCATCCCTATGCAGGGAAGCTCGACGAGTACCTGCAGGCGGCGAGCACGCTGTATGCGCGTGACACGATCGGGAAGCGCATGGCCGATGGAACGGGGTTGCTGGACCTCCGCGGCTGCTTCCGCACGATCACCGGTGCGCACGCCGGCCGGGAAGTCATCCTGTGGCAGCGCGTCGTTCGGCCCGAGCTGCTGACGCCGCTCCTCACTCGCGAAGTACCGGCGGAGCGCCGCGGCCCGGGAACGTGGATGAACGACGCGCTCGCGTACCGCGATGAGTGGGAGAGCAGGCTATTGCGCACCGCGGCGTGGTCGCCGCTCGACTGACAGCCGTCGTGAACCTGATCGACCCGATCGACGAGGCGATCGCGAGGGTCCCGGAACGGATCGCGTTCGTTACGGGCGACCAGTTCGTCACCTATGCAGCGCTCGGGGATGCGATCGAGCACGCCTCTGCGGCCCTTGTCGCCAACGGTGTTACGGCCGGTGACCGTGTCGCGCTCATCGATGCGGCCGGAACGCTTGCCATCGCGACGGTGCTCGCGTGCGCGCGCATCGGCGCAGCAGCGGCTCCCATGAGCGCGCGCGCGACCCCAACGGAGATCGCAGCCATGATGAAAGCGGCGGCTTGTGGCCCTGCCGTGGTTGCAGGTATCGATGCAGCAGCGCGCGTTCGCGAGGCGACCGGCGCGAAGCCGCTCGGCGAAGAGATCTTGACGTCGAGCGGCCTCACTCCTGCACCGCGCGCGGCGGTTTCCGAAGAGGACGTCTCGGTCGTGCTTTTCACGAGCGGCACGACCGGTGTACCGAAGCCGGTGCCTCTCTCGCATGCAGTTCTCGGCGGCCGTGTGCGCGGATTCACCGCGATCGATCCCTCGTCGATGCCGACGGTGTCGATCGTGTGTGTTCCGTTCCACCACGTCGCCGGCCTCATCGGGGTGCTTGTTGGATTGGCGGGCGGGAACACGGCCGTGCTGCAGCCTCGCTTCGATGCGGGAGAGTGGCTGGATCTGGTCGAGCAGCATCGCGTGCAGCGAGTGTTCCTCGTTCCTACGATGCTGCAGCGGATCATGGCGCATCCGCGGTTCGCGCGCGCAGACCTTACATCGGTTCAGATGATCACGTATGGCGCAGCGCCGGCGTCCGCCGATCTTGTCGCGCGCGCCGTGGACGCGTTTCCTCCCACTGTGGCGTTCATCCAAGTGTTCGGCCAAACCGAGACGCTCGGCGCCGTCACCGCCCTCGGTCCGGACGATCACACGGCAGGGCGCGCCGGCAGCGTTGGCAAAGCCATGGCCGGTGTCGAGATACGGATCGTCGACCCGGTCACCGGTGACGACGTCCCCGACGGAGAGGTCGGCGAGTTCTGGGTGCGCGCGCAACACACTGCGACGACCGGATGGGTGCGGAGCGGCGACCTCGTGCGGCGAGATGCAGAGGGATACCTGTACGTCGCGGGCCGGATGTCGGACGTGATCAACCGGGGAGGCGAGAAGATCGATCCCGCCGAAGTCGAGGCGGTCCTGCGCGCGCACACCGATGTTGTCGACGCAGCGGTCTGTGGCATCCCGGACGCCGAGTTGGGCGAGCTCGTCGGTGCGGTCGTCGTGGCGCGCGCGCCGGTCGACCCTGAAGCCTTGCGCGCGTGGTGCCGGAACCTTCTCGCGGGTCATAAGGTCCCGGCGCGATTCGTCTTTGTCGACGAGCTCCCCTTGACCGAGCTCGGCAAGGTCTCGCGGCGAGACCTCCGGGCCCTCTTGGCGCCGTAAAGGGCCGGCCGCACATCCTCGGCGCGCCGCCGGTCGGAAATCCGAACCTTCGAGGTTGGGTCTGCACTATTGCCGCGGGCCCGCCCGACCGAGAACAATGGTCACAAGGGGGATAGCCATGTACAAGTCGATCGTTGTTGGGATAGACGGGTCCGAGACCGCGCGCGCGGCGATGCTGAAGGCTGCGGAGCTCGCCAAGCTGACCGGCGCGCGAGTCCATCTCGTGACGGCTTCCGCGAAGGGCCGGTTGGCTCAGATGGTTGCTCTGGACCCGATGGCGGCCGGCATGACGGAAATGCTGAAGAGAACCGAAGACGAGCTCAATGCAGCATCGGGCGACCTGCTGAAGCGAGTGGCCGAAGAGCTGCGAGCCAAAGGCGTTGATGCGGATACGTATCTCGTCGATGACGATCCCGCGGATGCCATCATCGGCGTTGCGGAGTCGGCGAACGCCGACCTTATCGTCGTCGGCAACAAAGGGATGCGCGGAGCGAAGCGCTTCGTATTGGGCAGCGTGCCCAATGCAGTAGCGCACCGCGCGCCGTGCGACGTCACGATCGTCAGCACGACCTGATCGGCGTCGAGAAGAGGCGTTGAACGCCAGGCTTGGTCTAGTCTCGCCGTATGGCTGACCCCGTACCGAGAGATCCGAAGCCGTTGGACGAGGATGCGGTTCTCGCGCGCGTGTTGCGAGCCCTATCCGAAGCGGGCGCGGACGATGCCGATCTATCGGCCGCCGCGGCCGAAGGACAAGAAGCGCTCTCGCGGTTGGTCGCTCGTTACCTCACGTTCCCCGGCGCGCGGAAGTACACGATGGCGGAGGGCATCGCCAAGGCCGGTGTCGATGAGGGTCGCGCGCGCGCATTATGGCGTGCGATGGGATTCCCCGAACCTCCCGAGGGGGAGAAGGCCTTCACCGACGCCGACGTCGAGGCGTTGCAGGTCGCGACGGGGTTGTTCCAGCGGACCGGCCTCGATCAAGCGGTTTCGCTACAGCAAGCTCGCACGATGAGCCAGTCGGCCGCGCGCGTCGCCTTCTCCAACCAGGACGTCATCGCGAACTTCACGAGCGAAACCGACCTGGTGAAGCGCGCCGCACAATCGATAAAGCTTGCGAACGACACGTTGCCCGCTCTCGATCAGCTGCTCGTCTATATGTACCGACGTCATCTCGCAGCTGCGACCGAGCAGCAGCTGCTCATCTTGGATGCAGAGGAGGGAACGGCGAAGCTGTCGGTTGGCTTCGCGGACCTGTCCAGGTACACGTCGGTCAGCAGGGAGCTCGACCCGCAAGAGCTGGCTCAGCTGATCGACGGATTCACTGCCGCCGCCGCCGACGCGATCGTGGACGGAGGCGGACGGCTCGTGAAGACGATCGGCGACGAAGTTATGTTCTCTGCGTTGGAGGCCGGGACGGCCGCGGAGATCGCGCTCAAGCTGGTCGATGCGATCTCACCCGAGCGCGGCTATCCGCCGCTCCGCGTCGGGCTTGCGACGGGCGGCGTGGTCCCGCGCGAAGGGGATCTGTTCGGTCGCACGGTCAACTTGGCCAATCGGCTTGTCGTTGTGGCGCGTCCGGCTTCGATCTTGATCGATCGTGAGACGCAAGAGGAGCTGATCGACGACCCGCGCTTCGAGATCACACCCGTCCCGGCCCAGCACCTGAAAGGGCTTGGACGTGTGCGGCCCTATCGCCTTCGCCCGGTCGGTGGGAGCGCCGGGCGTCCCTGAACATGCTCTTCCTTGACGGTCTCGTTCTTCGTGCCGCAGGCTTTTGAGTGTGGATATCCCTGAGACGAAGTACGCAAGAGCCGGCGATTTACATGTCGCCTATCAGGTTTTTGGATCCGGCCCCTTCGACCTGACCTTCGTCGACCAATGGTTCAGCAATGTCGATACGCAGTGGCGATTGGCGCCAATGGCGCGCCTCCTCGAGCGGCTAGCACAGTTCAGCCGGGTGATCGTCTTCGACAAGCGTGGGACCGGGCTGTCGGATCCTGTTCCTCTCGGCGGCTTGCCGACGCTCGAGGAGTGGATGGACGACCTGCGCGCGGTTCTCGACGCGGTCGGCAGCGAACGAACATCGTTGGTCACCGGTGTCGGGAGCACATATCTGGCGCTGCTCTTCGCCGCGACATACCCCGACCGAACCGAGGCGATGTGTGTCGTCGATGGGTATGCGCGGCTCACCGCCGACGGCGATTACCTGTCGGGTTCCCCCAAGCAAGTCCCCGCCGAGCACGTCGAGCAGGTTCGCGCCGGGTGGGGGAGCGGGGTTCTCCTTCAGAGGCTGGCTCCGAACGAAGCGCGTGATCCGGTCGTGCTGAGAAGCTTTGCAGAATATGAGCGTCAATCCGCAAGCCCTGGCATGGCCGCCGCGATGATCCGCATGCTCTACGAGGCCGACCTGCGTCACATCCTCCCGGTGATCAGCGTTCCGACGCTAGTTATCACCCATCGAGATTCCGCGCTGATCCCTGCGGACGCGAGTCGATACTTGGCCGCACATATCCCCGCCGCGCGCCATGTAGAGCTACCAGGGAGCCAGAACCTGATCTACGCGGGGGATGCGGAGGCCATCGTCGCGGAGGTTCAGGAGTTCTTCACGGGTACTAGACCGATCCGCGAGCCTGATCGCGTTCTGTCCACCGTGCTCTTCACCGACATCGTCGGTTCGACCGAGCATGCCGCTGCGGTCGGGGATCGCGCGTGGCGCGATCTACTCCAGAGTCATCACTCGATCGTGCGAACCGAACTCGATCGGTTCCGCGGACGCGAGATCGATACCGCAGGGGACGGCTTCCTCGCGGTCTTCGACGGGCCCGCACGCGCCGTTCGATGCGCGCGCGCGATCGTTGAGGCTTTGCCGGCTATCGGGCTCGAGGTGCGCGCCGGTCTCCATACCGGTGAGATCGAGATCATGGGGTCGGACGTGGGCGGGATCGCCGTCCATATCGGCGCGCGCGTTGCTGCACAAGCCGGTCCGAGTGAGGTCCTGGTCTCAAGCACGGTGAAGGATCTCGTCGTCGGTTCGGGGCTTGTGTTCGAGGACCGAGGTTCACAGACGCTGAAAGGCGTTCCCGATCAATGGCATCTCTTCGCGGTGGCGGCCGAACGGTAGGAGCACCGAAAGAGGCTAGAGGCTCGGGCGCGCGCTCATACGAAGGGCCGACACCAGACGGTCTCGCGTCTCTTCCGGCAGGATCACGTCGTCGATGAGGCCGAGCTCGGCAGCCGTGAAGGGACTCGTAACGCGCTCGCGATAGTCGGCCGCCAGGGTCGCTCGCGTCTCGTTGGGATCGGGGGAGTCTCGAAGCGCGCGCCGATGCAGCAGGCCGACCGCGGCCTCCGGCCCCATCACGGCGATCTCACCTTGCGGCCACGCCCACGTGAGATCCGCACCCAGTGCGCGCGATCCAAGCGCGATATACGCGCCGCCGTATGCCTTCCGTACGATGACCGTTAGCTTCGGCACGCCCGCCTCGACGTACGCAGCCACCAGCGAGGCGCCGTGGGTGATCACGCCACGTCGTTCCTCCGCCGACCCCGGCAAAAATCCCGGCACGTCCACGAACGTCACGATCGGAAGCCCGAAGCGACCACAGAACGAAACGAAGCGCGCACCTTTCGCCGCGGTTGCCGCATCGAGGATCCCGCCT
>Ga0070706_100003199_pt1 | contig 16155 bp, 14 predicted proteins | sample KBSK5501metaG_FD_65476 | JGI IMG/M metagenome (GOLD analysis project Ga0070706, IMG submission 65476) | Corn, switchgrass and miscanthus rhizosphere microbial communities from Kellogg Biological Station, Michigan, USA - KBS K5-50-1 metaG | ecosystem: Host-associated > Plants > Roots >...
GGATCACGGCGGGGCGATCCTGCGCTCGCATCCCGATCTCTGTGACGGCGTCGAGTTCTTGTCTGATGAGATCCGCGTGCCGAGTACGGGCAGTCGCTGGTTAATCAGATCGAGAGAGCACACGAGTTCCCGGGGGCTGCATCCAGACGTGGTGCTCTATGACGAGGTCGGCTGGGCGCGTGACGACGAACTCTTCAGTTCGCTCCTCGCCTCCCAGTCCTCCGTCCTCGATCCCTTGATGTTGGTGGTCTCCACGGTCGGCCGCTCGAAGTCTGGTCCGCTGTGGCGTGTGAAGGAACTCGCCGAGGCTCAGGCATGAGCGGCGATGTCTTCTGGTACTACACGAGTGAGAACCTCAGTCCGCGGGTCACCCCCGAGTTCTTGGCGCGGGCGCGCCGGCTCCTCCTCCCTGGACAGTTTCGGATGGAGCACCAGAACCAGTGGGATGAAGGCGCGGACAGTATCACCACCGCGGCCGACGTCGATGCCTGCATGACGCTGGAGACCATGGCGACCCGCGGGATTCCGGGGGTGGGGTACATGTACTTCGTGGACTTGGGCGCGATCACGAATCCCACCGTGGTCGGGGCCGGGCATCTCGGGCCCACCGACACCATCATCATCGACCGGCTGGAGACGCTCCAGGGTACCCGCGAGGCGCCGGTCCAGATCGCCACCGTGCTCGCGCGGATCATGGCGCTCTGCGAGATCTTCCCGCCGCTGCTCATCCGGATCGAGTCCTGGCAGGGGATGGGCGCCGCTCAGATGTTGCAGGCCGCGAAGCTGCCGGTGGAACTCTACACGCCGAGCGCGAGGACCAACAGCGAGGAGTGGCCGCAACTCATCCAGCGGCTGAGCCAGCGCACGCTCACGTTGCCGAAGCACCCGCGCCTCCGCGAAGAACTCCTGAGCCTGACCTACGAACTGGGGCCGAGCGGCATCCGCGTCCTCGACAAGGCGAAGATCCACCAGGACCACGCCGTAGTGGTCCGTGGCATCGTGGCGATGCTGGAGCCCTGGGTCCACGAGGCAGATCTCTCGCGCTATGACCCGAGCGCGCACGAGCGGTCGCAGATGGACGGCTACGCGCGGTGGGCTGGCGCGTCGAGTCAGGACATCGTCGACCCCGACGGATTTGTCCAGGACATGCGCTGGTTCCGCACGAACCTGGATGGCTCACGGTCCTACCTCTGGTAAATCGTAGCGGCTCACGCTCCAACCAAGCACACGTACAGGAGGATCTCCTGAAATGAACAGACAGCAGATGAACGCCAAGCAGGCCGTTGAGCGCGCGATGCGTGAGGCACTGGAGCGTCAGCGCCTCGAGAGACAGCACGATTCGGTGGTCGTGGCGACAGACGGTCTACCAAAGGGCCGGCGGCAGGAACTGCGGGACCGCTACGGTCTCACCTTGCCGGACACCGTGCCCGTCGCGCCCGATCCCACAGCGCGGCCGGCTCTCCTCCCTCTGAACGAGATGGCCAAAGGCGTCACACTGCGGCTCGCCGAAGCCTGTGGTGCCCCGCCCCTCGTGACGGTGCCGGAAGGACTGCACGAACGGCTCGCGGCCGCGCTCGGCCTCCGAGGCCGGAGCGGTGCCCCGACGGTGCCGGAAGGACTGCACGAGCGGCTCGCGGCCGCGCTCGGCCACCGAGGCCGGAGAGAGAGGGGCGCATGAAACCCAAGGTGGTGACGCCAGTCGAGAGATCTACCCCGAGCGTTGTCGCCAACGAGCCTGGCCCGCCTCGCCGGGCGACAGTCACGAACGTCATGGCCATGCGCCAACAACTCGCCGAAGCTTCTGGTGCGGCCCGCGCGCTGGTCAATCGGACACCGAACGACCTGCAGGTCCTGATCGGTGAGCTCCGGCGCTGGTACTACTCCCAACCTCTGGACGAGCGGGATCGGCGGCTCTGGCGACGGTTCCTTGAAGCCGAGGCTATCTACGCTCGGCTCCAGCACGCCATCGAGAGTGCCCGGCAGGCTATCGAAGTCGAGCGGCCGGCCCTCGCCCAGGCGCAAGCGGAGCGCGAGGCGCTTGCGGCTAGTCCCCTCCCGGCGACAGTGGAGGAAGAGGCCAGCGGGACACGGCCTGAAGCCGTCCGCCGCTACCAGGCGCTCGGCATCGAATGCCAGCAGCGGGCGGCCGCCATCACCGAACTCGAGCGTCTCCGCCCGGCGCCCGAGCAGATGCTTGGCCAGCTACCCGACGTGATCGCACGAGTCCTGGAAGCCGTCGTGACTGTTGACAGGGAGGCTCTCGTTCACCGCGTGCGCGAGAGCGACGAATTGGAGCACCTGCGGGCCCGCCTCGAGCGGCTTCGAGTGGTGGCGAACACGCACGAGGCTGAGATCAATGAGTGGAGTCGACGGGTTGGCCGCCCGCTCCGCGTTCCCGGAATCGCATTCCCCTGGCCTCCGGCTCTCGTCTGGGAGGTCTTACTTAGCGCGCCCGCCGAAGCTCCTAGACTCCGGTGGAATGACGATCCCAATCCCAATGGCGCGTCGGACCGGGCTCCCCGCTGAGCGGTACAACTGAGTCCGCGTGCCGCTGCCACGAGATGGACTCTCGATCCTTGACCCCTACCGATCCGCAGACTACCCTCGTGCCACCTGTCTGACCTGGCTCGCTGGGAGGCCCCGGCATGCAATGTCCCCAGTGCCAGCACGAGAATCCCCCCGGCATGAAGTTCTGTGGGGACTGCGCCGCACCGCTTGCCTCAATCTGTCCATCCTGTGGCGCGGCGAACCCGACCGGAAATAAGTTCTGCGGCCAGTGCGCCGCATCGCTCCAGACAAGCGCGACAGCCAAGTTCGCGGCGCCGGACTCGTATACGCCCAAATACCTCGCCGAGAAGATCCTCACCTCCAAGACTGCCCTGGAAGGCGAGCGCAAGCAGGTGACGGTCCTCTTCTGCGATCTCGTCGGCTCCACTGCCCTGGCGGAGCGTATCGGCGCCGAAGCGATGCACGGAGTCGTCAACCGGTTCTTCACCCTCGCGCTGGCGGAAGTCCACCGTTACGAGGGCACCATCAACCAATTCCTCGGTGATGGCTTCATGGCGTTGTTTGGCGCGCCGATCGCGCATGAGGATCACGCCCGGCGAGCGATCCTTGCCGCGGCCGGGCTACAGGACGTCATGCGTGAGGGGCCGATCGACCTGGGGCTGCCCCAAGGGCAGTCGCTTGCCCTCCGAATGGGTCTCAATACGGGGATGGTCGTGGTGGGCGCGATCGGTGACAACCTCCGGATGGACTATACCGCCGTGGGCGACACGACGAACCTGGCTGCCCGACTCCAACAACTCGCGGACCCGGGTGCCATCCTTCTGAGTGAGGCGACGCGCCGGCTCGTCGCCGATCTCATACACACCGAGCCGCTAGGTGAGGTCCAGCTCAAGGGCAAGAGCACGCCGGTCCCCGTGTACAAGCTGCTAGGGCGAGGATCACGCCGCTCGCCCTTGGTAGGGCGAGCAGAGCATGCGCTCAGCCCCTTCGCCGGCCGGCAACGAGAACTGGTCGCACTCCAAGATCTGCTCACCGAAGTCGAAACCGGTCGGGGGCAGGTTGTAGGGTTAGTTGGCGAGCCCGGGGTCGGAAAGTCGCGGCTCCTCTATGAGTTCCGCCAGCATCTGGCGGACCGTAATGTCACCTACCTTGAAGGACGCTGCCTCTCTTATGGGGGCACGATCCCGTATCTACCTATCCTGGACATCGTACGCGCCAACTGTGCCATCAACGACACGGACACTCCGGAGTTGATCGTCCACAAGATCCGCGCGAGCTTCCAGGAGCTGGCTTTGGATGTAGAGGAATACGCCCCATATCTGTCTTATCTGCTCGGGGTCAAGGAAGGGACCGGGCGCTTGGGCGTGCTGACCCCCGAGGCGATCAAGGAGCGAAGTTTCGAAATGCTCCGACAGATGAGCGTGAAAGGCAGTCAGCAGCGACCCCTAATCTTTGGGGTCGAGGACCTCCACTGGGTGGACCGGACTTCGGAGGAATACCTGTCCTTCCTGGTGGACGGGCTCGCCGGCTCCTCAATCCTCGTGCTGTGCACCTACCGGCCTGGGTATCGTCCCTCGTGGATTGGGAAATCCTACGCCACTCAGATTGGCATCCGCGCGCTCTCACCGGCGGACAGTTTTGCAGTGGTCCAGTCCCTCCTCGGGAGGGAGGACGCTTACTCCGGCGTCGCTTCGGCCATCCTTGGCAAGGCGGAGGGCAATCCCTTCTTCTTGGAAGAGCTGTGCCGTGGGGCACTTGACCATCCGGACCTACGCCACACGCCTGCGGTCCCGGAAACCGTCCAGGATGTGCTCATGGCGAGAATCGATCGGCTACCCGGAGACACCAAGCGGCTCCTTCAGACGGCCGCGGTTCTCGGAAGAGAGGCGCCGCTGCAGCTGCTCACTGCTCTTTGGCAAGGTGGAGGTTTGGAACACCATCTCGCCGAGCTCAAACGGCAGGAATTCTTGTTCGAACGGACTCAGAGCGGCCACAATCTCGCGTATGTCTTCAAACACGTTCTAACGCGGGAGGTTGCCTACGGAAGCCTCCTCGGCGGGCAGCGGCAACTCCTTCACGCTGCGGCTGGGCGAGCCCTTGAGACACTCTACTCGGACCGGCTCGAACACATTTACGATCGGCTGGCGTACCACTACGCCGAGAGCACCGATGCCATCAAGGCGGTCGACTACCTTTCACGACTCGCTGAGAAGGCTGGGCGCGGCTATGCGCACACCGAAGCCCTCTCGGCACTGGAGATGGCGGTGGCGCACGTGCCACGCCTTCCCGTGGAGCTCCAAGAGCATCGCTTCTTCGAACTACTCAATCAACGCGGCGAGTCCCTCTTTTATCTCGGGCACTTCCAGGATCTTCTGCATCTCTTCTCACCACACGAGGAACGGCTCGTTCAGCTTTCTGATCCGTCACTCGCCAGTGACTACTATTTCTGGTTCGCATCGGCGTGCTCATTTGTCGGGGATCGGGAGCGCGCCGCTCGTCACGCCCACCGTGCCCTCGAGGAGGCCACTCGAGGTGGCGGGCGGGTGCAAATCGGCAGAGCACACGTCGTGCTGTCACTCGAACACTACTTTTCGGGTCAGATCGGTCAAGCCATCACCCACGGCCGCCACGCCGTGGCCCTTCTGGACGGAACGGCGGAGCAAGCCCTCCGCGGTATGGCATATCAATACTTGGGGATCGCGTACCTGATAGCTTCAGAATTCGACCTCGCCCTTGAGTCAGCAAGTCAAGCTGATGCCATCAGTCAGGCAATAGGAGACCGACGCATTCGCGCGAGGGCAGCCCAAGTGTCCGCCTTTGTCCACATTTCCAAAGGGGACTGGGAACAGGGGATTGACACGAGCGAGGCGGCCCTCGAGTACTCGCCGGATGGGTTTGAAACCGCTGCCATTCTCGGGGCGCTGGGGGCTGCGCACCTTGAACGCGGCGATGCTCGCAAGGCGTGCGAAATCCTGGAGAAGGCGGTCGCCGAAGCCCTTCGGTTCCGATCGCGTCAGGTCCAGGCAAATTGGAAGTTCTTCCTCGCCGAGGCCTATCGCCTGAATGGTCAGCTTCATGAGGCCCGTGCAGCGGCTCGTGATGCGCTAGACATCAGCAAAGACGCTGCGTTCCCGCTAGGTGTCGGCGTTGCCCAACTGAGCCTCGGACGGCTTGCCCAATCGGCCGGAGCACTTGACGACGCACACATGCATCTGGACGATGCACTTCAGACGCTCACCGCAATACGCGCACGCTACTGGGTCGCCCGCGCCCACCTCGACTTGGCCTCTCTCGCAGGTGCGCGCCATGATCGTGCGACAGCAGTGACGCAGCTGCAGGGCGCGCACGCGTTGTTCACCGCAATGCACGTACCCCGGTACGTGGAACGAACTGAGCAGCTCGCGAGAGAGCTTGGCCTATCGCTTGGGGAGCCGGCGTCAACCCCACCGGACACGGGGAACGACTAGCGGCACGTTTCGGCTCCCCACGTCGACACCCTCGAAACGAAACCCGGCCGGGGAAGGGAACGTGGCGATCCCCGGAGAACTGGACACCCGGCAGCGCGAGCTGCCCACTCTCCCCTTGGCTTTGGCAAGAGGCGCACGGGCCTGCGGCAGGCGGGGCGTACGGCCTGGTCGCAATATGGCTTTGAAGAAGCAGCCCACACCGCCGGTTGGCTGGTGTAAGGTCGTCCCGCTGGCCGTTCCGCTCCATTCCTCCGACACGGCGCGGCAAGACGGAGATCGCAATGGCGGACATCGTCGTCATGGGGGGCGGACTCTGCGGCCTGGCTTCGGCATTGTTGCTAGCCCGAGACGGCCACGGCGTGACTGTGCTCGAGCGGGATCCGGAACCTCCTCCCAGCACTGTTGAAGCGGCTTGGGAGCGCTGGAACCGACGGGGCGTGGCCCAGTTCCGACTCGCTCATATCTACCTGGCGCGCTTCGCCCGCCTGCTCGAGGCCGAACTGCCCGACGTTGTCTCCGCAGTCGAGGCGGCCGGGGGCTGGCGCCACAACTTCGTCGATGATCTTCCGCCCACTATCACCGACCGCGTGCGCCGCCTCGGTGACGAACGTTTCGAGATCATCACCGCCCGGCGGTCCACGATGGAACATGTGCTGGCCGGTATGGTCGCGCGGGAGCCACGAGTCTCCGTTCGTCGTGGGACCCCTGTGGCCGAGCTACTGCCAGGCCCGCCAGCGGTATCCGGCGTGCCCCACGTCGCGGGCGTGCGGACCGCCGCCGGCGAGACGATCCGCGCCGACCTCGCCGTCGATGCGATGGGCCGTCGTTCGCCGTTGCCCAGGATGCTCGAGACGCTGGGCGGGACGCCGCCATACGAGGAGACCGAGGAGAGCGGCTTTGCGTACTACGGCCGGTACTTCCACCGAGCGGGTGGCATGCCCGTCTTTGTGGCGCCAGCGCTGACCCCCCTCGGCTCGATCTCCGTGCTGACGCTGCCGGCTGACAACGACACGTGGTCGGTAACCCTTTACGCGTCTGCCGCCGACGCGCCCACCCGCCGCTTTAAAGATCCCAAAGTGTTCGAGCGAATCGTGCGGGCCTGCCCTCTCCACGCCCACTGGCTCGATGGCGACCCGATCGGCGAGATGGTCTCGATGGTCAGCGGGGCCGACCGGCGACGGAGCTACGTGGTGGATGCAGCGCCCGTGGTCACGGGGGTAGTGTCGGTCGGCGACGCGTGGGCCTGCACCAACCCCTCGCTTGGCCGGGGCAGCGCCATGGCGCTGTTGCATTGCGCGCGCTTACGCGGGTTGGTGCGCGCTGGTCTGGACGACCCGGTTGAGCTGGCGATGGCTTGGGATGCCGACACATTCAAACATCTCCAGCCCTGGCACGAGGCCACCCTGCAAACTGACCGGCGGCGGTTCCGCGCAATGGAGGCCGCTATCCGAGGCGTCCCGCCGGATCCATTGCCGCCTCTCTTGGAGACGTTCGGTCGGGCAGCGGCCTACGACGGCGAGGCGCTTCGCGCTCTCCTCGAAATCAACCAGGTGCTAGCCCTCCCATCGGAGGTGTTCGGCCGAGACGGATTTCGCGACCGGATGCGGGAGGTTGCGGCAGACCGGCAGGTAACGCCTCCACCAGGCCCCACTCGTCAAGAGTTGCTGGATCTGGTTGCCTAGCCTGCCTTGCCTACGTATGCCGTTCGCACTTGACGCGAGGAGATAGTTGGGGAGTGCCGAGAATGAACCGCCGTACATTCCTCGGCGCCCTGGCTGGCGGCCTCCTCGCCGCGCCGCTCGGCGCCGAAGCGCAGAACGCGAAGAAGCCTGTGGTCGGGGTGCTCTACCAGGGCGCGGCGTTGGGTTCGATTACGACGAGCATCCGGGAATCGGTGACGCAAGGACTCCGCGAAGAGGGATATCTCGAAGGTCAGAACATCGGGCTCGAACACAAGTATGCGGACTTCGCGGGGTTGCCGGATGGCGCGAAGGAACTCGTTCGATTAAACGTTGCCGTCGTGATGGCGGCCGGAACGCCTGCCACCCTTGCCGTGAGACGAGCGACGAAGACGACGCCGATTGTCGGGTTCAATATGGCTGATCCGGTCGCCGATGGCCTCGTCGCTAGTCTCGCGCGGCCAGGAGGGAATATCACCGGGAACACCTTCCTGGCACCGGAGCTTGGGCCTAAGCGCCTCCAATTGTTGCAAGAGGTCATCCCGACCATCACCCACGTAGGCGTTCTAGAGCATCCCGGCGTGTATGGTGAGCGGACGATGCGGATCATGGTCACGGAGCTCGAGCGGACAGCCAAGGCGATTCGAGTGGATCTCGAGATTGTCCGCGCGAGCGGCCTCGGTGATCTAGCAGATGCGTTTGCTGCGATGAACAAGGCGCGGATCGGTGCACTCATCGTGCTGCCGAGCCCCTTGTTCTACTTCAATTCTCGCCGCCTCGTCGCATTGGCGACTGATCATCGCTTGCCGACCATCTACTATTTCCGCGAGGCTGTGGACCAGGGTGGCCTCATGTGCTACGGGGCGAACATTCCTGACCTTTCGCGGCGGGCTGGGAAATACGTCGCGAGGATTCTCAAGGGCGCGAAGCCTACCGACCTCCCCATCGAACAACCGACGAAGTTCGACCTAGTGATCAACCTCAAGACCGCCAAGACCCTCGGCCTGACCATCCCGCCGTCGCTCCTGCAGCGGGCGGATCAGGTGATTGAGTGACCGCAATGACCGGTGCGCTCAGCGCCCCGGGCCCTTTTCTCCAAGGGTACCGCGCTGCTGTACCCTCACTGGGTGCCGAGCCAAGGTAGGCTAGAGGCGGGGCTCAGTCTTTCCGCAAGGCATTTAACCGCTCAAGCGATGCCCTGTCGCCGAGCGACGCGGCCTTCCTGTACCATTTGATCGCCTCGTCCTGGTTTGCAACAACTCCAACGCCGTTCTGGTACATCGTGCCAAGGAATCTCATGGCGTCAACATCTCCGCCATCTGCGCTCTTGCGCATCCACCCTACAGCCGCCGCTTCATCTTTGGCGACGCCATAACCACTTGCGTACATGAAAGCCAGGTTCCTCATTGCCAGCGGCAGGCCAGCTCCGGCGGCCTTTTGATACCATCGGACCCCCTCAGCTTCGTCCTTGGGGACACCCCACCCGCTCGCGTACACAACGCCGAGGTCATTCATCGCGGCGGAGTTCCCGGCCTCCGCAGCCTTTCGAAACCAAAGCACGGCCTCGGCCTCATCTTTCTGGATGCCGATTCCGTTCAGATAGACAAGGCCGAGGTTTCGCATACCCTGGTTGCTACCTCCATCGGCCGCCTTCCGATACCACCGCACCGCTTCGGCCTCATCCTTCGCAACACCCACACCGTTCTGGTAGCCTATGCCCAGACTGTTTGCCCCTTCCGCATTCCCGCCATCGGCCGCCTTCCGATACCACCGCACCGCTTCGGCCTGGTCTATGAGGACGCCAATACCGTTCTCGTACATCACGCCTAGGTTCCGAGCCGACTCGGCGTCTCCGGCAGCCGCACCCTTTCGATACCACTGGACAGCTTCGGCGTCGTCTCGAGTGACACCCAAGCCGTTGTGGTAGAGGTAAGCTACGTTCCTCAGTGCGATCGAGCTTCCAGCATCGGCGCCCTTTCGGATCCATCGCGCTGCCTCGGCCGTGTCTTTAGCAACACCCCAGCCGTTTAGGTACGCTATTCCCAAATCGTTCATCGCTACAGCATTCCCGCCATCGGCCGCCTTCCGATACCACCGCACCGCTTCGGCCTCATCCTTGGGGGTACCCCAGCCTTTCTGGTACGCAAACGCGACACTTGCCATTGCCGAAGTGTTGCCGGCCTCTGCTCCCTTCAAATACCAGCGAAATGCCTCGGCTTGGTCTCTCGGGACGCCGAGACCACTGCCTGAAAAATTACCAAGGTGCCACATTGCTTCAGCAGAACCCTTCCGAGCTGCCTCCTGCAACAACGGTAAAGCGGACGCCCACTCCTTCGAACCAATGTATCGCTTCGCTTGCTCTAGGGCGTCGCTGGAGGTCCCCGCGCTCTGTGATGTCAGCGGAAGTCGGGGTGCCTCGCGCACCTCCTGTCGGGGTGCAACGACAGAGCTTGCGGTGGACGTGCCCACTGGAACTCCGGTGAACGAAAAATCACCAACCAGTGACGAGGCCTCCCACGGCACTTGCTGGCCGTTGGTCTGCCTCGAGACAGATTGTCGCACCCTCTTAAATACATCCTCGATCTTAAGCCCAGGGACCTTCATCGCCTTCAAGAGTTCAGATGTATAGAGCCCGTTGGCTCCCTCGCCATCCTGCGCCACTTTTCCAGGCGCGGTGGCGTACGCGATAAGGGTCCCTATCGGAGCGTCAATCGAGGCGAGGCCATGAACCGGGCTACGAAAGCTACGACTGAACGGGTCGTCTCGACAGGCGTCAAGAATTACGATGTTGAGCCGGTTCCGTGCGGTCTCCATGCGGGAAAGCACATAGTCGACATCCACGGCCTCGACCGCTACCTCGGCATCTCCCTGGATGACCGCATCGACCGGCACCATGTAGTTTCGCCCGTTCACCTGCAAACCGTGCCCAGCGTAGTAGAAGACACCGACGCCGCTGTCGCGCAAACGGTTACCGAATTCAATGATCGCTCGCCGGATGTCCTTGTAAGAAGCATTTTCCAGACGACTCACATCGAATCCAAACGACTTTAGAGTCGTGGCCATCGCACGCGCATCGTTCACAGGATTGTTCAGTGGAGAAGAAGCGTACCGGCTGTTTCCGATCACCAACGCAAACCGTTTCTCGCTCGCCGCAGGATCGCGACTCTGGCCGACGGCTAGCGGAAGAATGCCCAGCGTCATCGAAGCGCAGATAGTGAGAACGAGGACTACCTTCAACCTCCACGTCCAAGAAGTGTCCGGCGCTCGAGACTTTCCAACAAATGCTCTTGAGGCCGTGGAGTTCTTGGTCACCATGTCAGCGAGAGTTCGGTATGTATCTGGACATGAACGCCTGAATCTCATTCACTGCGACCGCAAGATTCAGCCCGGGTGCGGCGACTCTGACATCCGCGCTCGGGTTTTGACGGGAGGCACGCACAGTTGGGGATCCGAAAATGATGCCGATCAAGTTTCCGTTCGAAGTCAACAGAGGACCTCCGGAGTTCCCTGGGTTCACAGGCGTCTGAGTTTGAACCACCGTGCTTTCGATTGGCGAATCCGAGATCTGATAGTTAGACCTGATTCCACTTACAATCCCGGTGGTGATACTCCACAACAATCCCAGAGGATGACCGATGACGACAACATCGTCACCTGGCCGCACAACATCGACTGTTCCCGAAGGAACGGCACGCACCGTTTCGGGCACACCTCGAATCACTAAGAGCGCAAGGTCACGGGCTGGATCGGTTGCGACGACTACCCCGACTCGGGTAGCGCTGCGAAGGGTTGAGCAAAATGGCGAGCTTTCCGATGTCGCCAGGCACTGAGCGACTCTCGGCGCATCAAACACTGTCGTTGCCAGGGATGGCTGATAGAACACCAGCACAGCGAAGCTACGGCTTTTGCTTTCATCGAAGAAGGGCGACGCGACAACGTGGTGATTCGTTAGGAGCAACCCGTTACCACTTTGTCGATCGACTTGAACAACAACTGAGCTTCCGATGCTATCCTTAGTTATCACCAAAGGTACTGCTGCAACAGTATCGCGAAAGAGGTCTCGAAGACTGCGCGATGGGCCGCCAGGCCATTTCGCAGATGTCTCGACACGCCGCCCAGCGAGAACTCGCCCAACTCGCTCGGAAGCTGCCGGAGAGATAGCGTCTGTTGAAGCTGCCTCCGAAACCACCGCAGCCAACAACCAAAGGGCTACTGTGGCTGCTGTCATCCGGAGTTGGCCGGCCCCTTTGGTTGGGCCCGCTCTATGCGATCCCACACGAAGCTCCCCTCGGATGCCTCCTGGCAGTCGTTCTGCTTAGAGGGAACTCTCCGTCATACGAGTGATCCTCATTCAGGCAACTCTCGCCCCTGGCTCCCCGATGCGGTCTCGTAGAGCGTAGAATAGCCTTCGTAGTCATGTCAACGTCAGAGCCTGACGGGTAAAGACCTTGCCGCTACTGTTGTTAGGCTCGCTCGATCCGAGGAAGTGATGGTCTGCGGGCGGTGAACCTAGACAGATCCCTGTAGTGGAGGGCCGTTGATGCTTTCGCTGCATCCCATGTCAATCTGGCTGTTGTGCGTTCTTACCCTCCCTACATTTCTGGGGTTGCTTGGTATGACCCCGGACGCCGCCAGGTCGAGTGACCCGTCTGCTCCTAAGGGGCCAATCGACACGAATAGACGCGGAGGCGTTCGCTCTTGGCGGCCTGAGCCTACTATCACCACGAGCGATACGAGTGCAGAACAGATTCCAAAGATTGAGGTGAAAGCGACCCAAGAGGCGCTCAAGCAGAAGGGCTACAATCCGGGTCCAGTTGATGGGATCCTCGGAGCCAGGACGTCCGACGCATTGAGAGAGTTTCAGAAAGCCCAGGGCTTGGTTGAAACTGGTCGCCTCGATGCGGCCACACGCAACAAGCTCGGCTTGTGACTGACACGCCTTGGCGTTGAAAACTGGCCTGGCAGGAGAAAGGGATACTAGGTTCACGAGCGACAATGTGGCTCTACGCATGGCTTAGGCTCCGGCACAAGACTGCTGGGCACTGGGCCCGCGTGATGTTCGTCATAGTTCTCGGCATGTACGCGAGTCATCTTGCCAGCGAACACAAATCCAGGGTCGATCTCTACCTCTACCAGCGTTTCTCGGAACTCGACTGGCGTCCCCTCGAACCTCGCAACACGGTGATCGTACTTATCGACGACGAACTCTTCTGGCGGGGTAGACTCGCGGGTCGCAATCCGGTCAAACGAGACTACCTGGCGGAACTCATCAGAGTTCTGGACTGCGCCGGGGCGGATGTGATCGCTCTCGACATCGACCTGCGGTCGCCCGATCCAAATGGACAGCCATCCGACCATCCGGACTACGCCTCTGAGACCACCACGTTCGTCAAGACAATTAGACGCTCCACGGCCGACCCACACCCGTGTATAGCAAGGGAAACTTCCTATAGTGTTCCGTCTCGCAGGATTGTCCTCTCCCGCGCTTTGGGGGCACACCGCGACGGTCACTACGTCGCCCAAGCGAATATCTATGACGCTGCCGGACTTTGCCATGATGATGCCAGTACTGTTACGGTCACCGTCTACTGTGGGTACCTTGAGCTACCGCGGGATATTCGCATCCTACCACCAGCCCTCGTACTCGACGACGGCCACCGAATGGCCTCGTTCGCACTCGCTATCATCCAGGCTAGGCGACGCCTCAGACCTGACGAAGGTCTCGACGTCCAGGACCGGCTCCGTTTCGGCAGCTATATACCAACGGAGACCTGGTACGGTGAGCGGAAAGACGGGCCACCTAATGTAGTGTTCCTTGCCCGGGAGATCCTCGAACAGTCACCCGAAGCGCGTCGACAGAAGTTTGAAGGCAAGATCGTTCTCGTGGGCGGAACGTGGTCAGAACTAGCCTATAGGCGAGGGCAGCCGGTCGACCTGTGGACCAGCCCAGTGGGGTCAATCCCCGGAGTCCTCATCCATGCGAACTACGTGGAGGCACTGCTCGACAGCCGGACCCATGCGTCTTTACCTGAACTGGCGACTAGAGCGATAGAACTCGGACTTCTTCTCCTCTGTCTCTTAGCCTTCACACTCAGACTCCGAGCCTGGCAAAAAACGGCAGTTGTTGGAGCGCTCCTTCTCTCCCTGCTCATGAGTGCCTATTTCGCGTTCCAGAACCTGGGAGTGATTTTCGATGTTTTCATCCCGCTACTTTTCCTAGCAGCTCACGCTGTGTTCGAGCAGGTTCTCGAATGGCGAGCCAAAGCCAGACTGGCGGACGTCAACTGAGAAAGGGTCCCCCTTTCAGTATGGTATGGGAATCGGATCATGGTCGCGGCCAAGCCCACCAAGCTGCGTGGTCGACGCGGCATCCTTGATCTAGTCAGAAGCACGAGGGAGGTGGCGCAGTAAGATTTCCCGCCTCGTCGCGGCGGCGGAAGAAGCCTTCCAGGAGAGCGATCCGAGCGGCGTCTGTGTCGTCGCGGACCATAAGCGCTCGACGGGGACGGGCCCGGAGCCTCGCCGACCGAGCCCCCTGAGAGCCAACTTAGCGCCCCGGGATTTCCAAGGACCCGGAGCGGGCCATCGCGGAGCTGGCCACATCTTCCCGGCGGCCACCGTGATACCCCGGCTGAGCAGAGGCCCGGCCGGCCACTCGGCTAGGTCGGCCTCGATCTCGCCCAGCGAGGCGTCGTTCCAGGGCAGCATCACTCGCATCCTCTCCTACCACCGACGCCCCACCCGTTCTAGGATGTCGGTCGTCTCCTCCCGAGTCGCCCCCATGCGGGTCAAGATCACTAGCCATGGGCCTCTGGTAATCTCCTCGGGCTGAAACTCGCTGGGCTCGCACATGAGGCATCCGGGAAAGGCGACGGCCCACGCAGCCTGGAACTTCGGGAGGCCCCTCTCGATGAGTTTGTCGAGAACGAACAGAGCCCGGAGGGTCACAGTCCCAAGCCGCATATACTCGGCCTCATCCCACCATGTGCTGCTCCCCAATCCCCGGTCCACTCCCGTCTCCTCTCGCTGCTGACTAAAGCATCAGGGTCGCGCCTGTCTTCAAGTGTGCCGAGCTCTCGATCGGCGTCGACGAACCGTAGTGCGCGCTGACTCTCCCATCTGAAATGCGACCTCAGCTGCTCGTCGCTTAGTTTTAACGAGGGCGATCAGTATTGGAGGCGAGCGTAATCCCTGGTTGCTGCACTTTGAGGTCAGCGGGGCTGATGTTCGAGAGGAAGGGCTTGAGCGCACCAGCGAGTCTTCGCATGGCATCGATCATCGCCTCTTGAATTTTCGGCCACACCTCCTCCCCGCTCGTAAGACCGCCCTGCGTAATCGTATGTCGAATACGACAAGCGCGTTTTTCGTCGAGACGCTCCCAGTCAAGCCCGCCTCCAAAGGCCTGGTTGATCACGTCGCGCTTGGCGGCAAGAGTATCGAAGATGCGTTTGTTGTCGTCCCGATCGCCGGTGTCGATGTAAAGTTCGGTCGCCGCTTCGTCTTCCATGAAGATGATGTAGTTGAATGTGAGTCCAGATCGACCAGCACCGCCGGAGATCCATGCTTCCTTCGAAGGGGATCGCGAAGCATGGAGCAGCAGTCCTCTCTCCCTGGCCCTCGCGAGGAGCCCTTCCCAGAACTTCAAGCGAAGGACATGCCGCTCGGCGAGTTCCTTCTTCTGTTGGCCGAACGCCTTAGCTTCTGCGCTTGGCCCAACGATCACTGTAAAGAGAGGTGCGGGCTCCGAGGTACCGATCCGATAAGCATCGAGTCGTACGAGGAAGAAGGAGATATCGTCTGGAGTAGTCTCATTGAGCCATGCAACTGCCTTGATGTGCTCCGGTCGCGGGAATTTCGTGATCCACACGGCAATCTTCGCTTCGAGATTTGTGAGGTAAGTGAGGACTTTCCCGAGGTGATCGTGGTCGGTAGTCTCAAGTTGATTCTCGATGATCACTCGATTTCCATTCTCATCTTCAGCGACCAGATCCACCTCAAACGTGCCAACCTTGACCTCACGCTGCGGCTCAGCTAAGACGAAGCCAAGCGCATCGCAGAGGGGTTCGAGATTTGCCGTGAGCCATGCCGAGAAGCCGCGCTCTTCGTGTATCCACAATTCCCGAAGCTCAACCTTCTCCAGCTTTCCGATTGGCATCGTGTTAGACCCCCGCGAAGTCTGATGTCCTCTTTTAGTCTGACATACCCCTAAGTTCTTTCGTCAGAGGAGTTGTCCGGGAGCGGGAGAGCACTACGGGCAGCCTCAAGAGGACCCATCCCCTTCGGGCGATGGTCGGGTGTGTCGGCAGCCACCCGGTGCCCTCAGTGTACCCCGCTAGATCAGCGTCAGTTGTGGCCCGCCCATGGTCTCGTCCGGCGGCTCCTTTACCGTAACGGTGTGCGTGATACCCGGCGCGCTCAGCTTGGGATGCAGCTTCGTCACGCTCTCCGCAGCCCACCGCGATGAGCACTCCGTGGTCCAGCCGCACGAGCATGTGACCACC
>Ga0070706_100003203_pt1 | contig 16151 bp, 13 predicted proteins | sample KBSK5501metaG_FD_65476 | JGI IMG/M metagenome (GOLD analysis project Ga0070706, IMG submission 65476) | Corn, switchgrass and miscanthus rhizosphere microbial communities from Kellogg Biological Station, Michigan, USA - KBS K5-50-1 metaG | ecosystem: Host-associated > Plants > Roots >...
TGTTGGCGAACTCACTTCGGGGCCTATTTTGCGGCTCAAACGCGCCACGTGACGCTGCGATTTCGCGGGAATATACATGGTGCTGTTCCGAGCGCTTTCGAGTTCGCCAACACTATCGAACTCACGTTACCTAGCCAGCCACAAGCGCGACAAAAGCCCCGAAAGAAAGCAGCGGCAGAAGCATGGAGCTAGTCGCAGCGTCGAGAAACGGCGCAGCTACGAGCATGCTCGCCAGCAAGCATCCAGCGATGATGTAGAATGTGACAGTCAATAGCATCCAGACACGCCCACGCTGTTCACGCCTCGAGGAGGGTTGGCGAGCGGGCGCAGCAGTGTCCGCTGGGTCTGGTGACACGGTAGCTCCTTTCATCAGTCGACAGCCTGCATCATCGGGCGGGGATAGGCCAGCAACGAGCGCATCTGCTCACGCTGTGCGGGTGAAGGGCATGTCTTGCGCCCACCCCTAGAGGACGGAGCGCCCTATCTCGCGGATCATCTGCGTCACGGGGTGGGCGCGCTGTGCAGTAATGTGATAAAGATATATCGTTACCTCTTGACAGGCGTATGGGGAATAAGATATATCTTTATCGGCACGGGCGCTGAATGAGCGGGAATAGTCCGCTGGCGGCAACGCCGCGCCTCGCCACAAATAGGAAATGGAGAGCGCATGTCAACTCCTGATTGGGCCGTGGAGGCCCATGGACTGGTCAAGGTCTTCGGCGACAACCGCGCCGTGGATGGCATTGACCTGTTTGTGCGCACCGGGAGCGTCTATGGCCTGCTTGGGCCGAACGGCGCTGGCAAGACCACCGCCATCCGCATGCTCGCGACGCTCCTGCGCCCCGATGGAGGTTCCGGGCGCATCTTCGGCCACGACGTCGTCCGCGAGGCGCACATCGTCCGCCAACTCATCGGCGTGACGGGGCAGTACGCCTCGGTGGACGAGACGCTGAGCGCGCGGGAGAACCTATACCTCTTCTCGCGCCTGAACGGCCTCAGCCGCACGGAGTCGAGGGCCAGATCGGTCGCGTTGCTCGAGGAGTTCGGGCTGACCGACGCGGCGAAACGGCCACTGAAGAACTTCTCTGGTGGTATGCGGCGGCGTCTCGACCTCGCGGCGAGCCTTATCTCCCAGCCGCCGCTCATCTTTCTCGACGAGCCGACCACCGGGCTTGACCCCAGAACCAGAGCGCAGATGTGGGCGACCATTCGGCGGCTGGTGGCCTCAGGATCGACCATCCTGCTCACCACGCAATACCTCGACGAGGCGGACCAACTCGCCGACCGCATCGCCGTCATCGATCGCGGTGTGGTCGTCGCGGAGGGCACAGCCGACGAGTTGAAGGCCACCATCGGGAACTCCTCTCTCCAGCTCGTGCTCGCCGACCCGGCGCATCTCGCGCAGGCGCAGGCGGTTGTCGAGCAGATCCTCCACGTCAACGCCGCTGTCTCCCCCGAGGCGCGACGGATCAACGCGCCGATGACCAGCCCCGACACCGTCACCGACCTGCTGATCAGGTTGCGCGGCGAGGGTATCGCCGTGACCGAGCTATCGGTCCAGAAGCCGACCCTCGACGAGGTCTTCCTCACCCTCACTGGACGACCCGCCACCGCCGAGGATGCGGAGACTCCACAACGCGAACTGGAGGGCAGCTTCACATGAGCCAAGTAAGCCAGATCGCTATCATCCCCGGCGCCGAGCGGAAACTCAGGAACCGCGTCAGCATTGGTCAGGCCATCCGCGACTCGTTCATTATGGGCTATCGTGGGTTGCTGAAGATTCGGCGCACGCCAGAGCAGCTCTTCGACGTGACGCTCCAGCCGATCATCTTTACGCTGCTGTTCACCTACATCTTCGGCGGTGCGATCTCCGGCGATGTGCAGAGCTATCTGCCCATCATCATTCCGGGCATCCTCGCGCAGACCGTCCTGGCCAGCTCGTCCGCCACCGGGACGCAACTGCGCGAGGACATGGATAAAGGGGTGTTCGACCGCTTCAAGTCCTTGCCCATCGCGCGTATCGCGCCGCTCGCCGGGGCGCTCCTGGCCGACACGGTGCGCTACTTCATCGCGACGACGCTCACCTTCGCCATGGGCTTCCTCCTGGGCTACCGACCCGGAGGCGGCGTCGCGGGGGTCCTCGCGGCGGGGGCGCTCATGATCGTCTGCGCCTGGGCGCTGAGCTGGATCTTCGCGTTCCTCGGTGTGATCTCGCGCACCGCGTCGAGCGTGCAGGGTCTCTCGCTGCTGATCCTCCTCCCGCTCACCTTCCTCTCGAACGCTTTTGTACCGGTCAAGACGATGCCAGACTGGCTGCAGTGGCTGGTGAACGTGAACCCGGTCACTCATCTCATCACGGCGGTGCGTGACCTCGCGGACAAGAACGTCGTCGGGACCGACCTGGGGCTCGCCCTGCTCGGAGCGGCGATCCTCGTGGCGGTCTTCGCGCCGCTGACGGTTCGCCTCTACATGCGGAAGGCGTGAAATGCGTCGCCGAGCCGTCATTCCGCGCGGGTGGAGGTGATGTCCTGCGCGCCCTCCCAGAGGGAGGGCGGCCCATCTCGCGCAATTGCTCTTGCCCCTCGATGACGGTGAGGACAGCGGACGAGTCCCGTCTCGCCTTTACGCCGATCATGTATTCAGGCGACGGCGGCGAGCGACGCTGGTAGTGGCCCCCGCGCCCACAGCAGAATGCCATCGCACGCGACAGCGGCGACAAAGGTGGGGTCCCACTCGTCGAGTGTGCGTGAGGCGAACATGACCTTCACGTCGCGCGGGGCGTCCACATGCCGGTCATACGCCTCGCCGAGAATGCGGAATAACTCGGCGCCCTCATGCGGCGCTATCTGCTCATCATCGGTATCGAAGACAACCAGCAAGTCCACATCACTCGGCTGTGAATCGTCCAGGGGGCGCTCGTCATGACGAGCGATGGAGCCATAGAGGATGACCGCCAGCGTGTCGGGGCGCGCCTGCGTCAGCGTCCCAATGAGATCCGCAAGGAGCACGCTTGTCTTGGCGTCCAGCCAGGGCGGAATAGCCTTGGTGATTGGCTCTGTGGGCATTGGCTCTGTGGGCATTGGTTGCGTCCCTGTGTTCTAGTTCGTCGCCCAGGTGCGAATGTCGTTGAGGATGGCGAGCGCCGCTTGCGCGGTCGCGGGATCAGTACGCGTTCCGTACCAGCCGCCCTGCCGCAGTTGGTCAATCTGCTCCCACTGATTGGCAACCACCGATTCACCCTGTTTGCGTAAGAACGCGCCTAAACGCGTATGACTCTCCTAATGCGCCTGATGTTTCGTCTCGCAACCGAAGGCGATCCAGTGAAACACCGCGCCCCACGCGCCCTCGATGGTCAGTCGCGCGCCTCGTGGATCGGCGGAGAGCAGCGTAATACTGACCTCGATGTCCTCCGCCGCCTGCCGATGAGCGTCCGCGCGCATCATTGTCCCTTTCGCTGAACCCATGGGCCAGAGGCGTTTCCTCCACTGTATCATGCGCCAGGGATGTGTGTACTATCCTTGTGGCTGCTTCGCGCGCGACCGAACCCTCTCTCGGTAAGATTGCATGATATCTCGGTAGGATAACAAATAGACTGCAAAGACCGAGAGGGCGAGAATGACCCAGGCGCCATAGCAGCTTATTGCTGTCCACAGGCTCGACGAGCCGAGGGCGCGCAAGGTGAACATGATCGCCACGATAAGGATCATGCTGACTGCCAGAATCACCAATATCCGCTGTACTCGGCTTACCACCACAATTGCTCTCGATCAATGTATGTGGCCGACGCCACTTTCACGCCAAGGAAAGCGGCAGGAACTTGCTTCATTCCGCGCGGGTGAAGGTGATGTCCTGCGCGCCCTCCCAGAGGACTGTGCGGCCCATCTCGCGCAATTGCTCTTGCCCCTCGACGACGGTGAGGAAGTGGTTGCCGGCGAGCTGGCCCACCTTGCTGGCGAAGCGACTGGCGCCGTAGGGGAAGAGGATCTCGGTCTCGCTGAAGCCGCCGGGGTAGAAGAGGATCTCGCCGGGGGCGGGATAGCTGGTGTGGTTCTCGTAGCCCACATTCAGATTAAACTCGCCAAGTGGTATCCAGCAGGCCTCGCCGCTCCAGCGGGCGTGGATGATCTTCTGCTGATACGGCAGGAGCTTCGCGAAGGTGGCGCAGGTCTGCGGCGCGTCGGCCTCCTCCATGCGCGCGATATAGGTGTACCGGCCGACAGTGATGGTGAGCGTCGTCACGAATGTTCTCCTTCGGTGATGGATTGGGCGGTGAGCGCGGCGAGGACACGCTCCGGCGTCATGGGCTGCTGGCTGAGCCAGATGCCGGTCGCATCGTGGATCGCCATCGCCACCGCCGGGGCGAAGGGGACGAGCGCCATCTCAGCGACGCCGCGCGCGCCATACGGCCCCTCCGGATCGGCCAACTCCAGAATCACCGGCGTGATCGCGGTCGGCATGTCGAGCACGGTCGGCAGCAGGTACGTGCTCAGGTACGGCGTCAGGATGCGCCCGTCGCGGGTTTGCAGGTTCTCCAGCAGCGCAAAGCCCAGCGCCTGCGCCAGACATCCCTCGATCTGCCCCTCCACCTGCTGCCGGTTGATCGCGCGCCCGACATCATGGACGCTGATGACCGACAATACCTGCACCTGGCCGGTGAGGGTGTTGACCTCGACCTCGACGGCCTGCGCCGCGTAACCGTAGCAGTAGTTCGGGCGGCCCGCGCCGGTCTCGGCGTCGAGCGGAGTCGTCGGCGTGGGGCGGAACTGGACCGTCGCGCTGGCGGCGTACTCCTCGGAGCCGCTCCACTGCTCGCGCGCGGCCAAAGAAGCGCGATGTACGGCCTGCCCGCCCATCAGGGTCATGCGCGAGGCCGAGGCGCTACCGGCGTTGGGCGCCTCGTCGCTGTCGTCGGTGATCATCTCGACTTTCGCCAGCGGGAGGCCAAGCGTCTCGGCGGCGATCTGGCGCAAGGCGAGATGCGTCCCCTGCCCGACCTCCGCCGCGCCGATGCGCACGACGGCGCGCTCCAGCTCGGCTTTGCCGTAGAGATCGACCTTCGCGGTGGCCTGGTCGGGGTAGCCGAAGGAGTAGCCGACATTCTTGACGCCACAGGCGATGCCAATGCCGCGGCGCAGGTGGGGTTTTGTAGGATCGGCGATGGGGGCGCTGGGCTGGCCATAGTTCAGGCGCTCTCTCGCCTCTTCAATGCAGCGCTCCAGCACGGGCAGCGCGCTCACGCCAACTGGTAGCGGCTGCTGGGACGGCTCCAGGCTGCCCTCGCGGTAGATGTTGCGCCGCCGCAGCTCGGCGGGGTCCATGTCGAGCGCGTGCGCGAGGCGCGTGACCATGCTCTCGGAGGCGAACTGCGCCTGTGGCGCGCCGAAGCCACGGAACGCGCCCGCCGGGACGTTGTTGGTATAGACGGCGTAGCCATCCACGCTGATGTTGGTGACCTCGTAGCAGCCGGAGGCGAAGAGCGTCGCCACCTTCGTTACCTCGACGCTGGTCGAGGCGTAGGCGCCGCCGTCGGCGATGACCTCAGCCTCCACCGCCGTGATGGTCCCGTCGTTACGCGCGCCCCAGCGGCAGCGCACGCTGATGGGGTGCCGCTTGTGGTGGCCAATGATGGATTCCTCGCGGCTCCAGACCAGCGCGACGGGGCGGCGCAGCTTCCACGCGGAGAGCGCGAGCAGATGCTGGATCGAGAGGTCCTCGCGTCCGCCGAACGCCCCGCCGATGGCGGCGTAGCGCACGACGACGCGCTCCTCTGGCAATTGGAGCATCGCGGCGAGCTGGCGGCGGTCCTCGTGCAGCCACTGCCCCGCCGTCTCGACGATCACGCGCTCCTGCTCGTCCACCCAGGCGACGCCGGCCTCCGGTTGCAGGAAGGCGTGCTCCTGCCAGGACGTCTCGAACTCGCCTTCCAGGATCACGTCGGCCTCGGCGAAGCCACGCGCCACGTCGCCCTTGCGGATGGGGATATACAGCAGCAGGTTCGAGCCAAGCCTCTCGTGGACCAGCGGCGCGTCAGGGGTCAGCGCGGCGCGTGGATCGGTCACGACGGGCAAATCCTCGTACTCGACCTGGACCAGGTGCGCGCCTGCCTCGGCGGCCTCCTGCGTCTCGGCCACAACTAGCGCGACCTTGTCCCCGGCGAAGCGCACGACATCCCCGCAGAGGACCGGCTGATCGGCGTCGATCAGGCCGAAGGCGTTGTAGGGCACGTCGGCGGCGGTGAGGACGGCGACGACGCCGGGATGCGCGAGGGCGGCGCTGGCAACTAACGAGCGGATGCGCGCGTGGGGACGCCCGGCGAAGACGACCTTGAGCCGCAGCATGTCGGGACGCACGAGGTCGGCGGGGTAGCGCGCCGCGCCGGTGACCTTGCCCAAAGCATCGGGGCGCGGCTCCGAGGCCCCGATGAGGGTGGATGGCGTCGTCATGGCTGGCCTCCCGCGCTCAGGACCGCGTCGAGAATCTTGCGGTAGCCGGTGCAGCGACAGATGTTGCCGCTGAGCGCGATCTGGGCCTCGGCCAGGTCCGGATGGGGCTGCTCGTCGAGCAGCTTCGCGCCGGCCATGAGCATGCCGGGGATGCAGTAGCCACACTGCGCCGCGCCATGCTCGATGAACGCCTGCTGGAGCGGATGTAGCTCGTCGCCGCCCGCGCTCGCCAGTCCCTCGATGGTGGTGAGCCGCGCGCCGTGGGCCTGCGCCGCCGGGACCAGGCACGACATCACCGCCGCGCCGTCAAGCCAGACCGTGCAGGCGCCGCACTCGCCCTCGGCGCACCCCTCTTTGGTTCCGGTCAGCCCGGCGTCCTCGCGCAGCGCGTTGAGCAGCGTCTTGTGGCTAGAATCGGCCCATGTGGCTGGCGCGCCGTTGATGTTTGTCTCGATGACGCCGTTGAAGGGCGCGCTGGGACGCGCGGCGTCGGGAGGGTTCGTATCGAGCAAGACCGGGGCGTCGGGCAGCCCCTCGGCCTCGGTTCCAGTCGCGATGCGGCGTAGCGCCTCGGCGACCAGCCCGCCGAGTGTCGCGCGCCGGTAGCTGGCCGCGCCGCGTACGTCATCAATAGGCGTAGCTGCCCCGGCGGCGAGGCGTCCAGTCTCACTGCGCGTCTCGTCGTCCAGCCGCCTGCCGCGCAGATACTCCTCGGCGGCGCTGGCGCGGATGATGGTGGGGGCGACGCTGCCGAGCGCGATGCGCGCGTCGGTGACGGTCGCGCCGTCGAGCGTCAGGACGCAGGCGGCGTTGATGACCGAGATGGCCTGGGCGCGGCGCAGCCCCAGCTTGAGGAAGATTCCACGCTGGTCGGCTCGCAGCATGGGGACACGGATCTCGCGCAGCAACTCTTTGGGCCACATGACAGTGCGGCGCACGCCCTGGTAGAACTGGTCGAGTGGGACGGTGCGCTCTCCGGCGCGGCTGGCGAGCGTGACCGCGGCGCCGAGCGCGAGCAGCGGGGTGATGGTGTCGTTGGCGGGAGAGGCGGTGATGAGGTTGCCGGCGACGGTGGCGCGCGTGCGAATCTGTGGCGCGCCGACCTCCCAGCACGCCTGGGCCAGGGGCAGGGCGCGCTCGCGGCAGGCCGCCGAGGCGAGGACGTCGTTGTGCGTCGCCAGCGCGCCGAGCGTGATGTGGTCGCCGTCGGCATTGACGTAGCGCAGGTTGGGAATCGCGGTGAGGTCAATCAGCGTCTCGGTAGGGCGCACGCCACGCGACAATTCCACCAGCGCGTCGGTTCCCCCGGCGATGAGGCGCGCCTGGCCGGAGCGCGTGTCGAGCAGGTCCAGCGCCTCAGTCAGGCTCGTCGGGCGCAGATACGTTCGCCACATCATGGGCGGTCCTCTCTTCATCGAGCGGTTTGCGTGACGAGAAAGATAGCACGTGCGCGACGGGCAATCAATGGGAGGCAGAGAGGGATCATGATGATAGACTGGTTTGGCAAAGCGCCCCTCGAAGTGGCTGCTTCGGACGCTTGGCATTGAATTGCCTGCGAGTCGTGAGTAAGGAGCAGCGCCATATGGGACAACCAGATGAGCATGAGCCGGAAATCGAGGCGATCAACGAAGCCAAAAGGCATCCAAATGGATGGGTCTACAGGATCGAGGGGCGGTTCGGCCCAAATGATTATGTACCGCCTGAATGTATCGTAGGAGCCTGGAAAGTAGACGCCAACGGCGAGATTACAGGCGAGTTTATAAAGAATCCGAACCACCGTCCCGGTTACTCACGGCGCAAGTGAGTCGAGCAGTTCCTGCAGGTCGATGACGGCGATGCTGGTCGCCAGGTCGCTCATGGCATACGGGAGGATCAGCTTGCCGGCGTGGATCATGCCGCCACAGGAGTAGACGACATTGGGGACGTAGCCGATCCGCTCACTGCCGGTGGGGACCAGCAGCGGCTCGCTGGTCTGGCCGATCACACGGGATGGATCGTTCAGGTCCAGCAGAATCGCGCCGATGCAGTACTGGCGCATAGGGCCAACACCGTGGGTCAGGAGCAGCCATCCCGCTTCGGTCTCCAGCGGCGAGCCACAATTGCCGATCTGCATCACTTCCCAGGGGAACTTCGGGGCGCATAAGAGGCGCGCCTCGTCCCAGACGCGCACATCGTCCGACTCCATGTAGTAGAGGTTCTCGTTGTCGAGCCGGGCGATCATGGCATAGCGGCCACGGATCTTGCGCGGAAACAGGGCCATTCCCTTGTTCTTCGCGCTCTCACCGGTGAGGAGGTGGACCGCGACGTTCTGGCCGAATGCGTAATCGAGCAGTTGTGGGAAGATGCGCGCCCCGTCGTAGGCAGTGTAGGTCCCGTAGAGGCGCTCCGATCCATCGTCGTCGGTGAAGCGGACGAGGCGCAGGTCCTCGATGCCATGCTGTTCATTCTCGGAATAAGGGAAGATGACGGCCTCAGAGATATCCGCGTCTGGCTCCAGCGGAATCTGGTAGTTCGCCTGCGTGAGATCAAGCAGCGCATCGTTGGATTCTTCCAGCGCGCCGGTGACCGTCGAGCGCTTGCGCATCTCGTCGATGGCGTCGGATAGCTCGGCGCGCGTAAACTGGTCGCCAAGCTGGCTCAAGATGTCCTGGGCATGCGCGGTCCACGCGTCGAGCGCCTGCAATTGCCGCACAAACTCCTGCTTGTCGAAGTGGTCCGGGGTCGCCGGTCGCGTCGGACGGCTGTAGCGTCCGGGCGGATTCACGCTGACGGTCCCATCCGCGTCGATCAGGCCACGGCGAAAGACGATGGAGGAGATATGTCCCTCGCCGGTGGCGCGCAGGCTCATGAGGAAGCGTACCGACCCCGGAGGCACACTGGATTGGTCGATGGCCTGGACCATCGAGGGATTGAAGAGCGCGGCGGACTCGATGGCGTACTCCATGGTGAAGCACGCGCCGATGAAGCGGCGTCGGGCGTCGCTCACCGCGTCCTGATGCGTGATGTGCTGTTTGACGGCGGCGTAATGCTCGCGGAACGTGTCATCGATGTCGGCGTGGAGCGGCTGGTACTCGTCTTCGAGCTTCGCCAGGAGCGTCACGACGGTCTCTTCGGGGATCGTGAGCAAGCGCGCGAGAATGCCGCGCACGCGCTGATCGTCGCCCACACTAAAGAAGCGGGTGATGACGCGGCTCGAATCGCGCTCAAGCAGGATGGGCAGGCGCTTGACCTCGACTGTCATACGTTTTTCCTCCTATGGTAGCGAACCGATCCCGCGCTTCCGGCGACAACGATTGGAAAGCTAGCGTCTGCTCCACTGGACGGGACGCTTAGCGCGCTGGAGCTAGCGTGACAACGTTATCCTTGGCCAAGCATACCCTGCTGCATGAGACGAGAGGTGTGCAGCGCAATCATGCGGTCCTCTTCGGACCGCATGACACGGATCGTCACGGGACTTCCCTCAGTAGAGATGATCGCCGCGGTCGCCGCGTTGCGCGCAGTATCAACTCTGACGCCGAGAAAATCGAGATCCGCGCAGATGCGTTTGCGGACCTCGGCGGCATGTTCACCGATCCCGCCGGTAAACACCAACGTCTCCACCCCACCGAGCGCAGCGGCGAGCGCGCCAAGGTATTTGCGCGCCTGATAGCAAAAGAGCGTCACCGCGGCGGAGGCGCGCGGGTTGGTCGCGGACTGCTCCAGCAGATCGCGCATATCACCACTCACGCCAGAGACGCCAAGCAAACCGGACTCGGCGGTGAAGAGCCGTCGCAGCGCCGCAGCGTCCAGCTTCCGCTCCTCCAGCAGATACAAGATGACCTCTGGATCGAGATCGCCTGAACGGGTACCCATCACTAATCCACCGGTTGGAGTAAAGCCCATGGTCGTGTCGAGGCTCACGCCGTTGCGCGCCGCCGTCATGCTCGCTCCGGCGCCAAGATGCGCGATGATGACGCGACCCTCCGCCGCTTCAGGATCAAGCGCTCGTAGCTGCAGCAGGATGGATTCACACGAGAGGCCGTGAAAGCCGTAGCGGATGACGCCTGCGTCCGCAAGCGCATACGGCAATCCGTACAGACGCGCCTCCTGCGGCATCGTCCGATGAAAGGCGGTGTCGAAGCACGCGACCTGGGCGATGCGCGGGTACTCGCGCCGCGTGTAGGCGATGGCGCGGAGCGCCTGGGGCATGTGGAGCGCATCGAAGTGGGACAGACCAGCGAGGGAGGCCACAAGGTCGTCCGTGATCAACTGCGGCTCACGATACTGCTGGCCGCCGAAGACGACGCGATGTCCCACCACATCGAAGCCGCTCTCATCCTGTTGATGGAGCCAGCCTAAAAGCGTCTGGAGCGCCGTAGGATGATCGCTCAGGCCCTGTTCCGTAGTGAAGAGCGTCGCTCCGCGCGCATCCCGTACTGACATGTGGCTGCCTGAAGCCCCCAGGCGCTCGGCGTGCGCGGCGAAGATGAGGAGGGCGTCGTCCGCAGGGCCGACCTCATACAGCGCCGCCTTCAGGCTGGATGAGCCGATATTAAGCGTGAGGGCGCGCGTGGTCTGCGCCATCAATCACCCCCTGCCGTTCCGCTCCGGGCGCGCCTCATGCGCTCGTGGCTGGGCGCCTCCATCATACCGCCTGTGACGGAACTCAGTCGCTCCACACCCAGTCGCGGATCTCAGGTGGGTCCTCCAGATGCTCATAGGCGTACAGGATAGACTGCTCGATGTGTGACTCGCAGTCCGCAATCAGCTCCGGCGCACGGTCACTCAGGCGCGGCGCGCGACGAATCGCCTCCGCCGCCAGGTGGAAGCGGCTGATCCCATTGAGGACGCACATCTGGAACGGCGTGGTGGTCGTGCCCTGCTCGTTGAAGCCACGCACGTGGATCCGATCCACATTGGGGTGTCCGTGCACGATCTCGTGAATGGCCCGCTGGTAGCCGTGGAACGCAAAGACTACCGGCTTGTCCGCGGTGAACAGCTCGACGAACTCGGCTGAGGTCATCCCATGCGGGTGATACCCGGCGGGGAAGAGCCGCATCAGATCAACCACGTTGACGACGCGCACGCGCAGGTCTGGCGCGAGCCGTCGCAGCCACCACGCCGCCGCCACCGTCTCGAGCATTGGGATATCGCCGGCGGCGCCCAGCACCACGTCTGGCTCGTCGCCAGCGTCGCTGCTAGCCCTCGGCAGGATCGAGGCTCCGCGACGGCAGTGCTCGATGGCCTGATCCATATCAAAGTACTGGAGCTGCGGCTGCTTGTCGATCACGATCAGGTTCACGTAGTTGCGGCTGCGCAGGCAGTGGTCGGCGACCGAGAGCAGGCAGTTCGCATCGGGCGGCAGGTAGATGCGCGCGACCGTGCCCCGCTTGGAGAGCATGACGTCGATCAGGCCGGGGCCCTGGTGGCTAAAGCCATTGTGGTCGTTGCGCCAGCAGGTCGAGGTGAGCAGGATGTTCAGCGAGGCGACGGGGGCGCGCCAGGGCAGGTTCACCGCCTCCTGGAGCCACTTCGTGTGCTGCACGGTCATCGAGGCCGAGACCATGGCGAAGGCTTCGTATGTGGCGAAGAGGCCGTGCCGGCCGGTCAAGAGGTAGCCTTCAAGCCATCCTTCGCAGAGGTGCTCGCTCAACACCTCCATGACGCGGCCATCCGGCGACAGGTGATCGTCAATGTCGAGCGTCCGGCCGACGAAACAGCGGTTTTCGACCTCGAACACATTGCCAAGCCGGTTCGAGTTCGTCTCGTCGGGACAAAACAGGCGGAAGTTGCGCGCCTCGGCGTTGCGCATGTAGATGTCGCGCAGCATCTTGCCGAACTGGCGCGTTGATTCAGCCTGGTCGGCGCCGGGACGCGCGACCTCGACCGCATAGTCGCGGAAGTCGGGCATAGCGAGGTCGACGAGGACCTTGCCACCATTCGCATGCGGGTTGGCGCTCATGCGGCGATCGCCCGAGGGCGCCAGGGCAGCCAGGTCGGCGACGAACTTCCCTGTGGCGTCGAAGAGCTCGTCCGGGCGGTAGCTGCGCAACCAGTCCCCGAGTTGGGCAAGCTTGTCTGGGTCCTGGCGCACATTCGCGAGCGGCACCTGGTGCGCGCGGAACGTACCCTCCATAGGCTGGTCGCCGACCACCTTCGGACCTGTCCACCCTTTGGGCGTGCGCAGCACGATGGCTGGCCAGCGTGGCCGCTGGGAGACCCCCTGTTCGCGGGCTTCCGTCTGGATCGCGCGAATGCGCTCGTAGCAGCGGTCGAGTGTCGCGGCGAGTGTCTGGTGGACGCGCTCGGGGTCGGCGCCCTCCACGAAGTGGGGCTCGTAGCCGTTGCCGCGCAGCAGGCTCGCAACGTCATCGTCGCTGTCGCGGCCCAGCGTCGTCGGGCCGCTGATCTTGTAGCCGTTGAGGTGCAGAATGGGCAGCACTGCGCCGTCGCGGATGGGATTGAGGAAGCTTGTGCTTTTCCAGGCGCCAGCCAGCGGCCCCGATTCCGCCTCGCCATCCCCAACGATCGCGGCGACGATCAGATCCGGGTTGTCAAAGGCCGCGCCGAACGCGTGCGACAGAACGTAGCCAAGCTCGCCGCCCTCGTGAATCGAGCCTGGGGTCTGGACGCTGACGTGACTTGGGATGCCACCGGGAGTCGAGAAACGGCGACAGAGGAGCTGCAGTCCCGCCACGTCCTGCGTGACCTCGGGATAGATCGCCGAGTAGGTTCCCTCAAGGTAGGCGAGGGCGACCAGGGCTGGGCCGCCATGACCTGGGCCGGTCAGATAGATCATGCTGGCGTCGTGCTCGTTGATCAGGCGATTGAGGTGGATGTAGAGGAGGCTGAGGCCAGGGGACGTGCCCCAGTGGCCGAGCAGTCGCGGCTTGATGTGCTGCGAATTCAAGGGCTCACGCAGTAGCGGATTGTCGAGCAGGTAGATCTGCGCGACGGTTAGGTAATTGGCGGCATGCCAATAGCGGTCCATCTGCTCCAGGAGCGCAGGCGCCAGCGGCCCACTGACGGCTTCTTGCTGACGGCGAGACGTTGCTGGTCCATTCTTAGTGGTTTTGGTAGATCGCCCCCGGACCTTTCTTACGGCGCTGGAGATGCTGGCGTCGAAGTCATAGGTGGTCGCCATCGTGCGTTCTTCCTCCCTCATGGCGCCTTCGCCGGAATGGTCGTACTCAATCGCGTTGAGTTTATGACATCGAGCGGAGCCGCAGCTCTTGGCCAAGCTGGCTTATAGGCCCTGCGCGCACCGCTCCAAGCGCAAGCTGTGAAATAAGCATCATGCGTCCGGTAATGTGTGTCCGTTAGCATGCTGTCGATCACTTTGGGGTTCGCGAGCGGGTGGTGAAGAACCGTAGGCGCGCTCGGGGAAAGCGCGGATCAGGCTGTGGTGTACGACAGGTAAAGAGCAGGATAGCATGCGCAGATTAAGGATGTGTTATTGAAAATGTGTTGTAAGAAGGCGTCTCGTCTAGCTTCGTGTCAAGCGGGTGAGGAGGCGGCGAATGCCGACGAGATAGATGAACGCCTCCACACTGCTGCCAGCTATTCTCCCCCACCCTGAGCCGAAGTGCGCCGCGCGTACAATGCCACAGGGGGTCCTTACATGAACGACGATCAGGACACTGGAATCCCGCGCGTCCGGTTGACCTGGGGACGGCGCGGCGCGCACGAGGCCGCCGAGCGCGGTGATATCCTGGTCGTCGTGGATACGCTGCGCTTCTCCACCGCCGCCGCGACGGCTGTGCATCATGGCGCGCTGATCTATCCGTGCGCGACCGATGAGGCGGTCTACAACGCGCTCGCCCAACGCGTCGGCGGCGAGGTCGCCCTGCATCACACGGCGTCGCCGACTCCCACCCGCTTCAGTCTCTCGCCGCGCTCATTTCTGACGGTTGAGCCGGGGGCGCGCGTCGTCTTGCCCTCGCCCAACGGTTCTACGTGCAGCCAGTATGGCAGCCGCGCGCCTGCCCTCTTTGTGGGCGCGCTGGTCAACGCGCAGGCGGTGGCCAGGGCTGTCTCCCACCTGCTGGATGGAGCCAGCCATCTCAACGTCACCGCGCTGGCCTGCGGCGAACGCTGGCGAATACCTGACGAAGAGGGCGCGCTGCGCTTCGCCCTGGAAGATTATCTCGGCGCGGGCGCAATCATTTCAACGTTGCCGTTCTCGCAGACGATGGAGGCGCAGGTGTGCGCGGCGACCTTCCAGGCGTTGCGTGATCAGATTGACGCGGCGCTGTGGGAATGCGACAGCGGGCAGGAGCTGCGCGGCAAGGGATTGGACGAAGATGTGCGCTTTGCCGCGCAACTCAACATCTACGATACCGCCCCGATCCTACGTGGCGAGCGGCTGGAGATCTTTGTCGCGGACCGCGGACACGCCCTCGCCTGACCTGGCAGTTGTGTCACGCTGCAGGCCCAGCGTGATCTCGTCCGCTCCGCCTCGACGCCGATCTCGTTTAGCCTCGCGCCGCATACCAGTCCAACACACGCAAGGCGCGGAGGGTGTTCCACCGGCTCGGCCGGCCCTCGCCCTCGTCCATCTCGACCGGCATCGCGCCGGGGTACTGGGTCTCGAGCGGCCACCGACCGTCGTCGTCGCGCTTCGACTCGACCAGCTCGATGGCCTCGGCCACACGCTCGTCGGGCATGGCGCCGGCGCGGCGCAGGTACTCGAGCCCTCGCAGCACGTCGTAGTGCCACCACGTCGGGAAGGCGAAGCGTGTCCACGGGGCGTCGCTCTTGCGATCGCGCTCGATCACCTCGCCGGTGGACCGCCGGCGGAAGAGGCGGCGCTCGAGGAGGTACTCCTGCCCGCGGAGACGAGCATCCCTCACCGTTGGACTGCCCCCGCCAGCCAGTTCGTATTCGAGCAGGGCTTCCAGTACGCAGATCGTGGTGTTGAACGACGAGCGCGTCGAGCCGTTTTCGGCCTCGCAGTTCCAGCCGCCGTCAGGTAGTTGCTCGCGGAGGAGGCGGTCGACGATCCGTTGGACGTCCTGGCCGAAGTAGGCGCCGCTCGCCGCCACCTGCCCGTTGATGCACGGCTCGACCTCGCCTGCGAAGAACGGGGCGCCCTCGAAATCCTCTCCTCGCCATGTGCCGTCCCAGTCCCATCCCCGCCATCTCACGCCAGCGCGAACCATGCTCACCGCGCGCCGCGCCTCAGCGCCAGCGGGATCGAGACCCATCTCTCGCAGGAGCGTCAGAACGTGCATTGTGGAGTCCCACCCGCGATTCCACGCCGCGCCAGCCCATGACCCGTCGGGCGCCTGGAGTGCGAGCAGCCGCGCGCCCCAGCCCTCGGTCGCGACTTTCGCGCGCCCGGCTGCGACCTCCTCGTCGGGCGCATCGGTCAGGTCGCGCAGCGCCTGCCAGCGGATCGACGGGTCAGCATCAAGCAACCACACTATGACCGAACTCTCTGGCTTCGGGATGCGCCGTTTGGGGGGATTGGTTGGCATCCGCTGATCCTCCTTCGGTGGGTGAAGATATGTTGTTGGCCAATTTGGTCTGACACCTATTCCGTCTGGCCCTCGGAATGTGGTAACCGCCCAAGGCCAATGTATCGGGAGCTTGCGTTGGCTTTTCTCCAACATCACGGGCGAACCTGGTATGACCCTCTTCTGTCATGTTGGGAGTGAGCCCAGGATAAATCGGTGGTCGCGCATCATGGCCTTATTTAGCAAGCGAGGGTTGCCGATATCGGCTCGA
>Ga0070706_100003205_pt1 | contig 16149 bp, 13 predicted proteins | sample KBSK5501metaG_FD_65476 | JGI IMG/M metagenome (GOLD analysis project Ga0070706, IMG submission 65476) | Corn, switchgrass and miscanthus rhizosphere microbial communities from Kellogg Biological Station, Michigan, USA - KBS K5-50-1 metaG | ecosystem: Host-associated > Plants > Roots >...
CCTGGGCCTCGTGGCGGCGGTCCTCGTTGTCGTCTACCTGACGAGCGCCAAGGACCAGGGCACGTCCACGAACAACAGCGGCGGCGAAGGCGTGCCCGTCGTCGTCGCCAGCCAGAACGTCGATGCCGGCGTTCGGTTGACCCCGCAGATGCTGGCCGTCAAGAACATCCCGCAGACCGACCAGCTCGCCGGGGCCTTCTCGAGCATCGAGGGGCTCGCCGGCCAGGTCACGCGGGTTCCCATCGTCGCAGGCGAACAGGTCATCCAGACAAAGGTCACCGGCACGGCGAATATCAGTGCATATGGTGACAAGCCGCCGGTTGCGCTCCTTCTTGAGCCGGGCCAGCGCGCCGTCTCGATGGAGCTGAGCAGTGTTATCGGCGCCGGCGGAAACATCCGCCCCGGAGACTTCGTCGACGTTATTCTCATCGTCGAACTGAAGCCCCAGGCGGCGTCACCTGAGAGCCAGGGGACGTCCGATCAGGTCGCGGCCACGATCGTCCAGAACGTGAAGGTGCTGGCCGTCGACCAGACGACGACCAACCCTAACTCCGAGACCAGCAGCAATCCGGACAAGACCAAATCGGCCGACGCAACAGCCACGAGCATGACCCTTGCCGTAACACCGACCCAGGGCGAAGTTGTGGCTATGTCCGAGCTCTGCGCGAAGAATCATGGCGGTCGCCTGACGGTCTCGCTGCGCGGCATCGGCGACGGCAATGCTCTGGGGAACCGCACACAGTGGCCGGCCGAAGGCCCGCCTCCAACGTGTGCCGCAGTGCTCGGTGTTACGGCCCTTGGCCAATAGGAGCCAGGCGGCAAGAGTCTGAAGGGAGCTAAGGAAGGCGATGGCACGTAATCCGCGAGTGATTGTGATTGGCCCCGAGCCGGTGAGCCGGGACGAGGTCCAAAAGATGCTCGCCCTCTCAGGGTTCAGCGTCCTGGGCGAGGCCGGCTACGGAATCGAAGCCGTTTCGCTGGCCAAAAAGAGCGAGCCGGATGTGGTTGTGATCGCCGTCGAAGAGCCGCTTATCCGTGCCCTGCAAACAGTCGAGGCCTTGGCGGACCTTCTACCTCAGTCGCCGATCGTTGGCCATTCCTCTATCAAAGGAAGCGGGGCGATGCGTAAGGCGATGATAGCCGGGGTCAAGGACTACCTCATCAGCCCTGTGAAGGAAGAAGAATTAATCAATTCAATTCACGCAGTCCTCGCACAAGAGGAACGGCGCCGCGCGAGGCTCGCGGGCGAAATGGACGAGCCCGTTGCCGCCGGCACCGTAGTTACCGTATTCGGGGCGAAGGGCGGCATCGGCAAGACGACGATCGCCACTAACCTCGCTACCGCTCTTGTCCAGAAGAGCAAGCAGTCCGTCGTCGTCGTTGACCTCGACACCCGGTTCGGCGACGTCGCGATCCTCATGGACATCCCGGTCGAGCGAAGCATCGCCGACCTGGCGATGCCGGAGGAGGACATCACTCGGGAGATCGTCGAGGAATGCACCTATACCCACAATACCGGCGTCACGATTCTACCGGCGCCCATCCGGCCGACCGACTGGCGAAACGTCCACGCCGGCCACATCGAACGCGTGGTCACCCTCCTCATGCAGACGCACGACTACGTCATCCTCGACACACCCGGCACCTTCAACGACATCGTGGCCCGCGCGCTCGAAATGGCCACCATGGTTGTCCTCATCTGCACGGTCGATATGGCGAGCTTGAAGGACACCCTTCTCGCGATAGACATGCTGCGCTCCTGGAACTTCCCGCAAGACAAGATCAAGCTTGTTATCAACTCGACAAACGAGGCCAGCAGCGTTCAGCCGCACGAGGTCCGGCGCATGCTGGGACGCGATGTCTTCTGGTCCGTCCCTTACGACCGCAACATCAGCTCCGCGACTCAGCTCGGCATGCCCGTAGTTGTCGCGAAGCCCCAGTCCAAAGCGTCCGAGAGCATCACTGAGATGGCATATGCCCTCAGCGGTGCGCGCCGGCAGCAACAGCCGCCGAAGCCGAAAGAAGTGCAAAAGGGCGGCCTGCTGAGCCGCATCCTTGGATCAGTCCCCGAAGACAAAACGGAAGTAAGTGTGGAGTGACGAGATGACTAGCTTTCAATCAGGCAGACCCCAGGCTCCTACCCTCCGGCCGGCCATGGGCCCTAGCCGCACGACACCCGGCCGCTACAACGAGGATATGGAGCAGCTCATCTTCCGCATGCACCAGATGCTCATCGACGAGCTGGATGCGGACCAGATCAGCGCCATGCCGGCCGATGAGCGCCGAAAGGTCGTCGAACAGGCGGCCGAGACGCTCCTTCGCCGCGAGATGCCCGGCGTGGGTGGTATCACCCGCGATCAGATCGTCTCGCGCGTCGTCGATGAAGTCGTCGGCCTCGGACCTATCGACGCTCTCATGCGTGACCCCTCGATTTCGGAGGTCATGGTCAACCGGCCTGACGAAGTGTACTTCGAGCGCGAAGGTATCCTCTACCTGAGTGATGTCCGCTTTCGCGACGACCAGCACATCCAGCGGGTCATCGAGCGCATCATCGCGCCGATTGGACGCCGCGTGGATGAATCCTCCCCTATGGTTGATGCCCGCCTGCCGGACGGCTCGCGTGTCAACGTAGTGATCCCACCGGTGGCTCCCAAGAGCCCGACGATCACCATCCGAAAATTCCGGGCCGACAAGTTGCAGATGCACGACCTGGTCAACGCCAGCACCGTCACCGAAGACATGGTGGAGTTCCTGAAGGCCTGCGTGCAGGTCAAGCTGAACATCCTCATCTCCGGCGGTACAGGTACCGGCAAGACGACGTTCCTCAACGCGCTCTCGGCATATATTCCCGAGACGGAACGCATCATTACGATTGAGGACCCGGTCGAGATCAAGATGCAGCAGCCTCACATCGTTAGCCTCGAGGCGCGTCCATCCAACATCGACGGCAAGGGTGAGATCTCTCAGCGGGACTTGCTCCGCAACACCCTGCGCATGCGGCCGGACAGGATCATCATCGGCGAGGTACGCGGTCAGGAAGCGTTCGACATGCTGAACGCCATGAACACGGGCCACGAAGGCTCGATGTCGACCGTCCACTCCAACTCGCCGCGTGACGCTCTCGCTCGTATCGAGAACATGGTCCTGATGGCCAACCTCGAGCTTCCAGACAGGGCGATCCGGGAGCAGGTCTCTTCGGCGCTGCACCTCATCGTCCAGCTTTCGCGGTTCACTGACGGTGTCCGGCGCGTTACTCACGTCACTGAGGTCAGCGGCATGGAGGGACAGATCATCACCTTGCAGGACCTCTTCCGCTTCCAGCAGACGGGCGTCAGCCCCGAAGGCAAGATCGAAGGATTGATGGCGCCGACGGGAATCCGGCCGTCATTTGCCGAGCAGTTCGAACAGTCAGGCATCAAGCTTCCGGACGGGCTGTTCTTGGCCCGCGCGAGGTAAATCATGGACCCACTAATTATCGGTATTGCTGCCACCATCTTCTTCGCGTTTGTCCTGGCCGCTGTCGGCCTTACGGGCCGCGGGCGACAGGAAGACCCGATGAGTTCGCGCCTGGATGCGTTTCGCTCCGAGGGGCCCCTCCCGCAGAGCAGCGCCACGCCAGGAAAGGCCAGCTTCCGGGAAAAGCGATCTTACAGCGGGTTGCCCGTCCTCAGCACATTCCTCTCGCAGTTCCGCGGGTCGGAGGCGATGGCCATCCACCTTGAGCGCGCGGCCGTCCCCCTACGTGTCGGGGAGTTCTACCTCATCCGCTGGGGCATGGCGGCGCTCTTCCTGGTCATTCCTTTCGTCTTCGGCGTCGCATTATTCAACCTGGCCCTGGGCATCGGCCTTGCGGTGGTCGGCTACATGCTGCCCGCCATGTGGGTGAACGGTAAGAAGAAGTCGCGAATCAACAAGATCAACCAGCAACTCGTGGACCTGCTCGGCCTGGTCTCGAACTCCCTGAAGTCGGGATACGGCCTGATGCAGAGCTTCGAGTTCGCGTCGCGGCAGATGCAGCCGCCCATAGCGCTCGAGATCCGCCGCATGTTGCGAGAGTCCAACCTTGGCATGAGCGCTGAGGACGCACTCAACTCCCTCGGCGATCGCATCGATAGCAGTGACCTAGACATGGTCCTCACAGCCATCAACATTCAGCGCACTGTTGGCGGTAACCTCGCCGAGATCCTCGACAAGGTGGCCACGACCATGCGCGAGCGCGAGCGCATCCGCGGCGAGATCAACACGCTTACTGCGCAGCAGAAGATGACGGGTATCGTGATCGGCGGTCTCCCCGTCTTCATGTTCGCGATCTTCATGGTCATGAACCCGGGCTACATGAGCCTGCTCCTCACCGAGACGATCGGAAAGATTATGCTCGCGGCTGCGATCGGCCTGCAGCTCATGGGCTACTTCTCCATGAAGAGAATCATGGCGATCGAGATTTAGGAGCCAGAAATGATCATCGCACTAGCAGCCGCATCCGTCTTCGGGGCGATCATGTCGATCGTCTACGCCATGTTCGGCGGTGCTAAGCGTGGCACCAGCATGGAGTCGCGCATACAGGACTTCCGCAGCCGCGCGGTTTCTGCGCAAGAGGATGAGGTGGACCTCGAACTTCCATTCGGAGAACGCGTGCTCCGGCCGACGATCGAGGGTTTCTCCCGCACGATCAGCTCGGTGCTGCCGGCCTCGGTTATCGCGGATATCCAGAAGCAGCTGATGATGGCGGGCCACCCGATGACCCTCCAGAGTTACCTCACTTTCTGGGCCATCCTCTTCTCGACGTTCACCGGGCTAGGCCTCATCATGTTCGTCGTCCTGCCCGCCAGCCTGATCATCCAGAAGCTGATCTTCGTGGTCATGTTCGCGGCCCTTGGCTACGTTTTCCCGCGCATCTGGCTCAGGGGGAAGGTCAAGGCCCGCCAGAAAATGGTGATTCGGGCTATGCCCGACGCCATGGACCTGATTACGACCTGCGTAGAGGCCGGACTTGGATTGGACGCCGCTCTCGCCCGCGTGGCGGAGAAGAGCGGTGGCCCGCTGGCCGAGGAGCTCTCACGCATGCTGCGCGATGTCGCGATGGGTAAGATGCGCCGCGAGGCGATGACCGAGCTCGAACAGCGTATCGGCGTCGAGGAACTGACCACGTTTATCAACTCAGTCATTCAGGCGGAGCAGCTCGGCGTCGGCATCGCTCAGGTCCTTCGCGTGCAGTCCGATCAGCTCCGCACGAAGCGCCGGCAGCGCGCCGAGCAGTCCGCCCACGAGGCGCCGATCAAGATGCTTTTCCCGCTCGTGCTGTTCATCTTCCCGGCCTTCCTCCTCGTCATCCTCGGACCGGCTGCCATCCGTATCGCGCAGTCACTCTCGTAAGGAGAACTTGTGGTGACGCTGGGGAAGAAGATCAGGGGCCTAAGGGACGAGCTTGGCATTAGTCAGGCGCAGCTCGCTGCTCAGGCGGAGCTGAGCCAGGGCTACCTCTCGCAGCTCGAGAATGACGAGGTCCAGAACCCGAGCGCGGCGGTCATCTTTCGGCTGGCCCGCGCCCTCCACGTCGACCCGCGCGTCCTAATGCAAGCGGCAGGCTACGCGGAAATCGGCCAGGAAGGGGGAAGCGCCGGCCGCTATGAGGTCTCCGTCGACCCCGACCTTCTGTCGTTCCTCGCGCGCATCCCCAGAGAGCAGCAGGCGCGCCTGCTCAAGCTCTTCAAAGGCATGGAGCGCGCCACGCCGGCGGCGACGAGGCAAGGCGCGGGGTAGGGGGCAGTTGCGCCGCGGCCCTTTTGTTGCGCGACGAGTGACAAAGCGAATTATTGACAAGCTGGCGAGGAGCATCGACAATTCTTGCGACTCCCAGTTAGGCGGAGCGAAAAAATGAGGCTAGGAGACAGGATCAGGCAGATACGCGATGAGCTCGGTCTCACTCAGGGCCAGCTCGCGAGCGGCTCCTCCGTGAGCCAGGGCTACCTCTCCCAACTCGAGAACGGCGAGGTCAAGAACCCCTCGGCCGCTGTCCTGCTGCGCGTCGCCCAGGCGATGCAGATCGATCCCGACGAGCTGTTCGAAGCCGCCGGCTATCCTACCGTTCGCATGCTCCGCCAGATCTATCAGGACTATGAGTCGACGGTAGACGCCGACCTCCTGCGCTATCTGGCTAACCTGCCGAGAGACCGCCAGCGCCGCTTGCTCATCATCCTTCAGGGGATGGAGCAGGTGCTCAACGGCTCCCCCGCAACCGGCAACGGGTCTGACTGGGCCACCCCGGAAGCTTCCCCACCGCTCACCGTAAAGACGCCGCGACAGGCGGCCGTCCTCGAGGGCGCTGGGTCCGCTCCGGAGCTCACGCGGGCCCGTCGCTAATGGCCGACCTCCCGGACGACCGCCTCGCTCTCGCCGAAAAGATCGACCCCGAACTCCTCCAAATGCTGGGGCGTATGTCCCGCCGCCAGCAGCGCCAGGTGCTGCTCCTGCTCATGATCGTAGAGAACCTCCTGTACGAGATGATGCGCGAACGCCGGGCCAAAGAAGACCTCGAGTAATCCGCGAACCACTGAAGGCAGCCGCCGCCTTCCGCTCGTCCTGCCCGCCTGCCTTTCGTTTCCTTGTGCGAGAACGCGTCCCTCCGCTCGTCCTGAGGAGCCGGGGCTGGGTGGGTGGGGAGGGGCGGCGTCTCGAAGGACCGAACGGGGCACGACCCTCGAATGTAGCGGAGCGCCTTCAGGCCTCCAAATGGGCGCCTGGAGAATCGCATCCGTCCTGCTATCTACGGCAAAGCGAGAGCGTTTAACATGGGCTGGATTCGTCTTCAACGCGCTAAGACCTCCAGGGTGTTCGAGCTTCCTCCGAATCGTCCAGCTTCGCGCCATTTGCCACTTCGAGTTCGGGCCCTGAAGTGCTACGTTGAAGCTGGCCCAACGCGTATCTTCACAACGACGGAATCCGAGAGGCTACTTGATCGACCGCTCTCGCCAAGGCTTTGTCCGTCGCTCGATCAAGTAAAACGGCCGCCAGACAGCCCGGCCCAAATACCGCAGGTGCGGAAAAACGAAAAAAAGACGTCACCCGTCAATCAACATCCACGCTTGGCTCGCCCCGCTCAGTCAAGTTTCGTACGGGAAAAGCCGCTTGATTGAAGGTTCTGCCAGAGCTTCAGGGAGTGGCCGTCATGCCTTCCGCCACCGCGAACAGCGAGGGCGCTTCGGCCTCCGGGCCGGTGTACTGGATGCTGGTCCGTATGCCACCCCGCTCGAATACCAGCGTCTGCGCGCCGCCCGCACTCCAGACCAGTTTGCCGCCCACCGGCTGCCACATCCCCTGGACGTAAGTCCCCGCCGTACCGTCCGACAGCGCAACGTCGGTCGCGGTACCGCCCTCGACCGCGAACTCTTCCCCGGACGCACGCTCTTGGTAGATGGCCACGCTAGAGCCGCCGGCCCTCGTGTACTTGAGCGCGTAAGTCCCGCCGGAATCCGCCGTAAGCGCCTGATCGAAGAACCGCGCGGACGTCAGCTCGAACCCAGCAGGCGGCGCGGACGGAACGCGTACCTGCGTGCCCAGCCGCTCTGACGCTCCGGCGGCGGTGATCTCGCTGCCCTGCACAACAGCGGTTACCGGCGGCGGCGGTGGAGGCTCGCTGGCTTCGATCACGCCGAGGTGCTCGCCGATGGAGTGCACCAGTCCGGCGACCGGATGATCGGCGAAGCCGGTGGCCGGCAGAGGCGCCAGAGCTACAGCGATTAGTACCAAGATGGCAGCCGCGACCGCCGTCTTCCGCCAGCCAGGCATCTCGGCGCTAGGCCACCCCGTTCGTGCCCTCCGCTCCGCAGCTCGGCGCTCGCCGTGCGGTGCCGAATCTTCCGAACCGGCTGGGCCGCTCGCGAGCGGCGCCCTGTCGCCCCCTGGGACAAAGAACGCGAACGGCCATCTCCTCTTAGGCTGCGCCTGGATGCGTGACTGCACCCGCTCCCAGATATGGTCTCGATGCGACTCTGCGATCGAGGCGGCGCGCTCCGCCATCGCCCGGCGCAGGCGCGCGATTTCGCGAAGCTCCTCGATCTCCATCTCTTCGAGCGCTTTCGCCGCCATGGTTTCTTCGGGGTTGGCCGGCTCGTTGGTGTCGAGAGGCCGCACTTCGCGCGAGGCGCGGCGCCTGTCTAGACGCTCGAGAACTCGGCGCCAGACGGCACCTTCGTACTGCACGCCCGCCTGTATCGTCGCCTCGCCCTGCTTAGCCCGCGCGTCAGCAATGCGCAGCAGCGCGTTAAGTTCCTGTCGTTCGAATCTTGGCGGCGGGGGCTCTCTGGGGCGTGAACGATCCTTGCTGAGGAGATCGTCGATGGCGCGGGCCAGCCATTCGGCCCGCTCCTCTTCGTTCATGTACGGTCGCCGCTGGTCTGGAGCCGCTCCCGCAGCTTGCGCAGCGCGCGAAATACGGTGACACGTACGTTCACCTCGCTCGTACCGAGGACGTTTGCGATCTCCCGGTTGGTGAGCTCGGCATCGAACTTGAGAGCGATGATCTCTTGCTCCCTGCGGGGCAGCTGGCTTACGAGCTGCGAGAGCGAGGCGAGCCGCTCCTTATGGAGCACAGTCTCTTCGGGGCCGCGAGGTTGCGAGTGGATCTCGTTCTCCCAGGCGGCTTCCTGGGCAGCGCGTGCGGCGGGCTTCGTCTTTCGCCAGTGCGACGAAACCTCGTTGCGTGCAATCGTGAACAGCCACGATCCGAACGACTCCGGCGAGCGCAGCGACTGCATCTTGATGAACGCCTTCTCGAATACATCCGAAACGATATCGAGTGAGATCTCCTTGTCCTGTACCCGGCCATAGACATATGCAAAGACTTTGGGGAAGAACTGGTGGTAGAGATCGGTGAACTCGACGGGCTGCGCCGTGCCGTCTGCTTGGGCCGGCCGCGCCGGAGCGTTGGTCTCCTGAGCCTTGACCGGCTGCTTCAAGGCTTCTGCCATCGCCACGCGCATCGTTGTCATACTGTCGTCCTCGTCATCTACCGCGTCGAAGACGCGGGTTAACAGCGGCTCTTGCGAACCTTCGACTTTTGGGATGAACAATAGACGCCCCTCCGGCCACCCTGTTACACGTTTCTATATTGGAAATTAGCTGTGCTGTTTCGCGCGCGGCCCATGACACGGAACTCTGGGGTCAACGTCTTTCATCGGGTAGTATGGCACCGGCCAGCCGCAAATTCGGTTAACGCGGCGGCGTAAGCAGTTAACACACGGTGAATTCGGCGTAAAGGAACGCTGTGCTATACGTGGGCGTCGCGCTGGTAAGCCTCGTCGAGTAGCTCAACGACGTGAACGACGCGGCCTTTCATGCGGTGCCGCCGGAGTCCGGCCTCGAGTTGCGCCATGCAGCCCGGGTTGGCAGTGGCGATGACTTCTGCGGACGTCTTCCGGATGTCACGCATCTTCTCACCCAGCAACCGCAGCGACATCTCTCTCTGCGTGAGCCCGTACACGCCGGCGCTGCCGCAACAGCGGTCCGCGTGCGGCAGCTCCACGAAGCGCACGCCGGGAATCGAGGCGAGGATTTGTCTCGGCGCAGCCGTAATCCGCTGCGCATGAGCGAGATGGCAGGAGTCCTGGTACGTAACGCCCACTTGCAGCGATGACTCCGGCCGTTCGAAAGGCAGCGCCGCGAGGAACTCCGTTACATCTGTTACCTTTGCAGCGAACACGCGAGCGCGCTCTGCGTAATCGCTATTGTCTGCGAGCAGGTCTCCGTACTCCTTCATTGCTGATCCGCAACCGGCCGAGTTCACGATTATCGCATCGAACTCTTCCGCAACAAACGCATCGATATTGCGACCCGCCAGCTCCATTGCCGTTGGAAGATCGCCGTTGTGCCCGTGCAGAGCGCCACAGCATACCTGGGTCGCCGGAGCGACCACCTCGCAGCCGTTGCGGGCGAGCACCCTGACGGTCGCCGCGTGCACGCGCCCGTATGCGAACGGCATTATGCACCCAGTCAGCAGCGCGACTCGATGCTTCGCGGCGCCCTCCGGCCGAGCGAGCACCCCACGGCGCTTGAACTCTTTCCCGGCGATCGTGGGTGCCAGGGCGACGCCGTCCCTCAGGAGCGGGATCCGCTCGGCAAGGGCGCGCAGTCCGGACGCGCGGTATATCCGCAAGGCAGAGGTAAGGAGCCGGAGGCGGCCGGGCCGCGCGATTACTTGACGCAGGAACAGCGCACGCAGCCGCCACGAAATTGGCGCGGTGCCGCCGGCCAAAACCGCCGCGCGGCCGTGCTCCATGATGCGGCCGTACGGCACCCCGGAAGGGCAGACCGCCTCGCAGTTCCGGCACTGGAGGCACATGTCCATGTGGCCGGTGACGTTTACCGTCGGCTCGATCAACCCCTCGGACATCGCCTTGATCAGGTAAAGCCGCCCGCGGGGCGACTCGGCTTCGAGTCCTGTCTGCAGGTACGTGGGGCAGTATTGCAGGCAGAGGCCGCAGCGCACGCACTGAGCGAGGTCGGCCTCGGACGGAGCAAAGCGGTTGGTAAACACCGGTTGTTTACCCAATCACAGCCTCCCGACAAACCGGCCGGGGCTGAGGGTGCCCTTCGCGTCGAACTGCTGCTTGACGCGCCGCATCAGCTCGAAAGCAGGCGGCGGGTCGCCGAAAACGTCGATGCGCTTCTTGAGTTCGGTCGAGCAACGCTCAACCACACACATTGCCGAGTGCCTAGCGGCAATCTCGCGGGCGGAATCTAGTACCGCCGCCTCATTGACGGCAGTCCACGCGGCGCTCAGGACGCCTGTGGCTGGTTCAGAAACGATGTCGGGCGATCCGATCTTATGGAGGTCGACGATGAGTGCGGAGAGCTTGGATGGGAGGACGCTGAACCGGCAGAGCAAACCTTGAGCCTGCGAGCTCTCGCCGCGATGCCTTTTGCCAGCGTTTGCCGGCGGTTCCGGGTGGACAGGCGTGGCGTTTAAGCACGCCGCCAATCGCTCGAGTTCACGCTCGGAGCGCTCGACCGCGCTCCGACTGCCGGCCAGGCCAATGTCGAGGAGCCATCCGTCCTCTTTGTCGCCACTGGCGCGCGAAAGCCGGACATGGCTGAGCGCGAGACCAAGGCGATACAACGCAGCGGCGAGCGCGCAGGCATCCTCTGGACTTTGGAGGCTAAGTATGCACCTTCGTTCGAGAGGAGCGACTGGCATCAATTTGAACGTCGCCTCGACGATGACGCCGAGCGTCCCCAGCGACCCGATGTACAGCTTGCACAGGTCATAACCGGCAACGTTCTTCACTACCTTGCCGCCGGCCCGGGTGATGCGACCATCCGCCGTGACCACACGCATTCCGATAGTGAAGTCGCGGAGCGCACCGTAGGCCTGACGCGAGGCACCGTTTGCATTCGAGGCGAGAACACCGCCGACCGACGCATCTTGGCCGGCCGACACATCGAAGGGCACCCTTTGGCCGCTCTTGTGCAGGCGCCGCTGAAGCGCAAGAACGGTGATTCCGGCCTGGCAGGTCACGGTCATGTCGGCCGGCTCATGCTCGATGATCTGGTCGAGACGCGAGAGGCTCAGTGCAAGGTCGTAGCGGGCGGGCGAGTTGCCGAAGTACGCCTTGGTGCCTCCGCCGAGTGGGATGACAGCCAGGCCTGCAGTGCTTGCATAGCGCATGACGGCGGCGACCTCTTCGTATGAACCCGGCTCGACCACTGCTTGCGGATTCATGCCATCGACGGCGAACCGCTGCGATTCGTCCGGCGGGCTAACATACTCGTCGCCGACGATCGTGCGCAGGTTATCGAGAACGGTTGCTTGGCGACCAACGGCTGCCGTCCTAGACGTAAGCGTCCGCCCCGACTTTTGCGATCGCGGCGCGCATGCGTGAGGACACTTCGCCACAGCCCTTCGAGGTCGGGAAGACCTTGCCGGGGTTGAAGCGCTCTGAGGCCCCGAAGGCGGCCTTGAGCCGCAACATCACCTCGAGGTCGTCCTCGGAGAAGATCCAGCTCATGTAGTTGCGCTTCTCGTAGCCGACGCCGTGCTCGCCGGTGATAGAGCCCCCGGCGTCCACGCACAGCCGCATGATCTCCTCGCCGAGATCGAGCACCTTCTGTGTCGCGCCCGGGACGCGCTCGTCGAACATGACGTTCGGGTGCAGGTTGCCGTCGCCGGCGTGGAAGACATTGGCGACGCGGAAGCCAAAACGCTCACAGGCCTCGTAGACGCCGTCCAGGACGGTTGGTAGCAGTGTCCGCGGTATGACCCCGTCCAGGATGTAGTAGGAGGGCGCCAGGCGTCCCAGTGCGCCCAGCGCGCCTTTACGGCCGGCCCAGAGCCTGTCCCTGTCTTCTTGAGAAAGCCCAATGCGGATCTCCCGGGCGTTCAACTCGCGGCAGATCGAGACCACGGCATCGGCCTGCTCCTGGGCGTCTTCTTTCAGGCCTTCGACCTCAATTAGCAGCACGGCGCCCGCGTCCGGCGGGTAGCCTGCGTGCACGAACGGCTCGACGGCCTCCATCGTGTTCTTGTCCATCATCTCGAGCGCGGCTGGGACCATTCCCTTTCCGATGATGGCCGACACCACGCGGGATGCCTGCGTGACGGCGTCGAAGATTGCCAGCAGAGTTACGGTCGCTTCCGGCTTGTGCAGCAGCCGCACGATCACCTTGGTGACGATCGCCAGAGTGCCCTCCGAGCCAACCACGACGCCGGTCAGGTCGTAGCAGGGCGCATCCCCCGCCTTGCCGCCCAGCCACACGATCTCGCCGTCGGCCGTCACGATCTCGAGCCCAAGAACATGGTTCGTCGTCGTCCCGTAACGCAGGCAATGAGGGCCGCCGGCGTTCTCAGCGACGTTGCCGCCGATGCTGCAAGCTTTCTGGCTCGACGGGTCGGGCGCGTAGTAGAGGCCGTAAGGCGCGGCGGCGCGCGAGATATCGAGATTGATGACACCCGGCTCGACAACAGCGATTCGGTTGTCCGGATCGAGTTCAAGGATGCGGTTCATGCGCGTCGTGACGATGACGACTCCGCCTTCGCATGGGATCGCGCCGCCCGAGAGCCCGGTCCCGGCCCCGCGAGCGGTTACCGAAACCCCGTGTTTTCGCGCGATGCGGACGGCTCCGGCGACGCCGGCCGAGTCTTTCGGCAATACGACCGCCTCCGGGAGGCCCCGGTCTATGGTCGCATCGTATTCGTAGACGAGCAGGTCCTCAGGCGCCGAAAGCACCCAGCGTCGGCCGATTGCGACTTCTAGATCCCTGATCAGGCTGCTGCGCTTCACGCGCTAAGTCTAGCAGTGCCCCTCGCGGAAACAGAAGTGGTTGCAACGCCGTTGCGCGTTCGGGCGTCGTTCTAGCCGAAGCCGCGAGTGAGAGGTGCCGATAAAGGACCTTTTGGTATCCTTGCGGCACTAAGCGGCGTTATCAGTAACGCAGCCGTTGGATAGGCGGCGAGAAGGGGAACCGTGTTACGTCTAGACCCGAAAATGGCAAGGATTGCCTCGGGTGTGGGGCTGGCCGCAGCACCGGTCGCGCTCGGGGTCATAATAGTCGTCGCGTCGCTCGACGGGAGCGCGAACGATGCGAAGTCGCAGGGCCCGACTCGGTCCGCGGCGGCCGTAAGACGCGCGGACGGACAATCCTACCCAGGTGTCACAGTTGAAGGGGTAGTTGACTGGAGCAGATCGTCGGTCTCTCCGCCGCCGACGGAAACACCGGCTCCTTCGTCGGAGGAGGGAACCGGCGGAGATCAGACCTCGGCGCCGCTTCCTCAGACGTCCGGCAACATTCCCGAGAACGTCAACGCCTCGCCCGACTTTCTGGCGCTGCGCGATCAACTTGAGAGCTCAATTGTCGCCTACGATGCGGAGGTCGGAGGCATCGACGTCGCGATAGCTGTCACTGACCTGCAAAACGGGGAAACGATATCCGTCGGGGGAAACGTCCTGCACCGCACGGGCTGCGTTATTAACCTGTTTGCCTTACTGGCCGCTGTGGACCAGTTCCAGGCAGGTAACGCCAGCCCGGACGGACTAGGTTACAGCATCAAAAAGGGAATCGGCGGCAGCTATCCGCCGGAGGTCAAGAACTTCACGCAGTCCATCTTCGGCTCGTACTGGGAGGGCACGTACCAGGCGCGGTCGCTAATGAGCTCCTGGGGCATGACGGCCTCCTACTTCGATCACATTCCGTTCTACGGCGGAGACTACCCGTCGCCCAACATCCTGACGGCGCTCGAGACGAACGACATCCTCGCGAAGCTCTGGAACGAGCAACTCTTCAACTACGAATGGACCGTCTACACGCTGCACGTGCTGCGTGACAGCTACTGGTACGTGAATTACATCCTACCGGGTCGTCTTCCGGAGGAAGCCACCGTTGGCCACAAGATCGGCTACTATGCGGACTGGGACGGGTGGGTGAACAACGATGTCGGAATCGTGACGTTCCAGGGTGCGGACGGAAAACAGAAGGCCTACGCGATCACGTATCTATCGCAGCTGGCGAATACCGAGCGGGCAGGCTATTCATTTGGCGCGCGACTTTCGCGAGATGTCTGGGACTGGATGACTGCCAAGTACGGTCTGTGGCAGCCACCCACTCCAGAGCCAACGCCGGCCCCAACCCCTGAACCGACGCCGGCACCTACGCCGGAGTCGACACCCGCGCCCGGTGGCACTCCAACTCCCGACGTCACGCCGAGCCCTGTCCCTTCCATGACGCGCACGCCGAGACACTAGGGCGCTCTTGACTTACGCCTTGGCCGGCGGCCATCCCTTCACGCGTTCGACGGCCCGCTTCCAGCCGGCATACATTTCGTCCCGTCTGTCAGCGGGCATTTGCGGGTTGAACCGGCGGTCTAAGCGCCAGTTGTTCGAAACGTCGGTCGTGTCCTTCCAGAATCCGGTCGCGAGGCCCGCAAGGTAGGCTGCGCCAAGCGCCGTAGTCTCAAGCACTGCCGGCCTCACGACGTCCCGTCCGAGCAGGTCGGCCTGAATCTGGAGGAGGAGGTCGTTCGCCGCTGCGCCGCCGTCGACGCGCAGCTCGGAAAGCGCCACGCGTGAGTCGGCTTCGATGGCCTCGATCACGTCGCAGGTCTGGAAGGCGATGGCCTCTAGCGTTGCCCGCGCAAGATGGGCGCGGTTGGCTCCGCGGGTGAGGCCGAAGATCGCGCCACGCGCGTTCGGGTCCCAGTGCGGAGCGCCCAGGCCGACGAACGCCGGGACGACGTAGACCCCATTCGAGTCGGGCACGCTCGCTGCCAGTTCCTCCGATTCGGCGGCCGTCGAAATGATCCCTAGCTCGTCGCGGAGCCACTGCACGGCCGCCCCGGCGATGAAAATCGAACCTTCGAGGGCGTACGCCACTTCGTCGCCCTTCTCACCAGATATACCCCAGGCAATCGTCGTAAGGAGATCCTTCGATGCGACCTTCCTCTCGCCGATGTTCATGAGGCAGAAGGCGCCGGTGCCGTAAGTGTTCTTCGCCATCCCGGGCTCGAATGCCGCTTGGCCGAAGAGAGCCGCTTGCTGGTCGCCCCCGATCCCGGCGACGGGCACGGATTTGCCAAACAAACTCGTCTCGGCGAAAGTGCCCGAAGAGGCCCTCACTTTAGGAAGGATGCTTGCCGGCACGCTGAGCGCATGCAACAATTCGTCGTCCCAGCGCAGATCGAAGATGTTGTATAGCAGCGTTCGCGAGGCATTTGTGTAGTCGGTGGCGTGCAGGCCAGTCAGACGGTAGAGCAGCCACGAATCGATCGTGCCGAACATCAACTCGTCGGCTTCCGCTCGGGCGCGCGCGCCATCCACATTGTCGAGGAGCCACTTCACCTTCGTTCCGGAGAAGTACGGATCGAGCAGCAGGCCAGTACGTTCTCGGAAGAGCGGTTCGAGGCCCTTGTTTCGGAGCTCCTCGCAGAGTGGCGCCGTGCGCCGATCTTGCCAGACGATCGCGTTGGCGATCGGACGGCTGTCGTGGTCCCAGATTATCGTGGTCTCGCGCTGGTTGGTGATGCCGATGGCGGCCACATCTTCCGCGGTTGCCTTCGCCTGCCTGAGTGCCTCTTGGGCGGTCGCAAACTGCGTCTGCCAAATCTCTTCGGGGTCGTGCTCAACCCAGCCGGGCTGGGGGTAAATCTGCTCGAACGGCTGCTGC
>Ga0070706_100003208_pt1 | contig 16147 bp, 11 predicted proteins | sample KBSK5501metaG_FD_65476 | JGI IMG/M metagenome (GOLD analysis project Ga0070706, IMG submission 65476) | Corn, switchgrass and miscanthus rhizosphere microbial communities from Kellogg Biological Station, Michigan, USA - KBS K5-50-1 metaG | ecosystem: Host-associated > Plants > Roots >...
GCAAACTGATTCAGGATCGAGGCGTCGATCGGCTGGCCCGGACTGCGCCACTTCAACACGCTGGTGTCACCGGTAAAAATGGGCCGGTCGTTACCAACGTCGTCGAGGTTACGATCCGCTCCGCCGATCGAAATGTTGAAGGGTGCGCTGGAAGCCAGGCGCAAGACCGGCGCGATACGGAGCTTGCCCAAAAACTTCGGCGCATCGAACATTCCCGACAAAGCGAAGCGATGACGACGATCAAGAAGGCTGCGCGCCAGCTCGCGTTGGAAATCGCCGGGAACGAGCGCGTCGGAAGTATTCACGATGCCGTCGTCTTTCAGCGAAGAAAGCGTATACACAGCTCGAAAAGAAACCCCGAAGCCACGCTTCGCCTGGCGAAAGCGATGGCGAAGTTCGAGCGTTAAGCCGTGATAGAAACTGTTGCCCACAGGAATCAATTGCTCGACTTCGCTCTTCGATGGATCTGGACGCAAAGCGTTCAACGCCGCCAGCGCCGTATTAACCGGGGTTGTCGAGGTGAAGGAATTAAGATTGATGAGCGAGATCGGCACGCCGAACTCTACGATACGAACTACTGAGTTGGGAGTCGCTGGATCAGGCGGCGCCAGCACGAAGCGCACCAAATCCCCGGCCGTTGAAGTATTCAGCAGGGGCCTCACGCCGCCCGGTCCGCTGAGAAAATTCGAAAAGTCGTGCGTCCCCAGGTATTCAGTGAAGCTTTTGTATCCCTTCGGCAGCACCGGCGCGTTGGCATTGAACTCGCGCCACAAATGAAGTCCGCGGTTCCAGGTGTAGTTCGCTTCAAAGACAAGATTGCGACTGATCTGACGCTCGATGCCGACGTTCGCCTGGTAGCTTTCCGGAATGCGCAGAGACGTATCGAGCCGGCGCGAAAACCCGGCGTTGAGCACGCCGAATTGCTTGATCAGGGGCGAATCGACAGTGAGCGTCTGCGGAAAGTGAATATTCGCAGTGATGAACGCGCGGCGCTGAGCATTGCTCATGAGCTTGCCGGTCGCAGGATCCACCAGAGAATCCGTATCAAAGAAAAGCTGCTGCGCGCCGAGCGTGAAATCGTCAATCGTTCGCAGTAGCGCGCGGTTGTAAAAAATTCCCGCGCCGCCACGAATCACAGTCTTGCCCGATTTGAAAGGGTCGTAGGCGAATGCCACACGCGGTCCGAAGTTATTCAAATCGTGAATGATGCTTTCATCTTCAAAACGCAGGCCGTAGCTAACCATCAGGTTCGGTTTAAGCCGCCATTCATCTTGCGCATAGACGCCAACGTAGGTGTTGTGTTGCGTCGAAGTCGTCAGAAAGTTCTGCCGGAAACGGCTGGGAACACTGGCAAGAAAGTCGCCCGCGCTGTCGAAGTCCCAGGTGCCCGTGGCGTCCGAGAGATCGATGAAAGTTGACTTGATGCGTTGGATATCGCCGCCAAACTTCATCGAGTGCGCGCCGCGAATGTAGGCAAAGATCTCCTGAAACTGAAAGCGCGTCTCGCGGCGCTCCGTAGCTCTGCTGGTCGATGTCCCGGCCACCAGTGTTCCGGTCACGAGTTTCAGCGGATCGTTAATTCCGATTAGCACAACCGGCGTCGTCATCCCGCCCGTGGCTTCGACCGCCGGAGTCAACCTCGACCACTGGATGCGCGACTGCGCTACGGCCTTTGCGGAGAAAACATAATTGTCCAGGTAAGCAATCGCGTCGGTGTTGCGCGTCTTACCCTCAAGCGCTTGGGCCAGTCGGTTGCCGCCGCCGAACTGTCGCAGATTCTTCAGACGACCGAATTGATAAAGAATCTGGCCATTATGCAAATCGGTGAATTTGTGATCGATGCGCGTCGTGAAAATGTGATTCCTCGACGGGGTGCTCACCGAAGTAATGAAAGGCGCTACCGCAGCGTTCAGCGCCGGTGCCGACGCGTTCTCAGTTCGCTGCCCTGCAATGTCAGTAGGCGCCGGCAAGGGAAAGAGCGAGTTTTGTTGTACCGGCACCAGCGTGTCGATGAGCGTCGAGTCGAGGATGTCATCGAACTCGTACGCACTGAAAAAGAACGTCTTGTTTCGGCCATCATAAAGCTTTGGAATGACGACAGGACCGCTCAAAGTGAAGCCTGGATCGTGTTCCTGGAAAGGCAGACGACTGAGACCTAACGAGTTATTCTTCCAGGTGTTCGCGTCCAGCGATTCGTCGCGAAAGAAATAGAAGGCGCGGCCAGCCAGCTTGTTCGAGCCACCGCGCGTACGTAAATTGATGCGGCCACCTGACGCCCGGCCATACTCAGCTGCGAATTGATTGCGAATGATCTGAACTTCGTCAACCGCTTCAATCGACGGCGTGAACCGCTCACGAGCGGCGCGGTCATCGTTATTGTCGAGCCCGTCAATCGTGATGTTGTTCGAATAAGCAGGCCCGCCGGAAAGCGAAAAGTTTCCCGCTTCTTCCGGAGTTGAGCGAGCGCTGGTGCGATCTTCAGCCAGGTCCCGCGTCGAAAGTGGTTCTTCGCTAACGCCACCGAGCGTAAAAATAAGATCGAGAGGTGAACGCGTGTTGACCGGCAAGGATTCGACCTCGCGCGTCGTCACCGTGCCGCCGACTACTGTGCGGGTGGTGTCTACTTGCGGAGCTTCGGCAGCGCTGACGATCACGGCCTCTGCTGTCACTGTGGCAGGTTTCAAGGTGAAATCCAGTTGCACGTTCTGCCCGGCAATTGTCGTGAGGTCTGTCTTTTCTTCGGAAGCAAAGTTTGTAAACGAGGCCTTGAGATTGTAAACACCAGGTTCGAGCTGGATCAGCTTATAGCGCCCATCGCCATCTGCCACGACGGTTCGTTCGACTTTTGTTTTGATTAACGTCGCCGTCACAGTCGCGCCGGGAATGATCGCGCCGTTCTGATCCATCACCAGGCCACTGATCGTAATGTTGTCCAGGTCCTGAGCGCAGGCCAGGCGACAGACCGCAGCGCTAACTATTAGCGCGATGAGTACCAGGAGCCTGAGGCGCCGAAAATTACGAAACAAGATTTGGCCCATGAGAGATTATTGCTCGATCCAACACGTTCAAGATTGCCATTCGGATCGAGGTTGAGCGGCGCGCACTTTACCACCGCCGTCAAGATTGTTCCATGGGTTTTTGAAGCAAAAAGATGGCTAATCTGTCCAAGCAGAGTGGCGTCTTCGAGGGCTGCGCTGAATAAGTCTTTCGCTAATTGATCATCAAGTCTACCGACGGGAAGTGCCGCGCCGCTTGATGGAGGCTGGACGATTAATACGGCTGACAGCGACCAGCGCACCCGCTTCCGGCGGCGGCGCTTCGGTGAAGTGAGAAAATTCCTCGGCATGTGCTTGCAGGTACTGAAAGAAACGCTCGAACTCACGCTGCATGGCATCCATCTTTTCGCGCATGTTCAGAATGATTTCGACGCCGGCGAGGTTCACGCCAAGATCACGCGTCAAAGACAGGATGATTTCCAATCGTTCAAGGTCGGCGTCGGTGTAAAGGCGCGTGTTGCCCTCTGACCGCGACGGCTTGAGCAACCCCTCGCGCTCGTACAAGCGCAGCGTCTGTGGATGGACCTCGAACTGCTCCGCCACGGCGCTGATCGTGAATGTCTGGGCTCGCTTCTTCATTTCCGATTGCCAATTGCCGATTGCCAATTGCAAGATAGCGGCCGAACAAAAATCAGCAATTGGAAATCGGCGATGCTTATTCCAGTCCCATCGCCACCCGCGGATTCTCAGCATTCATTTGCGCGTAGCGTCGCAGCAATTCTTTGGTTTCTTCCGAAATCACTTTCGGCAAAACTACCTGCACTTCGACGAACTGATCGCCGTGGACGTTCGGATCGCGCAAAGATGGAGCTCCGCGTCGGCGCAGACGAAACTTTTGTCCCGATTGAGTGCCTGGCGGAATTCGCAGCTGCGCTTTGCCTGAAACCGTCGGCACTTCGATCTTTGCCCCGAGCGCGGCTTCGGGCACGGTGATCGGAACGGTGACGTAAATGTTGTCTCCCTTGCGCGTGAAATGTTGATGACGACCAACGTTGGTGATGATGTACAACTCACCCGGCGGCGCGCCCAACCGGCCACCTTCGCCCTTGCCCGGAATGCGCACGCGCGAGCCGGTGTCGACACCTGCGGGAATGCGCACCTTGACAGTTTCGGTCTTGGGCAAAGTGCCTTTGCCTTTGCACAGAGAGCACGGCGAACGTCGCTTTCCGGTGCCACTGCAATCCGGACATTCCTGCGAAAAGCGGAGACGGCCGCCAGCCCTCTGCACCTGACCCGTCCCCTTGCAAGTTGTACATGTCGTGAGCGGTCCGCCGGTGTCGCCTGCGCCGTGGCAGCGCGAGCACTGCTCAGATCGATTCACTGTAATATTTGTCGTCAGGCCGGTAATGGCTTCTTCGAAACTGATCGAGAGCGGCATCTCGATATCGGCGCCACGTTGTGGCTGAGGCCGCGGTGGTTCGCGCTCAACTCTGCCGCCACCGAATAGATCGGCGAAGATGTCGCGAAAGCTGCTGCTGCCGGCGGAACTAGTTGCCGTTCCCCAATCAAAACCGGAAAAATCGAAGGGAGTGCCTTGCGTGTAAGCCGGGCCTGCGCCGCGCGCCGCCGCATCCGCCAGATTATCTGAATACTGGCCAAAACGATCATAGACGGCGCGCTTCTTCGGATCAGAAAGGACATCGAACGCTTCGCTCATCTGCTTGAAGCGCTCTTCAGCCGCTTTGTCGCCCGGATTTACGTCAGGATGATACTTACGCGCGAGCCGGCGATAGGCCTTTTTGATCTCTTCCGCTTTGGCATCGCGCTTGACGCCCAGGATTTTGTAGAAGTCTTCTTTGGCCATCTACTGAAACAGGACGCGGAGATGGAAAGACGCGGAGACGCGGCGAATCATGTACTCCGCGTCACCGCGTCTCCGTGTCACCGCGTCATTTCTTCTACTTCTTCTCTTCGTCGACGTCGACGTACTCGGCGTCGATGACGTTGTCTTCGCCACCCGTCTGCCCGGCCGAAGACGCGCCCGCGGCGGAAGACTGTTCCGTCGTCTCACCGCCAGGGGCCGAGGCTGTTTGCTGATACAGCGCTTCAGCCATCTTATGGGACACGGTCTGCAGCGCATTGAAAGCATTGTTCATGCGCTCGACGCCGCCTTCCTCGACTGCCTTCTTGGCGTCGGCAATCGCCGATTCGACTTCGCCGGCCACCGCGCTGACCTTCTCGCGGTTTTCGTTGAGCGTCTTCTCCATCTGATAAATCAGGCCGTCCAGGCGGTTGCGCGCCTCGATCTCTTCACGCTTGCTCGCGTCTTCAGCCGAGTGCGACTCGGCATCGCGCATCATGCGATCGATCTCTTCTTTGCTGAGACCGGACGAAGCGGTAATGGTGATCTTTTGCTCGCGCCCGGTGCCCATGTCTTTGGCCGACACGTTCACGATGCCGTTCGCATCGATGTCGAAGGTGACTTCGATTTGCGGCATGCCGCGCGGTGCCGGCGGAATCCCCACCAGGTGAAACTTGCCGAGCGTGCGATTATCTGCAGCCATCGGGCGCTCACCCTGTAGTACGTGAACCTCGACCGAGGTTTGATTATCGGAAGCTGTAGAGAAAATTTCGGACTTGCGCGTCGGGATTGTCGTGTTGCGCTCGATTAGTTTCGTAAACACGCCGCCCAGAGTTTCGATGCCGAGGCTCAAAGGCGTAACGTCGAGCAACAAAATGTCCGTTTTCTCGCCCGACAGCACGCCGGCTTGCACGGCCGCGCCAATAGCTACGACTTCGTCCGGGTTGACACTCTTGTTGGGTTCTTTCCCGAAGAAGTTCTTGACGATCTCCTGCACTTTGGGAATGCGCGTCGATCCGCCGACGAGCACTACTTCGTCGATTTTCTTCGCGTCGATCGCCGCGTCCTTCAGCGCCTGTTCCAGCGGCGGTGCCAGACGTTTGAAGATCGGATCGGCTAACTGCTCAAACCGAGACCGCGTCAGTTTCATCACCAGGTGTTTTGGTCCGGACTGGTCGGCCGTTATGAAGGGCAGATTGATCTCCGTCTCCATCGTGGACGAAAGCTCGATCTTCGCCTTCTCAGCCGCCTCCTTGAGTCTTTGAAGGGCCATCTTGTCTTTCGAAAGATCGATGCCCTGATCCTTTTTGAACTCTTCGATGATCCATTCGATTAGCCGCTCGTCGATATCGTCGCCGCCCAGATGGGTGTCGCCGTTGGTTGATTTCACTTCAACCACGCCTTCACCGACTTCGAGAATCGAGATATCGTAAGTGCCACCGCCAAAGTCGAACACCGCGATTGTTTCGTCCTTCTTTTTATCCAAGCCGTAGGCCAGGGCCGCGGCCGTCGGCTCGTTCACAATACGCATGACTTCCAGTCCCGCGATCTTCCCGGCGTCTTTCGTGGCTTGCCGTTGCGCGTCGTTGAAGTAAGCCGGCACAGTGATCACAGCCTTCTCGACTTTTTGCCCCAGGTAGTCTTCGGCCGACTGTCTCATCTTTTGCAGAATCATCGCCGAGATTTCGGGCGGGCTCCATTCTTTGCCGCCGGCGACAATCCGTACGTCGCCGTTCGTGGCTGCCTGGACCTTATAAGGTACCTGCTTGATTTCCTCGGACACTTCGTTGAAGCGACGGCCCATGAATCGTTTTATTGAGTAAATCGTGTTTTCGGGGTTGGTTACCGCCTGGCGCTTCGCTACCTGGCCGACCAGCCGATTGCCGTCTTTTGCAAAGGCCACCACCGAAGGTGTCGTGCGACCGCCCTCGGAATTGGTAATCACGGTCGGCTCTCCGCCTTCCATAACGGCGACCACCGAATTCGTTGTCCCCAAATCAATGCCAATAATTTTGCTCATTTTCCTAATAGCTCTCCGCTGATTTTTTATTTCCGTCGGTCGTCAAGCGACAGGCGGGGTTGAATGCGACCTTAATATAATACCTGAGTGTCTTATTGTCAACTTTGGTTCGCGGCCCTTTCCGGCCCTATTTGAGGCGACTTTCTTGAGGGAAAAGAGCAGTTCAACCTTATGGGGCAGGCTACTGCGTTTTGTTTACGGCCTTTGATTGAGGAGACGCGACACAAAGAAAACGTAGTGCATGCCAGAGAGAAGAGCCAGTGCGAAAACCGACACATAGAGCGTTGGCAGGTAGTAGCCGGTTCCCACCCGTGTTCGCGCGCCGAGAATGACCGCAGCAACCGCAATAATTTGGACAACGGTGCTGATCTTTCCCAGGAGCGAAGGGCGAAAGGCGCGAAAGCCGGTCACCATATTAATGGCCGCGGCGCCGACGATGATGAAGACATCACGGCTGATCACCGTGACCGTGACCCAAAAGGGGACGGGCAAATGCTTCGGCACCGGCGCCGGGAAAACGCTGGGCATTGACAGCACGACAAAGGACGTGACCAACATCATTTTGTCGGCGATCGGATCGAGGATGCGCCCCAGCGGAGACTGCTGTTGGAACCTTCGCGCTAACAGTCCGTCTAGCCCGTCCGTGATTCCGGCAACGACAAATATTCCCAGAGCCCAGACGAATTTCTGATAAAAAAGCAAGGAAACAAATACCGGAATCAACGCCATCCGAAAGACGGTCAGCAGATTCGGCAGAGTCACAATTCGCGAGGACATGCTAGCGATTCCAAATACAAGATTCCAGACTTCAGATTTTAGATTTCAGATTGCAATTAATCGTCGGAGAGGCATGTATTAAGAAGCCGATAATCTGCAATCCATTGTAGTTGAAATGCTAGGGCGCGCAGCGCAGTTCGAGCAACGAAACTTCGGGCGGGCAGCCATAACGAACCGGCAGGACCACAGTACCGAGGCCTCGCGACACATAGATCTGAGTGTTTCCTCGGCGAGCCAGACCGCGCAACAGTCGCCGGCGCGGACGGCCGGAACGGCTTTTCTCGGCACGCAGTGTTACCTGTCCGCCGTGCGTGTGTCCGCTGAGCACCAGATCGACGTTGGCGCGTGCCGCGCGCCGCAGAATGATTGGATTGTGAGCCAACACGATCTTTAGCTCGCTCTCACCCGAACCCGCCAGTGCGAGTGGCAAATCCTCCAGGCCAACCATCTTGTCATCAACACCCGCCAGCCAAAAAGATTCACCCAGGAGGTCGACCCGCATGCCTTCGTTGATCAACATACGGATTCCTTCCGCGCGGAAGAGGTCGGTGATTAACGTCGCATCGGTCCAATGATCGTGATTCCCCAGCACGGCATAGACGCCGTAATGCGCGCGGAGTTTGCCGACGAGTTCGGCGCATGGTTCGGCATAGATGCGATCATGAGAAATGTAGTCGCCGGTCAAAGCAATCAGGTCGGGACGCAGATCATTCGCCGCTTTGATTGCACGCTTTAGATGTTCTGTATTGGTAAGCGGGCCGTAATGGAGATCGGAAAGATGTACGAGACGCAGACCGTCAAGTGCTTTTGGCAAGCGGCGCAGGAATATCTCCTGTCGTTCGATTGCCAGCATGAACGGCTCAGTGAGGGCAAGACGGGCCACTTCTCCCAGCGCGGACCTGATCATCGTCAGCGGTCGCGACTCTTGTCTTGGTCGCCGTCGCGCGGGCCGGTCGTGTCTCCAGCGGATTGGGGTCGACATGATTCAGAGATTCGCTAAAGCCCGGGCATTATATTGATTGCTCTTCGTGGGAGCAATGCGATCAGATTCTTTTATTCTGAAATTCCTAGGCTACGGTAATTTCGCCAGATAAATAAACATCCTGGATCGCATTCAGAAGCTGCACGCCTTCATTCATCGGTCGCTGAAAGGCTTTGCGTCCCGAAATCAAACCCATGCCGCCGCCGCGCTTGTTGATGACCGCGGTGCGCACGGCCTCAGCCATGTCGCTTGCGCCCTTCGACTCACCGCCCGAGTTGATCAAGCCCACGCGCCCCATGTAACCGTTCGCCACCTGATAGCGCACAAGATCGATTGGGTTATCGGTTGTCAGTTTCTCGTAAACAAGCTTGCTGGTCTTGCCGTACGACTTACCGAGCTCTTTTTCCACTGCCATGTAACCGCCATTTCGCTCAGGCAGTTTTTGTTTGACAATGTCGGCCTGGATCGTCACGCCCAGATGGTTCGCCTGACCCGTAAGATCGGCAGCCGCGTGCATGTCGCCTTCGGGAGTTTTGAACTTCGAGTTACGTAGATAACACCACAGAATACAAGCCAGTCCCAGCTCGTGCGCATCAGCAAAAGCATTTGCGATTTCGGTAATCTGACGTGTCGATTCCTCAGAACCGAAATAGATCGTCGCGCCTACCGCGACGGCGCCGAGATTTTTTGCTTCTTTCACGGTTCCAAACAGAACCTGGTCGAATTTGTTCGGCAAAGTCAGCAACTCGTTATGATTAATTTTTACGATGAAAGGAATTTTGTGAGCGTATTTTCGCGCGATGCTGCCCAGCACGCCGAATGTGGAAGCTACGCCGTTGCAGCCGCCTTCGATCGCCAGCTTGACGATGTTCTCCGGATCGAAGTACTGCGGGTTCGGAGCAAATGATGCGCCGGCCGAGTGTTCAATGCCCTGATCGACGGGCAAAATCGAAACGTAGCCTGTGCCCGCCAGCCGACCATGCTCAAGAAGTGATTGCAACGAACGAAGAACGGCAGGCGAGCGATCTGATTGTGAGCAAACTCGATCGACAAAATCCGGACCGGGCAGATAAAGCTGTTCTTTCGGAATCGTTTGTGATTTGTGGTCAAGCAGCGTCCGGGCTTCTTCTCCTAAAAGCTCTTCAATGCGATCGATTGCTGTCGCTGAGCGTTTCATCTCTGTAGCCATGGAATTCGTCCTCCAAAAGTTGCGCCGTCCTACTAGCGGAGACGTATACAATTCATGAAAACACTGTGAAATTGAGAAATGGATTATAGCATACGACTTATAAGAGCCGGATTGAAGTGCGATCCGATGAAACCTTCCAGCTTTACCTAAACACCACCATCGACAGTAAAGTCGAGCAGACGCATACGCGACGTGTTAATGCTAAACTGTTCCATCATAAAAGCTGACTGACAATCGGGAGGGCATGCACGGTGATCCAACATGATGAGATCCGTAATGTCACAAGTCATCATTTACCGGCGACTTTGCTGGAGAAGTATGAAAACCTGCGAACGGTTTTTAGGAAAATGGGCCGAGTTGTGGTTGCTTACTCCGGAGGTGTCGACAGCACACTGGTTGCAAAAGTCGCCTTTGATGTCCTCGGCGCTGAAAAGACGCTTGCGGTCATCGCCATATCGCCGAGTCTGGGCCGCGACGAAGAGCGCGAAGCCCTCGCAGTCTTACGTCAAATTGGCTTGCCGTATCTAACCGTCCAAACTGGGGAAGTCGAAGATCCTCAATACGCAGCCAACCCGATCAATCGCTGCTATTTTTGTAAAGCGCATGTTTACGGCGCACTGGCGCAGACAGCGCAGGAGCAAGGCTTTGAAGTCATCGTTGACGGTTTCAATTCCGATGATGCCGGCGATCATCGCCCCGGGCGGAAGGCAGGCCGAGAACTTGGCGTCCGGAGCCCTTTGCTTGAAGTTGGGCTAACTAAAGAAGAGATTCGCGCGCTGGCGCGTCACCTCGGCTTGAGTAACTGGGCCAAGCCGCCCATGGCTTGTCTTTCGAGCCGAGTCGAATATGGTATCGCAATCACTCCACAAATCCTGACGCAAGTCGATCGTGCTGAGCAGTCGCTGCGAAGACTTGGATTCGGTGATTTGCGCGTGCGCCATCACGATAAACTGGCGCGGATCGAGGTCGACGAAGCCGTAATTGTCGCCGCCATAGCCCGCCGTGACGAAATCATTCAGGCAGTGAAGGCGGCAGGATACGTCTACGTAACGCTTGATCTGCAGGGGCTGCGACACGGTAGCATGAACGAGGCTTTGATTCATGGTGGATAATCATGTATTGAGACAGTTGTTTCTTGACGTAGAAAGCGGACGCGTCTCGCCTGATGAAGCGCTGGACAAGCTTCGCTGGCAGCCGATCGAATCGATCAGCGACTTTGCTAGAGTCGATCATCATCGCATCCTGAGGCAGGCGATGCCCGAGTTTATCTACGCCGAAGGAAAATCGCCGGAACAAGTCACGACGATCATGACATCAATGGTCGAGCAGACGGGAATGGGAATAGCCAGCCGAGTCACTGAAGCGCATTATCAGGCGATTCGATCCAAACTACCTCAGGCTGTTTATCAGCCAGTGGCGCGCTTGGTCACCGTGGGCGGTATGCCGAAAGCGAATAAAGGCCAGGCGTTGGTGGTCGCAGCCGGCACGGCTGATGTGCCGGTTGCCGACGAAGCCGCGGGAGTCTTGCGCTTTTTGGGCGACTCTGCTCAAACGCTTTACGATGTCGGGGTTGCTGGGATTCATCGCCTGCTTGAGCGCGCGCAATCATTGAAAGATGCCGACGTGGTCATTGTCGTTGCGGGCATGGAAGGCGCACTGCCCAGCGTGATCGGAGGCTTGGTAAATGGTTGCGTCATCGCCGTACCAACCAGTGTCGGCTATGGGGCAAGTTTTGGTGGGTTATCAGCTTTGCTCGGGATGTTGAATAGCTGCGCTACTGGATTGACAGTCGTCAACATCGATAATGGGCTGGGTGCCGCGGCGGCCGCTCATCGGCTCTTGACGCGCCTGAGATTATCCGTCGAAGCAGAGGCTATCAATCGGTGACGCGTGTCGCGTATTTGGATTGTTTTGCCGGCATCAGCGGCGACATGTTGCTGGGAGCCTTGCTCAGTGTGGGTTGGCCCGAAGAACGTCTCCGAGATGTAATCGCTCGGCTGAAACTCGGGGACGTACAGCTCAACGTTGAGCGTATTCGGAAGCGCGGTATTTTTGCGACCCAGGTAACCATCACCTCGCCGCCACATCAACCTCATCGAGGACTTAATGAGCTGTCAACGATCGTCCTGGAAGCCGATCTTCCCGTTAAGATTCAACAGCGGGCGCTATCAGCGCTGAAATTGTTGGCGGAGGCCGAAAGTGCGATACACCACGTTCCCGTCGATCATATCCATTTTCACGAGATTGGCGCTGTAGACACGCTCGTAGACATTGTGGGCGCGCTGGCCGGCCTGCATGACTTGAATATAGAAACAGTCTATAGCACGCCCCTACCGTGGTCTCAGGGCACGGTGAAGACTGAGCACGGCATTCTGCCGGTGCCGCCGCCGGCAGTCACTTTGCTTTTGCAGGGGATTCCCGTCGTGGGCGTCAACATCGAGGGCGAGACCGTCACGCCTACCGGAGCGACACTGGTGCGCACTCTAGCGAAAGACTTTGGGCCAATGCCAGCGATGCAGGTTGAGCGGGTGGGCTACGGCGCGGGACATCACGATTGGCCTGATCGACCAAATGTGTTGCGACTGGTGATCGGGCAGACAGAGAACGGGCGGGCGGGATTAACGGTCGAAACCCTGACCGTGCTGGCATGCAACATCGACGACATGAACCCGCAATGGTATGCGCCTCTGATGCAGGCGCTGCAGGAAGCAAATGCGCTGGACGTGTGGCTGACTCCCGCGCAGATGAAAAAGAACCGGCCCGCGACTGTTGTCGAAGTCCTGTGTCGCAAAGATCAAGCTGATAAGCTGCGCTTGCTCCTTCTCCGTCACAGCACAACGCTGGGAGTGCGTGGATATACGGTAACGCGCTACAGCATCAATCGTCGCGTGGAAACGATCCAAACACAATACGGGCCAGTGCGGATCAAAGTAGCAGATATGCCTGATGATTCAGTAAGAATCGCGCCAGAGCATGATGATTGCTTAGACCGCGCAGTCGAGCATGGAGTGAGCGTAAGCGAGGTCTGGATGGCAGCTCAGCAAGCGTTTAGACAGAATAAATCGCAGTAGCGAGCTATAAGAACTACTCAGCTCCGGCTGCCAGCACTTCGGCTTGCAGTTTTCCTTTCAAAGACGAGCGCCAGGCGTTTTCCATTTCGACAACGTCGAGCTGGATTACTTCTTCGCCATCGCTCTCAATTCGCAGACGTTCTGAACCGACGTTGCCCAGGAGCGTCATTGGGCAACTGGCAGCAGCGACGATTTCTTCCATATCGCCGAGCGCCGATTCGTCAAAACTAATGATGATGCGCGAGGGCGTCTCGCTGAACAGCCGTGTGACCACATCGTATTCGCCGGTGATGTCGATGTCAGCGCCGAATCCTTCACGATTAAGCGAAGAGAAACAGCATTCCGCCAAAGCTACCGCGAACCCGCCATCGGAACAATCATGCGCTGAGCGCAGCAAGCCCGCTTCCGCGCCGCGCAGGCAAGCGCTTTGCACCGAGTGTTCGAGTTCGAGATCGAGCGCGGGCACGTGGCCGTTGCTCATCATTTCGTTCGTACTTTTCTTTTCGAGCGCCGCCGTGTATTCACTGATTGAAAGATCGCCGCGCGTTGTGCCAAGCAGAGCAACGAAGTCGCCCATATTCTTAAAGCCGGGTTGAATTACGCGCTTCACATCCTCGATCAGGCCGACCATCCCTATCACTGGCGTCGGCAAAACTCCGCGCCCTTCAGTTTCGTTATAAAACGAGACGTTGCCTGAGACGACCGGCGTATTGAATGCTTTGCAGGCTTCGGCCATTCCGTCGATGATTTCGGAAAATGACCACATCACTTCCGGCCGTTCAGGCGACGCGAAGTTCAAGCAATTGGTGACCGCAATCGGTTGTGCGCCGACGCAGACGACATTTCGTGCGGCTTCAGCGACGACGAGCTTCGCGCCTTGGCGTGGATTGGCGAAGCAGTAACGGCCGTTGCCATCGAGCGCAATTGCCAGCGCGCGCCGCGTTTCTTTGATCCGGATCACAGCCGCATCTGCGCCCGGCAACACGGCGGTGTTCGTGCGCACCATATGATCGTACTGACGGTACACCCATTCTTTGGAGGCGAGGTTGGGCGAGGCAAGAAGTTTCAAAAGAGCCTCGTTGTAATTAGTTAGTTTCGAGTTTCGAGTTTCGAGTTTCGAGTTTGTGACTTCGCCGCTTGAACCGTTGTTCACTGGTCGTGCCGAACGCACAGCGCCTGTTTCGTTCTTCGAACTCGAAACTCGGAACTCGAAACTCGAAACTGATGGGGACGCGTTCGGCGCTTTCATGGTTCGTTCATAAACCGGCGCCTCATCAGTTAAAGCCTTCACCGGCACGTCGCAAACCAGTTTGCCCCCGTGAATGACGCGCATGCGACCATCACCGCGAACGCGGCCAATAACCACCGCATCAAGGTCCCACTTGCTGAAAATCTCCGCAACCTCGCGCTCGCGACCCGCATGCGCGACGATTAGCATGCGCTCCTGTGATTCTGAAAGCAGCATCTCATACGCCGTCATGCCCGTTTCGCGTTGCGGCACAAGCGACAGATCAATCTCGATCCCCGTGTCCGCGCGCGCGGCCATCTCGCAGGTCGAGCAAGTCAGTCCCGCGGCGCCCATATCCTGAATGCCCGCGATCGCGCCGCTGCGCATCGCTTCCAGACAGGCTTCCAGCAGAAGTTTTTCCAGGAAAGGATCGCCGACCTGCACGGTCGGACGCTTTTCCAGCGCTGCGTCGTCAAACTCTGCCGAAGCCATCGTGGCACCATGAATGCCGTCGCGGCCGGTTTTTGCGCCGACATACAAAACAGGATTGCCGACGCCGCTGGCTTTACCGAAAAAGATTTGATCCTTGCGTACCAGGCCGAGCGCAAAAGCGTTGACCAGGGGGTTCAGAGCGTATGCGTCGTCAAACGAAACTTCGCCGCCGACAGTCGGCACGCCGAAGGCGTTGCCGTAATGAGCAATGCCTGCGACCACACCAGCAAGCAGGGAACGATTTCGCCGACCGTTCTTTGGATCGTCAAGCGAACCGAAGCGCAAACTGTTCAAAGCCGCTACCGGACGCGCGCCCATGGTGAAAATGTCGCGCAGGATTCCACCGACGCCCGTGGCTGCGCCCTGAAACGGCTCGATAAATGATGGATGATTGTGTGATTCGATCTTGAAGGCGGCGCACCAGCCGTCGCCGACGTCAACGACGCCCGCGTTTTCTCCGGGCGGAACGATCACACGCTCGCCTTTGGTCGGCAAGCGCTTTAGATGAATACGAGAAGACTTGTACGAACAGTGCTCGGACCACATCACCGAGAAGACCCCGAGCTCGACCAGGTTCGGCTCGCGGCCGAGCAGTTCTTTGATGCGTGTGAATTCTTCGGAAGTTAGGTTGTGAGCGGCGATTACTTCAGAAGTGATTGGTTGCATGCGCGAAAAAGATTCTTTTTGCCGAACAATCCGCTGTCAACACTGCCTACTGCTTACTGCCTACTTCTTTATCGATCGCGGCGCGCAACTCGTCCGCTTTGACGCGCCCGAAATGTTTGAAGACAACCTTGCCTTCCTTATCGTAAAGAAACGTCGCCGGCAGTTGGCCGTCCCAAGTTGCATCGACAGCGCGAATCGCGGGCTCTGGATCGTTGACGTTGAGCAAGACGACCGGCATCGTGGCTTTCATCTCCTTCAGGAACTTCGGCACGGCGGTATTGATGTCGGTGACATCATCAAGCGACACGGCGACGAAGTTCAAGCCTTTCGCCCGATAGTCACCATCGACTTTAACGAGATCGGGAAACTCTTCCCGGCAGGGATCGCACCAGGTAGCCCAGAAATTGACCAGGAGCGGACGCGTATCTTTCGCATCTCGCTGCAAAAGCTTTTTCAATCCAGCGAGATCGATTTGACGAATGTCGGCAGTGCCGGAGGCGGCTGCGCCGTGGGATTGAGCGGGCGAGGTAAACGCGACCACCGAGCAAACGGCAGCGAGGCCCACAAACAGGATGGATAGTCGTACACGCATATTTATGTAACGCAAGTTGCTAACTTGCGCGATTTGTCTTTAGGACGGGCGCAAGTTAACAACTATATCGATTAGGCGCGCTTGATCGTGCAGCCAAACGCTACCGCAGTAGTCTTCTGGATCGGCTTGCCCGCCAACAGCGCATCAAGAGCGTCACGCAGATCGTTGGACGTAACGCGGTCCAGCTTTTGCGAATTGTCGATGCGACCGTGATAGACAAGTTTGCTGCTGGCATCGAGCACATACGCTTCCGGCGTTCGGGTTGCTCCCAAA
>Ga0070706_100003209_pt1 | contig 16146 bp, 13 predicted proteins | sample KBSK5501metaG_FD_65476 | JGI IMG/M metagenome (GOLD analysis project Ga0070706, IMG submission 65476) | Corn, switchgrass and miscanthus rhizosphere microbial communities from Kellogg Biological Station, Michigan, USA - KBS K5-50-1 metaG | ecosystem: Host-associated > Plants > Roots >...
ACGCGAAGGTTGTGGGTGATCGTCTGCTCGCCGGCGGCGTTTCGAACCTTCAGAGTCACGGGCCAGAATCCCGTCGCGAACGTGTGGCGCGGGTTCTGAGAGCGAGACGTCGCGCCGTCCCCGAAATCCCATTCCCACTGAAACACGCACCCCAGGGTCGAACGGTCGAAGAAGGAAACGGGAAAGCCGGGATCCGGCGGATCGGGCGCCCAATCGAACTCGGGACTGATGGCTACGGTCGTCCCGTCGGCGCAGATCCCAACGTCCTGACCGAGGGAGACGAGACTCGGCGAGACGGTCAGCTTCGTGTGGTAGATGCCGGGGTCCAGGTACCGATGGTTGGTGATGAGCGAAGTGTTCGGATCCACGTCCACGGGCGTTCCCTCGCCGAAGTCCCAGCGCAGATTGGTCAAGGGAGGGCTTCCGTTCGGAACGCCGTTTCCGGTGTACTCGAACTCCGCAACTTCAAACGGTTTGACGCCGACGGGGCCGACGGAATAGTCGGCGTTCTGCGCCAGTGCCCGGGTCGTCAGCCCCACGCCGCACAGGAGGAGGAGCCCGGCCCAGGCGCGACGGCGACTTCGCGAGCCGCGATGGAGAAGTCCCGTGGGTGCGGCCATCGTTCACCCTCCTCACCGTGCAACGCCGACGACTCGGGCGATTTGCAAAGATTCTGACTATTCTAGAGCGGTTCCGGACGCGCGGCGCTCGGAATCGGCCGCGTCTCGACACGGAGAGTCCGCGCGGGTTGTTCGACGCGGACCGTTTTCGCTAGAATCCGGCCCGATGCGGGCATAGTTCAGCGGTAGAACGCCAGCTTCCCAAGCTGGATGTCGCCGGTTCGATCCCGGTTGCCCGCTCCACTCTTCCAGCCGCGTCCCCAGGGGCTTTTCGCGATGTCGAGGGTGCTGTTGCACGCGCTAGCAGAAAGTGCCCGACTGTTCGCGTTGCGCGAACAGTGCCCGGGGCGCGATGTAGTCTCTTGGCAAGACGATGACGCTTTCGGCCGGCACTCGCCTCGGGCCCTACGAGATTCTCGCGCCGCTCGGCGCGGGCGGGATGGGAGAGGTGTACCGGGCGCGGGATGACCGGCTGAAACGAGACGTCGCGATCAAGGTCCTTCCCGCGGCAGTCTCAAGTAATCCGGATCGGCTCAGGCGCTTCCAGGTTGAGGCGCAGGCGGCTGGGGGGCTCAATCATCCGAACCTCGCGGCCGTCTACGATGTGGGCCAGCATGACGACGCGCCCTATGTCGTCCAGGAGCTCCTTGAGGGGGAGACCCTCCGATCGGTGCTCGCCGGCGGTCGCCTGTCGCCTCGACGGACGATCGACTACGCCCTCCAGATCGCCCAGGGACTGGCCGCCGCGCACGGCAAGGGCATCGTCCACCGGGACCTGAAGCCCGAGAACCTGTTCGTCACCTCCGACGGCCGCGTGAAGATCCTCGACTTCGGCCTGGCGAAGCTCACGCACCAGGAGGAGGCGACGCAGGTCACGAACCTCCCGACGGCCACGGGGGGGACCGAGCCCGGCGTCGTCCTCGGAACTCTCGGATACATGTCGCCCGAGCAGGTCAAGGGCAGGCCTGCCGATGCGCGCAGCGACATCTTCTCCTTCGGAGCCATTCTGTACGAGATGCTTTCGGGCAACCGGGCCTTCCGCGGTGACTCTACGGCGGAAACCATGTCGGCGATCCTGAAGGAGGACCCGCCGGAGCTCTCCGTCACCAACCAGAATGTCTCGCCGGGCCTCGAGCGGATCGTCCGCCACTGCCTGGAGAAGAGTCCCGAGCGTCGATTCCACTCCGCGCACGACGTCGCCTTCGACCTCGAGGCGCTCTCGGGGACGTCCGGTACGGCCGTGGCGCTCGACCGCCGCGCGAGAGCGGCCTCCCGATCGGTCTTGATGACCTTGGCGGGAGCCGCGCTGCTCTTGATCGGAATCGCGATCGGTCGATTGACCGTGGGCGCGCCGCCCGAGCCGCCCGAGATCCGGCCCCTCACGACTTCCGGGCACGACTCCGAGCCGTCCGCCGCACCGGACGGCAAGACGGTCGCATTCAGGTCGGACCGCGACGGGCGGGTCCGGATCTGGGTCAAGCAGATCGCCGACGGCAGCGAGGTTGCCTTGACCTCGGGCCCCGCGGACTCCCGCCCCCACTTCTCGCCGGACGGAAGCAGCATTCTCTTCGCCCGGGCGACGGGTCCGGATGTCGCTCTCTATCGGGTCGCGATCGTCGGGGGCGATCCTCGCAAGCTCCTTGCCGACGCCTACGATGGGGACTGGTCCCCCGACGGCAGGACCCTGGCCTTCCTTCGGGAACGTCGCGGAGAGGCCCTGCAGCTCGGAGTCGCCGGGTCGGACGGGAGCTCCCCGCGGATCCTCTCGACGTTCCGCAACAACGGACCCGCCGACGTCGGCCTCTCCCGCTGGACACCGGACGGAAAGGCCCTCGTGGTGGTCGAGCTCGCCGGCCAGTCCCACTCGGCCGCGCACTTCCTTAGGGTCTCCATCGACGGAAAAGAGGAGATCCTCAGGCCGCCGAATCCGCGAGGAGACTTGTCGTCCCTGTGCTGGAGCCGAGGAGCGATGATCTACATGCAGGGCGCGGCCTCGACGTCCGAGACCCGTTCCGTGAGCGGTCAGGTGTTGCGCCAGGTCCCGGGGGCGCGGTCGGGTCGCGTCCTCTTGAACGTTCCGAGCTTCGGGTCTTCGCTCGACGTCCTCGGCGAGGGGCGCCTCGTCTTCGACAGCCGGATTCGGCGCATGAGCATGCGCGAGGTGTCCACGGCGCCCGGCGGCAGCGCGCGGCGGATCGCGCGGAGCCAGAGCACCGATCGGCAGCCGGCCTACTCGCCCGACGGACGGCGGATCGTCTTCGCCTCGGATCGCGCCGGCAACTTCGACGTCTGGGAGGTGGTCTTCGAGTCCGGCGCCGTCCGGCGGCTCACCGACGATCCCGGCGAGGACTGGGACCCCGCGCTTTCGCCCGACGGGAAGCACCTGCTCTGGAGCTCCGATCGCTCCGGCCACTTCGAAATCTTCATGGCCGACGCCGACGGAAGCGGCGCGCATCAGGTCACGCGCGACGGGCTCGACGCCGAGAACCCCACCATGACGGCGGACGGATCGATCGTGTACGCATCCCCGGGGCCGGGCGCCCGTCAGGGCCTCTGGAAGATCCGGGCCGATGGTTCGGGAGATACGAAGCTCCAGCCGGGAGCGGTGGTCCACCCCGAGGTCTCGCCCGACGGGAGGTACGTGCTCTATTTCGTCTCGGGAGAGGCCCGCATTTGCCGCGTGTCGGACGGGCAGCTGCTTCCCTTCCGCGTCGACCTCGCGTCGATCCACACGCTCCCCGGGCGGGGACGGTGGATTCCGGACGGAAAACGGATCGCCCTGCTGGGCGCCCTGACGGAGGACGGGCCGTCGGGAGTCTTCGTCCAGGATTTCTCGGTCGAGGCGGCGGACACGAGCGCGTCCCGCCGCCCTCTCGCCGGCTTCGAGCCCGAACATGGAACCGACAGCTTCGGTGTCTCGCCCGATGGATCACACATCGCGATCGCGGAGATCGACGAACGCAGCGACATTTTCATTGCGACCGGCGTCCCGGAGGTCTTCAAGACATTCCGTACAAAATAAGGGAGCGGTCGAGTTCGGTACCTCAGAGCAGATCAGGCGATTTCGGCGGATCTACATGCTCGTCGGCGAGCCCGAGAAGGCGCTCGACCAGTTGGAGCCACTCGTGAAGATGCCCTACTTCCTCTCGCCCGGCTGGCCCAAGATCGACCCCAACTTCGACTCTCTGCGCAAGAACCCGAGGTTCCAGAAGCTCGTCGCGGGCGGGAAGGGAAGCACCTGCAAGGCCGCAAGAGGGGCGAAGGCTATCTCCCCCCGCCTCCTGAAAACAGTCAACGGTCGATTCGCTTCAGAGCCGCGCCCGCCTACGGCCATTGGAGTCCGAGGGCTTTGGCGAGAAACACGGCCATCTGGCCCCTCGTTAGAGGCGCGTCCGGGCAGTAGTTTCCGCCTCCGCAACCCGCGGTGATACCGGCGTGGTAGAGGGCCTCCACGAACTGGAAGAACTGGTGATTCGTCGGCACATCGGCGAAATCGGCCGTCGCGGGCGGCGGGCTGACCTGAAGAAGGTAGCCAACGATCATCCCGCCGACCTTGTTGCTGCCGTCCGTGGCATTTCCTCCGGCAAGAAGCCTGTAGGAGCTGACCGTGTTGTCCACGGTGACGCCGTCGGGCGTTAGATCGGCGGTTTGACTCCCAGCCCCGCCCGCGAACGCAAGGCCCGAGCAGATGTAGCCGGGGATCGGGCAATCTGGCGGGCCCGCCCCTGCCGCGGGGTGATTAGTGCAGCCCTGGCCGGCCGAAGTGCACTCCACGAGACTTCCCACGACCCCCGCGGCCGCGTTCGTATCGATGAAGTCGAGCTCCAGCGAGATGACCTTTGCGCCCGCGGGCAACTGGAGCGGCGCGGAAAAACACACGCCGTCGCAGTTCGTGCTCCATCGAGCGCCGCCGTTGAAGTCGGTCGAGTAGGCCGTGAGCGAATCTAGAGGGAAGAAGGCAATCGCCGGGACCTCGATGTAGGAAACGTTGGCGGTACCATACGTCGTCGGGCCTCCGGGCCGTCGGAGCGAACCGCTCTGTCCCATTACCGTCGCCCTCACGCCGAACGCGAAACCGAGCAGTAGAATCACCCGCATTGCTTTCATTTAGGCCTCCCATGTCTGCGTCGATTCTCCCGCATTTCTTGCCAGTACTGCTGGCTTCGACGCATCGGGCACACACGCTCGGCTCCGCCAGGAGGCGAAGATCGTCGTCTGCGAAAAGAGGATGTCTCTGCGTCGGATCAAGACGAAAAAGACGCGACTCTCGATGGCGCCCGAAGTCCTGGACGCTGCGCGGGAGCCGTAAGATCGCAGGGAGCCGAGAAAAAGCAGCAAAGGTTGACCACGTCTTTGCCTCCGGCGATGCCGCTGGGGGGCGGACCCGATGCCAGGGCGTCAGGTGAGGCCGAGGGAGCGCGCGCGACCTAAGCTTCAGGTCCCCGACAGATTCGATGCACCGGTGGGGGATGAAGGTGCGGGAGTGATCTTGTTTTTGTTCTCACTCGCGGTGCAAATCGGGCACTTTTCTAGGCGCTCGAGCACCTTCTCGACGAGCACGCGGGTCGGGCTAGGGTGGCAGGGTACACATCCCGAGCACATCGAGGACCATCGACCTTACGAAGGCCCGTCCCTACGGTGCGTTCGCGTTATCGGGTGTGGGTTCGACTCCCACACGCTTCCGCCAAAAACCACCCCTCGGGTGCATGCGCCCGCCGTTCCGTGCAATACGGACGGGCCTTCTGCCACGGAGAATGCAAGGCCCATCAGCCAGATCATCGACCGCCTTTTTCCGAGCCTCCGCCACCAAAAGGACTTCTGTCGTCAAGTCCTTTCGGATCTGGATCGCCCGTGGCCTCCTGAAACGCCCGTCGGGAGGGGGCTCGGACCTGCTGGAAATTCCGCTCGCTATCGTCCAACCGACCGCGTTCGGTCGGGCCTTTCTGACATTCATCCAAACGCCTCAGTGAGTGAGCCCCTTCGTCGCAGGGTCGCCGGCCGGTAGATAGATCGTCACGTCGACGGGACACAGACGGCCCGTGCCACGCCGAGGGTCGGCGAAGAAGTCGTGATGACGCAGGAGGGCGGAGTCGATCCTGAAAGAGGCGGACTACAATCGCTCGCTCGCGGCCGGCGCCGGATCAAGGGGGGTAGCCATGGGATCCAGATTGATCGCTTCCTGCCTTGCCACACTCGCAGCGGCTGCGCTCCTGGCGAACCCCGCCCCGCAGGAACGGTCGATGGAGAACTGTTCGGCCATCGACGATCCATCGCCTGCGCGAAGCGTCCCTCGCGTTCGGGCATTCATTGATCCCGCGACCGGAAAGCTTCGGGCCCCGACGGCGGACGAGCTGCGCCAGATCGCGGAGGCGCGTCGATCCAGGGCCGGCGCTCCTCCCTTCTTCGACGTCGTGGTCTATCCCGACGGCATGAAGTCGGTCGACCTCCAGGACGCATTCCTCGTCGACTTCATCGCAGAAAAGCTTCCCGACGGCACGACGAGATTCCGATGCGTGCCGCGCTCCTGGCGAGCCTCTGCGTCGACTCCCGCCTCGTCGGTGGAGAAATGACGACCGTGACCAGCCGCCTCCAGCGACACGTCCTTCTCGCTCTGGCTTGGCTCGCGATTTTCATCCTCGCACCGGCAATCTCTATGGCGAGCGCGCACATCACGATCATCAATTCAAATCAGACCGGCGTCGGTTTGAACGACCCGACTCCAGCCACGCCAGTGGGAGGCAACCCAGGCACGACTATCGGCGAGCAGAGGCTGAACGCCCTGGAATATGCCGCCGGCCTGTGGGCGGCCCTCCTCGACAGCTCCGTCGAGATTCGAATCCAGGCGAGCTTCGACGCCCTCACCTGCACTGCCAGCTCCGCCGTGCTCGGCGAGGGGAGCCCCGCACACATCTTGATGGACTTTCCGAACGCGCCGCTCGCCGGCACCTGGTACCCTGCAGCGCTCGCGAGCCGCATCGCGGGCGTCGACCTGATTGCGACGGCGCAGAGCCACATCCGGTTGCACTTTAACTCCGGGATCGGCACGACCGGATGCCTGGAAGGCGCCCAGTGGTATTACGGTTTCGACAACAACCACGGCGACAGGCTGGATCTCGTAACGATCTTTCTCCACGAGGCCGGACATGGACTCGGCTTTGTGACGCTCGTCGACCCCACAAGCGGTGCGGAGTTCCTGGGGCAGCCGGACGTCTTCGAAGCTCACATCCTCGACACGACATCGAACAAGCATTGGATCGACATGACCGACGCCGAGCGCAAGGTCTCGGCCGTGAACACCGGCCGCGTCCTCTGGGACGGGCTCGCAGTGCAGGCAGCCGTGCCGAGCACGCTGGAGGGCTTGCCGCTCTTGACCGTGACCGCCCCTGCCGCAATCGCCGGCGACTACTCGCTCGGCACGGCGTCCTTCGGCGGAGCGTTGAGCGCGGACGGGCTGATCGGCTCCCTCGTCGCGGCGTCCGATCCGGCAGACGCCGCCGGGCCTTCTTCGACCGACGCCTGCGAGACTCTGACGAACGCTTCGGAGGTGAACGGAAGAGTCGCGCTCGTCGATCGCGGAACGTGCACGTTCGTGACGAAGGCGAGGAACGCCCAAGCGGCCGGGGCCACCGCTATGGTCGTCGTCAATAACGTCGCGGACACCAGCCCCCTGGCAATCGCGGGTGAAGATCCGACGATCACGATTCCCGTCGTCAGCGTTACCCAGGCCGACGGGAGCGTGATCCGAGCGAGCCTGACCTCGGGAGTCACCGTAGACCTGCGAATCAACCCCCGCCGGCTGGCGGGCGCAGGTTCCGAAGACCGGATGCGTCTGTTCGCTCCTAACCCGGTGCAGTCCGGGTCGTCGATCTCGCATTGGGACACGAGCGCCCGCCCCGACCTCTTGATGGAGCCCGACATTTCCGGCGACTTGCCGCACGGAGTGGACCTGACCCTGCCGCTGCTTCGGGACATCGGCTGGAAATCCGAGGCGATCCCGCAAGAGGCACCGCGCCTGCGAATCTTCGAGCTCGATCTCCATCTGCACCCTCCGACGCGCGCCCTCGCGCCCCGGCATTCCTGACCTATCTGGGTTTCGTCGCCGCCTAAGCCTGGCATCCGTGTCAATTTTCCAGGACTGGACCTGGCCTCGTCCTTCGGGACAGTAGGCTGGGCGAAGATTGCGAAAGCGCCGTACTTGCCGCGATTGGGCTGACGCGCCGCTTCCATGTCCTCGCCGCGTCGGTAGAAGCGCCGGGAGGCTGCGCCGGCGGCAACTGCTGCCGACCAACTCCGCCTCGCGCGCGCCCAGATGGCAGTCTTTTGATGAAGTCAGAGCTGGGCGCGGCTGAAATGCCGCCGCCGGTAACTTGCACCGTGTTCGCCAACGTCCCGGCGCGGCGCTAGTCTGGGGGTTTACCCCTCTCCAGGCTCGATCAGCTCGGGTGAAACCCGTTGAATCGGATTCAGCGGCGTAAGGGCCGATGCGTCGGCTGGGTGCGGAAAGCCATCCTCACTTCGGCCAGTGCAGCCCGAGGGCCTTAGCGAGGAAGACCGCAATCTGCCGACGCGTGACCGGATTGTTGGGGCAGTAGTTACCGCCCCCGCAGCCACCCGTGATGCCAGAGGCAGCGAGAGCTTCGACGTACTGGAACGCCGGATCCGAAGGGGGTACGTCGTTGAACGTCGGACTCACTGGCGCGGGACTTACGGTGCGATGCCACCAGACTTCCACCCATGCGAAGAACTCGTCATTCGGGCTGGGAGCGTTTTCGACGTCGAGAATGAGCACGTTGTTCAAGTGTGAAACGACCTGAATGCCGAGCGGGCCCGCGAGATCAGTGGCCCACGTGTGAGCTGGGGCGGAGAAACCCGCGAGCATGTTTTTCGTTCCGTCCTGGAAACGTTGCCAGAGCGCTACACCGAGTATGGCGTCAGTGTCCGTCTCGCTGTTGAGCCCGATGAAATCGACCACGGTGCCCGCGGGGAGGTCCAGGGTGGCGTAAGAGTGCAGGTCTGAATTTCTCGCCATGGCACGACCGAGGCTGCCTGTGGTGTCGTAATGGAAGTCCCCCTGCATCACGAAAGACGTTGCCGAGATCACGGTGATCGTGTCGTCCTGGACCCCGAATTCTTGGGGGTCGACTCGTTTCGTCAAGAGCGGCTTTGCCACCGATGGCTGTTCGGCGACTACAATCGCTGTCCACAGGATCGCAAGCGTCGACATGCCGAGGAGCCGCGAGACTCTTCGTATCTTGATCATGACTAGGCCTCCTGTTCGCGGAGCCTACGCTCATCAAGCCGCGAATGGTCGCGCTACTCACGGATCCTCGAGCCGTGGCGCCGGCAGGGCGGAAGCCCAGGTCGCGCGCGGCCCTTGCTTTCGGCGGCGGCCGTACGGCCGCCAGATAGCGCCCCTGCGCCTGCCAAGCCGCCTGCTGAGCCGCTGACGGACGCTTCCGATGCCGACGTCGGCGCCGCGGCCGATCGAGCGCCTCGGACTCGCGTTGCTCGCTTCGCTCGCAACAGCTCGCCGCTGACGCGCCACCCGTTAGGCAGCCGAAGTAGCTAACGATTTCTACGGCTGGACGGCCGGTTCGCGGGAGTGTCGCTGTGCGAATGGTCGTCGGGTCCGGGCTAGGATTGCCTCCATGGCTGGGTCGTGGTTAGCGCGAAAATCCTTCGAGGACAGCTCAGCCTGAATCTCCGGCGCTAGGGCTTCGCGATGATCGAAGGGGCCGCCGTCCTCCCAATAGCGCGTCGAGACCCGAACGACTACTTTCGAGTGCGGCAGGACGATATCGATGGCGTCGCCGTATTGGTTCGGCGACGAGCCCGTCGGCTCGCCTACAAAGGTAGCCGCGGTCTTTTTCTTCAGATCCATGGCGCAATTCATCCCAGCTGAGAAGGTGAGCCGGCCAACGATTGCAAAGAGATGCCCCCGCCGATTCAGCCCCGGGGTCCTCCGGATGTGTTCGATGAGCGGTCCGTTCAAAGTATTGTCACCTCCGTTGTTCAGGCGCAGGTCCACGACGAGGACTTCGACCCGATTCGCCGCGATGAAATCGAACACACGTTGGCAGAAGCGTGCGAACGGCTCCTCGGGCGAGTCCTGGGCCGCGTTGTACTGGAGATAGAGCAGGTTGTCGCCTTCCAGATACTCGAACCAATAGTCTGTGTCCCTGTGCCGCAGGTACAAGGGAACGGGCCGATCGGGGTCGACATTGGCCAGTACCCTCGGCGCGCTTGAACCGAACGGCTCTTCCTCGACCCTTACACTGAAGTCGTGCCCGTCGGGCGCCCCGAGCCGGTATGTGCAGGAGGAACGGCTGGGGCACACTCCCAGCTCAAAGAGCACCTCAGGCACGACCAGGCGGTCGGGCAAAACATCCTGAATGGTCATCTCGTTGTCGTGCTGCACGATGGGCCGCACAAGTTCCATTGCCTCCCTTGCGGACTTCTTGCCGATGCCCAGGACACGCGCTCCGAGCGTCCGGCGGAGGTTCTCCGAGGCACTCCGAACGAAGAGCCCATCGCTATAGAGGTACAGACCCAGTGGATATCGCCCGAAGCCGATGCTCGGGTCGCGGCTGATCCCCAACTGCGTATGACCTTCGTGCATCAGGGCAACCACACGCGCCAGTTCCACGATCGCGCCTTCGCGGGTCAGGAACGGAAGCCGGCCCTCGAGCTGCCGGAAGGCGAAGTCGAGCTTCGCCTTCGGTACAGCGTGGTAGGGGTTGGGGTGGATATGGGGTATCTCGGTTGCCAGAAAAACCAAGTCCTCTCTCCAGGCCTCTACGTCCGCGGAACTCGTGGGAGAAGCGAGGGGGCCCAGGGCAATCGAACCCAGTGTCGCTGCTGCCACCCACGGCAGGATCTGAAAATGTCGTTTCAGCACGCAGGCGTGGATACGTCGGAGCTGTTGTCGCTAGGTTCCACTGGCGCCGAAAGTTTAGGGGCGGAGTTGAGCTTCTTTGATTTCCACGAGGTCTGCCGGCTTCCCGAGCCGTGGCGCCGGTCACCGCAAAGTGTAACGCTGCTCGTATCGGTATTTTTCCAGGCACCCGCTTCTTCGGTTACCAAAGGATCGTCGAGGGGGTTCACTCTGTGTGGGAATACCCATCATCCATGGCCGAATAACCACAATCGGTCACGTACTTCCAATCCGCTGGTTCCTTTGTATGTGCGTGCAGCGGACTCGCCGCCTCGCTTCGCTCGAACCGCTTCGGCCACCGGGAGATAGCGGCACCGACACCAAGTCCCGATTCTCGTAAAAGGCGTATCCACGATCCGCAGCGCGCGTATCTTCTGGGATGTCGTGAGAATGGGCGAAACCTGGTTCCCGAGGCTCGTCGGGCTTGTCGAACGACGCATTGCTTACCCTCGCGCCACAGGAATAGAGTTCTTTCGCTTCTGGCCGCTTCCAAATGCGGCGAGAGGCAGGGAGGAGATGGCCATGAAGGATCCGAAGGAGATGGTCATCACGCCCGCTGGCCCGCGACCTAGAAACAAGGTTCACGCAGTTGGGCCGGGGCAGATCGTCCGGCGAACTGCCGAGGGCACCTACGTGCTGGTCCCTGAGACCTCCTCCGAAGGCAGCAGGAAATCGCCGGTCGCGCCGGAGGAGCTCGTGCTCACCCCCGGCGGCCTGCGGCCGAAATCGCTGGTCCACCGGATCGAGCCGGGTGCGATCCTTGATGGATCCGACGGCCGCTACCGTATGCGGCATCGCTCCGGCCGGACGCTCGCCGATTTTGGCGTCATTCCGTTCCGGCCCGTCGGCCGGCCACTCATGCCACGCAACGTGTTCTTTCCGGTGCCGGCGGCGATCCCGGCTTTCGGGAGCGGATGGATCACCTACGCGTCGTGGTCCAACAACACCGGCACGCCCGTTTCGCGCTTCGCGACGAGCTGGGTCGTGCCGCCCGCGCCATCCACGCAATCCGGACAGACAATCTTTCTGTTCAATGGGATCCAGAACGCCACGATGATCTATCAGCCGGTACTCCAGTGGGGGCCTTCGGGGGCCGGCGGAGGAAACAACTGGAGCGTTGCCAGCTGGTACGCGGACGGCCAGACCGGACAATCGTTCTACTCCAGCCTCGTCAACGTGAATGTGGGTGACTTGCTGGTCGGCGTGATGACTCTGACGGGCCAATCGGCCGCCGGGTTCAGCTACAACTGCGAATTTCAGGGGATCGCGAACACCGGCCTGCCGATTCAGAACATCCAGGAACTCACTTGGTGCATCGAAACGCTCGAAGCGTATTCGATCACCAAGTGCTCGGACTATCCCGCCACGGACAAGACCGCGATGGCCGCGATCGACCTGCGCACCGGGAACACGAACCCTCCGGTCGTGTGGACGGTGAGCGACGCCGTGACCGACTGCGGCCAGCACACGCTGCGCTTCGACGACGACGCGCTCGGCAACGGCGAAGTCGATCTCTGGTACCGCGGCGGACCGTTCTGGACGGTCGGCGCCGGTACCATAGCGTCGGGCGAAACGCAGGAATGGTGGTTCAGCTGGGGAGGCGTGGGCGACGTGGGGCCGCAGCTCATACAGGCGGAGCCTCTGAACGCGTCCGCGCATTTAACGACTACGCAGATCTCGGAGAACCTCGATGCCAACGGGCACCTGACGTACTTCGCGACGGTTCGCAACGACGGCCCGAACACCGTCAACTTTCAATGGCGCGGCGGCGGCCGCTGAGGAGGAACCCAGAATGGCTTGGACAGCCGGTCTAGGGACGATCGGTCCCAGCGAGACGCAGGAATGGTGGTTCTCGTGGGGTGGCAACGGCGACGTGGGCCCCCAGCTCATTCAGGCCGAGCCGCTCGGGGCCTCGGGGGAGCTATCCACCACGCAAATCTCGGAGAGCCTCGACGCCAACGGACATCTCACGTACTTCGCGACCGTTCGGAACAACGGGTCTAGCACGGTCAACTTCCAGTGGCGGGGAGGCGGCTTCTGAGGAGGAGCGAGCATGACGACTCTAAAGGTTCTGCTCAACGAAAAAGGCAAGGTCGTGGGCACTGCCCGAGCGCAAACTGCCGCAAGCGGCCCAGGTGCGCCCCAGAGCGCGACACTCGTGGCTCGCCCGGGCCAGCAGGTGATCGACCTCGACGTCGACGAGAAGGTCGCGTCCCTCGAGCCGGGTGCTTTGCATGCCGCCATCGACGCGAAATTCGCAAGGACAGGAAAGGCCAAGGGCGTGGCTCGTCCGAGACCCGCCAGACGCGCCAAGGGGGCCAAGACTCGGCGTTCGAGGTAGGGTCGCCGATCGCGTTGCCAACACGGCAGCCACTGCCCGCTGAAGGCGTCAAGGGGGTCGATTTCGTTCGCGAGGCGACGCGCCCAGTCTAACCAGCCGTCGATCTTGGCGTTGGACGAATCCTTACCGAGCCCCCAGCACACCTCGAATGGCCAACCGCGCGAGGGCGCTTCTGAAGATCCCGTACAAAGCCCTCGCCAGGCTGATCGACCCCAACTTCGACCCGCTGCGCAAGAACCCGAGATTCCAGAAGCTCGTCGCCAGCGCGAAGTGATTCGCAAGGCGCCGCGCGCCAGCTCGTGGCGGTGCAAGCGTGGGTCAAGACGCTATTCGGTCCGAGCATCGTCTTGCTTCGATGACGCCCGTTATCGAGATACAGCGTCGAGAACCTCACGGACCTTCCGAGCGAGCCCGTCCGGCGTGAATGGCTTTTGAAGAAAATGAGCGCCGGGCTCCAGAGCGTCGCTCGATGCGAACGTAAAGTGGACGTAGCCCGACATGTAGAGCACCGCGAGCCCTGGAATGAGGGCTCTCAGCGTTTGCGCCAGGTTCCGTCCGCTCATGCCCGGCATGATCATGTCCGTCAGGAGCAGATCGAGCGGCGTTTCCGCGCGCTGGGCAAGGGAAATCGCCTCCGAGGGGTTCTCAGCCACGAGAACCGTGTAGCCCTGAGTGCGGAGCAACCTCTCGACGAGTTTTCGAACCTCGAGCTCGTCCTCGACGAGAAGCACGGTCTCGAAACCCTGTCGCGAAGTGGCCGTGGGCGGCGCCTCGGAAGGTTCCAGCGGCTCGTCGCAGCGCGGCAGGTAGATCTGGAAGGTCGTGCCGCATCCTTGTTCGCTGTGCACCCAGATTGAGCCGCCGCTCTGCTTGACGATGCCGTAGGTCGTCGACAGGCCGAGCCCGGTTCCCTTGCCACGTTCCTTCGTAGTAAAGAAAGGCTCGAAGAGGTGAGCCTGAGTCTCGCGGTCGATGCCAACGCCGGTATCCGAGACTGAAAGCATCACGTGTGGTCCGGGGCGAACCGTTGGGTGGCGGCTCGCGAACGCATCGTCGAGTTTCACGTTGCGGGTCTCAAGAGTGATCTGACCCCCTCTCGGCATGGCGTCCCGGGCGTTGACGATAAGGTTCAGGATGGCCTGTTCCATCTGGCTGGGATCGGCCTTGACGTGCCACAGCTCCTCTTGAAAAGAGGTCTTCAATTGGGTGCTCTCGCCGATAACCCGGCGGAGCATTCGTTCCAGGTCGGTCGCGACATCATTGAGGCTGAGGACTCTGGGTTCGAGCACCTGCCGACGGCTGAACGCTAGAAGTTGCTGCGTCAGCGCTGCCGCGCGGCGAGCAGCCTTGCGAACCTCGTCGGCATACTCACGCCGTTGATCGACTTCCGGGAGCGCGCCCAACAGCAATTCGGTATAACCGGTGATTGCCGTCAGGAGGTTGTTGAAATCGTGTGCGATGCCGCCGGCCAACTGGCCGACCGCCTCCATCTTCTGCGATTGGAGGAGCTGCTCGCCGAGATGCCTTCGCGCGGTGATGTCGGTGGCTACGCCCAGCACCTGAGGGCGGCCTTCCCCAGTAGCCGGGAGAGGTACCTTGATCGTCTGGAACCAGCGCGTGACCCCAGTGCGCGCATTGGTCACGGGCTCCTCGGGGATGAACTTCGACGCGCCGGAGCTCATGACGGCTCGGTCGTCCCGGACGAAGTGCTCGACCTCCTCACGGTTCGGATTGAAATCGGCGTCTGACTTGCCGAGGAGCTCCTCGGTCGTCGTCCCGTAGACGTCCGCGACCGCCTGATTGGCGAGGGTGAAGCGGCCCTCCCAGTCCTTGGCAAAAACGAGGTTGGGATCCGTATCGATGACCTTCCGGAGGAACGCGTGCTGTGCCGAGAGCGCGTGCTCAGCACGCTCGCGCTCGGAGATGTCCCGCACGATTCCCGTGAAGAAGCGCTTCCCATCGAGGACATACTCGCCGAAGGAGACCTCGAGCGGGACGTCCGCGCCGTCCTTTCGCCGCCCGGGCAGCCGGATCGAGCCCCACGAGAGATTCCTCCTGCCCGTGTCGAGATAACGCCGGAGGCCAGCCCGATGGCGTTCGTGAAACGACTCGGGCATCAGCACTGTCAGGGATTGTCGCGCAAGCTCGCCCGGGGCATACCCGAACATGTCCTCAAGGGCTCGGTTTGCATATACGATCTCGCTCCCCTCGTCGACCGTGACGATGCCGTCCGTCGCCGCCTCGGCCACGACGCGGTACCGTTCTTCGCTTTCGCGGAGCGCCTCCTCGGCAATGCGATGGGCGGTGACATCCTTCGCGAGAACCATGCGAGCAGGCCGGCCCTTGTATTCAAGAGGATGAGAGGCCACCTCAACCAGAATCACGGACCCGTCCTTGCGGCGGTGCCGCCAGACACTTCCCACCCTATGGCCGAGGGGGTTTTTCCTGAAATCCGCGAGGAGAGCGGGAATCTCCTCCGGCGGCCGAATATCCTTGATCGTCATCGACAGAAACTCGTCCCGGGAAAACCCGTAGAGGCTCACCGCCGCCTCGTTAACCTCGAGAAATGCGAGCGTCTCGGTGTCGTAGACCCAGATCGCAAGCGGGCTCGTCTCGAACAGGAGGCGGTATCGCTTTTCAGACTCCCAGAGCGCTTTCTCGACACTCCTGGGAGTCGCGGCGGTACCGACTCTTCTTCGGCCGGCGACCGGAGCGTCGCGAGGATTGCGAGGGCGTGACATGTAGGAGCGTGTGCTCACTAAGCATACGCTTCCATGGTGGTCTCCAGCTATCAGCGCACTTGCAACGACTCCAAAATCGCCACGGCAATGCGGCTGCACGTCCGCGGCAGTGCGGCATAAGGTTCGTTCGCGTCCTCTGACGACACAACCGCCAGGACCCGCCTGGCCCTCAAAAACCCTGTCGCCGCTGGGTCCGCGCGGGACATGGAAGGTTAACCGAGGGTGGGACAAGACGCTATTCGGTCCGAGCATCCTCCTCGGCGAGCAAGACGGCTCGGGAGACGACCGGAGGGGCACATCGTGAGCACATCCAGAGCCCTCGACCTCACAGAAGGCCCGTCCTTACGGTGCGTTCGCGCCGTCTCGCGTGGGTTCGACTCCCACACGCTTCCGCCAAAAACCATCCCTTGGGTGCATACGTCTGCCGTTCCGTTGCAATACGGACGGGCCTTCTGCCATGCACGGATATGCACCGCCATGCACGGGGGAGGGGCACACGCGGGGCACACT
>Ga0070706_100003213_pt1 | contig 16140 bp, 16 predicted proteins | sample KBSK5501metaG_FD_65476 | JGI IMG/M metagenome (GOLD analysis project Ga0070706, IMG submission 65476) | Corn, switchgrass and miscanthus rhizosphere microbial communities from Kellogg Biological Station, Michigan, USA - KBS K5-50-1 metaG | ecosystem: Host-associated > Plants > Roots >...
ATACCTACGATGAAAGACCGAGCCATGCAGGCCTTGTACCTACTGGCGCTCGACCCCATCGCAGAGGTCACGGGTGACCGCAACTCCTATGGATTTCGGAAAGAGCGATCCACGGCGGACGCCATTGCGCAATGCTTCACGGTACTAAGTAATCGGTTTGCCCCGCAATGGGTCTTGGAAGGCGATATCAAAGCCTGCTTCGATCGAATCGGACATGCGTGGTTACAAGCTCATATCCCCATGGAGAAAAGCATGCTCTCCAAATGGCTCAAAGCCGGGTTCATGGAGAAGAGCATCTGGTATCCCACCCTGGTAGGTACACCGCAAGGTGGCCTCTGTTCACCAGTACTTGCCAACCTCACCCTCGATGGCTTGGAGAAGGTGCTGCGGGAGAAATTTCCGCAGACCCATCAAAAGAGCCATACCAAAGTGAATATGGTGAGATATGCTGATGACTTTCTCATCACAGGAGACTCGCAAGCGTTGCTCGAACAGGAGGTCAAGCCGCTGGTGGAAACCTTCATGAGAGAGCGAGGCCTCGAACTCTCGCCGGAGAAAACCGTCATCACGCATATCAGCGCAGGCTTTGACTTCTTGGGTCAGAACCGGAGCTACGTACGACGGCAAGATGCTCATCAAACCATCGAAGAAGAATGTCAAAGCGTTCCTGGAGAAAATCCGCACGGTGGTCAAGGAACACAAGCAGGCCACGGCAGGAAACCTGATCTGCCAACTGAACCCGATCATTCGCGGATGGACGCTCTACCATCGGCATGTAGCAAGTGCAGAGACGTTCGCAGCAGTGGACGCAGCCATCTTCAAACTCATATGGCACTGGGCCAAAAGAAGACATCCCCATAAACACGCTCGTTGGATACGGGCCAAGTACTTCCAGGTCCAAGGGAGCAGAGCCTGGGTCTTCTCAGGAGAGGTAGTCGACCCTGGGAAACCGCCGCGTCGGGTTTGGCTGTTTTCAGCCAGGACGATGCCCATTCGACGACACGTCAAAGTGCGAGAGTCGGCCAATCCGTATGACCCGCAATGGGAGGTGTACTTCGAGGAACGTTTGGGCCAGACGGTGAAAGACACCCTCCTGGGAGGGCGGAAGCTCCGTCAGCTATGGAAAGAGCAACAGGGGTTCTGTCCGGTCTGTCACCAGAAGATCACCACGACGACAGGGTGGCACATCCACCACATCGTATGGCGATCAAAAGGAGGCAATGACACGGCAGAAAATCAGGTGCTCCTGCATCCGAATTGCCATCGGCTGGTGCACAGCCAGCCACAAACCGTGAGGAAACCGCGTTCTGAAAGGAGCGATGGAGAGGCTTGAGCCGGATGATGGGAAACTATCTTGTCCGGTTCTTAGGGGAGGGGGCAACGGCAACGTTGCCTCTTTACCCGGTGACAGTCAGTGGCTTGCCGATTTACTGCGACATGGGTTACTCAAAGCCAGTTTTATCCCGCCTAAGCCAGTACGAGAGTTGCGCGATTTGATGCGTTATCGCAAAACAATTGTGCAGGAACGGGCTGATGAGGTCAATCGGCTGCAAAAAGTGCTAGAGACGGCGAATATCAAGTTGGCGTCGGTGGCTACTGATGTCCTGGGCAAAAGCGGACGGAGCATGCTTGATGCCTTGCTCGACGGCCAAGACGACCCCGAAATGCTGGCAGAGTTGGCACGAGGACGCTTACGGGCCAAGTTGGCGGACTTGCGTAAAGCCCTGGACGGGCGTGTGCAGCCCCATCACCGGCTGCTGCTTACGCGCATTCTGGCGCATATCGATTTTCTGGAGGAATCCCTGGCCCAATTACAAGCCGAGATGGAGCAGTATCTGGATCCTTTTGAGGAGGCCATGGAATTAGTCCAGAGCGTCGTGGGGATCGATGAGACGGCGGCGGCCAGCATCCTCGCAGAAATTGGCACGGATATGACACGCTTTGCTTCTGAGAAACACATCGCCTCTTGGGCAGGGGTCTGCCCAGGCAACAAACAGAGCGGAGGGAAGCGGCTCAGTGGCAAGACAACCAAAGGCAATCCGTACCTACGAGCGATCTTGTGTGAAGTCGCCTGGGCCATTGCCCATACCAAAGACAATTACTTATCGGCCTTCTATCACCGCGTGGCTCGGCGGCATGGCAAGCCAAAAGCGATCATGGCCCTCTCCCACAAAGTGTTAGTCATCATCTATCACATCCTGCGCACTAAGAAACCCTACGCCGATCTGGGTGCTGATTATTTTGACCAACGGGATCGGGAACGGATCGAACGTCACCATATTCACCGCCTCGAACAACTCGGCTATACAGTGACGCTCATGCCAAAGGAGGCAGCTTAATCCCTGGTACTCCCTGGCAGAGGGGCTTCAGATGGAGACGAGGAGCCTGGTGAGATCAGGACTCCTGAGGATTCTTGTGGCCTTTTCTCACGTCTGAAGCTCTGCCTGCCAGAGAGATTTTCGGAGGAATACGGCTCATGCACAACTTTGTGTGGTGGCTGAAGGCGCTCTATATGGTAGAATAGAGGCATCGAAGATTCCACTCCTACCGATTGAGAGCTACTCCCATGTTCCTATCCACCCTTTTTTCTCTGCCTGCTGATGTGTATCTGGCCGATGTCTGTCTCGAGCAGGAGACGCTGACCCTGGTGCTGAAATCGAGCCAGACCAGCGCAGCATGTCCAGCGTGTACGCACCCATCTACCCGCATCCGAGGCCGTTATACGCGCACGCTAGCTGATTTGCCATGAGAGGCGACGAGCGGTGCGCGTGCGCCTGGAGGTGCGCCGCTTCGTGTGCCGCACCCGGAGCTGTCCGCGAACCACCTTTGCGGAACGCTTCCCGCAGCTGACGCGCGCCTACGCCCGGCGGACCCTGCGACAAGCCGAGGCCCTCACCGAGGTCGCGTTTGCTAACGGAGGCAAAGCAGGTGCGCAGTTGGCGAAGCGCCTCGCGATGCCCACCAGCTGCGAGACCCTCCTGCGGCTCATCCGCAGCACGGCTGTTCCCCAACGCAAGACCCCGCAAGTGCTGGGACTGGACGATTTTCGCCTGGAAAAAAGGCGACCGCTACGGCACGCTGCTGGTCGACCTGCAAGCCCATTGTCCGGTCGAGGTGCTGCCCGATCGGGAAGCGGCCACCGTCGTGCGAGGGCCTCGTGCGCATCGGGGCGTAAAGATCATCAGTCGCGACCGTGCGGGGGCCTATGCGGAGGCAGCCACACGCGGCGCTCCGCGCGCCAGGCAAGTCGCGGATCGCTACCATATGCTGGTCAACCTGCGCGACGCGCTCAAAGGCACCCTGGCTCGAACGCCTGGGAGCTTGCCGGAGGTGGCAGGAGAGAGAGGCGAGCCACGTGCTTCCTCGCAGCCCGCAATGGCCTCCCTCCAAGCTTCACGCGCACCTGAAGAAACAGCACCGGAGGACGAGCGAGCAGGAGCGCCGCAAGACCAGTGGGAAGCCTCAGGAGCGCGCCCGCTGACTGTTGCAGAGCAGCATCGGCAGATCAGTCGCGCCAATCGCCTGGCTCGGTATGAGCAGATCATCGCGTTGCATCGTCAAGGGTTCAGCCAGCGGGCGATTGCCCGGCACCTGCACGTCAGTCGCAAGGTGGTCCATCGCTCGGTGCGTGCTGGAACCTTTCCGGAGCGCGTGCCCACTGGCAGGCGCCAGAGCAAACTCACTCCCTACCTGCGTCGGCGCTGGGAGCAAGGCTGTCATAACGGGCTCCAGCTTGCGCGCGAGATCCAAGCCCAGGGATTTCGCGGATCAGCCTCGTTGGTCGGCAAGCTCACTTGTGACTGGCGGGCACGCTTGCCTGGGCCACCGGAGCGGGTACGTGGCAAGAAACGACAGGCTGATCCGCCGGTCAAACGTCGTCTCTCACCCCGGCACGCGTCCTGGTTGTTCGTCAAAGACCAGCAGCAACTCACGGCAGACCAGCGGGCGCTCATTGAGCACATCTGCCACACCAATGCTGATTTGCAGGAACTCTCTCAGTTGGGACAAGACTTTGTGCAGATGGTCAAGCAGCGACAAGCACGCCGACTGGACCCCTGGCTTGCTCGGGCTCACCAGAGTTCCTCGGTGGAACTGCGGGGATTTGCTTCTGGCATCAAGCGCGATTACGCCGCCGTCAAAGCCGCGTTGTCTCTTCCTTGGAGCCAGGGGCAGGTAGAAGGTCAGATTACACGTCTCAAATTCCTGAAAAGGCAGATGTATGGGCGAGCTCACTTTGCTCTGCTTCGCTCGCACGTCCTACGCAGAGCTTGATCCAGGCACCACACAAAGTGTGCATGAGCCGGGAATACGACCTCAAAGCTAAGACAGGAGGAACCCACAGCATATCCACCATCATCTCCATCCACTCCTTTCGTGGAGATACCGGTAAATCCAATCTCAACTGCTTATTTTTACCCGATCGTGTTTCCGAGCGGCCATTTCCCCAGGATCGTCCAGTGCCTGCCAGATAGCCTGCCTCCCGCGTCTGGCAGCAAATTGGACGTGGTACAACTTCTGGCCTTTCTCCCTGGCCTCCGATTCGCTTGGCTCTACAAGTTGCCGACAGAAACCGCTTTTTGCCAGTCAATACAAGAGCAATGAGCTTGTCACCAAGCTTGAGTGAAATCTGCTTCAAGAAACTAACAAAGCAGTACTAGCTCCTCGGCGATATGTGTCATCGTTAAGCAGCGGTTTTAAAATCCTTTTTCTCGCCCGCCAGTTGCCACGCCGCCTGCACGCATTGCTTGAGCAGCACGACATTGGTGAGCGGCCCGACGCCGCCCGGGACAGGCGTGATCGTCCCGGCGACTTCACGCACGGAGGCAAAATCAACATCGCCCACAATGCCGCCATCGGGCAGCGCGTTGATGCCCACGTCGATGACGACCGCTCCGGGCTTGACCATCTCAGCCGTCACCATCCTGGCGCGGCCAGCCGCTGCTACCAGCACATCCGCCTGGCGCGTCACAGCCGCCAGATTCGTCGTGCGCGAATGGCAGATCGTCACCGTCGCGTTTTTCTGCAAAAGCATCATAGCCAACGGCTTTCCCACCACGTTGCTGCGACTGATCACCACCACTCGCCTTCCCTCAAGCGGTGTCTGCGTTCGCTCAAGAATCTCCATCACCGCTGCCGCCGTCGCAGGCAGGAAACTGGGCAGACCGAGGAAGAGGTTCCCGGCGCTGTGTAGGCCAATGCCATCAATATCCTTGCTAGAAGCAATCGTATCTGCTACCATCTTTTGCGATAGGTGTGCTGGAAGCGGCATCTGCACAAGAATACCATGTACGGCCTGATCATTGTTCAACTGCACCAGCAGCGCCCGCAATTCATCGGCTGACGTATTCACCGGTAATTGTTCGAGGCGAGCATTGATACCCACCTCCTCGGCCACGCGCAGGATCGCCTTGCTATAGACCCCAGAAGCCGCGTCATCCCCTGCGCGCACAATCACCAGGCCAGGAGCCTGCCACTGTTTCTCCACAGAGCGGCGCACCTCGCCGCGCAACTCCGCCTTGATCTCCGCGCTCATGGCCCGCCCATCCAGAAGCTCTGCTGTCATGCTCGCTCTCCCACCATAGTCGTCACGCGCTGTTTGCCCACCGTAATGCCAGCAAGCCGCCTGCCTAGCCCCGAACTCAACACGTCCACCAGTTCCGCATCTTTCATCGCCTGCACATTGAGGCGCACCATCCAGGAAGCCCCCGCTCCCGCGCTCCAAGCAAGCGTCGCCGCTATCGCGAGAAGGCATGAGCCCTTTGTACACAAAGTTCTTGCGTGCCAGATGATAACTTCGATCTGCTCCAAAGAAATTCAGCCACATCCGCTGCAATTCTTCATTCCGATAGGCTTGTAACGGCTTCCTTGCTTCATCGTGCTTCCGTCTTTGACGCTTTTCCTGCAACATGTGCTCGTAGCGATGGCTGCTCGCAAGCTCTTCTGTAAGCTTTCTGATGTGCTCACAGAAGCTGGCTGCATCTCCCTCAAAGGCATCATCAAGTAACCCAATCTGCTGCGCGGTTCTGGTGCTGATCGGCAGCAGGGCTTCGGTCAGTTCTCGCGCCTTTTCTCCTCCTACCCGTTTCGGTAACAAGTAGGTCCAGTATTCCGATCCGTACAGATTGCCCATCCCTTTATAGTGTGGATTGAGCACAAGGCCTTTTCTGGCATAGACACAATCTGCCGCCAGTGCCAGGATCACTCCCCCTGCCCCTGCATTCCCTTGCAGGGCAGCAATCACCAGGTGGGAGTCGGTGGTGATGATGTCCCGCACCAGGTCGTTCATGGCCTGGATGTTGCTCCAGGACTCGTGAGCCGGGTCCTCGGCAGCTTCAATCACGTTCAAATGAATGCCGTTTGACCAGAAGTCCGTTCCACCCATCAGCACAATCACTTTTGTTGGTCGCCGACATATGAGAAGAAAAGCTTCGCGCAGACGCTGACAGTGGTCAGTGCTCATGGCTCCATTGTAAAAATCAAAATGGAGATAGCCGACTGCTTGCCTTTCCTCATACCAGATCTCACGGTAGGTCCGCCCGTCGTACGCCTGGTCTACCGCTAAAGGAACATCCGGTACGGAAGCCAGGCGGTTACCAAGCACCTGTGTCGCCGGTAACTTGAAGGACGGCTGTCCATCGGTGCCTTTCCTCTTCAAGTGCGTGATCCAAATGGCACCATCACCCGTTGCCCGGCAGATCGCTCCATCGCGTTTGGCAATGATCTCACCAGGTGTCCCTCTGAGCACATCTTCTTCGTGAGCACCATACAGATAGCACTGCATACCCAGCACCGTATCGAAGATGCCTGGAAAGCTATCCGCACACCGAATCTTCCTGAGAATAGAGGTGCTCGTTTCTGCCCAGTCAATGGCACGATCAGCTTGCTTCATGGAGGCTTGCAAACGGCCTTTGACATCCTCCCTCCGATAATCCAGGGGTTCTGGTACAAAGGTGTGGCTCTCAAATTTTGCGATCGTTTCTAACAGTCCTTGGATGGCCGCTTCCGTGACCTCGTGTCGATAGAGGTGACTCTTACTCCCCCCTCGCATGGAAAAGGGACGCGAGGCCCAGATATCTCCAGCATCCATTTCAGCGCCTGCTTGCAAGAGGGTGACGCCCCATTCCTCGTGCGCATTGAGGATGGCCCAGTCCAATGAAGATGGCCCTCGGTCTCCTTTGATCCCTGGATGGACAATAATACAGGTATGTTGTTGCCAGATGGACGCAGGAATCACTTTTTTTAACATGGGAGCAACGATCAGATCGGGGTGTTCACGCTCGACCGCTTCGAGCATCACTTCTTCGCTGGAGGCGATCACTACGATCACCGTATGCCCACGATCGACCAGTTCCACAAAAGCACGCTGACTTAAGCTATTATGAGCAGTAGTTAAGAAGAGTATTTTCATTGGATATCACCTGCTATTCTTTATTTATGTGAAGACACCAGAAGAGATGGTTTTTAGCGCGCACGTTACCAGCCTAAGAAGGAGCTGAGGAACCGTCTACGGCTCGAACTCACCACGCACGCGCCTGGCTCGCAGTTTCGTCCAGGCGAGCACGTGCGGTGCCGAGGGAGGCAAGCTCCAGGTGTAGGGACGATCATGATCGCCCCCTGCACCGAGTTCTACTTCCAGTCTCCTCACCTCGATCCAACTCATGCAGTGCTTGTCCCAGAGCTGATCCACGGTGACCGCAGTTGAGAGCAAGCCTTCGTTTGCCCGGCTGAGCATCTTCTCCATCTTCTCAATCGAGGAGGACAGAAATACGCGGATGTGCTCATTCGGCACACAATGATACAGATTCAGCAAGCCCAGTACGTCATGAAGTGAGGTGAGCGGGCTTGACTTCCAGCGCCACGTGGCTGATTGACTCCCCCGTAGGGCCACTCGATAGTAGATCATCTGACACCGCGCCTTTCATTGATGCTCTCTCATTTTTAAGCCGCATAAAGAACACTGTCCCGCAAGAAGGAGACGATCTGCTCCGCAACATCGATGGCGACCTGGACCTGCGCCTCTTGTGTTGAGGCTCCCAGGCGTGGGGTGGCGATCACGCGCGGGTCGGCTAGTAGTTGTTGTAACACAGCGTCATCGCGTATCGGTTCCTGGCTGAAGACATCGAGTGCGACTCCCGCCAGGCGATTCTCTTTGAGGGCATGGAGCAGTGCCTCTTCGTCGATCAAGCCGCCGCGCGCACAGTTGATGAGACGAGCTCCAGGTTTGAGCAAACTCAGTTCGTAGGCGCCGAGCAGGCCGCGTGTGCCATTGGTGAGCGTGGTATGCAGTGTCACAAAATCGGCCTGTTTTAGCACGTCTTCCATATCGAGCATCGTAACGCCGAGCTTCTCTGCCTGCTCGGGGGCTATGTATGGATCAAAGGCAATGACCTGCAGGCCTAACCCCTGGGCACACTGCGCAACCTCTTTCCCGACCTTTCCCAGGCCAAGAATGCCCAACACCTTGTTGCGCACCTGCACGCCCAGGAAGTGGCTCTTCTCCCACCTGCCGGCTCTGGTGCTGCTAGTGGCGGCGGGAATGTGCCGCGCCAGGGAAAGGAGTAGCGCGATGGTGTGTTCGGCTGCCGCGATGGTATTGCCCCCAGGTGAGTTGACGACCGCGATGCCATATCGTCTCGCCGCCTCTGTATCAATATTGTCGAGGCCCACCCCTGCACGGCCCACGATCCTCAGATGTGTTGCTGCTGCCAGGATATCGCCAGTGACCCTTGTTTCGCTGCGCACGATGAGCGCCATATACTGGCCGATCACCGCCTGCAGTTGTTCCGCTGTGAGATCTAAACATACATCGATCTGGGCATCGGGCAGGTGGCTTCGCAAAAGATCTATTCCCTGCTGCGCAATGCTATCAGTGACGAGTATGCGCATTGCTGACGCTCTACGATTTCGCTTGAGTACGAGTGCCATACCGACTTCTTCCTTTCTCTCCTACTGAATTCAGTCACTGTCGCCTTACCCGCATTGCCAGAACCCTGCTAACTGAGCTGCTATCGCAGGGAATCCGCATTGCAGAGTACTCGCTCCACGATGTTGCACCGCAAACGATAGATTTCCTGTACGGAACTCCACTCGTGTGGGCAATAACGCACAATCTCCCTGGGACCCAGACCACAGTGAAAGAGTAAGTAGGCTAACCGCTGCTCACGCGAGTTGGAAAGTATCGTCTTGAGGATATCCCAGACCTCACAACTGTCGGTGCTGTCTTCCACTCGTGGTTCTCCTGGCTCCGGCAACGAGACTCCCTTTGGCCGCGCATAAGCCCGCAACGTATCCAGGATGGCTCCATGCAAACTCGCACGCAGGTACTGCAACGCAGCAGAAAGCCGGCTGAATTCGACCCGTTGGTATGAGGCAGTGGCCTGCCAGAAGCGCTCAAACGCCTGAGCTACATAGTGCTCTTCGCTCTCCAGGCGACACGCCGCCTCTCTACTGGGATGACAACACAACCAGCCTCGCACCATCCCGCCAAAGCAGTGATGCACCGCCGCCCTGGCCTCCTGGTTGTCTTGCATAATCGCACGGCGAAATAGCTCTACGCCATACTTATCCGTGTATCGCTCACCCCGGCGATAGTTGTCGAGTTCCCTCAGGCAACGTGCTGCGAGTACGGGGATACTCATCTCACTGCACAGCGGGTTTGATAGGAAAGTGACGGGAGATGACCACTCAGCAGAGAGTCTCTTTGGAGCAATAAATGGTTCTCCATCGTTCACACAGCCTGTATTCATCAGTTCATCGACCATAGTGATTCTCCTCTCGCATCAACTCAACTGGTTACTCTATGTTGCGCTCAATCGATCGGCTTTCCAGACCGGTGAGTGCAAATGTAAAGTCTTCAAAGGATTTGATATCATACGTGTGACAGCTTTAGTGAAAGCCATACCAATACTGGCGTCGCTTCCATTCCGCGCTATCGACTCCGTCGGAACTAGTAGCCCCCCAACGGAGTGCTCCCAGCGCAAGGACTATCAATGCCAGAAACAGGAATAATAGAGTCAACATGCTTTTCTCCTTCTTTCTTTGTGCATACATGCGTGCTAAGACTGTCGCTGAACAACCTTCCTCCTGGCCTTACAGGGAGGGCTGCTCATTTCTTGTTGATGACAGAAGAGTACCTGAAGGGGAAAAGGAAAAGAATAGCACCGAACTATCACGCAGCTATCACGCAGCTATCATGGGTGTGCTATACTCATGTGGGAACTCGACGTCAAAGCTAGTGCAGGAGGAACCTGCAGCATGACCGCCATCGTCTCTATCCACTCCTTCCGCGGAGGCACCGGCGAATCCAACCTGACCGCCAATCTGCCCAGCAGCCTGGTTCAGCGGGGTAAGCGCATCGCGATGGTCGATACTGACATCTAATCGCCACGCGTCCATGTCCTCTTCGGACTGGATCAGCAGAATGTGGGCCGCACATGACGCCACTGGCATACTGAACCAGCGGACTGCAGCAGGTGGCGCACTCTACTCGCGCCGCTTGTAAACGACTACTTTGATAATCGCTAGGGAGAAGGGCTTTTGCGTGGATGAAACATGCTCTTCACCTTACAACTCCCTTCTCTATGCTGGTAAAGTTTGAAGGGCCGTTGTATGCTGTTAGAACAAATTTCTTTGGTAGCGTCTCATAGCTTCGAGGGAACAAAAAAGAAACGCCGGGAGTAGATCTCCTGGAGATTTCTTACAGAGAGCTGTTGGAGGAGACCCGTATGCAGAAAGAGCTATACGACGTGGTCGTGGTTGGTGCAGGAATAGTGGGGTGCTCTGTGTCTTATCACCTGGCTAAAGCTGGACTGAAGGTAGCCCTGGTAGACAAAGGAGGCGCGGCAGGTGAAGCATCACAAGCTGCGGCGGGCATGCTCGCTCCTCTCGGTGATGAGCCTCCTGATCAAGAGCACTCCTTGCAGCAGTTGGGTATGGCAGCTCTCAGCTATTATGATGGCCTGGATGAGCAATTGAAGCAAGAGACAGGTATTGATATAGGGCTGGTGAAGGTTCCTACCCTGCGCCCAGCTTTTGACGAGCAGGGGAGAACACGCCTGCAAGCCATCCTTACTCAACAGCAGCAGTTTCTCCCAGGGCTTCAGTGGCTGGAGGGGAGGGTACAGCGATTCACGGTGGTGGACAATTCGGACTTCTCTCCCACTCGCTTGACAGTCCCTCTCGACGCTTTTATCCTTCCTTTAGAAAGGAGCTCTCCCTCCTCCCCATTTCAAACAGCGAGGATCGTTATGGCCCTGCATGTTTTCGTGTGCCTGCTTGTGTTCTTTCTCATCCTCTTTCTGGTGCGGCTTTGGTGTTTTGCTTGGCTCCAGTGCACCAGTACGCCCCTGGGGTGAGGTGAAAAGCCGGCAGGGAGCCCCCAAGCGAGTGAACACCGAGGGGTATGCCTGCCCCAACCAAAAGTGTCGGTACTGCGGCATTACCGATGCTCAGATTCATGCGCTGGTTGGCGATGGCAAGCACGGCCATGCCGAGCACATCCAGACGTTTCGAGGTCCTGCTTGCCGTACCACGTTCACTTCCAGGCGCAACACTGCCCTGTACCGTCTGAAAACTTCCTCTCACCAGATCGCCATGGTGCTCTCTGCGCTGGCCGAAGGGCTCGACCCTTCCGCAGCTGAGCGGGTCTTCGGCTACCAACGGGCCACCATCACCACCTGGCTCACCCGCGCTGGGCAACATGCACAGACCTTGCACCAACGCTTCTTCTCCCATCTCCAGCTCCCACATCTCCAGCTGGATGAACTGCGCACCAGGCTGCGCAGCGCCAACCAGATTCTCTGGCTCTGGCTGGCGATCGACCCGCTCACCAAGATTGTTCCGGTGCTTGAGCTCGGCCCCCGCAGCCAAATCATGGCCTATCGGCTCATCCACGCGCTCCGACAGAGGATGGTCCCGGGCTGCGTCCCTCTTTTCACTAGCGACGGCTTGAACCTGTAATTCTATGCACTCACCGCCCACTTTGGCCGGTGGCTTGCATTTCGTCGTCGAGGACGCACGGTGCGCCGCTGGCAGGTGGAGTCAAGCCTGATCTACGGCCAGGTGAAGAAATGCTATCGACGGCGCAAGCTGATGCAGGTCACGCACGTGATGCGACTTGGGACAGAGGCCGCTCTCCAAGCTGCCTTACAGGGATTAGGCTTCTCAGGGCGGTTGAACACCGCTTTCATATCTGACTGTTCGACAGGGGGTCGCAGCTCTGGCACGCCGAACATAGGCTACAGCACAGCAGTCTCCACATCTCTTGGCCCATCTGGAGTGGTGGCGAGCTTATTATCATTTTGTACGTCCCCATGCATCGCTGCGAGTAGCACTTGCGCAGCCACACGAACGAGGAGGCAACCGTTTGGCTCAACGCTACCGGCAGCGTACGCCAGCCATGGCAGCAGGAAGAACGATCCGACGGTGGACCGCGCCAGAAGTGCTGTCTTATCCCTTACCAAATGTGCCAGGCTTGAAACAGGGAGCGCGAATGCACTGAGGGAAGCCTCGCGTAATGGCAGTGGAAGGCCTACTAGAGGAAACAACCTCCCTGAACCGTCGAAGGCCGGGAAAATGAGCTCCAAATACGTTCATCCATTAAGTGTGCTTGCTTGCTATTGAATGAGAAGTTCGTACTCTGTGGTTCTCACTGGCCGGGAGAGCAGCATGCGTGTGCGAGGAAAAAGAAACAAGCCTTGAGGGAAACAGCGTCGCGCATCGTTGTGAGAGACAGCCTCCCTCAAGGCAAGCACTGCTCCCTGGTGCAGCGTTCTTCGCTCTGCAAGGCGCGCTCCGCTGGACGCTTGGGGGCGAGACGGCCCGGCCTAACGGCGCCACTCAAAAAAGAGTTCGGGGACGGGTCCGAAGGCTTGGTTGAGGTCGACGCCAAACAGCGCGAGGCATTGCTGCTTGAACCAGACATCATGCGGGTCTTGGGAGGCCGCAAACTGTTGCAGCCAGCGCACCGGATCATCTCCCTCAAGATACACAATGATGACTTCTCCTTGCGGGGTCGGTTGGAGCCAGGCTAACTCCGTGGTGATGCCGCTTCCGCCAAAGGGTTGCCGGGAGGCGATGTGCGTGTCGCGGCGTTGCCCGGTCGCCTCCTGAGCAAAGCGCGTGAGGTCGTCGTGGGTGATACCCGGTAAAGCCAGTGCCGTAAAAGCGAGTGCTGCCATGTGAGTCTCCTTTCTGCTGTGGGAGCCAATGATGGATGTTCACGCGAGCTGCTGCCCCACTTCCATGAGGTCGGCTGCGTGTCACTGCCCGCCAAGGGTTCCATCCTGAGGCGGAACCTGGCTCTTGCCGAAGCGGAACGACTTGCCAGTCGGTGAGCGATGGGCAGGTGGTCAGCTGGTGCCCGTGAGGATGTTCGTTGCTTGGGGATACCTCCTTTCGAGAAGTCGGAGTGGACGCGCACGAAGAGGGACACCGGACGTTGGCAGCAACAGAACACGATGGATGGAAAGAGCGGCCACCACCAGCAAGTATACTTGGCAAGCGCAGCACATGCAAGAGACCCGCAGTGCGGGGGTGAGCGTCAGATTGTTGCACACGTGTATAGGAACAAGGGCGCCCGCAAGGGGTCCTACCCATCATCCACTCACCCCCGCCCTGAAGCAGCACCCGATTACTAATGGCGCAGGAAGAACGTCTGGATATATGACACAGAACATCTGTGCTATACTGCTTGAGGTACAGCGTTTTGTAAGTATTTTTAAGGAGAGTAGCATGATGGAATTTCAGGCGAATGGTAGAACAGCTAGCGGTTATCTGGCCGTTCCCGAGCATGGCAGCGGGCCGGGTGTGGTGGTCCTGCATGCCTGGTGGGGGCTGACGGAGCCATTTCGACAGGTCTGTGACCGGCTCGCGCAGGCGGGTTTCGTGGCGTTCGCTCCCGACCTCTATCAGGGCAAGACAGCCACGACGGTCGAGGAAGCGGAAGCGTTGGCCTCGGCTCTGAATCAGGAGGAGGAGCGGGTGCGCGCCGACATCGCGGGGGCGGTACAGTTCCTGCGCCAACGGGATACAACACACCAGGCGGGAGGTCACGGCAAGCTCGCCTTCATCGGCTTCTCGTTGGGAGGGGCCTACGCGCTGGACACATCGGTCAATCTGGCTGAAGAGGTCGCCGCCGTTGTGATCTTTTATGCCACCTATACCGGACCGGACTATAGCCGCGCAAAGGCCGCCTATCTCGGCCATTTCGCGCAGGATGACCCCTTCGAGCCACCTGAATCGATCGCTGAGATGGAGCAGGCGCTCCAGGCTGCGGGCAAGCAGGCCACCTTCTTTACCTATCCAGGAACGAAACACTGGTTCTTCGAGGAGAATCGCCCTGAGTACGATGCCGGGGCTGCTCGCCTGGCCTGGGAGCGCACCATCCAGTTCTTGCACGAGCGACTCGATTAAGCGCCAGTAGGAGAGGATACTTGCATGACCGCACAGCCTTTTAAGACCATCATCCTCGACCTCTTGCAGCAGGGCCATCTTGATGAAGAAACTTTTTTGCAGGAGCTGGACGAGACTGAACGGACTGCCATTGGGACGCCGCAACTCTGGTCTGCCAAAGATCACGTGGTCCATCGGACGTTCTGGCACCAGCATCTCATCGGCGATCTGACTGCTGCCTTGCAGCATCAGGAGGTCCCGCCGCGCGAAGAAAGCGATGACCAGATCAACGCCAGGGTATTTGAGGCGAACAAGTCTCGCCCCTGGTCAGCTATTCACGCTGACTCTGAGCGGGTCTATGCCGAAATCATCACCCTGGTCGAGCAACTGAGCGAAGATGATCTGACGGCCCCCAATCGCTTCCCCTCGATTACCGGGGAAAGGCCGCTGTATACGGCCTTCCTGGGCAGCGTCTACGAACACGACCAGGAACATCTCGTACAGTACTATGCCGACCGGCACGACCTCCCGCGAGCGATACAGATCCGTGAGAAGTGCGCCAGCAGAATCATGCGGGCTGAATTGCCAGCATGGATAAAAGGCAGTTTCCTCTACAATCTGGCCTGCTTCTACGCGTTGCAGAACCAGTTGGAGCAGGCTGCCGCTCGTTTACAGGAAGCGCTGACCCTCGCGCCTGATCTCACAGAGTGGTCCACGAGCGATCCCGACCTGGCTGCCTTACGCGATCAACCGGCTTGAACATACCTGTCATGCGAGGATTCATCAAGGCAGAATGGAATCCAGGTCGCGGCCCGCGCCCGGCTGTAGGGGCGCGGGCGGTGCCGTGTTTCTGGTAATTTCCCTGTATTGGCTACTTGGATCATCCGTTCAAAAACAAGCCCATCAAGACGAAAAAAGAAATCCTTTCCCTGCTTGCAAACACAGGCGGGTCTGTGTAGAATCAGACGTCGTTACTAGCATCCTTATGCTTGGACAACGATACTCTCAGGGGATGGAGAAGCTTCTTGTATGGCTGGTATTGTGACCCACCTCCGGCAGCTGAAGAATAGCTGCTTGGATGCGCTCACCTCTCGCTTGACTCGTTGGACCAAACCGCTCGTGACCTCCTTGCCACTGGCAACCCTGACCGATCTGGGCCGAAGCAAGTCCGAGCTGATCGCGGAAAATGCCCTCTTGCGACAACAACTCATCATTCTCAAAAGGCAGGTGAAGCGTCCGGTCTGTACGAAAACGGATCGGGTGCTCCTCGTGTTTTTAGCAAGGCTGGTTCGAACCTGGAACCAAGCCCTGCTTATCGTCCAGCCAGAGACCCTGCTGCGCTGGCATCGGGAGCTCTTCCGCCTCTATTGGAAGCGCAAGTCCAAGGCCTCTTCTCACCGGCCCAAGGTCGCCGCCGAAACCATTGCCTTGATCCGAGAAATGGCGAAAGACAACCGACTCTGGGGAGCGGAACGGATCCGGGGTGAACTCCTCAAACTGGGCTTGCGGGTCTGCAAGCGAACAATCCAGAAGTACATGCGAGGAGTTCGCACCCACCAGCCACGAGGCCAGAGGTGGGCGACTTTTCTGCGCAACCACGCCGCACAGGTCTGGGCGTGCGACTTCCTCCAGGTCACTGATCTGTTCTTCCGACCGCTTTTTGCCTTCTTCGTCATCGAATTGCAATCTCGGAAAGTGATCCACGTGGGCGTGACACGATCTCCGACCGACGCTTGGACTGCACAACAA